>Ga0209636_10000751_pt1 | contig 32169 bp, 35 predicted proteins | sample DeeMarSWOR152_54_FD_187464 | JGI IMG/M metagenome (GOLD analysis project Ga0209636, IMG submission 187464) | Marine sediment microbial communities from White Oak River estuary, North Carolina - WOR-1-52-54 (SPAdes) (version 2) | ecosystem: Environmental > Aquatic > Marine > Intertidal zone >...
GCTAACCCCTTAATATTGTGCGACATTTAATATTAAAGAGAAAACCGTTAGAAAAGAGAACTAACGGTCTTTTATACTCTTGACAAATTTTATATATTTGCTATAATAAAAAATATCGAGGACGGGAATAAAAAGTGGAAATCAAAAAAGGGACTATCGTAGTGATAATACCTTGGCAAGACATAGCAGTCGTAGAAGATGGATTTCTAGTGAAAAAGGAATCTTGGTGGAAAGTTAATGTCGTTAACGGCCCAAGAGGAAGCCTTTTTAGAGGTAGAGAGTTAATACCTTTATTCAATCTTCCAGAAAAAGACCAGAAACTTTCCCCAGAAAAAGCTTTTCAAAAATATCTTCAACGCATCATTGCTAAATTAGCAATAATTTCAAAAGACGCACCTTAGATTCACAAAAGGGGCATTCCAAAAGGATTGACCCCGTTTTTTATTCTTTAAGTTTTCTACCGCTATGAAATTTACGATGGATGTCTCTTAATCTTTTACTTGTTACGTGAGTGTATATTTGAGTGCTGGTAATACTTCGATGACCTAAAAATTCTTGAATAGTTCTTAAATCAACTCCTTGAGTTAATAAATCGGTCGCCATGCTGTGACGGATCGTATGTGGACTGGTAAAGAAAGGCACTCCTGCTTTTATGGCATATTTTTTCACGATCCTTTCCATACTTCTTCTACTTAATCTGCTTCCTGGTTTTCGGCCTCGATAATTTACAAATAGAGCTTTTTCTTTATCTTTTCGAATTTCTAAATATTTCTTTAGCCAAGAAAGAGCCCTTTCTGAAAAATATACGGTTCGTGGTCTATCTCCTTTGCCAATAATAGAAAGCTCTAAATCATCTTTGTTTTTTATGTTAGCAAACTGTTCTTTGTTAAGCGCTACCAGTTCTGCCACTCTTAGACCGGTGGAGAATAATGTTTCTAAAATAGCTCTATCTCTTAATCCAATAGGATTTTTAGTGTCAGGAGCCAATAAAAGCCTCTCAATTTGCTCTAAATTAAGGAATTTTACTGTTTTTTCGTGTTTAGCGTCCTTTGGGAGCCTTATTTTATCAGCCGGAAGTGAAACTATATCCTTGGCTGTAAAATAGCTTAGAAGGGCTCTCAGAGCGATTAAATAGTAGTTTTGACTTATTTTTTTAAGGGTTTTTCCCTTTTTATTCTTATGACGGGATAAGTATAATCGATAAGTCCAAATATCGTCAGTATTAAGCTTATGGGGAAGCAATGCCTCTTTTTTAGTTTTTTTTAACCAAGAGACGAATTTTTGGAGATAGCGATCATAATTTTCTTGAGTTTTTTCTGACAATCCTTTTTCCACTTCACAATAATCCAAAAAATCCGGTATATGCTTTATAATTGGCTTCTCTGATTTTTTCATGTTTTAGGGGAGTGGTTAAAAATTGTTCTTAAGCCTTCTTCTAAAAGGTCTCTTTACCTTTATTGTGCGACATTCTCTATCTCTATAATAAGGGGTCTAAAAACCCCTGTCAAGTACTCCCCTACGGATTGTATATATAAAAAAAATGAGGGGCGGATTTGAAAATTTTTTGAATGCCCCTAGAGTAAGTTTTCTATTGTTATCAAAGAACCATCGCTTTGGTAGCTACTAACGTTTGAGGACCAGAGTCCACCTTTCCATGTCAGGCGTCGGAACGCCCACTTCCCTTGTTCTTTCTTGAGAGTTACAGTGTTTGCTGCTTTTGCCGCAAACCCTTTTACTTCCGACGGGTCGAAGCCAGAAAGAATCTTTTTGACGATTCTTTCCAAGATGGTCATCTCTTCCTTTGTTGGTTCCTCTGATTCGTGCCACATAGCGCAAACCGGTCTTCTGCCAAACACTCCGCTTATTGGATTATATCCATATCCTCCTTTGTGAATGGATACACCAATCTTTTTCAGGCGTTTAATTATTTCTTGTCTCATCCATCTTCACCACAATAATTCTATTATACAACAAATATTTTTAATTTGTCAATAGGGGTGGAGAAAATAGAAAGCCGGTAGTCCCCTACCCTAAAATTTTTGTCCTTTAATAAATTTATATATGCATTAACATCATCTTTTGTTATAATTGATTTAATATTATTTAAGAGAATTACCCTAATTACAAAATGAAGATTTTAACTTATAAAGGTGCAATTCAATACAGGAGAATTTCAAAAAAATACCGAATATTAATCCGGATGATTAAATTGAAATATAGAAAAATTTTGCGTTTAATTTTAAAATTATTGGGACGAGAGATAAAGCCAGTCTCTACAGTCGTTTTCAGAAAATTAACTGCAATTATTTTAAACATCACAATGCTGGCCATGATTTTGGGGCCAGTTTTTTATTTTAGTTTTTATCCAAAGCCAGTAAAATCAGCTCAAGATGTCTATAATCCCAGCGCTAACGCTGCTGTAGTCGGCGGATTTACCAGCCCGGCTGATGCCTATACCTCTAATGATGTTTATGCCTCGGAAGGCAGTGGCGACGATACACATGATTTTTATAATTATAATATTTCTCTGACCGGAAATACCATTAACAAGGTAGAGGTTGGTTATGAAGCCTGCGGGACCGAGAAATTAGGTATCCAGGTCTCCTGGGACGGGGGAAATAATTGGAGTGCCGAACAAGTAACGGCTTCGATGTTGGCCAATTGTTCGACTACTCCCCCACCTCCTGATGGTCTTGCTGGTCCGACTTATTTTGATTTCACTTCAGCCACCTCCTGGAATGCCACTCTATTAAATAATACTAATTTTAGAGTCAGGGTCAGACATGTTCAGCAAGGAGGACCAGGTACAAATTATTATGATTGGTTTCCTGCAAGAATTGATTATAATCCACCACCACCTGATGCCACCTCTTTCGTGAATGATGACGAAGTTGGTCTAACAGACGGAGGCCGTATTAGTCAGCAGATTACTATTTCTGGCACTAATTTTGGCAATGATCCAGAAGCCGGAAATCGTTCCACAACCACTACCAATGTGAAAATAGGAACATTCCAAATTCCTGATTCTGATGTTACTTCCTGGTCTTCAACGACCATTGTTTTTATTATTTCAACTTCTATCAATGTTTATGGCGGGACTAGCTCTCTTACGGTAACTGCCGGAGGCCAAACTGACTCCAGCCCTCTTGATTTTTATGTCTATCCTGACATAACTTCCATAACCACTCCTAGTGTTTCAAACGCTGCTAGAGAGACCGAGACTATTGTTATAAATGGCAACCGTTTTGGGTCAACCACAGGCACCCTGACCATCCTGGGCCAGACAGCCACCATTTCCCAATGGTCTGATAGTATGGTCACTACAACCATTCCGATATCAATTGATGACTCCCTGAATACAGGCAATATTGTTCTTACCAGAAACAGTGATTCCAAGACCGATACTTTCACTAATTTCAGAGTTCTGCCTAAAATTCAAAACTTAAATCCTTCAGCTGGCTCAGTTGGCACTGATGTTACTATTTCCGGTGACCACTTCTGTCAGGCAGGTACCTGCCCTCCAGCAGACCAAAGAAATACAGCTACTACCACTGTTACTTTTAACGGAATTAATGTTAGTAGTACCGATGTTACTACCTGGACTGCGACCACTGTTGTAGCCAAGGTACCGACCAGCGCTTCAACCGGACCTGTTATTGTCAAATCAAACAGTTATGATTCCAATGGAGTAACTTTCAATGTTGCCATACCACCCAATGCTACTTCCTTTACTAATGATGATGATAGTTCTCTGACTGATGGTGGCAGGCCTTCTCACCAGATTACTGTCAATGGTACCGATTTTGGTACTGCCTGTTCTGCTTCAACAACTATAGTCAAAATCGGCACCTATGAAGTTCCTTGTGCCAATGTTTCTGAGTGGACCTCGACCACCATTAAATTTACAATTCCCACAGGCAGCGGTTTGCCAAATGGTGGTTTAAGTACAAACGGTCTTATTGTCAGAAGGGATGATATTGACGATGGTACTCCCCTCACCTTTTATGTCTACCCTAGAATTATTTCAGCTCCGTCTTCAGCCAGACAAGGGGAGAGCATTACAATTACCGGTGATGCTTTTGGAGCAACTCAAGAAACTAGCACTGTTACTATTAACGGAACAAATGGTACAATTACATCTTATTCAGAGACCTCAATTGACGTTACGGTTGAAGGAGGCACAATATCGGGCACAATTCTTTTTACCAGGAGTGCTGACGGAAAAACTTCAAATACTTCCACCTTTACCATTCTGCCCAGAATTACAGCACCTACTCCGATTTCAGCTCCTGCTAGTACTTCAATCACCATTTCCGGTGACCACTTCGATTCAACCACCGGCACTGTTTCCATCAATGGAGCAGGAGCCACTGTTTCTTCCTGGTCTGACACTTCAATTGAAGCTATTGTTCCCTCTGCTGCTGCGCCGACAGGGACAATAATTGTAACCCGCACAGATTCCCAAACATCGAATGGTTATAGTTTTACTGTTAGACCAACCATTAGTTCGCTTTCTGTCAGTCAAGGCAGGGTTGGCGATTCAGTCACCATTTCTGGTGACCACTTTGGTGACCCTGGAGCTGGCAACTATTCCACAGCCGTCAATAATGTCAAGATTAATGGCAGCCAAGTTCCTGATGCTGACGTTACCTCTTGGTCAGATACTTCTATTACAGCCAAAGTTCCGCTTTCTGGTTCAGCCACTGGCAGCGTTGTCGTGACTGCCAATAGTACCAGTTCCAATGGTTTGAACTTCACCATTTTGCCAAGAATAACCTCTCCTACACCTACCTCAAGTCGGGCAACCGATCCAATTACCATTTCCGGTGATCACTTCGGTTCAAACACTGGCATAATTAGCGTCAACGATGCTACAGCTTCGATATCTTCTTGGTCTGACACTTCAATTAACATTACCGTTCCTCTGGCAGGGGCTACTTCTGGCAGCATCATTGCCACAAGTTCTGATTCTCGAGTTTCCAATGCTTGGTCTTTTACCATTTTACCTCGCATTACCTCCCTCAATCCGACAAGCGGGACATTTGGTGATACAGTCACTATTTCTGGTGACCACTTTGGAACTGACCCGGGAGCCGGAAATCGTTCTACCGCTTCTGATAATGTAAAATTTGATGCCACTCAGGTTCCCGAAGCTGATTTTGTTTCTTGGTCAGACAGCCAGATTGTTGTAAAAGTGCCTAGCGGAGTAACCACTGGACTTGTTGTTGTCAGACGCAACAATAATGATTCAAACGGCGTCAACTTTACCGTGAGCATCGCTGATGCTACCTCTTTTACCAATAACAGCGAAATTGGCTTAACAGATGGAGGCAGAATAGGTCAATCGATCACTGTTTTAGGTTCAAATTTTGGCAATGGTCCTTGCGATGGAACAGATTATGCTGTAAAAATAGGCACCTCTACCGTTGCTTGTTCGGATATTTCTTGGGCTTCGACCACCATTACCTTTATTGTTTCCTCAACCATCAATGTCTATGGTGGAACAGGCGCTGACGGCCTTATTATTAGAGCCGGAGGAAATGATGACTCTACCCCTCTTGATTTTTATGTCTATCCCAAGATAGATTCCCTCACTGTGCCAAGCGGATTTCCAGCCAACAGTGCCAGAGAATACCAGGTAGGCGATTCCGACGGAGTGATTACTTTGAATGGTTCACGGTTCGGAACTACTGGAACGGTTACAGTTTTAGGTCAAACTTCTACTATAACCAGCTACACAGATACGTCAGTTGAATTACAAATTCCAGCCAGCATAGCCGATGATAGTTATATTGGCGACATTGTTCTAAGCCGAAGCAATCCTTCAGATAACAAAATCGCTACTTCAACCAACTTTAGGATTTTACCCCGTATAACCTCACTTTCTCCCAATAATGGAATGGAAAGCGATCCAGTGACTGTTAACGGTAACCATTTTTGTCAGACCGGAAGTTGCCCTGGAGTGGGAGACAGAAATACTACCACTACAAATGTCACTTTTAACGGCACCAATGTTCTCGATGCTGATGTTACTTCCTGGTCTGATACTTCAATTAATGTAAAAGTGCCCACCGGTGCTACTACTGGACCAGTAATAGTTAAAAGTAATAACTATACATCAAAAGGCGTTACCTTTTCTGTTGGGACGCCTGTCCCTGATGCCAGTACCTTTAGCAATAACACAGAGGTTGGTTTAACTGACGGTGGCCGACCTGGTCAGAGCATTACGGTAACAGGCACTAATTTTGGCTCATCATGTTCTGCGCCTTCAACCGTGATTAAAATTGGTTCCTATGTTCTTCCCTGCTCTGCTATTTCAAGTTGGTCGTCAACCTCCACCACCTTTTTTATTCCTACCAGCACCACTGCCTATGGAGGCACAGCTAGCACTAGCAATGGTTTAATAGTCCGTGCTAACGATCAGGATGACTTAACGCCTCTTGACTTTTATGTTTATCCTGATGTCATAACCATTTCTGCTCCATCGGCCAGGGAGGGTGAAACCATAACTTTATCGGGCAGACGTTTTGGTAGTGCCGGAACTATCACTGTTTTAGGAGAAAATGCCTCTGTTTCCTGGAGTGATACGAGTATTTCAGTGACCATCCCTTCAAGCATTGCTGATGACAGTTACACCGGGGCAATTATTTTAACTAGAACATCACCCAGCGGCAACAAATCCGACACTGCCACAACCTCATTTAGGATTCTGCCCCATACTGTTTCTCTTAATCCGGCTTCAGGCCAAGTCGGCACTCAGGTTACCATTTCTGGCGACCATTTCTGCCAGGAAGGTACTTGTCCTTCAGCTGGTGAGCGAAATACAGCTACTACCACTGTTACTTTTAACGGAATTAATGTTCTTGATGCTGACATTACTACCTGGACTGCAACCACTGTTGTAGCTAAAGTGCCTGCTGGCGCTTCAACTGGACCTGTCATTGTCAAATCAAATAGTTATGATTCCAATGGAGTAGTATTTACAGTAGGTGTAGCCGCTCCACCGGAAGTGCGGAGTCTCCCCCCACCCCCACCACCGCCAGAAGAGATTGTCAAGGTTGAAATATTAGAAAGGGTTAGACTGATTCAGGAACAAATTGAAGAGCTTACTCTTGAACTGAATCGCCTTCGGGTAGAATTAGAGATGAAATTGGAGGCTGAGGCGCCGAAACCAGAAATTCCTGAAATTCCTGAAATAACACCTCCTCTTGTACCTGCGCCCACTCCCACTCCGCCAATAGAAATTATTCCGCCTGAAGCTGTTTTGCCTCCAACACCGACTCCGGTCGTAGTTCCTGAAAGGCCAATACTCCAGCCCTTGATTAATGCGGTTAAGGGAACTGTAGAAAAAATAAAAAATTTCGCTAAAACAACTGGTGAAACTATCCAAACAGGAGCAAAAAAAATCGACAATTTTATCAGAAACACCGCTCAAAAAACAGAACAATTTGTTAAAAAACAAATTACCAAAATAGATTTAACCATCCGCAGCGCTCTAAAGAAAACAAGCGTTCAGATTTCTCGTTTTGTATTGAAGATTTGGCCTAAAACTGGCCAGAAAATTGCAGAAAAAATTGCCTTACCGCCCGATATATTTATTCTGCGTTCAGGCAATTTAGAGTTAGTGGCAAAAAAAGAGGGACCGATTCAGACAATAGTTGGTTATCAATTTACCGCAGAAATTATGCCCTCAAAACCAACCAAGGATATAAGCGACACTTTTGTTTTTGACGATTCGGATAATGACGGGATTTGGACTGCTGAAATTGAAATGCCCCAGTTTACAGGAGAATTTGATTTAACGGCAAATATTAATTATCAGGATGGTTCGGAAAAGAAAATAAGAAGTCCTGTTTTAATAGACCCCGGAGGTTATCTTTTCGAGCAAATGCCAAGAGGAGAATTAAGAATCGCTGATGCCAAAGTCACATTATGGCAGCGTGAGAAAGGCGAATGGGTTGTCTGGCCAGCTGAAAAATATAATCAGACAAATCCCCAGATAACCGGACGCACTGGAGAATATTCATTCTTAGCACCAGCCGGAGAATATTATCTCGAAATTACAGCCCAAAATTATGAAACTTATCGTTCCGTGCCCTTTGTGCTTGATGTTGTTTCACCGGTCAATGAAGTTATAGAACTAAACTATCTTGGCGAATAATTAAAACCATTTCAAAAATAAAAAAAACCGTTAGCTCCCCTACCCAAATGGTTTTCTATCTTCAACAAAAAAATTATTTAATTATTCCATATCCGCCGGTAACAGGGTCTAAAAATAAGAAATTTTTTAGTGGAAAATAAGACAAAAAAGTAAAAGCCAGAACTTCAATAATTATCAAAATAATTGCTAAGTTTTTATATTTTAGAAAGACTTTTTCCGAAATTAAGGTTTTATAACTCAGGAGATATGCACTAACAATTGCAACAACGAAAATTAATATATCGAAAAATAAATTATCTTCCATAAATGTAGTATAGCCATAAAATAAAAGAGTAATGAGAACTGGAATGGCATAAAAGCCAATAACTTTTGCAACAAAAAAATTTTTATATTTCTTCCCATACTTAAAATATTCAATTATTCCAAAAATAAAAGCTGGCCAAAAGCCGATTTTGAGGTGTTCCCAAGTACTCTCATTAACTGCTCCTATTAAAGCCAAAGGTTTCCAAAAATTGCTCAATTCGTAAATAAAATGCAAAAATGACCCCACCAATACCGTAAAGATTATTCCAAAAATTTGCCAGAAAAATATTTTTCTGTTCATAGATCTTTGTTTTCTTAAGTTTTAATTATTTCTTTATTATAACTTACCTCAATTGAAAAATAGAAATTGCCCAGCGAGGGCTTTTCAAAATAAAAAAAGAGACAAAAAATTGAAATTTTGTCTCTATTGGAAAACTTTCAGCAAACTTTTTTATTAATTTGCTGATTGCTTCGGAGGATGTTTTTCATCCCATTGTTTTATGGAGATAGCAAAGATTTCTTTACTTCCTTTCTCATGTCTTAAAAAGGCGTGTAGCAAACCGCACTTTGGACATTCTTCTTTGTCAACACCACGAGCAAATACGCTATAGCTAGAATAGAACTGGATTTCAGAACCACAGTTTGCACATTGAATCGTTCTGTAATAATCGGTTATAGGATCATCTGGTTCTATTTCGGATCTTTCTTCAACAATCTCAGTTGCATATTCGTACCAGCCACAACTGCCACCTTTTTTTCCTTTAGTAACGACAACAAAGGGGCAATCTAGACAATGCTTGAAATTGAAATCTTCGAATATTCCTGACTCTATCGGGCATTGAGCTTGTACTTGTTGTATCGTTACTATTTTTAGCGGATTTACTATCTTTTTTAAAGAAACGGTTTTTTGCAATTTTTAACCCTCCATTTGTGCTAAATTTAATATATTCTTCATTTAAAAATTTGTCAAATAAAAAACCCGAGAGAAAAGCTCTCGGCCACTTGACCGTAAATAAAAAAAGGGGTTTTTCTCCCCTTCTCCATAAAGTGCAGTCATCTTTAGTATGGCAAGATTGACCCCAAGGACATTTAATTTTTGGGTTAAATTTGCATATAAGATCTACAGAAGTGTCTGGGTCAACTACCATATCACAAGGCCAATGCGGACACCACTCACCACAACACCCACCATATAAGTCACAGGTATAGTCGCTATTCTCTTCGTTCAGGATAAATTGTACCTTCTCCAACCTCCTTTTAACAGCTGATATTTTTGTACCATTAAAATAAAATCATATCAATCAAAACTTGAGAGAAAACCTCTCTTGGGCTAGAAATAAAAAAGAGACAAAAAATGGGGATTTTGTCTCTACGAAATATAATTCCTAATGTTGCCAGGAATAATAATGGTTTTCTTCTGTGCTGATTGAACCTAATTTCGTTCCGCATAAGGGACAGTAATGAAAGCGAACTACTTCAAAAACATCTATGGTGAACATTTGCTTCGGGCAAACAAGGGTTCTTGCTGCATTAATTGTTCGATGTCTCTTGTTTTTCTCCATCCATTCTTTTAACCATTCAGCAACGATTTGACCCATTTCCTTTATCTCCTAAAAGAGCTTTTCCTCCTTGATCAAAATAGCTTATCAAACCTTAATTAAAAAGTCAAACCTTAAGAAAAACTTTTGGTAGGGGTTAAATAAAAAAGAGCTGAGTTTTTCCTCAGCTTTTTTAGACTTTGGTTAGGAATTTCTTCACCCTTTCTTTTTTTAGTCGTCATCAAATATCGCCAGACTGGTGGAGACATCGAGTTTTTTATCGCCCAAGATTAACCACTCAAGACAGGTCTTCTTTCCACAGAGCGGACATGGCTTACCAAGTCTTAATGGGAATTTTAAGAGCTTCTTTATTTTGTTTTTTAAACTTTGTGATTCCTTAAATTTCTTTGTCCAAGGCAACATTTCTTATCGCCTCTTCTCCTTCAACATCTTTTAAATGAGCGGTAAATTAATCGTATAAAACTTCGAGAAAAAAATCAACTCCCGGGAAAACTCTCGATCGCCTGGGCAGAAATAAAAAAGAGGAAGCATATTAAGCATTCCTCACGATACTCTTTTATTCTTTTAAAGGAAGAATATAGTTGACTGATTTGTCGTTCATGATTTTTTCAAATACTGCTTCGATATCTTGCTTGCTCCGTATGGCCCTAGTTGCTATAGCGCGTAAGATACAAGTCTTTCTGGAATTTTTGGTAATGAAACTAGACACGTCGGCCCAATCTAATAGTCGTTCGAACTCTGCTGAAGGTAGATTTTGTCGGAGATTGTTATAAATATTTATTTCTTTAGGGCGGTTCTTAGCTACCATTTCTTCAATACAGGCTACGCAAGCAGTAGTATCATCTATAAACCCTAGATGTGGCTTTCTATGTTTTTTACAATATACCGAGGACTTCTTTGCACATTTCAGGCAGGCTAGAGTGTTTAAAGACCCATCTCGTTTTTTTAGAGGAAGACTTACGACAATTTTACCTAAAACTCCTCCACAAATTTCGCATCTCACGATATATTCCCCTCTTTATTCAAGAACTATTTTAATTTATCGAAAATAAAATTTTTGTCAATGGCGCGCGCGTCGAAAATAAAAAACGGAGGTAAAGAATAAATCTTATGATTTTTTTCTCACCTCCTCTTCAGGGAATTGGGGTAAAGGAAATTGAGGTTTTTTAAATCAGATTTTACCAACCGAATATATAGTGCGATAGTAACACAAAGAGCATTATGGTAAGTCCAATAGACCATACACCATCTTTAGTACCGGCGCCACCGATGCTTAATTTATCATTCCATCTTCCATCTCGTCCTATCATACCCAAGTGAAGTATATCTCCACCTATTAAGACTCCAAGAGTTCCAATTATGTATCCGAATGCCAATTTTAATGAAAGTGGATCTTTATCCAGATAGCCGACGGCGAATGGAAGAAAGTGTACTATTAAAGTTGAGGCGATTTCAACGATAATGGCTGCAATTAAAACACCTTTTCCTTTTTTATACCAACTTACTATTCTAGAGATGGCAATTGTAGTCAAGGTTGCCACAAAAAACATTATCGGATTCAGCAAAAACCAAGTTTTGTAGAGCAAATAGCCAGTTAGTATCAAGGGTAAGATACAGCCGCCTAGATTCACATAGACCTCATCTAGCTCTTCGGTTTCGTATAATGGAATGTTTACTAAACTGAATATAAGACCTGCTATAAAGAAAGCAATATACAACCATCCATTTCCAAAGAGTATCTCAAAGGTTTTCATTTGCATTGTTATGAGCCAATAGAAAACGTAGAGAAGTACTCCGATAATCGCAACCACCAATATGATTGCGATTACTAAAGTCCAGATATCGTCGTCCAACCTCTCTTCCTCCCCTCTTTATTTACTTTACAATGTGCAATCAAGGGTAACCCCCTTTTATATTTTAAATTATAACAAATTTATTTAATTTGTCAATGATAAACCAATAAAGATATAAAATATAAAAAAAAGTTAGTCCCCTACTCAACTCAAAAATAGCCCAAATATGGGCTATCCTTGAGTTCATTTTTTCTAATTCACAAAGATTTATGGGCTAGAAAAAAAGTGGGAAGGGAAAAGAATCTGAAGGAGTCTAATTTTCCAATTGACAATGTGGATAAAGTTCTGTTGGCTCTCGTTGAGCTGTCATTTTTGCTTTGTTGAAGATAAGATTCCATCGATCTGAGCCGAATCTCTGGCACTGAAAACCGCTAGGGCCTACAACAAGAAAGATACAGCATTGTTTACCTTTGCCGGCTCCACACTTTTTAGGATCGGGAATTGCATTTTCTGGACCGATAACTTCAAGATCTTTTGTAAGAGTCCCTAAAGATGCGGTATCTCCTTCATAGACAACCGGTGTCTCTTCGGGCAAACAACAACTCATTGATCCAGGGAAATCATCCACTGTTATCCCTTTTTTGCCCGTTTTTGTATTACGGACCACCATTCCTCTTTGAATTCTTTCCATTTTCTTCATCTCCCGCAGGCAAGAAACCAATTTTGATTCCATCTCGGCGGGAGATGAACTTTCCCCTTCCCCATAAATTATTTAAAAGAACTTCTCCATTTATGCCCTGATTATACCACATATTCTTTAAATTTGTCAAGAGTGCCCGAGAAAAACTCTTATAGTAATTTCTCCAGATGAGTTCTCTTAAAAGCGGAAAAAGCTGGTTTTTTGCCAGCTTTTTAATTTAATATGCAATCGAGGAGGTCTTAAAAAATTTGGTTTCTTCTCCTTTCTTTATTTTCACTACTGCTTTCTGCTCTATATTTCTTTGTATTTTATTCATCTTTAAGTATTTTGAGTATTCTTGCTACTTTAAGCTTTCGAGATTTACCTTCGAAATGTTTTTGCCAACACTCTAGACACACTAGAATTTCTAAAAGTTCGCCATCGGGAAACTTTATTTTAATGGGTTTCGCAGCTACTGTAATATCACCGCAAACATCGCACCACATCATCTTCACCTACTCGTGATTATTCCAAGCAAGTTATTGCCTACAACGACTATATAGATTCCAACTAATACCAGAAGTTGGATGTTCAACACCCATAGTCCCTTGATGAAACTTTCTTTTTTGCATAACTTATAACTCACAATGAAAATACCAGCATAAACGATAACCAAGCAAATTTTGATAATCAATGATTCTCTAGTAATAAATGATTCTCCTGGAAAAAGCGGATTAAGTTCGCTTCCTCCTAAAGAGATGCCGTAGATGGTGGTGATTATGTCAGCTAAGTTCAAAGCCACGAGCAGAAATAGCAGTCCAGTTTTGTTCACTTTCTCGCCTTCTTTTTATGTTTTTCCTCCTCTTTAGTTCTTTTCATTTTTTATTTTCAAAGAACTACATCAAAAGATAACATAAAATTAATAATATGTCAAGAAAAAGAGATTTTAAGAAAAAAATTATTGGGTAGAAAATAAAAAAAAGGCCCAGTATGGGCTTTTTATACGCTTGTCAAAAGAATCAAGCTTAATAGATTACCTCCGGCGAGTATAAGAATCATCAGCAGGAGTGCAGTGGTCGAGTTCAATATTCGATATTCAGACTTCTTAATCACAGCATCTTTTTTAGAAAAGCGATAGACTACTTTTCTCAATGTTAGAATAGCTGGTAGAGAAATTGATGGTACCAATACATATAGTGTCATAAGCAAACTAGTTGGGATAATAAGTATTACTTTGCCTATTACCTGATCAGCCGTTATATCCCATTGGTCTGGCAAATTATTAGCATCTCCTTTCGTCTTTAATATCAAAGTTGGATTTTTTTGTATTTCCACTACTCTGTGAACAATTCCGAATGGGATTGAATCTACCCTGAAGGAGATTATGTCTCCGACTTGTATGTCTTCTGCACCTTTTTTCACTAATACGGTGTCGCCATGCATTAACACAGGATTCATACTCTTCCCTGCCAGTGGTTTAAAGATATAATCGAAACCCACTAAACCTGCAAAAAAAGAAAACGAACTAAGAATAAATGGTGTAGCTAATAGTAAGAATGCCATTATTAATCCTGCATTTATCACCAGCTTTGCTCTACTTTTCTTCTTCATTATCTTGTCTTCTTTCATTCAATTCAGCTCCTGAAATTTTTTAAAGTATTTTAAAGAACTTCAATCAAAATATTTTATCGAAAATTATCTATTTTGTCAACGGCGTATCAAACAAAACATCGAGAAAAACTTTTAGGCACACAAAAATAAAAAAAGGCCAGAAAAAATATTAAGTATCTGGCACATTGAGACTTAATCTCCGAAATCAATTGGCACAGCTTTATGGCTTGGACAATGATACATAACCAGTTTAAATACTGGTACTCCTTTTGGTAATTGGCCGGCATTTAATTTTTTGAACAGTTCAGTAATTTCTTGGTTGCTTTTCACCGTTATTTCGGCGAGCCCTTGTACAAGAGCTGGTCCTTCTTTTCTCCAAGGATGCATGACGCAATTTTCAATAGCATTACATTTTGTTCCATCGCATATCATATTTCTTTTGCCATACTCTTTCTTAAAAAATTCTATGTCGTACTTTTCTTCTTTTTGATTCGTCTTATTTCTCTTATTTGAAGTTGTCAATGTTCAAAACTCCTACTCTCGATATTACTCAAACTAAAAAAAATGTCAACAACTCAATAATAATTTATCTTGCTGATTGAGGAAGATGTCCCACAAAAGGCAGATTTCGGTATTTTCCTGCGTAATCCATTCCGTAGCCAACAACAAATTTATTAGGAATTTTAAAACCGATATAGTCAAGTCTAATCTTCACTTGGCGACGGCTAGGTTTATTGAGTAAAGTACAAATCCTTAAACTGGCAGGTTCCCGTTCTTTGAGTTTTTTGACAAGATAATCTAAAGTTAAACCCGTATCGACAATATCTTCAATAATCAAGACACCCCGATCCTTAATATCTGTTTCTAAGTCTTTTGTAAGGCGAACAGTGCCTGTAGTTTTTGTGTGACTTCCGTAGCTAGCAAGCCCGACGAAATCAATATCAAAAGGAATAGTAATTTCTCGTAGTAAATCACTGAGAAAAACTACTGCTCCTTTAAGAATACAAACCAAAAGTAAGTTTTTTTCCTGATAATCAATCGAGATTGCTTGGGCTAACTTCTTTACCCGGGATTTTATCTTTCTTTCGCTAAGAAGTTTTTTTATTTTTTCCATTCTTATATTATAGCAAAAACTCGAGAAAAAATTCTTGGTCGGCCGGTCAAATAAAAAATTATTAATCCTCTACCCAACTCAAAAATAGCCCAAACATGGGCTATCCTTGAGTTCATTTTTTCCAGCTCACAAATTTATATTATGGGCTAGAAAAAAGAAGGGAAGAAGATTTTATTAAGCAATATAATAGTCTTTTCCTCTGTCTTGTGGTGTTGATACTTTCTTTAACAAACCTTGCTCCTCAAGGGTATTAATCATTGTCCATATTAGCATAGATGTCCCAACATACTCTATGAGAGTAATTTGTTCTCTACTCTTTTTCTTCCATATAGTTGCTATGGCCTTTGACATCATAAAGCGATCGGAAGCTATTAGCTCATCTACTGCTTGAGATATTTCATCTTCCATTAAACCTAACTTTTCCAATAGAGTTCTTGGAGTAGAATGCTCAGCACGTATTTTGGCGACGCAACTTCTAATTTCTTCTTTGCTTATTCCGATAGCATCAGAGGTATTCTCTTTTTTAGAGTCTATTTTGTCTAATACTACAATTTTGTCTTCCAAGTTCTTTTGCCCCTGCAGGCAAGAAACCAATTTTGATTTCCTCGCTGCAGAGGCAAAAATTTTCTCTTCCCTAAAAATTTTTCAAAGAGCTAATTTCTTTATAAGAATAGTGAGGGGAGAAGTGGAATAAAGTGCCAATCCGGCGTATCTTCCCTTCCTCTCCCCTCTTTTGGTCAGAACATTCTTTCTATTATTGGGGTCACCTCCTTTTTCCAGCTCACAAACCTTTGCGGGCTAGAAAAAAGAAAGGAAGGAAAAAAATAATGAGTTTCCTTTAGATTGTTGAGTGCTTCTCTTTTGGAGTTTTAACGAAAATTAGTGAACGACTTGAAGGTTTAGGTCGCGGTAATTTCTATAAGAGTCTGTAATTAACCGGTACTTTTTCCCTTCAATCTCAAACTCTTTTGTGAAATCACCAGCTCCACCTGAATTCCAAGTTGGCTTGGTTTTCTGGAACCATTCAATAATTTTATTCATTTCTTCCTCTGTTAAAACTCCAGCTTTAAGCAAAGGCTCCAATCCGTATCGAATGATTTCTCCTTCATTTTTAGGCTTTCCAAGCAAAGAAATGATACTAAGCCCAAACAGACTTTGGTTTCGACCTATTCTGGGCATTACCTTTTTAATAAAAGGTAGTATCTCGTTGATTTTGTTACAGCTCCATTCTGCGTCAGGATTCTCTTTTGCACCTTTCTCCCATTTCCGAATAGTCTTTGGGGTAAATTCTTGGTAGAATTTCTTCATTTCCTCCATTCTTTTATTCACCTCTGCAGGCAAGAAACCAATTTTGATTCCTTCTCTGCAAAGGCGAACTTTTTCCTTCCCTATAAATTATTTGAAAGAGCTAATTTTTATATTTAAATTATACCACATAATTTTCTAATTTGTCAAGGAAATAAAAAAACCGCTATTTTTTTATTCTAACGGTTTTCTCTTTTCTACTTCACTTCTTCTTTCTTTTCAGGGCTTGTTTTTCCTTGAAGCCAAAGAAAAATTATCAAAGCCAGAATTCCGATAATTCCAAATAAAAATTTTCCATTACGAAGTAAATGAAAAAGATATACTAATGAGGCTGATAATAAAATTGAAGGAATTAGGACAAAATATAGCATAATTGTCTGATTCTACACTTTTTTAAAATTTTTTCAAGTCAAAGTATGGAACGATTTTTGAAACGCAACCCCTTCTTATGTTTTTTGTTATATTAATAAAGGAGTGAATTTTTCATTTTGATAGATTTTCAAAAAGGTCGATAATAATTAAAAATTGATTTTAAGAATGAAAAAGTTAGCCATTATTCTTATTAGTATAGTTATTCTATTAGGCTTTTTATCCGCACCTGTTTTAGCTGAAACCACTACCACCGTCGCTTCGTTACAGGAACTTATTCAAACACTCAAAAAACAGATTGAAGAGTTACAAGCCCAAATAGAATCACTCACCCAAGCTCGTTTACAAGTAAAGGAAGCAGCAAAAGAAGTAAAAGCGACTCTCCAACTTATTAGACAATTGGAAGTAGGTATGACTGGTGAAGATGTTAAATTATTGCAAGAAATGCTGGCGACAGACCCTGAAATTTATCCTGAAGGACTTACTACCGGATATTTTGGTCCGTTAACAAAAAACGCGGTAAAAAAATTTCAGCAAATAGCAGGTATTGAACAAGTTGGAAGGGTCGGGCCAAAAACATTATCTAAAATAAATGAATTATTAGAAGAAGGTGCTGGTGCTTCTGGTAAAGTGCCACCCGGTCTTTTAATTGCTCCCGGAATAAGAAAAAAACTTGGTTTTACACCTCAACCTTTGCCTGGCCAAGAACTTCCTCCTGGTATTGCTAAAAAATTAGCAACAACTACTCCTACGACAACTACTCCAGATATAACAGCACCTGTTATATCAGACTTGATGGCAACAAGCACTACCGCTACATCGACAAGAATCACCTGGACTACCGATGAATTAGCAAATAGTAAAGTGTGGTATAGTACAACAACTCCACTGGTTATAACAACTTCAACACCGATAATAAGTTCTTCTGATTTAGTACTAAATCACGAGCTTTCACTATCTGATTTGAATGCGAGTACTACCTACTACTATTTGGTAACCTCTGCTGATGCTTCAGCTAATGTGGCAACTAGCACTGAACAATCATTTATCACACTTCCGGAATAATTAATCTTGCAAATTTATAAAGACCCAGACTGTTTCCTCTAAATTTGAGCCTGGGTCTTTATAGTTTCCTCTATTATTTTATTTCTTTTTGTCTGTTTGGAACGATTAAAGCAGCCGTTAAATAAGCAATTATGCCTGGAAAAATACCCGTAAAAACAACTATTAAAATCCAAACGAGTCTTAAAATAACAGGGTCGAGGTTAAAATATTCTCCAAGTCCCCCAATTACTCCAGCTATAATTTTATTTTCCCTACTTTTATAAAGTTTTTTCATATTATATTTTTATTTATCTATTATTTTCTCTTGAACCAATCTTGAAACCTTTGCCAAAGACTTTTTTTAATTTCCTCTTTTTCTTCTTCAATCTCTTTTTCAATTACTGGTTTTCTTTTTTCAATTTCTTCTTGAACCTCTTTTTTGACCTAGTTTACTATTTTCAGCCAAACATTCTCTTTAAACCAATTCCAGATTTTTTTCCAAAATGGTAAAACATCTTCTTTAAAAACCTCGCCTATAATTTTTGGAAATTTTTTTAATACTTCGAGGATTTTTTGACCGATTTCTTTTGGCTCATTTAAATCTTGGAGTTGTAGGACTTTATCTTGAGCAAAAATATAAAAATTGGGCAAAATCAAACCACATATTGACAAAAATATTAAAGTTTTATATAATTTTTTATATTTAGTGGAGATAGACATGCTAAATTACAGTTCTTTAAGGAGGTAAAATTTTGCAAAAAAGATACATTCCTAAAAGCCTTTATAGGCAATTTAGCGCCTCGATGCCTATTTGCTGCGTCGATCTAATAATTTGGCATAAAGGGAAGATACTTTTGCTGAAAAGAAAGAATTATCCGGCTAAAAACAAATGGTGGACGCCCGGAGGAAGAGTGATGAAAGGAGAAAGATTGAAGGAAGCAGCAATGAGAATAGCTCAGCAAGAATTAGCTTTACAGGTAAAAATTTTAAGACAAGTCGGCACTTATGAAGCATTCTTTAGAAAAGGATACTTCGGTAACTCATGTCATTGTATAGGTATTGTCTTCCTCGCAATACCTATAAGTGAAGAAATTAAGATCAAGTTAGACTCTCAATCCTTAGCTCATAAGTGGGCGTCAGCCCTACCTAAACATTTATTAAGGTACTTTGTTGAACAACCAGAGGCGATAAAAATAAGACACTAAGCGACCATCACTCATAGTGGTCGCACTTTTTATTTTATCATTTATTTTGCTTCTTTTATTCTCTGTAATGTTTTTTTCTTTCCTAATATTTCTGCTATTTCAAAAGGACCAGCTGAAGCGTTTTTACCTGTCAAAGCCACTCTTAAGGGCCATAAAAGATATCCCCTATCCCCTTCTGGCTTTTTTATTTCTTTTGCAAATTTTTCTGCTTCAGGTATTAATAATTCTTCTATGCGTTCTTTCGTCCAATCTTCCTCTTTGATTTTAGACAATATTTTGAATGATTTATCAAGAGAAATTTTTATTTCCTTATTAGATGTCCCAGGGGCCCGCTCTGTGAGAGGGTGGCGGGTGGGTGGCGTCCATCTCAAAAGTTCTTTATCAAAAATCAATTTTTTCTTAAAGAAAAAATCAGTTAATTCGGGTACCTCTGAAAGTTTTTTTAATCTTTCTTTATAAATTGAGACTATCTTTTTTATCCACTCCAAAGAAAATTTTTCTCCAGTTTCTTTAATTTTATACTCTGGCTCGGGTTTTTCTTCTTTGAATAATTTTAATTCTTCTTCTATCATATTTTTTCGATTAAACCAGCATTTATTAAATAGGGTAAACAAAGCTCAGCCAATTTTTCAATCGATTTCCCCCGAATGTAAAAACCATTTAAAAAGTCAAGCCTCTTTAGATTAAAAACAGCTCCTGATTTTTGAACTCTTTCCAAAGAAAACTCTTTAATTAAAGCTGGCAGGGAATAAATATATCTTTCAGTTCCAGGATGCCAACCTAAAAAGGCAATGAAATTTATCATAGCTTCTGGCAAAAACCCCTGTTTTTTGTATTCAGAGATGGATATAGCCCCATGCCTTTTTGATAATTTTGCTCTATCAGGACCCAAAATTAAAGGTAAATGGGCATATTTTGGCTGGGAAAATCCCAAAACTCGTTGAATTAAAATCTGTTTTGGAGTATTAGATAAATGGTCTTCCCCTCTTATGACATGGGATATTCGCATTTCATAATCATCTATAGCGCAGGTAAAATTGTAAAGAGGATAATTTAAATTTTTGGCTATGACCATATCTCCTATTAAAGAGGCATCAAATTCTAAATGTCCTCTGACTGAATCATCAAATTCAACTTTTTTTAGAGGTGTTTTAAATCTAATTACTGATGGCTTCCCTTCAGCCAAATGCTTTTTTACTACTTCTTTTGGTAAATTAACGCATTTCCCTGAGTATTTAGGGGGCTGTCCGATTGACAATTGATACTCTCTTTCTACCTCCAATTCCTCTTTAGTACAAAAACAATAGTAAGCATCTCCTTGCGCTAATAATTTTTTTAGGTATTTGACATAGATTTCTCTTCTCTGACTTTGTTTATAAGGACCATAATCTCCTTCTGCATCGGGTCCCTCATTCCACTCAATTCCTAACCATCTCAAATTTTCCATAATATTTTTTTCAAATTCAGACTTTGATCTTTTTGGATCAGTATCTTCAATTCTCAAAATAAAACTCCCCTGATTTTTTTTAGCAAAAAGGTAGTTAAAAAGAGCAGTTCTGGCAGTTCCAATATGTAATCTTCCAGTAGGAGCCGGAGCAATTCTCACTCTCACTTCTCCTGGTTTTTCCAATTTAAACTCTTCTTCCATCAATTTAATTTTGAGATGATTTTTTTATTTAGTCAAATTCCAATCAATTTATGATGCAGGGGCCAAATATTCAACAATATAGCTGGCAATTATTTTTGCTGCTAAGGGTTTTGCGAATTCTTTGGCTGCAATTCCCATTTTTTCTGTTTCTTTTGGTCTATAGAAGAAATATCTTAATTTTTCTAAGAAAAAATGAGGTGTTAAATTTACTTCTTCTATTACTGTTGTTGCTCCAACTTGATAAAAGGCATAGGCATTCTTTAGTTGATGAGCTTGGGCGGCTTCGGGCAGAGGAATTAAAATTGAAGGTTTTCCCAAAGCTGCAATCTCAAAAATACTTCCTGAACCCGCTCGTGAAACAATTAAATCAGAGGCTACCAAAGCTTGTTTTAATTGCTCTTCTTTTAAGAAAGAAAATAAATGATAGTATTTTTTTAAATCTTCAGTTAGTATAGCTTCTGTCACATTGCTCACTTCTTTATAATTTCTATCTCCGCACTGATGGATGAGTTCAATGGTTTCTAAAATTTTTGGCAAAACTTCCAAGATTCTATCATTAATTCTTCGGGCTCCCTGAGAACCCCCTAAAACTAAAACTATTGGCTTTTCTCCTGTTAGTTTAAAAATTTCTTTAGCTTTTTCTTTTGAGCCTTCCAAAAGCTCTCTTCTAATTGGATTTCCAACTAAAATAATCTTTTTTAGAGGAAAGTACTCTGTTTTTGGGAAAGAAACAAATATTTCTAAAGCAAATTTACTCAAAATTCTATTTGCCAAACCCGGAGAAATATCCGATTCGTGCAAAAAAATTGGTATCCCCAAAATCCAGCCAGCAAAAACAGGTGACAGAGAACCAAAACCTCCTTTTGAGAAAATTAAATCCGGCGCCTTAAAAAAGAGCCAAAAAAATGACTGCAACATACCTAAGGGTATTTTAAAAAAAACATCAACAATATTTCGGTAAAAACTTTTAAAACTGAGATACCTTCGAATCTTTCCGGCTAAAATCTTTTTTATCTTTATTCCTTCTTGGTTGAATAAAACCTCCCCAAATTCGTCTTTTGGTCCAATATAAAAAATTTCTAATTCATTTTGATAAATTCTTCTCAATTCTCTGACGATGGCTATTATTGGAAAGATGTGTCCTCCTGTACCACCACCAGCAAAAACTATTTTCATAGTAGTAACTCAAATTTAGTCGCTCGTCCTCTCCAGCCTTTGGCTGGCGCCCTTCGGGCTTCGGACTCGCTCTTTAAAAACCCACGGTTTTTAATATTTTCCTTCTCAGGGAAACCGCGTGTTTCCCCGACCCCCTTCCTCAGTGGGATATCAAACATTAGCTCTAAGTTGTGCTTTTGGATATATTTAAAAGAATTCCTACCCCGATTAGTTCAGAAATTAAGGCCGACCCTCCATAACTAACAAAAGGTAAGGGCATTCCCATTAGAGGTAAAACTTTTGTCATTGAAGCAATATTAATGAATGCCTGGAGTGCAATCCAAGAGGTTATTCCGAAAGCTAATAATTTTGAAAAATCATCTTTTTGTTCTTTTGCAATCTTGAAACCTCGCCAGAGAAAAATTAAAAAAAGAAAAATTAAAACTATTGAGCCGATAAAACCTGTTTCTTCAGCAAAGATAGCAAATATTGAATCCGATATCGACTGGGGCAAAAAACCGAATTTTTGTCTTGACATTCCAAGTCCTGCCCCTGATACTCCTCCCGAGCCCACAGCAATCAATGCTTGTTTTATTTGATAACCTATTCCCATAGGGTCTTCCTCAGGGTTTAAGAAAGTCAAAATTCTATTGAATCTGTAGGGCTCAAATTTAATTAAAATTACCCCTATTATCACCACCCCTCCTATCATTATCAAGCTATGCCATAAAGGATTTCCGGCTACAAAATACATCAAAATCCCAACTAAAATAATTATTCCTAAGGTACTGATATCAGGTTGGCGAATCAAAAAAACAGCGATTATTGCTGCCATTATTGAAAAAGCTAAAAGGTTTTCTTTCATTCTTCTCTTTCCCCTTCCACTTAACCAGGCAGCAAAATATAAAATAGTAGTTATTTTTAAAAATTCAGAGGGTTGCAAAGATAGTGGTCCCAGCTGTACCCATCTCGTTGCTCCTAATCTTTTTATTCCAAGACTAGGCAAAAAAACCATTCCCATCAAAACCAAATTTCCTAACAAAAAAATTATAGCCAATTTTTTAAAAAAACTTAATTTAAGTTTTAAGGCAAAGAGGGATAAAATTATTCCTGGTAAAAACCCGTAGATTATTTGATGTTTCAAAAAATAATAAGGATTGCCAATTTGCTCTTGAGAAAAAGCTGCCGATACGCTCGAAAGAGTCAAAATACCGACAGCCAAAAGTGCTAAAATTGCTCCCACCAAAATCCAGTCTGTATTTTTAAAGCTCTTTGCCATATCTTTTTACATATTGTTTGAAAAGGTTTCCTCTTTCTTTGTAATCTTTAAAAATTCCAAAACTGGGGGAAGCAGGAGATAAAAGGCAAATTTTTCCTTTTTCAGTGTATTGATAAGCTATTTTTACTGCATCCACCATTTTTTGGACCAAGAAATATTTAGGTATTTTTTTACCTTTTGTTAATGCGAGAACATCCCTCCATATTCTTTCCCCGGTAGCTGGAAAAGAAATTACAGTTTTAATTTTATTATTTAAAATTTTCTTTACTAATTTTTTAAAATTTTGTTTTCGGTCAAAACCACCAAGAATAATTGTCTGGATATTTTTCCCCAAGGTCTCCATTGCCAAAATAGTAGTTTCAGGAATTGTTGATAGAGAATCATTATAAAATTTTATTCCCCTAAATTTTCCAACAAATTCTAATCTGTGAGGAAGTCTTTTAAATTTTTTAATTACTTTTAAAATCTTTTTTTTGGGAATTTTGAATAATTTGCCTATAATCTCAGCTGCTTTAAAATCTTGCTGATAATACTTACCTCCGAAAGCAATTTTTTTTACCTTTGACTTTTTAGCTATTTCCCTGACTAATTTATTTCCAAAATTATAAATCAAAAAATCATTTTTACTTTGATACCTGGTGATATTTGACTTTGCTTTAATATAATCTTTAAAATTCTCATAATAATCTAGATGTTCAGGGAAAATATTCAAAAAAACAGCTATTTGCGGCGATTTTTTAATAAATTGTAATTGATGAGAAGACAATTCATAAACAAAAACATCTTTTTCTTTTGCTTTCCATAAATAAGATAAAGCCGGCTTTCCGATATTTCCAATTAACTTAGCTGAAACTCCTCCTTCTTTTAAAATTTTATAGATTAAAGAACTAGTCGTGCTTTTTCCTTTTGTGCCGGTTATTCCAACAATTTTTCCCGGGCAATTTTCAAAAAAAATTTCAGTTTGAGAAGTAACTTTCTGTCTTTTTTTTAAATAGGGTTTTATTATTTTTAAAGGAACTCCGGGAGATTTTATAATGATATTGTATTTTTTAAGAGCCAAAAGATAATTTTTCCCCAAATGTAATTTAACTTTCTTGCCCGCTAAAGTTTTACGAAGTAAAATTTGGACGGGTTTATCTAAACTTTTGAATTCTAACCTATCCCCTACCCCAAAAATTTTTTTTGGAAAAATCCTTCTCAAAAATTTAAGAGTATCCGTTCCTTCTCTTCCGAATCCTAAAATTAATATTCTTTTATCTTTTAATTCGTTTAAATACATCCTGATTTTAAAATAACATAAATTTAAGTAAAAATAAATTCTTTAGGAAAAAAATGAGGTCCCTAGCAGAATTTTCACTAGAGACCGTAAGTAAGAAAAAAAATGGGGAAGAGGTAGGTTATCTTCAGAGTACCTCGTAGTCTTTGGCATTTTCCAAGTCTTTCGAGTTTTTAATTAAGATGACTTGGCCGCCCTTAACTACAATCTTCGCCATTTCATCCACCAGCCATATTATAGCAAATCTCTAAAATTTGTCAAGGGTATTGGAGAAGGATTAAGGAAAGATTTTTTCCTAATATAACTTTAAATTTAGTGAATTTTTAAGTATCATTAAATAGAATGCCAGCAAATTTACCTCCTCAATATTTTACTCTTTCAGCTGAATTAAAAAAAGCTAAAACAACCCAAGAAAAAATCTCCGTATTGGAGGAGATGTTAGCTATTGTGCCAAAACATAAAGGAACAGAAAAAGTTCAAAAGGATTTAAAAAGAAAAATTGCCAAATTTAAAAAAGAAGCCCAAAGCAAAAAGAAATCAAAAAAAGAATTAATTTATACGGTTAAAAGAGAGGGAGCAGCCCAGGTGGTAATTTCAGGTTCTCCTAATTCTGGTAAATCAACTCTCTTAAATGCCTTAACTAACGCAAACGCAAAAACAGCTGATTATCCTTTTACTACTACCCTGCCCCAACCAGCAATGATGGCATATGAAAATATTTTAATTCAACTTATTGATACTCCCCCCTTAACAAAAGATTTTCACCCTGGCTGGCTGAAAGAAATTTTAAGAAATTCCGATGGAATTGTGGCGGTTTTTGATTTATCCAAAGAGAATTTTGAAAAAGAAATTGAGAAATTTAAAGAAATTTTGAAAAAACTGAATATAGAAAACCCCGAAGGAAAGCAAGTTTCCAACGGGGCAGGTAAAAAAATTCTCTTTATAGGTAACAAGATTGATCTTTTACCACAAGAAAAAATTAAAGAGATCCCATCTCTATATATTAAAAAAATCTCAGCTCTTAAAAAAATAGGTCTTGAAGATTTAAAAAGAGAAATTTTTGAAATGCTTGAAATAATAAGAGTTTATAGCAAAGGACTTAATAAAGAACCTGACTTTGAGCATCCTTTTACTTTCAAAAAAGGAACACGTCTTTTGGAGTTAGCTCAAGATATTCACTATGATTTTGCCTCAAAGTTTAAATATGCCCGTTTATTTAAAAAAAATTCTAAAAAATCAAGTATCGTTGGCAAAGATTACGTATTAGAAGACGGCGACGTAGTCGAAATACACACTTAGAATAAAAAAGAGGTTTTTTAATACTTAACTCTCTCTTTTAGTATTTTCTCAAATTCTTTTGGTAAATTATGCTGGTCTGACCAAGAATTCATTATTTTTTTTGATTCTTTTTCTAAATTCGGATGTTTTGGCAAAATATTCTTTTCAAAATATCTTAAAAGAAAAGGTTTTTTCCCTCTTTTCTCTTTTCTCCAGCTCAAATAAAATGCGATTAAAGTTTCTTTTTTTGTACCGACGCATTCAAATGGTTTAAATTTTTTCTCTCCTATTAATCTTAACATTGTCGGTAAAAAGCCAATTCTCTCAAAAAGATTTTTTTTGAAGATTCTAAACAATCGGTATTTTCCTAAAAACGGATAAAGAGCAGTAAAAATAAATAGACATTTTGGACATTTTTGACACCACGTTTTTATAGGTTCCCTTCTCCCAGAATAAGTTTTAAAAGCCTCGTTGCAACTTATGAACGAGGAGAAATATTTAGGATATCTTCTGAATAATTTTGAAATTTGAATTTCATAAAGCGGTCTTAAAAAACTAAAATACTCAACCTCTTTTGTTAAATATTCTTTTGAATATTCTCTGAACCTTTTTTCAAAATCAAAACTTTTTGAATACTGATGATTAATTATTTTTCCTAAATATTTTAAATTTCCTTCGTTAGAACTTCTTTCATTTGAAAAAGTGATAAATTTATAATCAAAAATTACAGCTAATAATATACTCAAGAAAGCTAAATAGGCGGAAAGAGGAGTGTGGCCATTTAAAAATCCTTTTCGATTTAATTCTAATAATTTTCTATCGACTTTTCGCTGAACAATAATTGGAGTTTTACAACCTCCGATTTTCATTACTTTTTGAGTAGCTGTAGTTGGACTTAAAGAAAAACATGTGATATTTTTCTTCGCGTTTTTTAATATTTCTAAAGTAATAATTGAGTCTTTTCCTCCTCCGATTGGAACTAAAATCCGGTTTTCTAATTTTTCTTTATAATACCCTATTAAAACAGCGTCTGCTGTCGCTTTGATTTTTAAGAAAGAAGGTCGGGTAAAATCAATTCTATTTTCATAAAAAAATTGCCCCATTCCTTTCAAAATCAAATCCCTCCAAAACTTTATTTGTTCACCATTTAGAAAACCAGCTCTAATTTCAATTTCTGGTGGACAGGCTGTTTTCCAATAGCTTAATAACTCAATTAAACCTAAATGAAAAATTAAATTATTTAATACACTATCTTCTACCCTCTTAATTTGATTTTTGTTAACGTTTTTAATAACTACTTTTGGATTAAACTTAATATCAGAGCCCATCTTGAATTTAAAAGAGATTTCTAAATCCTTTTCAGAAATTCTCCAAGCATATTTTTCAAAAACAAATTTCGGATATCTCTTTCTTAAAATCTTAGCTTTTTTCATAAATTATCTTAATAATCTCAAAGCTACACCCAAAACAGTAAAAACAACGCCTAAAATCCAAAATCGCATTGTCACTTTATAAGACGGCCATCCTTTTGCTTCAAAATGATGATGAATTGGAGTGGAAAGCCAAATTTTCTTTTTGAAAAATTTTTTTGAAATAAGTTGCAAAATTACAGAACCGACTTCCATTACAATTACTCCGGCAATCAGAGGTAAAACCAAAACAGAATCAGTTAAAAAAGCAACTACTCCCATTGTCGAGGTTAGCCCCAAAATTCCGGTTTCCCCCATATAAAATTTGGCTGGAGGAATGTTGTGCCACAAAAAAGCAAAAAGAGCCCCCATAATTACTCCACAAAAAGCAGCCAAATCTATTTTTCCTTGAGAAAAGGCAATGATGGCAAAAGCCCCAAAAATTGTTGAAAAAACTCCTCCTGACAAACCATCTAAGCCGTCAATTACTCCTCCTGACCAGCAAGCTAACATTACCAAAATAAAAAGCGGGATATAAAAAACTCCTATTGACACATCTATTCCTTTTGGAAAATTAAATATGAGCGGAATATGAATCGTATCCCAGTCCAATTTATAATAAAACCACCAGCCTCCAATTAAGCCGATTAAAATGACAATTAAAAGCCTTCTTTTGAATCCCATTCCGCCTCCAATATATTTACCTTTACCATAGACAGTTAAGATGTCGTCAATTAAACCAACTATTGAGCCGACAATCAATGAAAAGAGCGGAAGCCAAGTTTCTTTTCTTGATAAAAAGTCAAATTTTTCTAACCCCCAGGGTTGAGAAACAAAACTTAAGCCAAAAAATAAAAAAATAATTATTAAGACCGAAACCCAAATTACTAATCCCCCACCCCTCACTACGTTTATTTCTTTTTCTTTGTGCAGAGAATAAAACACGTTCGCTTCTTCGCCGGTTATTGTTTTTTTTCTTGCTTCTTTTTTCCAAAATTCAAATTTTCTTAAAAATTGTATTAAAAGAGGCGCCCATAAAAAAGCTAAAATAGCACTCAAAGCAGATAAGATTAAAATTTTAATAGCATTGAAAGTAAATAGCGTCATGAGTTTAGCCAATCAATTAATTTTTGCATTTCCTTTGCTCTTTCGTCTAAAGATGGAGCTCCCAAAATAACGTTAATGAAAATATTTTCATTTTCATTTTCAAAAACAAATACCATACAGCCACCAGCTTCTGGGATGTAGCCTGTCTTTCCACCGATAATTTTTTTATTCTCGGGTAAAGAGATATCAAAAATTCCCTTTTCCACTGGATAAGGACCCCCTTCTAAAGTAATATTAAAGATTTCTGGATATTCTCTTAATATATATTTTGTCAGTTCAACTATCTCATCAGCAGTTGAATAGTTTAGCTTTCCATTTTGTTTATTTAAACCGGTTGGATTAACGAAAAAAGTATTTTCCAGTTCCAGCTCTTTTGCTTTTTGGTTCATTTTTTCAACAAAATTTTCAATTCCTATCTTCTCAGCCAAAGCATAGGCAGCGTCGTTGCTTGAATAAACAAGCATTAAATTCAAAAGCGTTTTCATTCTAAAGCCCTCTCCTTCTTTTAGATTTCCATATTGCGGTACATCTTCTTGGCTCGCTGCTTCTTTTGAAATTTTTATGAAATCTGAAAAATCATAATTTCCATCTTCAAAGATGACTATAGCTGTCATTAACTTTGTCAAAGAAGCAATCGGCAAGGGTTCTTTTGCATTTTCCTGAATTAAAAATTTTTCTCTATTTTTGCTGATTTTAAAAGAAAGAGCAGACTTGGCATTAATTTCAAGTTTTGGTTTTTTTTCTCTTTCTGGAATTTTTAATTCTGGGATATTTTGAAGGGGTTCGGAAATTTGGGCATAAAAAAAATTCTCAAGATGTTTTTGAGAAAAGATAAGTCCTAAAAAATAGCCGATTAAAAATACAGAAGTTAAAAAAAATTTTATTCTCTTTTTCATTTTTTAGTTCGGCGTTTTGCTATTTTAATATGGAGTTCTTTCAATTGTTCTTTTCCGACCTCATTTGGCAAATCCATCATCAAATCTCTGTTATCGCCGGTTTTTGGAAAAGCTATTACTTCCCTTATGCTTAACTCACCCAAAATTGTTGCCAATAATCTATCAATGCCGATGGCAATTCCACCATGAGGCGGAACTCCAAAAGAAAAGGCTTCAAAATAATGTTTAAATTGCTTTTTTATTTCGCTTCTTTTATGTCCCAAAATCTCAAATACGGTTAATAAAACATCTAAATTTATTGTTCTGATGCTTCCCCCTCCTATCTCATAGCCATTCAAAACAAAATCATATTGGTGGGCTAAGATTTTTTCTGGATTTTTTTTAATTTCAGCTGTATTTTCTGTCTGGGGCTTTGTAAAAGGATGGTGCATTGCCCCCCACCTGCCCGCATCGCTACGCGAAGCGTTGCAGGCGGGTCTCTTTTCTTTTTCGTGCCATTCGAACATCGGAAAATCAGTTATAAAGCAAAAAGCAAGTTCATTCGGGTCTGATTTATTTCTTCTGACATCGGGTTTATCGCTTTTATATTTTTCCATTGCTTTTTTATATGTAATCTTTGGGAAGGGAAATTTCATTATTCGCTTTTTTGGAAAAAGTTTTTTAACCAAATTTAAATGGAGTCTTTCAATTAAATTCAAGATGTCTTTTTGAGAAACAAAGCTCATTTCCAGGTCTAATTGGGTATGTTCAGCCTGCCGGTCTTTTCTCGGGTCTTCGTCTCGCAAACACTTGGCTATTTGGAAATATTTTTCAGTTCCAGCTATCATTAGCATTTGTTTGTATTGCTGGGGGCTTTGAGGCAAAGCATAAAATTTCCCCGGCTGTAATCTTGCCGGAACCAAAAAATCTCTTGCTCCTTCTGGCGTCGATTTTGTCAAAATTGGAGTTTCAATTTCTAAAAATCCTTCTTTTATCAAAAATTCTCTTATAAACTGAATCAATTTTTGCCGGATTTTCAGATTTTTCTTCAGTCTTTCCCTTCTCAAATCCAAATACCTATACTTTAATCTTTTTTCCTCATTTATCTCATAACCAGAAGTTGATATTGAAAAGGGCAAAGTTTTGGCTTTTGAAAGAATTTCTAAATCTTCAGCTTCAACCTCAATTTCACCTGTTTCCAATTTTAGGTTTATCATTTCTTTTGGCCTTTTTCTTACTTCTCCGGTAATTTCGATTACCCATTCCGGTCGAACTTTTTCAGCCAGTTCATAAACTTTTTCCTTTGTATTAGTAGAAAAAACTATTTGCAATACCCCGCTTTTATCTCTCAAATCAAAAAAGATTATCTTTCCGTGAGACCTAATTTTATTGACCCAGCCACAAACCCTTACCTTTTTACCGAGGTATTTTTTAGTTTCCGTGTTTAAAACCCTTTTCATTCTAAGTATTCTGTCACTTTCTCGACAATTTGCTGAGGAGTATAATTTGTTTTTATTAGATATTCCTCAACTCCTAAGTCAAACGCCTCCTTTTTTGTCTCTGGGTCGTCGTAGTTTGAGAATGCAACAATTGGAATTGAAGAAATTTCCTTATCTCTTTTCCATCCTTTCAAAAAAGAAATTCCGTTTTTAGTCGGCAGTAAAATATCCAATAAAATTAAATCTGGCTTCTCCTTTTTGGCAGCTTCCAACCCTTCTTGGCAATCAAAACTTAAAATCACTTCAAACCCAGCCATTTCAAACTTATCCTTATACATTTCCGCTAAAATCTTCTCATCCTCAACAATAAGTATTTTTTTCATATATTTTTGACCTTATTTTACCTTTATACCACTTTCCAAGGGAAAATTCCAACAACCAAAAAGCCTGAGAAAAACTCTCGGGCAGAAATAACCCCGCACCAGAATAAATTCGGTACAGGGCAAGAAATTGCCCATCGCTGGGCTTTTTAGCTGCTGGCTAGAAGGATGTTAGAACCTGGTTGATAAACCAATTAGTATGAAATTTTATTCCAAAATCTTACTTACGCTCGCTTCAACTAAAATTTCTACCGTATCTAATAATGGTAATGAGGAATTATCCTTATTTATCACTAACTGTAAATCTGTACATCCCAGTATAACTGCCTCAACTCCTTTTGATTTTAAACTCTGGATCACTTCTAATAATTCTTTTTTATTCTCCTCAGATTTGTTTCCGTTTAAGATTTTATATATTATTCTTGTTACTTTTTGCTGTTCGTCAAGATCTGGCACTATTAACTTGATATTTCGCCGTTCTAACTCTTTATTATAAAGCTTTTTCTCTATTGCTTTCTTGGTAGCGAGAATTCCTACTTTTTTATAATCTTCGATTTTACACTTTGCTACGGTTTCTTCAACAATACTTAAAATAGGTGTAGAGATGTTTTTTCTTAATTCATCAATGAAAATATGTACAGTATTGCACGGTATAACAATAAAGTCAGCTTTTAACTGTTCCAGCTTTTTAACTCCATCAATTAAAATCGGGAGTAATCTTTCCTCGCTTTCTCCCTTTTCAACTATATCTTTCTCTAATGTGTATGGAATTGGAAGGCTATTTATTATAATTGGTGGATAATAAATTTTATTTTTAAGCCTGCACAATTCAATAACTTTCAAATAAAACTTTGATGTTGTCTCGGGGCCCATTCCCCCAAGTATTCCTACTGTTTTCATATCAACTTTAAAAATAATAAATTAATATTCTTATTTACAAATCCAATTTATCACAAATTATACCAAACTAAAAACCCGAAGAAGGCTCTCGGGTTAAAAATTAGGCAGGTCCCTGGGCGGACGAGGTTAGAACCTGTTTGGTGGAGATTTAAATAAAAAAGCCTTAGTAAAAACAAGGCTTAATGATTTTTTTAACAATTCTCGCTGATTTTATTCGCTTTCTTCTCTTTCTTCTCTTTCTGCTTTTCCATCTTCATATCCTTGTTCATAACCATCCCAA
>Ga0209636_10000753_pt1 | contig 32145 bp, 36 predicted proteins | sample DeeMarSWOR152_54_FD_187464 | JGI IMG/M metagenome (GOLD analysis project Ga0209636, IMG submission 187464) | Marine sediment microbial communities from White Oak River estuary, North Carolina - WOR-1-52-54 (SPAdes) (version 2) | ecosystem: Environmental > Aquatic > Marine > Intertidal zone >...
AGATGTGAAGATCGCACGAGAGGGTCTCACCCCTGATGCAAGAAAGATTCTCGGAACCCTTATCCGGTTCAACTTCCTTCCTCTAAATGTGTTATTCTAGTCTCCTTCAAGCTCAATACGCTAGAAGAGTGAGGATGGTACCACACATAGATCTCATCAGAGCTGAAGGATAGTACATACTCGACGAGAACAACCGACAAATTCGATCAAGTGCTCGACAAAAGGTCTTTCAAAATGATCTCTCATAGGGCTTGCGATCTGTATGGAAGGTGCTTTCCGCAGTGTGGGATACGTCGAGAAGGCGTTCTCTGCGTGAGTGCGTGACCTGGGGAAAATGCGTGGAGAACAGTCGGAGTCCATCGATGATGACAAGCCGGGACTTCATTCGCGTTTTGCGAGGATTTTCGCAGAATGAGAAGACCTCACTAAAGAGAGAGTCCTCTTTGTTCGGTTATTGTCGATGGGACAACGCATTCGGAGAACAGGGTGCATGTCGTCCGTGGCACAGATCTTGCACCATTTACTCACGTACGAAAGGAGGTAGACTGTGGTGAAGATGAAGAGGACTGATACGAAGAGAGCTTCTTCCAGGAATGAACCAATACGCCCTGTTCAGGTCTTTCGCGGTAGCCTGGGAGACAGGAGTGCAAACGGCAGCTACAGGCTTGTCTTGAGCTGCTTCCTCGAAACTCGCAAGAAATAGGATAGTCACCCTTCGACTTTCGCGGGCTCTCTCCTGGAACTCCGTCAGCAGTAACTGTAGTCGAGCCTGAAGCCGGTTGACAGACGGTTCAGGCTGCGCTACCCATCCGTATATCTCTCTCCTTGGCTTTTTTGTACGAAACACATCCTATTCACGGAGTTGGATACGAGTACCCGGTCTTCGGATCGTTGACAAATGTGGCAGATTTTGTACATTGGTCAAAAAGGGGGGGTACATCGTGGACAGAAAACTCATTGCAATCGTCGTAGCCGTCGTGGGAATTATCCTGGTTGGCTCCTTCTTCATCATTCTTGCGTTGCTCAAAGAATCAGGTGGCCTTCTCCCGATGAAAGGTGCTGTTGCCCTTGTGGAGATTGAGGGCGTCATGCATTCAAGTGAAGGGGTGATTTCCGAAATAGAGGAGTACAGGAAATCGGAGTCAGTCGGTGCCATCGTCATCCGAATCGATTCGCCGGGTGGAGGAGTAGTGGTGGCCAATGAGATTTTCAAAGAGATCCAGAGAGCAAGGCAAGATGGGAAGCCAGTAGTGGTCTCAATGGGGAGTGTTGCCGCTTCTGGTGGATACTACGTGGCCTGTGCTGCCGACAAAATCGTAGCGAACCCTGGCACTGTTACCGGCTCCATAGGAGTCATCATGGGATTCCCGAACTTAGAGGAGCTCCTGAGGAAGGTCGGTGTGAAGTTTGAAACGATAAAGTCGGGCAGATATAAGGACACAGGTTCACCTGTCAGGCAAATGAGGGATGACGAGCGAGAGATGCTCGAGGAAGTGGTCGAAGATGTGTGGGAGCAGTTCGTTGGGGTCGTGAGCGAGCAGAGAAACCTTCCCCTTGAAGAGGTCGAGGAAATCGCGGACGGAAGGATTCTGACGGGAAATCGAGCAAAGGAATTGGGCCTGATCGACCAATTTGGGACACTGCACGATGCGATTATGCTTGCCGCAGAATTGGCAGAGATAGAAGGTGAGCCCAGAATCGTGAAGAAGAGAAGGGTATTCCGGCTGTTGGACCTGCTTGGTGAATTCTTTGTCAGGGTCTCGAGATCTGACAGTCCCTTCTCCTTAGAGTACAGAATGACAATGCCCTGACCCCGGATGAAGGGCGAATAGATCGTAATCGTCGGCATCTGCGACAGAAACTTTCACAAAGCTACCTCGCCTCACGGACGAACCTGTGACATATACGACTCCATCGATATCAGGTGCGTGAAACTGTGCTCTTCCTCTCCATCGTCCTTTGCCAATTCGCTCATCTATGAGGATCTCGAGACTTGAACCTATGCGCTGACGATTCTTCTGTAGTGATATCTCTCGCTGGACTTCCTGGAGTGTGGTAGTCCTCTCCTCGGCAATCTGCCGCTCGACACGTTCATCGAAGGTGAATGCTGCTGTTCCCTCTTCCGGGGAGAACGTGAACATGCCCACGGCGTCGAAGGCACTATCTTCCAGGAACTGAAGCAGTTCATCGAAATCCTCATCCCTCTCCCCTGGAAAGCCAACCATCACCGTCGTTCTCAGGGCGACGTTCGGTATCTTCTTTTTCAAAGAGTCCACGAGATTGTGAATTCGAGCGCTGGTCACCTTGCGACGCATACGAGAGAGTATGCGGTCTGAGATGTGCTGTATCGGCATATCGACGTATTTGCAGACCTTCTCCAGGTCTGCAAGCACATCTATGAGTTGATCCGTGATGTGTGCAGGGTGCAGATACAGGATTCTTATCCAGCGGATGCCGTCTATTCTGGCCAGTCGCTCAAGGAGACGTGGCAGAAGGGCAGCACGGTACAGGTCGGTGCCATAGAGTGCCGAATCCTGTGCGATGAGAATGAGCTCCCTTACACCTCTCTCTGCAAGCTCGGTCGCCTCTCCCAGGATGAGTTGGAGACGCCTGCTCCTATACGCACCCCTGAGAGAGGGTATGAGACAGTACGAACACTTGTTTGAGCAACCATCGGCTATCTGCAGGTACGCATAGTGGGCGGGTGATAGAAGGATCCTCTCTCGAGGAGGAGACGCGGAGATGGGCGAGGAGACGTCGATCCCTTTCTTGCCCTGATTCACTCTCCGCACCACGTCTGCAATCATGCTGCACTTCCCCACTCCAATTGCATAGTCTATCTCAGGAACAGCTGTGAGCAGTTTCTTCCCATAGCGCTGAGGAAGACACCCAGCTACGATGATTCCTCTTCTCGGAGGTCGAGCACATGCTTCGAGGATACACTCAATCGATTCCTCTGTAGCGGCCTGTATGAACGCACATGTATTGATTATCAGCACTTCTGCGTGAGAGGGCTTCACGACCTTGAAGCCCTCTCCTCTCAGAAGAGCCAGCATACGTTCAGAGTCCACCTGATTCTTTGGACACCCAAGACTGACTATGCCTACACGCACCACAACCGGATGATACGGTCATCTGGTCCCACAGTCAATTGTGGCGTCGGTGGGGCCGACTCTCACTTTTGGTTTTCCTGATCTGCGCGTGTGAGGGCTAGGTGTTCCTGGAAATCAAGACTGAGGTAACCCATTCAGCGAGGATTTATTGGGCATGTGAGAAGGCAGCGTTCGAGCCACTTCCAATACGTTTCTTCCCAGTATCACTGCTTGTGTCAGTCTGTGCTCCTGCTTCAGAATTTCGCCAGCTTCAGATGCTACCGCAGTCACACCGTTCAGTTCTCCTGGCACGCAAATGACACCGCACGAAAGCATCCAATTGTAGATGGCAGCTATGGTGATAGTCTGCCCACCGCAGGTCCCTGCGCCGACTGCGATTGCTCCTCCAACCTTGGTCTGCAAAGGCCTCTCCACATTCACAGCGTAGTGTCTATCCAACACTGCCATCAACTGAGCAGGAATGTTGCGTGAGTAGACGGGGCTCGAGATGATCAGTGCATGGCACCAGCGGAAGGCTTGATAGATATGGTGCATATCGTCCTTGATCACACAAAGGCCGCCGCTTCGACACTCATCACACGCTCTGCACGGTTCAATGGTCATCCCCCTCAGACGATAGTGTCTTACCTGCCATCTCTCTTCTTCAAAAGGGCGCAACGCGTATTGGAGCAGGATCTCGCTGTTACCATTCTCCCTTGGTGTTGCTGATATGCCCAGGACGTTCATGAGAGTCCAGAATCGCTACAGGTAGTATTCATAAAATGGGAATGGAGTCAAGCACGTCACGGTAAGGGGATGTATCTGAGTTCTGGGAGTGATTGCGTGCACAAGACCAAGGGGTTTTTCTGCAGGAGGCTTCAACGACCACTCGGCCTACCAGCGTCAGTGTGACTCACTCTAAAATACAGGGCAATATCGCCCCTGATTCTTGTAGCGGGTGTGAAGTTTTGAAGCCGACGGAAGAAATGCCCCTTGGTCATCTACGCAATCCCTGCCACATTTTTTGTATACAACCACGGTAAAGAGAATCTTCCCGTGCAGGCAGAAGAAGGCCCGGCCCCAGGAGGCGGCACAGTGCAGCTCTCTCTTTGCGCTTGACACCAGAAGAGGCGGAGAATAAAATCTGGATGAGTGAGAAAGGAGTGATTGCCATGAAGTTGATCCAAGCGATCGTCCATGCAGATGACGCAAAGGCTGTCGTCGATGCGTTGATTAGAAAAGGCTTTGGGGCCACCTACACCGTTTCTACCGGCGGATTCCTGGGCTTGACCAGTGTTACCGTCATCAGTGGAGTCGACGAAGAGAAACTGGAGACCGCACTGAAGGTGATAAAGGAGAATGTTAGTTCGCGAAAGGGACTGCCGCAGCACGGAGATAAGACTCGACCGGTTGATGTGAGCGGAGCGGTGTTTGTGGTGGACGTTGACCGGTTTGAACGTCTGTAGATTAGGGTGAATGCGGATTGAGCTATTCTGCACACCCATGAAGAAGTCGATTTGCCTACTACTGCTCTTCAGTGCAACGCTACTGGCTGAGGAGACAAAGGAAGGGACATTCTCCGAGGAGGAGAAACCTCGAAGAAAGACCGTACAAATTCTCACCGCCGCCACCATCATCACCGGAGGAGGGATATTCCTTACGACGGAAGATGTGAGGGAATATGTGAAAGACCGCTGGGAACAGCTGATGAGCCCGATGCACGGTCACGCATCCAACAAGGGAGCATTCAGGTTCCGTACAAACGACGAAGAGGGAAAGCAGTCGACTCACTGTGACAAAGGATGCCACTTCATTGGCTCCTATTTCGCGATCCGTCCACTCGCATATGGCTTCCAGTGGATGTTGAATGACGTACCGCCTTGGCTCGGCGGTACCGGAAGAGCAGAAAAAGGTGTCTCTCGGCGGGCTATCATTCTGTCGGCGATTCTCACAAGCATGGGCGGGTTCTATGAGGAGTTTGTCGATGGGTATGAGAAAGACGAAGGATTCTCATTGCATGACCACATCGCGAACGAATGCGGTGTGGTGGTAGGTGTGCTCAAACTGTTGGGATACCTTGATAGGTTGGACGTTTACTGGACTTACGAGTCGCCCCGTTTCGACTATCAATGGCCTCTCTGGACATACATGGAAGGGTATACGTTCAAAGTGCAGGTCGATCTCACCGACATCTTCTTTGGAGAGAGGATTCCGAGGGACAGTGACTTCGATAGATGGGTGCAGGTTACTGGATTCCTCCCTCAGATAAACACAGAACCTACGAGACTTCCCCCTTTCTAGCTAATTCCTTCCGATGGAGTTCCCTCAACGTTTGCAGAGTAGTAGCCTGATTCGACGACTTGTCGTTGCGTATTCTGGTTATTCTTGCGAACCGAAGTGCCATTTCTGAGGGGTAGTGCGGGGACTTCTGAATCTCGTTGTACGTTACCTCCACGACGATTTCTGGCTTCACATATACAGTGTTGTGCCGCTCCGCTGTGCGAATGGAAAGCAGACGTTCGGTCAGGGATTGAAACTCATCGTCTCGAAGTCCTTTGAATGTCTTGCCGACAGGAACGTATTCTCCACTCTCCTCATCCAGGACTCCCAGGTGGTAGTTCGAGAGCCAGTTGTGTCGCCTTCCATATCCCCAATCCGCGGCAAGGATGACGACATCCAGGGTGTCTGCGAACTTGATCTTCAACCAGCTCTTTCCTCTTGTTCCCGGGGTGTAGGGAGAGGACATTGCCTTTGCCATGAGACCCTCATGTCCCTTGCTGCAGGCATCTTGAAAGAACGCGCTTGCCTGGACGATTGAGCGCGGCACTAACCTGGATGCCACTAAATCGGCCGGGACCGTATTCAGAAGCGTCTTCCATCGAATCTCGTAGGAGGAGTCAACGAGCATCTCATCTCCAACCATGAGACAGTCGAAGAGGTGGAGCCTTATGGGAATTTTCTTCATGGCCCTCTGGACTTGGTGCACACGAGTGACACGTCTCATGATGTGCTGAAAAGGAAGAGGTTTTCCCGCAGGATCAACGCCGACGATTTCGCCTTCGAGGAGCGTGCGTTCAGCGGGAAGCTTTCTCAGTTGCTCAATCAGCTCTGGAAACGCTCGCGTGATATCGGTCAGTCTCCGTGAGTACATGCGCACGGTTCGGCCACGTTTGTGAATCTGAACCCTTGCGCCGTCATACTTGTACTCCAACGCGAGTGTGCCGCCGAGCTCAGTCCAGGCCTCCTCGAGACTGTTCGCTGTGCGCGCCAGCATGGGCTTTATTGGCCGGAAAAGTATAATCCTCACATCCCGCACCCCCTTTTCACCCTTCGTGAGGGCAATGCGAGCCACATGACCCAACTCTCCTGCGAACATGTGAGCCCGACGAACGAGGTCCGACGACACCGATGCCGCCTCTGCGATAGCGTCAAGCATGATTCCCTCGCTCGCTCCGTGCCTCATTTCTCCGAACATGCTCTTGGTCACATACTTCGCCTCTATCTCATCGATCTGGGAGAGCAGGTCGCGGAACATGTGATCTCTCTCTTTCCTGGAACCTCTTCCACGTGATACTGCAATACTCTCGAGCTGCCGATGTACTTCAGCGATGCTCAAACGCCTGCTCTTATGGCTCGCGTGCTTCAGAATCATTCTCACGGCTTCTCCCGCATCTACGGCGGTGGAATAGGAACGGCGGTACACTTCTGTGGGAAGATTCAATTCCCCGAGGAGTCTGAACACAGAGGCGAAGGACATCTGCATGGAACGAGGGTCCTGCTCAGGGAAGACTCTTCCTATGATGAGGTTCACCGCAATCTCCAATTCGCTCGGCTCCACTCTGCGAAGGAAGCCGGCTATCAAACGCCTCATTGTCAGCCTGCTCGAGGTCTGCTCCAGTTGTTGACACAGGGTGGCCAGCTCTCTATAAGCAGTCATTGTTTCAGTCTACGGCTTCGAACAGGGGACTGTCAAGTCGATGAAATGTTTCCGGGACTTCACTTCGGGAGAGAACAGTTCCCGCCGCGACGCAGATGAGCGAAGGTGAGGTTCGTGGTGCGCGCATAGGGACGATGAGACTCACTCAGCAAGACTGCGAAGAAAGAGCGCTGACAGGATTGTGAAGGAACACAGACTAGAACTCGAATCTCATGAGTGGATATTCGGAGTCGTCTCTATGAATTCTGAAGCCATTCCTGAGGTAGAATTCCACTGGCCCTGATGGATTCTCAGATATTTCCTTTCTGGCGAAGGTCTCGACCGCTGTGATCCTCCTTCTCTTCAACTCATCAAGAACTGTCGTGAGAAGCAGACTTCCCAGTCCCAAGCTTCTCAGCTTTTCGTCAGGGATGAAGAGACAGGAAATGAGTACTGCATCATTGCTTGGTTGAATCCAGGGGTAATTTGACACATTCGGAAGGAATTCAGCAGGAGCATACTGAACATACCCGCCTGAGATTCTGTCTACCTCGAGGATTTTCCCGCAATTACCGAATGCTCTCCGAGTGGCTCTGAGCCATCTCGATTTCTTCCTCAGGAGTTCTTCTCTGGTATGACTCGTAACCTGGAGCTGGAATTGCGGATATTCCCAGTAGAGGCAGTACTTACAGCTGAAGGGGTGTGCGTTCCACTCCGGAGCTTCCTTGAGTGAGGTCTGGGTGAGATTCCTTATGACCAGATTCACTCTAATACTCTATCCCCTCACGAGCACGAACCCCTTTTGCATAATGGTGCTTTATATCTACCATCTCTGTCACAAGGTCGGCAAACCTGACGATCTGTGGATGTGCATATCTTCCCGTCAGCACGAGTTCTACTGCGTCAGGTTTGCGCCTCATCAATTCAAGCACGTCCTGGAGCGGGATGAGTTCGTAGTCGACCGCGACGTTTATCTCATCGAGTATGACGAGGTCGAACTGCCCACCGTCGACAACTTCTTGGGCCCTTTTGAACCCGGCTTTTGCAAGCCTGAGGTCTTCATTGGTGGGCTTGCCTTTCTCGACGAAAGTGTCCAGTCCGTACTGTTCTATCGTGAAATTGTCGAGCAATCGAGCGATTGCGAGCTCACCGTAGTCTATCTTTCCCTTCATGAACTGAATCATGATCGCCTTGAGGCCGTGGCCACACGCCCTTATCGCCTGTCCGATGGCTGCAGTCGTTTTGCCCTTTCCCGCCCCAGTATACACTTGAATCAGTCCTCCTTGCATCATTCCACCAGAGTGCACTCTCCAACGAACGCTCTTTGCACCTGCCCATCTTGAGTCCTCACGAGAAGTGACCCATCACTTTCTATGTCAAGCGATATCCCGGCGAACGACTCGTTCCGTGTACGTATCTGCACCCGCCTCCCGATCATGTCGGACTGTGCCTTCCATCGTTCAAGCACTTCGCGCAGATAGCCATCCATCAACTGGCGGTAGTAGAATTCAATCGAGGTGAATATCTGCTTCATCAACCCTGGGTGGTCGATCTCCATGCCTAGTTCCCGTCTCAACGAACTGGCACGCTGGCGAATATCCTCCGGAAATGATTCGATCTCCACGTTCGTGTCGATCCCACAACCGACCACTACGTAGTTCGTCCGCCCGTTGAACTCCGCTTCAGCAAGGATTCCAGCAATCTTTTTCCCGCGGACAATGACATCATTCGGCCACCGTGTCTTGGCCTCGATTCCGAGCATTGAAATGGCCTCGGCAACTGCCAGTGATACCACGAGATTGAGCACGGGAGTCTGCGCAGGAGGAAGACTGGGTTTGAGAATGATGGAAATCCAGAGCCCGCCCCTCGGGGAATGCCAGTTGCGTCCAAGTCCTCCCTTACCTCTCGTTTGTGTCTCTGCGACAACTACTGTCCCTTCTCTGCTCTTACGGGCGAGCGATTTCGCGATGTCGTTTGTCGACTCGGCTTCACGAAAAAAGTGAACTACTCTCCCTATCTGTTTCACTTGGCGTAGTCGTAGAATCCCTTCCCCGTCTTTCTTCCGAGGGCGTTCGCCTGCACCATCTTGCGTAGAAGGGGACAAGGTCGGTATTTAGGGTCTCCAAGATCTCTATGAAGCACCTCGAGAATGTCGAGACAGATGTCCAGCCCTATGAGATCGGCAAGAGCGAGTGGACCCATCGGATGGTTCATCCCTAGTTTCATCACAGTGTCGATGGCCTCTTTCTCAGCCACACCCTCCATGAGGCACCAGACGGCCTCGTTGATCATGGGCATGAGAACACGGTTAGAGACGAATCCAGGGGAATCATTGACGAGTACTGGCGTTTTCCCCATAGTTTTCGCCACTGCCTCGACTTGGGCGTAGGTTCCCTCACTTGTCTCGAGTCCTTTGATGATCTCGACGAGGGCCATGACCGGAACCGGATTCATGAAATGCATTCCTATCACCTTGTCAGGTCGTTTCGTAGCCGCCGCGATTTCCGTGATCGGAATTGAGGATGTGTTTGTTGCGAGTACGGTGTCCCCTGGACATATCTGGTCGAGCTTCTTGAACACTTCCTTTTTCAGCTGTCGCTCCTCAAGGATTGCCTCGATGACGAGTTCGGAATTCTTGGCGGAGTCAAGCGATAGAATGGGGGAGATTCTCTTGAGGCTCTCATTCATATCTTCTTCAGTAATCACAGCCTTCTTCACTTGCCTTTCCATGTTCTTCTGTATCGTGCTAAGCGCCCGGTCCAGCAGTTCTTGCTTCACATCGACCAGATTCACCTGGTACTTGGACAGTGCAGCGACGTGGGATATTCCATTTCCCATCGTACCTGCGCCCACGACCGTGATCGTTTTGACCTCCATGCTCCCTCCTGATTTCACACAGTTGAGCGTTTACCCCAATCTTTCTATTGCCATTGCTACTGCGCCACCTCCTCCGAGGCAGAGCGTGGCAAGACCTTTCCTCACATTCCTTCTTTCCATTTCATACATGAGCGTGGTGACTACTCTTGCTCCACTCGCCCCGATCGGATGTCCAAGTGCAATGGCTCCACCGTTCACATTCACCTTATCCCAATCCCAACCGAGTTCTTTGCCATCTGCCAGGCACTGTGCCGCAAAGGCTTCGTTTGCCTCGATGAGATCAAAATCGGTGAGTGAAAGAGCGGTCTTTTCGAGGAGTTTTCGTACGGCGTCTACAGGCGCGTAGAAAAGATATTTGGGAACGCGAAAAGCCGCGGAGTGTCCGAGTATCCTCGCCATCGGCTTTGCGCCAAGGTCCTTCGCCTTCTCTTCAGACATTACTACCACTGCCGAAGCACCGTCGTTAAGACCTGGAGCATTCCCGGCTGTCACCGTTCCGTCCTTCTGAAAAGCCGGCTTCAAAGCGGCCAACTTCTCCAAGGTGGTATCGGGCCTCGGAGTTTCGTCAGTATCGATGATGACCGGTGCTCCTTTGCGAGTAGGAATCTGGACCGCAACGATTTCATCTTTGAACCTACCCGCCTTCATCGCCTCACCTGCTTTTCTCTGAGAGTGATACGCGTATTCATCCTGTTGCTCGCGCGTGATACCAGAGTTTTTCGCAGTGAACTCAGCAAGGTTGCCCATGTGGACGTTCTCGAAAGCGCACCAAAGCCCATCGTATACGAGAGAGTCGATGAGCTTCTGATCGCCAAACTTCACACCCTCGCGCATTCCTCTCACGATGTACGGACAATTGCTCATCGATTCCATCCCACCAGCCACAATGATGTCTGCCTCTCCAAGCTTTATTGTCTGGTCTGCAAGCATTATGGCCTTCAGGGCAGAACCGCAAACCTTGTTGATCGTGAAAGACGGCACCTCCGCGGGAATCTCGGCCTTGATCGATGCCTGTCTCGCCGGTGACTGGCCAAGTCCAGCCTGTACCACGTTTCCCATGATTACTTCGTCGACGTCTTTCGGGTTCACACCCGCTCTCTTAACAGCTTCACGAATCACGACCGCACCCAGCTCTGGCGCGGAAAGCGAAGATAGTCCACCCAGAAACCTGCCACTGGCGGTTCTCGTTGCACTCACGATGACTACGTTCTTGCCCATCCATTCCTCCTTTCGTCCTGATTATGTGAAGCGGGCGATGATTCGGGTCCTCATCCCCTTTTCTTCCAGTCAGGTTGTCTCTTCTCCAGAAATGCGGAGATTCCCTCTTTCGGCTCTCCGGTCGAAAAACAGATGCCAAAGGCTTCCGCTTCATACGCGGCACCTGTAAAGATGTCTGAATCGACACCCCTGTTCATGGATGCTTTTGCCAGCCTGGTGGCTGTCGGCCCCATTGATGCGATCTTCCTTGCGATTTTCTTCGCCATATCCATGAGCTCGTCGTGAGGCACCACCTGGTTCACGAGGCCGATCCTTGACGCTGTCTCTGCGTCGATCGAGTCGCCAGTCAATATCAGCTCCTTGGCTTTGGCTAGTCCAACCAACCTTGGCAGTCGCTGAGTACCAGCCCATCCAGGAATGAGGCCGAGTTTCACCTCTGGCTGTCCGAAGGTGGCTCTGTTGGAAGCGACTCTCAAGTCACATGCCATGCAGAGTTCGCATCCGCCCCCCAGGGCGTATCCATTCACGGCTGCAATGACCGGCCTTTCCATGTTTTCTATGAACGCAAGGAGCGCCTGTCCTCTCTGTGCAAACTCGCGGGCCTCAACTGGCTTCTTGTGAAGCATTTCCGAGATATCTCCGCCAGCAACGAAGGCTTTTCCTTCACCTGTAAGTATGATGACGTGCACCCCATCATTGAGAGAGAGCATTCTGAAACAATCCAGGAGCTCACTCACCGTTGCGCTGTTGATGGCATTCAGCGCATCTGGCCGGTTGATTTTGACAACTGCAATCTCGTTCTCAATCGAGACCACGATATTCTCATACTCCATGCGTCCTCCTTGATTACAGTCCAAACTGCTTCACAACTCTCAGAATCTGGGGCAACTTCTTCCTGAAATCACCTTTGGTGCTCAAAACCCAGTCTTGCAGATGGCTTTTCATCCTCTCTGGGGTGAATCGATGGTTGCGAAGAGTTTCTGAAGAGAAGTAGAATCCTTCTTTGCGTTCCTCTCCGAGAGATAAGCACACGGGACAACGGAACTTGCCGGGCTCGATTTTCTCGAAAAGCGTGGAAAAACAGATAGGACAGTGGTCGGAAATCACAGGGCCGTAAGGTTCAGAAGGCTGCCGTGAGGAGAGTCTACTCACGGTAGTCTGTATTCGGCCTATTGCGGAGCTATTCAGCAGAGCTTCTCCGGGACCAGCACCATAGAGCATGAAACTGTCGAGAATCCTGAATCCAAGACCCAGGAGAAGAAGGTTCAACAGAGGCAGTTCAAATTGTTCCCATCCGCGCAGTCCAGCGACGCCGATGCTTGCTGCCCAGTGACCATCAGTGAGTGGGTGGTACTGGTCCATCAGAAGGTACCTGTCTATGGCAAGCTTCAACATTCCCGGTATCGACAGAACGTACGTGGGGGAGACCAGGAGCAATGAATCGGCACGCGAAATCGCATCGAACAACTGGTAGACATCGTCCTGTAGATGACACGGTTCGTTGTTGAACACGCATCTCATGCAGCCATCACACTGAAGGAGTGAGTAGTCTCCAAGGCGTAGGAGCTCTGCATCGGTTCCTCTTCTCTTCGCTTCTCCGACGGCGAGCCGTCCAATCAACTCGGAGTTACCTCTTTTCCTCTGTGAACAAACAAGGGTCACGAATTTCAGATTGCCTCCAGCTCGATGATGGGTTTCCCTGCGTCGACGAGATCTCCGGGTGAAACGTGTACCTTCTTCACTTTTCCCTTCATCGGAGATTTCAAGTCGTTCTCCATCTTCATTGCCTCGACAACAGCCAGACTCTGGTTCTTTTCGACAATGTCACCCTCAACGACATTCACATTCACGACCATTCCAGGCATGGGAGGACAGACGGTAGAGGCTTGACCGAAGCCACCCGCTTCTGAGAGCCCACTCCTGATCTCGTGCCTCTCGACGCAGAACTGTTTACCCATGATAGAGACATATTGCCTTCCTTCCGCTTCTGCCATGTAGACCCGATGCACCTTGCCGTTGACTCTCAGGGTAAGGGGATTCTCCGATGAAGGATTGAATTCAACTGTCCACTCTGAATCGCCATGTCTGACCGTGTACATACCATCCTTGCGCTCCACTGAGATTCTATGTATGTTTCCCCTTATCCTGAACTGAAAGTCCATTTAGCCTCGCATGTGGCCAGTTCTCCATCTGCCAAGGGTGAGCCACGGGTTCCTCGTCTCCTCCCATACAGTAACAGGACCTCTTCGTGTGGAGGACTTCCTGCACGAGTCGATCGCAGAGGCGATGAGGGCCACATTGAGGTGCTCGTCTGTGCCCGACTCACTCCACCCTGACATATTTCTCTCGATGAAGTCGGTATGAGTCTTTCCCTCTATAAACGCGGGGTGCTGGAGCACATCAAGGAGGAAACCGACTGTTGTTCTTATCCCCAATATGACGTAATCTGAAAGAGCGAGCACTCCCTTTCGACGCGCGGTCTCCCGGTCTTCTCCCCAGACGACGAGTTTCGAGAGAATCGGATCGTAGAATCTCGTGACCTCGAAGCCGGTCCGAATTCCGGAGTCGGTTCTCACCCCGGGTCCGGAAGGTTCGTGGAGATAAATGATCTTTCCAGGTGAGGGAAGAAATTGATTCTCCGGATCCTCTGCATATATCCGGCACTCAATCGCATGGCCACGTTGTGATACGTCTTCCTGGGAAAGATGAAGGGGCTCTCCTGATGCGATGAGAAGTTGCTGCTTCACAAGGTCAACCCCGGTTGTCGATTCCGTGATGGGGTGCTCCACCTGAATTCTCGCATTCACCTCGAGAAAGTAGAAGTGTCCCTCCTCGTCGAAGAGAAACTCTATCGTACCCGCATTCGTATATCCCACACTCCTCGCCGCCTTGACCGCGAGTTGTCCGATCTTTCGCCGCAGTTCACTGTCCAGTGCCACCGAGGGAGTCTCCTCAACTAATTTCTGGTGCCTTCGCTGGATGGAGCACTCTCTCTCGAACAGATGTACGATGTTTCCGTAACGATCCCCGAGTATCTGAAACTCGATGTGCCGGGGACGCTCGATGTATCTCTCGATGTAGACGGACTCATCTCCGAACGCGGATTTCGCCTCACGTCTTCCCGATGCGAGGGCGTCTCCCAATTCCTCTTTCCGCCTCACGACTCTCATTCCCTTTCCTCCTCCACCAAGCGACGCCTTTACCAACACAGGGAATCCAAGCCCTCGTGCCTCATCGGCGCAGTGTTTTACGTCCTTCACTCTTGTGTACATACCTGGTATTACCGGTATTCCAGCCTTCCTCATGGTCTTACGGGACTCCAACTTGTCTCCGACGAGACTCAGGGTCCCAGAGGAGGGGCCGACAAACGTGAGCCTTGCACTCTCGCATCTTCTCGCAAACGCAGGGTTTTCTGCCAGAAATCCATATCCAGGATGGACTGCATCCGCACAGACCATCTTTGCAGTATCGATCAGCTTGTTGATGTTCAGATAGCTCTCGAGCGGCGCTGGTTCTCCCACACACACGGCATCATCGGCGAATTCAACATGGGGGGAATCTCTGTCAGAAGTCGAATAGACAGCGACCGTCATCATACCAAGTTCCTTCGCAGCCCGTAGCACTCTTATCGCGATCTCACCACGGTTCGCCACCAGTAGTCTCCTGATCATGTTCCCGCCTTCTCTCGCCGTGCTGGCAGCCAGTTTGGTTTTCTCTTCTCCAGAAAAGAGGCCATGCCTTCCTGCCCTTCTTCTGAAACGCGCAATGAAGCGATCACGCGGGCAGTGTAGGTTCTTGCCTCGTCCAAACCCATCTCCGGGACTCTGTGCAGTAGCTGTTTGCACGTGGCAAGTGCATGTGGTCCACTTGAAATCAGGTGATCGGTCCACTCGCGAACGGCGTCGTCTAACCCTTCTGGCGGGACGACCTGGTTGACTAAACCGTATCTCAAAGCCTTTTCAGCGGTCAGCCTCTCTCCGGTCAAGAAGAATTCGCGACTCGCGCCCTCTCCAACTTTTCTCACCACATATGGGGAAATGCATGCAGGGACGAGTCCGAGTTTCACTTCACTGAAGGAGAACTTCGCTGTGCTCGATGCTATGGCTAAATCGCATACTGCTACGAATCCCGTACCTCCTCCAATCGCAGCCCCATTCACCTTTGCGATCGTCGGCGAAGGGAGCGTGTAAATCTGGTAGAAGAGTTCTGCCAGCCTGAGTGATTCTTGAAGATTCTCTTCGTAAGAGTAGTCCTTCACGCGCTTCATCCAATTCAGGTCGGCTCCAGCACAGTATGATTTACCCGCACCGGTCAGGACGACGACACGAATGTCTTCTCGGCTGGAGATCGTGGCGAAGGCCCGGTGCAGTTCATCGATCATCACATCGTTGAAGGCGTTGTGAATTTCTGGTCTATTGAAAGTGAGGGTAGCGGAGGATTGTTCGACAGAAATCGCTATTGTCTCGAATCTTGTCTCCATTTCGGCCAGAACAAACTACAATAAACGTTTTTCGGTGTCAATCGATATTAACGACGTGCTGAAGCTCCACAACAGCATCATCTTGTGTGGGGACGTTGGCAAAAGATGACAAACACACCTAAATGCATCTGTTGGGAATCATGTGGCAGATTCCCGCAGATGAGGGTCACAGAGCGAGGCGAAGGGGTCTTGCGGACCCCTCTCACCTTATTTGAGCGAAATACGCCAGGCGTTTCCTTTCTCTTCTATGGAGATCTTGTCTTCTCTCAGTAGCCAGCCCAGACCCATAAGCATTGTCTTCGTGTCTTTCCTCACTGCCTGTGTCAATTTTCCAAGAGTGAGCGGCCCCTTGGCTTCGAGAATCCTCCAAATCTCGCCAGCCGTCTCCCCAGTCCTCATGTGCATGCTTTCACCTCCTTTCGGCCAATTATGCAATCATCAATATTGCTGTCAAGCATCAAGCTTGAAAGGGTCAACCACACTCTGATTGACCTCTGGAAGCAGAGGAGATGGGCGGGAGAGGCAGTTCCATGGTCTCAGGGCGCATTGATTCGCTCAATTCGAGCGGGAACAACTTGCAAGGGTATTCGCAAAAGCGGAAGGGCACTCGCATGTCCTGAAGATCTGTACGTCGGAATGACTCGTCAGTAGCTCGGCGATGAATCACTGTACACCCTTCCCGAGGGCGCCAAGATGAGGCTTTTTCGGGATGTCCGCTCGCTGCGGCACGCGATATGCACATCATGGGAAGGTGAAGGTGAAGCTGGTACGAAAATTGCTCTGGAAGCCTTCAGGACGATGAAGGCCCCAAAGACCGCCTTCTCATACTGACAGGTGTGCACATCGAATCCGGCACGGCGAATGAGGGGCATTGAGAATGAAGAGAGTACGTATCACACTCAATGACGTGACCAATACGGTGGACGTCTCCGATTCGATATGGAATATCTATGACGAGGCGGTCAAATCCCGGCTGATTACGGCAAGAATGCGCGAAAAGATACTCGCTTATCTGAGTATATTCAGTGAACTGACGAAGGAGCGTTGTGTAGAATTCTACCCGAACGGTCTGATGGCCGTGGGAAGGTTGAAAAAGCCGATGAGACACATGATGTGCTATGACGACATTCTCATGTGGTTCGTGCTGGTGAACGAGGAGGTGAACGATGTTGTGGTGGGAGACGTGTCGTTCACCGGTGAGGAGGCACACCGTTTCATGGCCTGCATGGAGAGGTTCAATCGGAAATACCGTTTTGTGAGAAAAGACAAGCCAGAGAGGGAGAAGAAGAAAGACAGGGTCAGAGCCACAAGGCTTCTCGACTCACAGAGAAGAACGGCCGCGGTCGTACACGCTGAGAGCCGTGGACAATGGAACACAAAGAGGCGCACCAAACGGCAGCCAGGAAGATAAGCAGGATTGCGAGGCGGACCGTGAACCCAATTGCACCCCACCCGTAGTCTGCCATCCCTCATTGTCACATTGATCAAAAACGAGGAGAGAATACTCCCATAAGGGGCGGTGCGAAGAGCATCAGGAAAAGACGCATGGGGAGTACCCGAACCTCCTGTGGTCTGCTTGACAAACGCCCTCGTTCTGCTATATTTGGAAACAACATGGAAAAGCGTAACTATTACGAGGTGCTCGGTGTGTCGAAGACGGCTACCGAGGATGAAATCAAGAGGGCGTATCGTGGACTGGCCAAGAAGTATCATCCCGACGTCAATAGGGAAAACAAAGAGGAGGCCGCTGAGAGATTCAAAGAGATTTCGGAAGCATATGAAGTCCTGATGGACAAGACGAAGAGGGCTGCATACGATAGGTACGGGCACGCCGGAGTGGAGAAGACATTCGGAAAAGGTGGATTCGACTGGTCCGATTTCACCCACTACGAAGATATACGCGACATATTCAGGGGATTCGACGACTTCTTCGAAACCGGAAGCATCTTCGACATGTTTTTTGGGAGACCGGGCACTCGCGTGCAACCCCGTGGAAGAACCACGATACGCGGATCTGACATAAAGATAAGACTCAAGCTCAGTCTCGACGATGTGAAATCTGGTGTGAAAAAGAAACTGAAAATCAGTAGATTTGAAGCGTGTGGAGAGTGCGGAGGCACTGGTGCGAAGCAAGGTAGCAAGCCCCAGGACTGCCCTGTATGTCACGGGTCTGGCGAGTTGAGGGAGATCTCGAGAAGCCTCTTTGGACAGTTTGTGCAGGTGAGAACCTGTCCCAGATGTGGCGGTGAGGGGAGAGTAGTGATCGATCCCTGTGCCACGTGCAACGGGTCGGGTAGGGTCAAACGTGAGTCTACTATAAACATAAAAATCCCGAAAGGGGTCGGAACGGGCAATTACATCACTTTGAGAGGTGAAGGCAATGCGGGTCCCAAGAACGGCCCACGGGGCGACCTGTTTGTGATCATCGAAGAGAGGGAACATGAGATTTTCGAGAGAAGGGGCAGTGATCTTTACTGTACGGTTCCGATAGGATTCTCCTTGGCAACTCTCGGCGGAGAGGTGGAGGTTCCTACGCTCGACGGAAGGGTGAAACTGAAAATCCCCGCAGCCACTCAGACGGGCAAGCTGTTCAGACTCAGGGGGAAAGGCTTACCGGACGTCGGGGGAGGCAGACAGGGTGACGAATACGTGGAGGTCGTGGTATGGACCCCCACCCAGCTCTCCAAGCGGGAGGTCGAACTGCTCCGCGAACTGGCCACATACGAGAAGATCCCCAAGCCAACTCGCGCCTCCTCTCGATCAAAGAGCAAAACAGGATCATAATGCCCAACTTCTATTCCCCCCCGGAGAACAGACAAGGTGAGATCATATGGTTGCGTGGCAGCGAGGCACATCATATGTGCCGAGTGCTCAGAAAGCGACCGGGGGAGAAGGTAGTGGTGGTCGATGGAGAAGGGAACGAATTTACCTGTGTGATAGACAGGTGCGAGGCTCGAAAGGCCGAGGTGAAGGTACTCTCCGTAAGAAGGAAGCCGAAGGAGCCGGTGTCGAGAGTCACTCTGGCGGTGGCGATTCCGAAGGGCGAGAGGATGGATAGGCTCATTGAGAAGGCCACCGAGTTAGGTGTGTATCGAATCATTCCGATCATCTGCGAACGCTCGAACGTGAAAGGGGTGGGAAAGCAGAAGTCGGCGAGATGGAAGAGAATAGCCCTCTCGGCTATCAAACAGTGTGAGCGCTCACTTCTGCCGCGGATAGAAGAGACGAGGACGCTCGTTCAACTCGAGAAAGATTTGAAATCCTACCAATGGGGTGTAGCTGGGTGGGAGCTGTCCAAGCGAAGAGTCACTCAGAATCTCTTTCCAAGGGAACCTGTCGGTGATGTGATAGTGATCGTGGGACCAGAGGGTGGATTGACTGAACAAGAAGTGAAGAGACTGGGACACAGCGGTGTACTGGATGTTTGGCTCGGCGAGAGGAAATTGCGAGTTGAGACGGCTGCCATCGTGCTCGTCAGTCTGGTACTCAATTACTATGGGGACCTGTAGTCGTGTAGCAAATAGAAATGAAGGAGGAGCAAATGGAGAGAGAAAAGATCACTATTCCTAAGCTCTACGAGATGAAGAGGAAAGGAGAGAAGATTACGTACCTCACCGCCTACGACTATCCAATGGCAGCACTTGAGGACGAAGCTGGAATAGAAATGATTCTGATAGGAGACTCCGGAGGGATGACGACTCTGGGGTATTCGACCACGCTACCGGTGACCATGGAAGAGATGATGGTGTTCACACGTTCTGTGTGCAGGGCAGTGAAGTATGCATTTATCGTTGGCGATATGCCGTACATGTCCTATCAGGTCTCCGTTACCGAAGCGATCAGGAACGCGGGGAGATTCATGGCGGAGGGATGTGATTCGGTGAAGTTGGAGGGTGGGGCGAGGGTGGCAGATACCGTGCGCGGAATAGTCAAGGCGGGGATACCTGTCATGGGCCACATCGGGCTAACCCCACAGTCCTATACGCAGCTAGGTGGTTTCAAAGTCCAGGGAAGAACGGCTGATACTGCAAAGGACCTGGTCAATGATGCGAAGGCTCTTGAAGAAGCGGGCGTATTCTCCATACTGATCGAGTGCGTTCCAGCCCAGGTCGGGAAGCTAATCACTGAGTCAGTATCAGTGCCTACGCTTGGGCTTGGAGCAGGTGCAGATTGTGACGGACAAATAGTCATTGTGCATGATATCCTCACACTCTTCAGAGCGTTCAGGCCGAAATTCGTGAAGGTCTATGCGAACCTCACGGAGGTAATTCTCAATGCCTTCAGGAACTACGTGAAGGATGTGAAAAGTGGTGAGTTCCCGAAGCCGGAGCACTTCTACAAGATCAGCAAGGAGGAACTCGCAAAGATTGGAGTAATAGTCGAGGAGTGACACTCAGGAGAGCGGACATCCTCGTCGCGGGTTTGGTTCAGGGGGTGGGGTATCGGTTTTTTGCCCAGAGACTTGCGAAGCAATATGGTCTCACCGGCTTCTGCCGCAATCTTCCAGACGGAACGGTCGAAGTGGTCGTAGAGGGAGATTACGGCCTGGTATCCGACTACATAAGAGAATTGAAGCGGGGACCAGTATCTGCGAGAGTCAGCGGAGTAGAAGTCAATTGGAGTGAATACGAAGGGAAATTCGACGATTTCCAGATAAGATTCGCCTACTGAGAAGACCCAAACAGGAGGCGGATTTCCCTGTTGGCATCTTCTTCTGTGGCCGCGGCGTGGACGGTGTTCCTCTGCACATCCGTGCCAAACTGTTCTCTCAAAGTTCCCTGTGCAGCCTTCGCTGGGTCGGTAGCCCCAACCACTTCTCTCAAGTATGCGAGTGCGTCATTCCTTGCAAGCACGAGCGCAACTACAGGACCTGAGGTGACAAAGTCGACCAGAGGGAGGTAGAAATCCTTCCCCTTGTGAGCCCTGTACAGAGATTCTGCCTTCTTTTGGGAGAGTCTCATCATTCTCATCTCAACGATGTCGAAACCTTCTTTTTCCAGTCGTGAAATGATCCTGCCTATCAGTCTTCTCTGCACACCATCGGGCTTAATCACAAGCAGGCTTCTTTGCTTCATGCAGCCTCCTCAGAATGGATGTCTCCACGTCGATTTCGTCTTGGAAAGGATAAATCCTTCCAAAGACCACTCCATCATGTTGCAGCTTCACGACGTGTGTGCCTAACGCTGCTGACAGCTGTATGAACCGGTCCAGGATTCGCTCCCCCTCAGGGCCTGCCGGTTCAGGTCTGAAGTGGGTTATGACGAACGGAAGAATGGTTACACTGCTCACACGTCCGGGGCGGAATCTGACGAAGAGCATTACACTCTCGTTTCCGCCGACGTCGCGTTGGTCGAACACGAAATTCCCCAAACTGTAGGCGACGACTCCTCTTCCATGAAGGGCGATTCCCTGCACACGGTGTGGGTGATGGCCAAGTATGAAGTCCGCACCTGCATCGACGAGATGTCTGGCGAGTGTACACTGCTTTGGCGATGGCACGTGTCTGTATTCGGTACCCCAGTGAAGCGAGACAATCACAGCATCAGTGCACTCGCTCAGGTCTCTCACTGAGCCAGCCAACGCTGTCAGGGAAGGACTTCCATCGACGAGATTGAAGGCGATGGCCCCGATCTTCACACCGTTCACTTCCCTAATCACAGGCACTCCCAGCAGTGGGGTAATCTGTGACCGATTCAAAACGTCGACCATCTCGATCAGACCGTCCATTCCACAATCCAACGAGTGGTTGTTTGCAAGGGAGACGAAATTGAACCCCACCCGACAGAGAACATCCGAAAGTGCTGGATCAGCTCGGAAGGTGAAGCCCTTCGAACGGGAGGCCACATTGTCGGTCAGGACGCATTCGAGATTGCAGAAGACGATATCTGCATCCTCAAAGTATTGAGCGACATGGCAGAAGGGATAATCCTGTCCATACGTCCGTATCTTCTGGGCGACACCTCGTGAGAGCATCACATCTCCCACTGCAACGAGCAGTGCATCCTCCTCCGGGGCTGCAGTCAGAAAGAGTCCCAGAAACAGCATGGAATGGACAATCATACTGGTTACCTTTAGGCCACACCCAGGTCGCCTATATCGGAATATGGGATCCTTAACACTTCATCAGGTGTGATCACGTAGTCTATCCCGACACTCTGCCCTTTCTCTCACACGGTTCGTACGTACAGGAGCACCTTTGCAGATTGTCTGGGACAGCGCACTCACTCATCTTTTTCCTCCATCCCTCGCCCTGATGGTTTCGTCTCTCCGTAAGCGATTTCTATGAAACCGGGTGGTATTCTCTCACACAACCAGACCTCACCTGATTTCCAGAAGAGTATTCCCGACCGAGAAGCCTCACGAGCTCTCACACGAAGAATGGTCGGGTTTGGATCCCTTCTGAGGCCTACCGCAAACGCCTCTTCTGAGCTCTCACTGAGATGCACTCGTCTGCGCTCCATAGGAAGGAGACCGTCCTTCAAGATTGTCTCGACGGTCTCCCGGGCGGTTCCATGGAAGAGGTACGCCGGAGGTTCAGTGTGGCGCGACACGGGTTCGACGTCTATTGTGTGCCCGTAGAGTGCCCGTATTCTCCCGTCTTTTAGTTCGAATCGTTGCTTGGTTTGCTGTCTCACCAGCTCCTCTATGTCAATCGCCCGTATTCTGAGCCTTCTCGCGATAAGGTCAACATCTGCCCACCCGTCAGGAGTGAGCGTGATACCCCACTTCTCAGGATGATGGCGTAACAGGAAACTCAGCTTCTTGGAGAGCCTCTCAAACTTCTTCATGTCAGTACTGCCGCGAGAGCCAGGAATCTGGGTTGACGGGGATTCCGTGGACATAGAGTCCCCAGTGGAGGTGAGAGGCTGTAGAAAGTCCGCTGTTTCCGACTGTTCCCACAGAGGAACCCCCATCGACAATCATGCCTTCTTCCACAAGAATAGTGTCGAGATGACAGTATACCGTGGATACACCCTGGCCGTGATCCAGAACCACCGTCTTTCCGTGAATGGGAAAGGCCTCGGCAAGACTCACCCGTCCGGGAGCAGGTGCCTTCACAATCGTCCCCCGTTGTGTACCTATGTCTATGCCCCTGTGGTAGCCCCCATTTCTCTTCGCACCGTAGGCGGTCGTAATCTTCCCATCGACGGGTTTCACGAATACTGTCTTCCACAACCTCTCCTCTGACTCTCCGTTGAGCGCACCCCTCACCGCGTTTCTCTCCTCTGTGATGTCCAACTGGAGAAGCTCGGATTTGTCCGCCGGGAACACGACTTTCTGACGGGGATAGTGAACAGGAAGGATCTGAATGGAAGCATGCCATGACACAGAATTGCCGGAGAGTTGCAGCTCGTGATTTCCAGTGGGAAAATCTGCGGGAATGCCAACAAGACCGACCAGGAGAGAATCCACTTTGTACACGGGATAGACAGCACCATTGAAACTGAGAGAACAGCTCTCTGGTATCCCTGTCGCTTCAAGCCGTACGGTCTCACCTTGATAGAAGAGAGATGCGTTGAGCGTGACTTCCGGCTGAGGCTGGGTCCCCAGCGCCAACGCAAAGATACAGACCACACTTATCATTCGTACTCCTTCGCTTTCTCTTCACCTCTCATAACCCTCAAAGTGGCAGACGCAAGGGATCTGAGTTCATCAGCGCCGGGATACACCGTCACTGGAGCGATGAACGATACCCTCTCTTCAATCCACCCTGTGAGCAATTTGGAGTGCGCACACCCACCTGTCAAAACTATCTTGTCCACCTTTCCTTTCAACACAGTAGCCATTGCCCCAATCTCCTTGGATATCTGATAGGCCATCGCCTCGTAGATGAGTCTTGCTTCTTCATCACCTTCGCGTATTCTCTTCTCAACTTCTTCTATCCTGTTCGTGCCGAGGTAGGCGACAAGTCCTCCCTCACCGACTACTCGCTTCTTGATCCATTCCTTAGGATGTCCGGATGTGAAACAGAAATCGACGAGAGACAGGGAGGGGAGACCGCCTGATCTCTCAGGGGCGAACGGTCCTTCCTCATTCGCGTTGTTGGCATCCACGATTTTTCCCCTCTTCACCGGACAAACCGACACTCCTCCGCCCAGATGTGCGACGATCAGATTCACATCTACGAATCTCTTTCCCAGCTCCAGAGCGCTCCTCCTGCCCACCGCCTTTATGTTCAGGGTGTGTTGCAGTGCTCGCCTCGGAATCTCCGGACTTCCCGAAATCCTCGCCAGTGGTTCGAACTCGTCAACCGATACGGGGTCTGTGATGAATGCCGGAATGCCCACGCGCTGCGCAATCTCAAACGCCATCAGTGGAGCGATGTTTGATATGTGTTCACTCATGACCTTTCCCGCCTTGATATCGTCGACCATGCGATGGTTGACCTGATAGGTGCCGGATTCCATCGGTTTCAAGAGTCCTCCCCTGCCGGTCACGGCTGAGAGTGCGGAGAGGTCGATTTTCTCTCTCTCGACAGTTGCGAGCACGTCCCTTAGTCTGATGGGGTACTGCTCCATTGCCGTGGCACGACCTGCGAGCTGCTTTCTCCCATACTCCTCTTTCACCCTGATCTTAAGATCGTCGTCCTCAAAGAGAGCGATTTCTGTCGAGGTGGAACCTGGATTCAAGACGAGTATCTTATGCTTCACCCTCATCCTCCTTCAGGATTTGAATTCGTCTTATCCGACATTCCCTTCCTCTCCGGAGGGAGATATCTCCGGAGCCGCACGAGGGACATGCGAACACTGGAAGGAGAAAATGATAGACCGGATCGCTATTCAGCTTGAGACTTCCTCTGAACGTACATTGGTTGCAGATGATGTGTGGCTTCACTCTCCTTATCCTCAGCTTTGCGCCCTCTGCGAGGGTCTTCTTGAAGCCCTCGAGAATCCAGAATTTCAGCTGTTCCGGGTTGAGGAATGTGAGCTCTCCGATCTCAAGCTGTATGCTCAGCACTTTTGTAGCCCCCGATGTACTCGAGGATTTCAATACGGTTTCAACAATGGAGATAGCGGTTGAGAACTCATGCATTTAGAGTTGGAGGAGGGCAACGACCTGATCTACTCCTTCCCCGGTCACGCAGTTCGTCTCGACTACGCGGAGTTTGGGGTTTATCCGAAGGGCGTCTTCCCTCAGCGTTTGAGGACCGAACCCCATGGCTTGGCACAGATCGACTTTGCTTATCACGAGTATGCTGGCATCTTCGAATATGAAGGGATGCTTCACGACAGTGTGAGGCCCCTCAGTGACGGAGACCACGACAATCCTGTGATGGGAGCCGAGGGGAAAATCGGTGGGACAGATCAGATTTCCCACGTTCTCTATGAAAAGAACGTCAACCTTCTGAAGATCGAGTTTCTCCATGGCCTTCTTCAGAAGGTTCGCATCGAGATGACACTCCTTTCCCGTGTTGATCTGGATGACCTCCACTCCCTCCTCGACGATTCTGGCGGCATCGAGTTCAGTGGTGAGGTCTCCGGCTACCACGGCTATTCTGTGTTTCGATTTGAGCTTCCTTACGAGCAGTTTGATAAGGGATGTCTTCCCCGCACCTACCGATCCGAGAACATCGATCGCCGTGCAGTCGTTCGAATCGAGTATCTGCCGGTTCTTCTCGGACAGTTCTCTGTTCCTGCGAAGAAAATCCTCGTCTAACTCGATGTCGAATATCTCTCCCTCTGCTGGTCTCACTACTTCCATCTCTACCTCCTGTGCCATACATACCAGAGTTCCTCATCTCTGTCAACCGCGAAGTGGCGGGGGTGTGCACGGGCCCGTGAGCACAGAGTCCAGAGAAGTGAAGGTTCAGTCGGGAGGGGGGATCCGATTTGTCATTGTTCACCAGAATGGCTGTGGAGGATCGACTGGATGCTGTGCTGCACGTATTGACAGAAGGTGACTGCTATTGTAAAGACTTGAGGTGGAACAACCGGAGATCCTCGTTGATGTGGGCGAACTCCGTTCGGGAATACCCAAAGGACTCGAAGACCGGGGCCTCAAGGTAGTCGTACGGGATCTGGCTCTTGGTGATTACCTCGTATCGGATCGCGTGTGCGTCGAGCGGAAAACGACTCGGGATTTTGCGAGTTCCATAAAGACCAAGCGCCTCTTTGACCAGGCGGTTCGTCTTAAAGAGAAGTACGAAAGACCCCTTCTTCTCATCGAGGGATACGACCTCTACCATACGAGGGGAGTTCACCCGGGAGGAATAAAGGGGGCTCTCGTTATGATCGCTGTGTCCATCGGGCTACCGATCATCTTCTCCAGAGATATCGATGATACGACAGATTTGCTCGCGACCATGGCAAAACAGGAGCGAGCCGCGAAGAGGGAGATCTCCTTCTATCCAAAAAGGAAGGCGCGTTCCCCTTCTCAGGAGATTGAGAGAGTGGTCGAATCGTTTCCAGGAATAGGACCTGTCCTTTCCAGACAGTTGCTGCTGCACTACAATAGACTGGAGGATATACTCTCTGCGTCCACTCAGGAGCTCACGAGAGTTCCCAAGATTGGCAAGAAGAAGGCAGGCATGATAAGGGACATTCTCCAGAGAGACTACAGGGCAGGGAACCATTCAACAAAAGGGAAGCAGAAGCGGCGGAGGATAGTGAAGAGGACTTGACAGCCTTTTACCTTTTTTTTAAAGTAACGCGATGTATTCAATACCTTCCTTAGTAATGCCCTTATTGGCTCCACCTGCCAGGCAGTAAACCCAGGCAAGTGACCAGAAATACTCTCATGAAAGGGGGTGAGAAAGTTGGCTAAAGGTAAGGTCAAGTGGTTCAATGAGACTAAGGGCTACGGATTCATCACGTGTGAAGATGGGAAAGATGTGTTTGTGCATTACACCGGTATAACCGGTGAGGGATTCAAGACGCTCATGGAAGGCCAGGATGTTGAGTTTGATGTCGTAGCCGGCAACAAAGGGAACCAAGCGGTGAATGTAAGGCTTGCGAACGAATAGGTCGTATGGCAAGGGAGGTTCAATGGCAAAGGTGACTCTTTCCCATCTCAAAGCTGATGTAGGCGGATGGGTGGGACACTCTTCTCTCCACCCAGCACTGATTACCAAAGCCCAGGACTACTTGAGCAAGGCGAAACAAGCGAAGTTGTTGATAGATTTCCACGTTACGCAGTGCGGAGACGATCTTCAACTCATCACCACTCACAGGAAAGGACCGGACCACGAGGAAATCCATAAGCTTGCTTGGGACACTTTCGTAGCATGCACGAAAGAGGCTGAAAGGCTAAAGCTGTACGGGGCAGGTCAGGATCTTCTGTCGGACGCCTTCTCGGGCAACATCAGAGGAATGGGTCCCGGATACGCCGAAATGGAGATCGAGGAGAGGCAGTCCGAACCAGTCTTGTTCTTTATGGCTGACAAGACTTCTCCTGGGGCATGGAACTTACCCGTCTTCCGAATATTCGCTGATCCGTTCAATACGGCAGGTTTGGTAATCGATCCCAAGTTTCACGATGGGTTCAGATTTGAGGTACTGGATGTGAAGGAAAGTAGGAAGATAGAACTGAACTGCCCTGAAGAGATGTACGATCTACTCATACTTATCGGTTCTCCAGAGAGGTTCATCATAAAGGCAGTGTACAGAAAGAGCGATGGCGAGATCGCTGCTGTCTCATCGACACAGAAGCTCTCGCTCATGGCAGGGAGGTACGTAGGCAAGGATGATCCAGTGATGATGGCGAGATGTCAGAGTGGATTCCCAGCCGTCGGTGAAGTGCTGAATCCATTCGCCTTTCCTCATCTTGTATCCGGATGGATGAGGGGGTCGCATTACGGTCCCCTCATGCCGGTATCGGTACCGGAGGCGAATCCGTCGAGGTTTGATGGGCCGCCGAGGGTGGTGTGCCTGGGGTTTCAACTCGCTGATGGCAAGTTGATTGGTCCCAGGGACATGTTCGCGGATCCGAGTTTCGATCTGGCTCGTAAGAGAGCGAATGAAGTCGCAGACTATGTGCGGGCACACGGACCCTTTGAGCCTCACAGACTTCCTCTGGAGGAGATGGAGTATACTACTCTGCCTGAGGTGATGGAAAAGCTTGAGTCTCGCTTCAAGGGTGTGTAATCTCGGGGCGGAGCGTCTGCTCCGCCCTCATACCCACTGCTCGTGATCTGTGGAGGAGTTCTGACGTAAACCTACCTACGCGGTCGCCTTCAACAGTCCTCGCATACTGTATAGCAATTCATGACTGGCGCTGTGCACGGGCCCGGTTCCCGTCGAGAGAGTGTGTTCGTGTATGGGAATTTCCAGGAAGGAAAGGTTGGGTTGGACCGTCAGATCGCTCAGTACTGTTCGAGGCAATCAGAGCAATTCCCACTTTCCGCATCTGTCTCCGTAGCGATCGATGACTTTCTTTTCTTTCAGTGTTTCGATCACCTCACATCGATTTGGACAGCCGTTACACTCAAAACATCTGGTCATAAACTCCATGTCCTTCACTTCCAGACCTGAGAATGTGGTTCGCTCTCCCTTAGTCTCCTCTCTCGCCAGTATTGCTGCACCGATCGCACCCATCACATGATAGTACTTGGGGACGAGGAGCTCGACACCGAGCTCTCGTTCGAAAGCCCTCAAGACACCCACATTTGCAGCTACGCCCCCCTGGAAGACAATGGGTGGCTCAATGTCTTTTCCTTTCCCTACGTTGTTGAGGTAGTTCCGGACTATCGCTTCACAGAGTCCATTGAGTATGTCCTCCGTGCTCACGCCCAGTTGGGCCTTATGAACCATATCGGACTCGGCGAACACAGTGCAGCGCCCGGCGATGTTTGTCCGGGTTCGTGATTTGAGGGCGAGCTGACCGAATTCTTCGATTGGGATGCCCAATCGAGCTGCTTGATGATCGAGGAACGAACCCGTCCCTGCCGCACAGACGGTATTCATGGCGAAGTCCACAACGATCCCCTCACGCAATATTATGATCTTTGAATCCTGTCCTCCGATCTCAATGATAGTCTTGACACCTGGATGGAAATGTGCTGCAGCTACCGCATGGGCAATTATCTCATTCTTCACGAGATCTGCATCGATCATCACACCTACGAGGCGTCTCGCAGAACCAGTCGTGGCCGCCCCCATGATTTCGCAACCATCGACCTTCTGTGAGAGAATTTTCAGTCCCTTCTTGACTGCTCCTATTGGCTGCCCCATCGTCCGCAGATACACCCACTCGAGAACTTCCAGACTGTCGTCCAGAAGAGCGAGATTGGTGGAGATAGATCCGACATCGATACCCAGATAGCACTTCATACGTGTGACACTCACAGATCAATGGATCGGAGAAAATCCTTCAAGGCATCCTCCCAATGCCTCAAGGGCTCTCCAAATGCCTTCTGCCACGAGAAATTCCCCAAAGCCGAGAATCTCGGTCTTCTTGCCTTCTGGTGGAGTGAATCTGAATCTACCGGCACCACGGACATCTGTACTCCACGTTGCTCCAGAATCTTCTTGGCAAACTCATACCACGAACAGAATCCGTTGTTGGTGACATGATAGATGCCGAAACGCTCACTGTTGATGAGGATGTCAAGTGCCCTCGCCAGATCCGTAGTGTAGGTAGGATTCCCTATTTGATCGTCGACGACTCTGAGTTTCTGTGTGGAATTCTGGCTGGCCTGCTTCAAGACTTTGTATACAAAATTCTCGCCATTCCTGCCGTATAGCCACGCAGTTCGCACGATGTAGAATCTCGTGAGCAGATTCTTTACGTGTTCCTCACCCGCGAGCTTGCTTTTTCCATAGACATTGAGAGGATTCGCCACGTCATGCTCATGATAGGGCGTATTCCGTGATCCATCAAAGACATAGTCCGTGCTGATATAGACCATCGGGATATGGAGCTTCTGGCAGACCAGTGCCACATTTCTCGTCCCTATGGCGTTGACGGCGAATGCCTTTTCTTCGTGTGTTTCCGCTCCATCGACGTCGGTATAGCCTGCGCAGTGAACGATGAGGTCAGGCGTCTCGTTGCGAAGCCTCTGGTGGGTCTCACGCCAGTCGGCTATGTCAAAATCGTCGGCATCGAAACCGAAAACCTCTCTGCGTGCGCGAAAGACCTGGCACACATCTGTGCCGAGCATTCCGCGACCACCAGTGACAACGATTCTCACGTTCCAATTGTATCAGTGGTGCGCATTTTGTCAACGCTTCATGGTTGACAAGAAAGCACCCCCTTTTTATCTTTTTCGGGATGATTTTTCTCATTGCCCTTCTGCTTTTCTCTGTCCAGCCAAAGGCCGCCGCTCCTCCCACTTCTGTGAGGGCCTACGACACGCCGAATGACAATGGGGGTAGGATTACGGTCGTGTGGACTGTGTCCCCTGACGACACGAACAGAGCTATCTCTGGATACGAAATCCACAGAAGCGAGGCTATTGACGGAGACTACGAGTATCGAGGATACGTGGGAAGAGGCATGACAGAGTACACGGATGGGGTGGAGAAGGGAGCCGGCTACCATTACAGGGTGAAGGTGAGGGGCAGACTGCTTGGCGATTCCGAACTGTCTCAGCCGTCGGGTCTGGCGACTCCATCAGTTCAGTGGTTCCATAGAGGAAGGGTGAATGTGCTCGTCGGTGTCGGTTTCTTTTCTGCTATGGTGTTCTTCTTCATATCGGCGGCGAGAAGGGGAAAGGAGCTGTTCGTGCGGAGAATCGCTGGACTTCAGGCAGTGGACGAGGCTGTCGGACGTGCGACTGAGATGGGTAAGCCGATTCTCTACGTGCCTGGATTATCTGTGGCAGATGACGTGGCCACCATTGCTTCGCTCAACATTCTCTCCCAAGTCGCGAAGAAGACTGCGCAGTATGAAACAAGACTGCTCGTTCCTAACCGGGACCCGATCGTGTTTTCCATCGCCCAGGAAATCGTGAAGGAAGCACATGCTTCGGTGGGAAGGCCGGACACCTATAGGGCTGAAGATATCTTCTTCGTCACTCAGTCTCAGTTCGGGTATGCTGCGGCTGTGGACGGAATCATGGTGAGAGAAAAACCAGCCACCAATTTCTTCCTCGGTATGTTCTGGGCGGAGTCACTCGTACTGGCCGAAACAGGCTCATCGATAGGTGCGATTCAGATTGCCGGGACGGACGCGGTCACGCAGCTTCCCTTCTTCATCGCGGCGTGTGATTACACGCTCATCGGTGAGGAACTGTACGCTGCCAGTTCGTATCTGTCGAGGGAACCTCTGCAACTGGGAAGTCTGAAGGCACAGGATTGGGCGAAGGTAGTGATTACCGCGCTTGTCGTTGCGGGAGTGATCATATCGGCCCTGGGATATCAGTTCTTCACGAGAATCTTTGAGGTCAACTGATGGGCAGAAGAATACCCCTCATGATCTGTTTTGTAGCAGGGATCCTCATGGTGATACAATTCTTCACGCCTCCTCTTCGTTCTGTGTATGAGATGGTTCTCGACTGGTACATCGTCATTCTCGTGTTTGCTCTCGCAGTTGGTCTGCAGACGACGATCTATCTCCACGTCAACAAAGTGAGAAGAAGGGTGAAGGGATATCTGTACAGCCTTGTGACTCTCGTATCGTTAGTAAGCATGGCCACGATAGGACTCGCCGGGGGAATCAGACAAGGTTCGTGGTTCATGTGGCTTTTCGAACACATTCAGGTTCCGCTCGGAGCTACGATGTTCGCTCTCCTGGCCTTCTTCATGGCTTCTGCCGCGTATAGGGCATTCAGGGCCAGAACTCTGGAGGCGACGCTTCTCCTGGTGGCTGCGGTCATCGTGATGCTCGGCCGCGTACCGATCGGTTATTTCCTGACCAAGGGACTGCCTGAGAGCATTCAGATTCCGGCTGCAACGGAGTGGATTCTCATGTATCCTAACATGGCTGCCAAGAGAGGAATCATGTTTGGGGTCGCCCTGGGAATGATATCTACTGCCCTCAAAGTGATCGTGGGGATTGAGCGCGGCTATCTTGGAGGACGACGGTGAACTGGCTTGTGAAGCTTTCGAAGATCGATAGGAGAGTGGTATTCCTCCTTATCGGAGCCGCCGCGGTGATACCTCTCTTGAAACCCCTCTGGTTGCCCGTTCACGTGACGGAACATGTACAGAAAGTGTTTGATTTCATTGAGAATATTCCGGTGGAAGGACAGGCTGTTCTTCTCTCAGTCGACTACACACCTGAGACGTTTCCGGAGCTGCATCCGATGACACTCGCTATCTTACGCCACTGTTTTACCAGGAATCTCAAGGTAGTCTGTATGACACTTCAGCCGGCCGGACCAGGCATTGCGGAGTTGGCACTGGGTACTGTAGCGGCTGAGTATGGTAGGAAGTATGGTGAGGACTATGTGTTGCTGGGTTATCGTCCTGGGATCTCTCCTGTGATTCTCGGGATTGGTGAGGACATCAAGAGAGTGTTTGTCACCGACAACTATGCGACAGATCTTGGAGACATCCGCATGATGGACGAGATACGGAACTACGATGATATTGCGCTCGTTGTGACCATATCGGGATCCTCCATTCCCGAAAGCTGGATCTCGTACGCACATTCAAGGTATGGTCAGCTCATTGCGTCAGGTG
>Ga0209636_10000754_pt1 | contig 32139 bp, 28 predicted proteins | sample DeeMarSWOR152_54_FD_187464 | JGI IMG/M metagenome (GOLD analysis project Ga0209636, IMG submission 187464) | Marine sediment microbial communities from White Oak River estuary, North Carolina - WOR-1-52-54 (SPAdes) (version 2) | ecosystem: Environmental > Aquatic > Marine > Intertidal zone >...
TACGGAGGCCATTTTACCCTATCGCTGAAAAACACGGTGGGGATGGTGCCCCGTACCGGATATCCCTATATGGGAGAGCTGCACAGCTCACGCTACCAGCGGCAGATGATTGCCGAGATGAATACCACCTATAGCCCGGACCTGGTAGTGCTGGATGGCGTTGAGGCCTTTGTCGATGGCGGCCCCGACCGGGGCAAGCGGGTGAACGCGAATGTGATGCTCGCCGGTGCCGACCGCGTGGCCATTGATGCCGTGGGCGTGGCCATATTGCGCCTGTTCGGAACCACGCCGGAGGTCAGCCGAGGGCCGATTTTCGAGCAGGACCAGATCGCCCGGGCGGTGGAACTGGGGCTGGGAGTAAGCTCACCCGAGAAGATGCAGCTGGTAACCGACGACCCGGAGAGTGAAGAGTTCGCCGGCAAAGTCCGGGAGATTCTGCTCAAAGGTTAGCCATTACTCCTGACTCATTTGTATTCTGTTTTTTATTCAGCTGGAAGCGCCTGCTCCGATATTTTTCAGAAACTGGGGTCCCTCAGGTATATCTGTGTCGGGTCGGTGTGGCGCAAGGTCTCCACCTTGGTCATGGTGCCAGAAGCAACGTCCAGCACCAGCTGTAACAGCTTGCCACCGGCCTCTTCGATCGTGTCCTTCCCCTCAATGACCGTGCCGGAGTAGAAGTCAAGACTGGTAGGCGCCATGGCCAGAGTCTTGGGGTTGGCTGTAGTCCACATGAGCGGGGAAACAACCGCTGTGGAAGTAAATAGCAGGTCATGGCCGAAGAAACCTCCTCCTCCCAGCTGGAAGATGACCAGCTGCGCTCCGGAAGCGGCATAGCCGGCGAAAATGGAACCCATGCTCATCCAGTTGTCCACAAAGTACAACCCCTTCCCTTCCGGCCTTTCTCCATACTTGAGCACAGCCTGTATCGGCGCTGACCCCGACTTATGGATGGCACCCAGCGACTTCTCTTCCAGCGAGGATATGCCTCCGGCGATATTGGAAGGCACCGGATTGACGGTACGTATATCGTCGCCGGTGGCTTTGGCGTCGGCCTCCGTCCTGGCGGCAGCCTCCAAAATCTGTCTGGACACCTCAGCGTTGATGCCGCGTTTGGACAGTATGTGTTCGGCCCCGATAATCTCCGTGGTCTCGCCGAAGAAGGCGGTGCCTCCGGCAGCAATAATACGGTCGAAGAGGTTGCCGATAACCGGATTGCCGGCGATGCCGGAGGTAGTATCCGAAGCGCCGCATTTAACACCCACCGCCAGCTGGCTCAAATCGAAAGGCTGCCTTCTAAGGCGCGATGCTTCCAGCACCATCTCCCTCGCCAGCTGTACCCCTTTTTCCAGGGCTTTGAGGGTGCCTCCTTCCTTCACCACGTCGAGTATCTCCACGCGCTTACCGGACCTGGCGATTTCCCCGGCGAGGCGGGCCGGCGCGAGCTCCGGATATCCCACGCCTGCGCTCAGCGTGTGCACGATAACCGAAGCCACATTGGGGTTCCGCCCCAGTCCGATGAGGGTGCGGGCGATGGTCTCACGGTCGCGGCTGGTACGCCCGCTCCCTGAATCCGGGGACAGAATGGTTTTGGTACCATCAACAAAATCACATATCTTGGCCGCCAGGAACCCCCAGGGGATTACCAGGACATGATTGCGAATTCCCGCCGAGCCGTCCGGTCTTTCATATCCCATGAAATTCATTTGACTTCTCCTTTCATCAGGTCTCCTCTGCCCCGTCCCCCTTCCAAGTTGTGGATATGGACCATCTCCCCCTTTTTGATATCGCACGAGGCGATGCCGATGGTTTCGCCGTACTTGATGATGGCGGCGCCTTTGGCAATGTCCGTTAAGGCGATTTTGAACCCGAAAGGTATGCTTTCACCAGCTTTAACGGTGCTGGTCTCTTTGCCGAGGCGAATCAACACCCCGGTTCCGGGCGCCGCGTCCTCAAGAAGTGTGGCGACGTTGTCCTTTTCCGAAAGTTGCAATGCTCCTCTGGCGGTCATTGGACACTCCTTCTCAGGCCTCTAGGCCTGATTTTTATTTATTTTTATCTTGGAAATATTGATGATAAGAAATAAAGCGACAATGGCAAGACCACAGTACGCTAGCCATATTCCTTGATAGCTACCCCAGGTGTCGTATACCCATCCGGCAATGAATGGGCCGAAGATGCCGCCCAGGGCGTTGATGCCGACGATGAAGCCGAAGATGCTGCCGAAATTGGCACGACCAAAGTACTCCGATACCAATGAGGGCCGGATGCCGGTGGAACCTCCGTAGCCGATGCCGAAGAGCAGGAGAAAAGGAATCATCAGCCACAGCCCGGCACCGGGGGCGACACCGAAGCACAGCAGGCCAATGGTAATCAGGCCAAAGGCGATGGCGGCAGCTCTCCGCCGGTCAAATTTGTCTGCCAGCCAGCCGAACCCCATACGGCCACCGATGCTCATCATTGGTAGCGCCATGGCCACGAAACCGGCCCTGGTTCTTTCCATCCCGGCGCTGCTCAGATACGGCATAACGTGGGTGGTTACGCTGCTGATAAGCATGACGTGAATGAGGAAAGCCAAAGCAATGCGCCAGAACGTGACACTCTTCATTGCCTGTGTTGCTTTGCTGTCTGATTGAGCGACCTGAGCTACGGTGGGGGTGCTGGGCAAAGGTGCAGGTGACTTTTTCAGGCCATCGGGCTGGTAGCCGTACTGTTCGGGGCGGTGGCGGAAAACGAGGGAGAGCGGAATAACCACTGCCAGCAGACCAGCGGCCAGAATGGCTATTGTCACCCGCCAATCGAAGATATCAATAAGCTTGACGATTAAAGGCACGATTATGCCGCTGAGACCAAATCCAGACATGGCGATGCCGGTGGCGAGGCCCATCCTCAGGCGGAACCAGTTGGCGACAGCGGTCATCAACACAGTCTGGGTGGTGCCGCTCATGCCGATAGCGATGAGGGCAAAAGCGCCGTAAAATGTACCCAGCGACGTAGTCCGGCTGAGCAGGAAAAGCCCTGCGGCGGTAATTATTCCCCCGCCGAGAATAATTCGCCGCGGGCCCAATCTATCGGTAAGTATGCCGGTGAGCGGTGCCAGCAGGCCAAGCTCAAGACCACGCAGCGAAGCCGCCAGAGAAATCTGGGCGTAGCTCCAGCCCATCTCATTGGCGATTGGTTCAAAGATAGCGGTAAATCCGTAGAAGACGGCGCCGCCGGAGTACATAGCGATGAGGACGGAAGCCCCGACTATCCACCAGCCGTAAAATATCCTATTGGGTTTCCAATTAAAAAGCATAGCTGAATAATTGTCTCAACGAATTTCTACTCGGCCCGTTTGAAGTGCGCCATATCGAGCCCGACGGCCACATCAACGACCGCCGGCCGGCCTTCTTTATTGGCCTTCAAAGCTTCTTCCAGGGCTGGCCTGAGCTCGGATGCTTTCTCCACCCTCCGGCCGTAGCACTGGCACGCCTCCGCCCATTTGACGAAATCGGGCTGTACCTGAAAGCTGACCGTGTTCCAGCCAACGTTGGTCATCTGATGATGTTTCACCCAGCCGAATGCGGAATTGTTCAGTACCAGCCAGGTGCATCCCGCCTTATACTGGGCGGCGGTCGGCAGCTCTTTCATATACATCTGGAAGGCGCCATCGCCGGTGACGCAGACCACGTTTTTCTCTGGTCTGGTCAGTTTGGCGGCAATGGCCCCGACAACGCCCATGCCCATGCAGGTCTGCTCGGCCACTGGCACGCATTCGGAATCGTCCTGCATCTCGAAGTACGGCCAGCAGTATGACCAGCAGTCCTGCGCACCGTTCTCGCTGACCAGAATGGTGTTCCCACCAAAGGCGCGGCTCAATTCATACACCGCTCTTTTAGCGGGCATTGGTGTTTCCTCTACCAGGCACTCGGCGGCGACTTCCTTCTCAAAATCCTCTTTTGCTTGCATTATCTCCTTCACCCCGGGCATCTCACGGAAATCTTTACCCGCCGCGCTGGCATCTTGCATGGCGTCAAAAAGCTGCCCCAGGACAAGTCTGGCGTCGCCGACGATGCCGACGTCCGGCAGCCAGTTCCTGCCTATCTCAAAGGGTTCGATGTCAATCTGAATGAACCTGGCGCCCTCGGGGAAGTCGCGCCACTGGTGGGTGCTGTAGCTTTCATTTCTGGTGCCAACGGTGAATACCAAATCGGCATCGGCATAGACTTCTTTGCCGACCTTTGTGCGGTAGTAACCGCACACGCCGAGGGCTAATGGATGGGTTTCGGGCAGGATGCCTCTCCCTCCCGGCGTGGTGAGAAATGGCATGCCCAGCCGCTCTATGAACCGCTGGAATTCTTTGGCAGCCCCTGACAGCACCGTGCCGTTGCCGGAGACCGCCACCGGCCTTTTCGCCTTTGTGAGCAGGGCGGCCGCCTCCTTTATCAGCTCCGGGTCACCGCCGGTGCGAACCTTCTTTGCCGGCACATACTGGGGGTTTCCGATATCGTGCAGTTCCCATCGGGACTTTCCGCTCACATCGTAGGGCATCTCCAGGAAGACCGGGCCAGGCTGCCCGTTGAGAGCGATGGAAAAGGCCCGGCGCAGAAACCAGGGTATCCTGTCGGGGTACGGGATGCGGGCGCTCCACTTGGTGATGGGCTTCATCAGGGCAATCTGGTCTGTCTCCTGGAACTCACCCATGCCGTACGTCTTCTGTGAGTTAGCGGCGTTGATTATCACCACCGGAGAGCAGCCGGAATATGCTTCAAGGACGCCGGGAAGCAGGTTGGCCGTCCCCGGCCCGGTGCTGGCAGTGCAGATGCCCGGCTTCCCGCTCAGGCGGGTATAGGCCATGGCCATGAATGGTGCCGACCCCTCATACCGCAGGTTCACATTTCTTATACCATCAATCTTTTCCGCATACAGCTGCAGGCTGGAGTCTCCGATGCCGAAGATAAAATCAATCCCCTCCGCCTTCAGCATATTGACCATCGCTTCCCATGCGTTCATTGCCCTGTACCCCCTTAGGTGTTGTACTGAAGCTGCAGACAGATAATATCAAGAATATTTATACCATAAACCGGTATATGACGGCGAGCGGCAGCGGGAGATAATCGCTGGTCAATCGGGGCATTATTGGCGCCAGAATACGGTAAATGTTTAAGCGGTGGAAAGGGAAGGGCTATCTGAAGGCATGTTTTTCCGTGTCCAGTCGATGATTTCAGCAATCGGGGTTCCCGGCAGGAATACCTGCTTTATGCCCGCTTCTTTCAACCGGGGAATGTCTTCCTCCGGGATGATGCCGCCGCCAATGACGGTTATATCATCGGCACCGGCGGCCCTTAGTTGTCTGACCACCTCGGAAAACAGGTGCAGGTGCGCTCCGGAAAGGCAGCTCAGGCCGATGAGGTCAACGTCCTCCTGAATTGCCGCACTCACGACCTGCTCCGGCGTCTGGTGCACCCCGGTATAGATGACTTCATAGCCAGCATCGCGGAAGCCGCGGGCGATGACCCGGGCGCCGCGGTCGTGACCGTCAAGGCCGGGCTTGGCCACCAGCACTCTCAGTTTTCTTTCCGGCTCCATTGTTGTTCCAGAATCAGAAGAACCCGGGGTCGCGGTACTCCCCGAAGACCTCACGGTAAATGTCACATATTTCCTGCTCGGTGGCGTAAGCCCTGACCGCCTCAATGACACAGGGCATTACGTTTGCCTCGCTCCGGCAGGCGTCACGCAGGTTGCAAAGGGCCTGCGATACCATCCGGCTGTCCCGGGTCCTCTTCACCTCTTTTAACCTTTTGACCTGCTCTGCCTCCACCTCTTCGTCAATCTTCAGTATCTCAATCGGGGTCTCTTCCTCCGCCAAGTACTTGTTCACGCCCACCACCACCTTTTCCTGGTTATCCACCTGCTGCTTGAACCGGTAGGCGGCGTTGGCGATTTCGCGCTGGGGAAAGCCCCGGTCGATGGCCGCCAGCATACCGCCCATGTCATCGATCTGCTTGATGTATTTCCAGGCTTCATCTTCTATCCGGCTGGTCAGGGACTCCACGAAATAGGAGCCAGCCAGAGGGTCGATGGTATTGACCACGCCGGTCTCCTCGGCCAGTATTTGCTGGGTGCGGAGGGCAATGGTGGCGGCGAATTCCGTGGGCAGGGCATACTCCTCGTCGAAAGAATTGGTGTGGAGGGACTGGGTGCCGCCCAGGACCGCGGCCAGCGCCTCGGTGGCGGTGCGGACGATGTTATTGTACGGCTGCTGGTGGGTAAGCGAGCAGCCGGCGGTCTGCGTGTGGAACCTGAGCCACCAGGAGCGGGGGTTTTTCGCCTGGAACCTCTCCCGCATGATTTTGGCCCACATCCGCCGTGCCGCCCGGAACTTGGCGATTTCCTCGAAGAAGTCCATATGGGAGTCGAAAAAGAAGGAAAGCCGCGGGGCAAAGGCGTCAACGTCAATTTTTTTACGCTCTATGACATCCTGAATGTAGGCGATGCCATCGGCCAGAGTGAAGGCTAATTCCTGTACAGCGGTGGCGCCGGCCTCGCGGATATGGTAGCCGCTGATGCTGATGGTGTTCCAGCGAGGCACATTTTTGGTGCCGAACTCAATGGTGTCGCTGATAAGCCTTATCGACGGTTCCGGGGGGCACATAAAAGTTTTCTGGGCGATGAATTCCTTGAGCATATCGTTCTGAATGGTTCCGCCCACCCGGTCACAGCCCACGCCCTGCTTCTCGGCAGCCACCAGGTACATGGCCCAGAGCACGCTGGCGGGGGGATTGATGGTCATGGAAGTGGTCACTTCGTGCAATGGGATATCCTTGGTCAGTATTTCAAAATCGGCCAGGGTGTCGATAGCCACACCGCATTTGCCGACCTCGGCCCTGGCCTTCGGCGAGTCAGAATCGTAGCCCATCAGGGTGGGGAAGTCAAAGGCGGTGCTCAGGCCCGTCTCGCCCTCTTTCAGAAGCTGGTGCCACCTCCAGTTGGTATCCTCGGCGGTGCCAAGTCCGGAGAACATGCGGAAGGTCCAGACCCGGCCGCGGTAGCCGGTGGCCTGGCAGCCGCGTGTGAACGGAAAAGAGCCGGGATAGCCGATGTCACGTTCAAAGTCAATATCACGGATATCTTCCGGAGTGTATATCGGGTTCACCAGAAGGTCGGAAATGGTGGATAGCCTTTTTTTCGCCGCCAGGTCGGGAGCTATCTTGATGACCTCCGCCTCCCATTCTTTAAGCCCCTGGCGAGCATCAGCCAGCGTCTTCTCGTCGAACATGGTTAACCACCGCCTTCAGGCCCGAAACCCGGCCTGCATATTCCTTTTGCGTCCAGCCATAGCCTTTCTCCAGCGCCTTCTGGTTCATCTGCAAAAGTTTCTGTTTTTTGCGCAGCGATTCTTCCATTATCTGGTGGATGCTGCGTAAAGAAATCACCGGACGGCAGGCAAGCAGGGCACCGAGAGCAACTAGGTTGCTGACATCGCTATTTCCCGCCTCTGCGGCCAGGTCGTTCGCTGGAATGTAGACAACATCGATATCGTGGCGTGCCACTTTTTCCGGTACCAGTGACTGATTCACCACCAGCAGACCATCAGTTTTGGTGGTCTGTCCGAATCTGCTCAGTGAAGCCGAATTCATAGCCACGGCTACGGTGGGGCGGGCGATAAACAGGGCGCCAATGCGTTCATCGGAGATAGTAACGTTACACCAGACGGTGCCTCCCCTTTTCTCGGCACCGTAGGAGGGCATGTATACCACTTCGTGTCCTTCTCTGAAGCCAGCTTCGGTGAGCAGGCGCCCGATGAACAGCACCCCCTGTCCGCCGAAGCCACCGATGGCGATCTCTTCATGCATGGCTGACCTCTTTTTGCAGAGCAGCAACGGCTTCAATCACCTTATATTCTCCCAGTGGATAATGGGCGAGCATGTTTTCCGCCAGCCAATCCATGGCTTTTATTGGCTCTACCCGCCAGTTGGTCGGGCAGGGAGACAGCACCTCGACCAGTGACATGCCCAGGCCAGCAAGCTGGGTCCGGAAAGCGAGCTTGATCGCCTGTTTGGCCTTTCTGACCGAGGCCGGACTGTGTACCGCAACGCGGGCTACATAGGCGGTGCCTTCCAGGGTTGATAGCATCTCGCAGACGCGGATGGGGTAGCCGGCGAGAGACGGTTTTCGCCCTGCTGGTGTGGAGGTGGAATACATGCCGGTGAGGGTGGTAGGGGCCATCTGGCCCCCGGTCATGCCGTAGATGGCATTATTGACGAAGATGGTGGTGATATTTTCGCCCCGGGTGCAGGCGTGCACGATCTCGGCGGTGCCGATGGCGGCCAGGTCGCCGTCGCCCTGGTAGGTGAAGGGAACGAGGTGGGGGTGGCACCTTTTGATGGCGGTGGCCACGGCCGGGGCACGTCCGTGGGCCGACTCAAGGCCGTCGAAATTGAAATATTCGTAGGAATTGACCGAGCAGCCGATGGAGGCCACGCAAATCGCTCTCTCTTTGATTTTGAGCTCATCAATCACCTCGGCGACCAGGCGAAAGACGAGGCCGTGGCCGCAGCCGGGGCAGAAGTGAAAGGGATGCTCTTCCATCGATTCCGGCCGCAGCCCTAACAACGTTTCCAGTTCTTTATTGTTTATCTGAGCCATAGCAACGTCAACCGCTATTTCATTATCCTCTCGATTGCTTCCAGTATCTCATCGGCGGAGATGGGCACGCCGCCGAACTGATTGGCCAGCTCTACCTGTGCACCTGTGCCCAGGGACAGCCTGACATCTTCGATAAGCTGGCCGAAGCTCAGTTCCACCACCAGGAAGCGTCTGGTTTTCTGTGATAAATCGGACAGGGGTTTAACGGGGAAGGGGAAAAGGGTGATGGGCCGGAATATGCCTATTTTAAAGCCCTCCTCGCGGGCCATTTTCATGGCCGTCATCGCCGAGCGAAAAGCGCTGCCGTAGGCGACAATAATCAGGGAGGCATCGTCAAGGGCGATGCCTTCATAGCGGACCTCGTTCCGCTTTATTTTTATCAGCTTCTGGCGTAGGAGCTCGACGCGGGGGCGGTAATCCACCGGGTCCATGGCAAAGGAATTGATGATATTCTTGGGTCGTCCCACCGCTCCGGTGATGGCCCACGGTTTATCGGGAAACTCCGTGACCGGTTGACGCATGGTTACCGGCTCGACGGCCTGGCCGAGAAAGCCATCGGGAAGCAGGGCCACCGGATTGCGGTACTTATCGGCGAGTTCGAAGGCGAGCATGGCTAGGTCCATCATCTCCTGCACCGATGCCGGCGCCAGCGTGATAATATTGTAATCACCGTGGCCTCCGCCCTTGGTGGCCTGAAAATAGTCGCCCTGCGCCCCGCCGATGTCGCCCAGGCCCGGCCCGCCGCGCATCACGTTCACCACCACCGCCGGAATTTCAGCGCCGGCCATATAGGAAATGCCTTCCTGCTGCAGGCTGAAACCAGGGCTGGAAGTGGAGGTCATGGCACGGCATCCGGACGCCGCAGCGCCATAGACCATATTGATGGCAGAAAGCTCGCTCTCTGTCTGGACGAAGACCCGTCCCTCCTCCGGCATCCGTTTTGACATATGCTCGAGGAGCTCGTTCTGAGGCGTGATCGGGTAGCCGAAGTAAGCCTGGCAGCCGGCCAGTATGGCACCTTCAGCGATGGCGATATTGCCTGCCATCAATGTTTTTTCCGACACCGGAGGCCTCCAAAGCGGGAGGGTTGTGGGCGACCTTATTTCATGCCTTCTTAGGGCGGCGATGTACGGTAATGGCGATGTCCGGACACATCAGGGCGCAGACGCCGCAGCCGGTGCAATCCCGGGCTTTCTCTTCATTGACTTCGGCCGGCGTATAACCCATGCGGTTGATGCGAGATGCCGGCCTCAAAACCCCTTTGGGGCAGAAGGCGACGCAGAGGTGGCAACCTTTGCACCTTTCCGTATCTATGACGACATAGCTTGATTTCGGTTTGGTCAGAGTGACTATATTGCCACCCCCTTTAATTGGCCAATGCTAAAGGGAAGAATTCTTTACCTTAATTATCAACCCTGTGATTTCAATGGTCAAGGGCGGATGCCTGGTGGAAAAAGCCATTATCAGCTTAATTATCGCCTGATTAAGCCGTAAATAAACTTTAACTGTGCCTGATTACGACATACAGGCAGAAAAAGTCGTTTAAAACCAGCGAGCAATAATATTTAAATATTTTTACAGGTATAATTGAAATGGATTATGGAAGTCACTCCAATTGACAGGCCAATCGCCCCGTGCCATACTGTTTGCTATCATGGACGACCTGGACCTGCGTTTGATATCTGAGCTGACCAAGGATGCACGGCAGAGCAGTGCAGAGCTATCCCGTACATTAAACGTGAGCGAGACCACCATTCGGCGGCGGATTCAGCATATGGAGGAACAGGGTATCATCACCTTCACCGCCATCCTGAACCCCGCAAAACTGGGCTACAGCATCATTGCTATTATTGCCCTTGAGGTGGAGCTGGGAAAAATCGATAAGGTATCCGAGTCTTTGGCCAATTGCCCCAACGTCCGCTACGTATCACTATGCACCGGAAATCACGATTTATTTATCGGCACCTGGTTCCACTCGTCCAGTGAGCTGACCCAGTTCGTCAAAGACTATCTGGCCGGTGTGCCCGGAATCAGGAAAAGCGAGACCTTCGTCATCCTGGACGTGAAGAAGGATGAGGTGGGCTGGCTGAGGAGCCTGGAGCAGATGGACACCTCGGGATAATTAATTCCAGGCAATAACCTGCGAGTGCATCATGAACAGGAAATGGATGCCGATAGTGGGGGGGATATGTGAAATACTGGCTGGACTTGTGATGCTAGCCTCCGCCTTTGTTATTATCATGATGTTACATGTGGTGGGAGCACCATGGGCGGGGCTATCTCCTGCTATAATTGTCGCTGGCTTTTTAGGTACATTGCCGGTGGTTGGGGGTATCTTTGCCTTACGGCGTCGAAGATGGAAATTGGCGTTCGTGGGGACACTCCCCATAGTCCCGCTATTTTTAATAGTCCCAGAAACATCAGGTAAATTTGCTAACATACACTGGGGTATGGCTCAACACTACTCTTTTGCGTTATCTCTACTGCTTTCAATATCACCCATCGCCCTTATTATTCTCTCAAAGAGGGAATTTAAGTAAAACTATAACAAAATATCTTTCCTTTATTTACTTCGGCCACGGGTGCCTGGCGATTTCCTTCTCGTTGAGTTCTATCCCGATGCCGGGCTTCTTCGACAGGTAGAGGTAACCATCTTTTATCTCCGGTACTTCCGTGGTGATGTCATCGCGCCAAGGCACGCTATCCACGTCCGTCTCCAGAATCTTGAAGTTGGGTATGGAGGCGCAGAAATGGGCGTTCATGAAGGTGGAGAGGTGGGTGTAGTAGTTGTGGGGTGCCACCGGCATCTCGTACATATCGGCCAGGGCGGCAATGCGGCGCGATTCTATGTAGCCGTTCCAGGGCAGGTCAATCATGCAGATGTCCATGGCGTGCTTTTCCAGAAAAGGAGCGTAACCTTTCATGTTGTACAGGCTCTCCCCGGAGCAGATGGGCACTCTTGCTGACTCCTTGACCTGTAGGAGCGCCCCAGGGTCGTATATGTCCATTTCCAGCCACATCAGGTTATACGGCTCCACGACCCTGGCCACCCGAATGAACCCCTCCGTCTTGAAGTTGAAGTTCAGGTCCAGGCAGAGGTCAACTTTATCCCCCACCGCCTTGCGAAAGGTGCTCATCAGGCGGTCGATGGTTTTCAGTATGCCGGTGTCTATGTTCTGTTCCATGGACCACAGCATGCGGGGCGGGTCTCCGGGGGTGAGTATATTGGTCTTTAGTGCGGTATAGCCGCTGGCGGCCACCTCTTCGCCCAGGCGGGCGATATCGTCATAAGTTTTCAAAGCTGGTTTGTCGGGATAAAACTCGGGGTTGCGGGTACGGTAGGTGCCGCAGTGGGACCAGTAGATCCGTAACTTATCGTGGACCGGACCGCCGAAGAGTTCATAGAGCGGGACGTTGAGTGCCTTGGCCTTGATATCCCAGAGGGCGATTTCTATGCCGGCGATGGCTTTCTGGGCGATACCGCCGGGGTTATGCTGGAAGCGATGGCCCATCTCGCGGTAGAGTCTTTCCACGGCCCGGGGGTCCTTGCCGATGAGGCGCGGTTCCAGGTCTTTGACACAGCCGCCTATGCCAGACGCGGAACTGTTGTCGGTGCATTCACCGTAGCCGACCAGCCCTTCGTCCGTTTCCACCTTGACGAAGGCAAAAACCCGCCAGCCTCCATCGCAGAAAACCGGTGTTACTTTGGTAATCTTCATGGTCAAAGCCTCCTGAATGTTAAAATTATGTGCTTCAGCTAGCTATTGAGCTGATTGCCGACCAGCCGAAATGACGGTTCAAAGGAGTTGAACAGGTCAAGATACTGTTCCAGGTATCGGGTCAGGAGAAATCGCTCCCTCACCGTTTCTCTGGCCTGCTGCCCCATATGGTTGCACAGTTCCCCATCCTTCAGCAGACGGACGATTCTGTCGGCGGCTTCCTCGATGGTATCGACCAGATAGCCGTTCACCCCGTCCTTAATCTGATAGCGAATGCCGCCCGTGTTCCCGCCAATCACCGGTTTTCCTTTCCACATCGCCTCAGATACGGTCAGGCCGAAGCCCTCGCGAATTGACTTTTGCAGGACCACCGCCGCCCGGCGCTGCAACGCATTGACCAGTGAGCCATCCTGCCGGCTCAAAATAATGATGCGTTCCTCCCGCTGGTCCAGCAGCGATTCGTACACGTTTTCGCCTTCAGGGTCATCGGTGGCCACGTTGCCCAGCAGGACCAGGGTGGCGGGGACCTCTTTCCGGGCAAGCTGAAAAGCCTTGATGACTCCCTCCGGGTCTTTCCAGCGGTCGAAACGCGATATCTGCACAATCAGCGGCAGGTCGGTGGGAATGCCGTAATGGTGCAATCGCTCATCGCAGACCTCCTGGCTGAGCTCGCGGTTGACGATGGAAAAGGGGTCTATGGCGGGCATGAAGTAAAGCTGCGGCGTGGCCAGCTTCTGGGCATAGTCCGGGCAGCTGAGAATGACGGCGTCGTATTTTTCCACTAATGGAGAGAGGTAATGCCAAAGCTCGTCATTGGGGTGGGAAAGGTCGATGTGGCAGCGCCATATCCAGGGGCCTCTTCGACGATAGTAATTAATGATGGGGAGGGGCTGGGGGTCATGGACGATGACTATATCGTGGTCCAGGTGGTTGCGAATCGAGTTCTCGTGGATAATGGCTTCGTATAACTCCATTTTGCGGTCGGTGAGGTTGATGGGGCCACCCTGCAGGGCGTTGTGCATCTTTTTGGTGATGCTGAAGAAGTCCGGCGAGCCAACGATAACGCGCCAGCCCGTCTTGATGCCGACGCTATCCATCAGAAGGGTAAGCGACGACAACAGTTGAGAAACACCGCCTCCGTAATAGGTCGAGTTAACGTGGGCGATGTGTACCCCGTGTAAGCAGCGGGCTTTTTCCCGGAGGCGCTCGATGGTCTCCCTGCCCACCAGTGGCTCGTAATCATCAATGCCGGTAACATGGAATCCCGGCACGGGCATGTGGAATTCTGTCATTTCCGGATATCCCCCTTTGCTTGCAAGTGTGCTAACGCCTATCTGAATTGTCGGCATTTCTCTTCCAGGGCAACCAGCAACTGGTCAAAGGAATCGCGGAACGCCTTAACGCCATCCACCTGTAATTGCTCGGTAATGGCGTCCAAGTCAACGCCGACTTTTTTCAGGTCTTTTAAAACCTGTTCCGCTTCCGTTATGCCTTCGTTCAGCGTGTCCCTGACCCGGCCGTGGTTCAGGAACAGGTCCAGCGTTTCCGTGGGCAGGGTATTGACCGTGTCCGGCCCCATCAATTCCTCGACGTATTTCACGTTGGAGTAGTCGGGGTTTTTGGTGCTGGTGCTTCCCCAGAGCACCCGCTGGATGCGGGCACCACGCCCTCGCTGCCTGGCGAACTCGTCCCCGGCGAAGACCTCTTTGAAGCGATTATAAACCAGCTTGGAGTTGGCTACCGCCGCCTTGCCGCGCAGCGATAGTGCCTCTGCGGTGCCGAGCTTTTCCAGTTCCCGGTCCACATACGTGTCCACGCGGCTGACGAAGAAAGAGGCCACCGAACTTATCTGCTGTGGATTGGAACAGCGGGCAACACCGTTAAGATACGCCCGGGAAACCGCCTCGTAGTGCGCCATGGAGAACATAAGGGTGATGTTGATATTGATGCCCTCGGCAAACAGCTGTTCGATGGCCGGGATACCCGGAGGGGTGGCAGGCACCTTGACCATCAAATTGGGTCGGTTCACCAGCCGCCAGAGACGGCGCACCTCGGCAAGCGTTTTGTCCGTGTCATAGGCCAGTTCTGGGTCGGGTTCTAGGCTGACCAGCCCGTCCATGCCGCCGCTGGCATCATAGACAGGACGGAAAACGTCAGTCGCCATCTGGATATCCTCCACAGTAAGGCGGTCGTAGATGTCTCTGGTGCCGGCGTCGGGGTGGGATTTCAGGATGGACTTTATGGCTTCATCGTAGTCCCGGCCCTGGGTGACCGCTTTGTGAAAGATGGTGGGATTGCTGGTCATACCGCTCAGGCCGTCAGCCACCAGTTGCTGCAACCGGCCGCTGGTAATCAGCCCCCGCTGGATGAAATCGAGCCAAACGGACTGGCCCAGTTTCTGGACTTCCCTCAGCTTTTCCATCGGTTTCCTCCTTGCCCAGAGTAATATCACTTACATTATAATTTCCATGCCGTCGTAGGCAATAAGCGCTTCCGGATGCTCGCGGCGGAATTCGTCTTCCCCGGCAATGGTTTCCCTGCCGAGATGGGTGAAAATGATATTTTGAATTCCGTACTTGCGGCACCAGTTTATCTGCGTCGTCATCCGGGTATGCCCGAAAAGGGTATCGCCCCTCCTTCTCACCAGATTGGCCTTAATCGCGGAGCCGTCTCCGATGTAATAATCAACATCAGCCAGCACTTCTGCCTTGTTCACCATATCCACCAGGTCGGAGTTATAGACCAGCGTTTGGTGCTGTGTTTTCAATTTATAACCCACCGCCGGACATCTTATGGAATGGATTACCCGGTAAGCGCAAAACTGAAAACTCCCCTCCGTAATATATTTATCCGGTTCAATGACACGGCTGTTTGCCGGCCTGAAATTACCATATTCGAGCGTCTCCTCCGTCAGGTAAACCGGAACATCGGTCTGGATATCCTGTTCCAGCCATACATAGTGGTCCGGATGAGCGTGGGTAATCAGTATGGCATCCGGCGCCAGTTCTTCCAAATTATACCGGTGCAGCATCCCGTAATCAATGAGCAGTCGTTGGCCATTTGAGATGACCAGCAGTGAGGAGTGGTACTGATGTTTCTCACTCGATTCCTCGATTTCCCCCTTGGTGCCGAGAAAAATCAGCTTCAGCACTTTATCTTACTGTCGACTCACTATATTTACCATACCGTATTTTATAAAAACGAGAAAAACGAGCAGGTAGCAGATGGCTCCGAGCAGCAACGCCTGGGCGAAACCGAAGCTGATGGCAATGACGATGGTGAGCGCCGAACCCAGCACCGACCCCACGCCGTTCAGACCCCACATCCAGGGGATATATCCGTCCATCTCCATCGCTTTCAACGCCCTGATACCGAGTGGAAACGGGAAACCCATTATGAAGCCCAGGGGTACCAGCATAACCACCATGACCAGCAGACGCAGTGCCAGGTCGAGTCCCAGCAGCTGGTGGAAAATAAGGGGAATGAGAAAGATGTAAGCGATTGCCAGTACGGCAATGAAGATGGCAGCCGTCGTTATCCCCTTGAATATCACTTCACGGGTCAGGCGGCCGCTGTACAGACTGCCCAACCCGGCACCGAGCAGCAGCGAAAACAGGAGGACGGCCATTGACAGCACCGGCTGACCGAGGTAAAGGATGAATCTCTGGATCAGTGAAATCTCGATGAGCATAAAGCCGATGCCGATAAGCACAAACAGTGATACGGGTCGAATCAATCCGTTCTTCGTCCTCTGGCGCCTCCTGGTCTGACCGCGCCTCCCGGGAGAACGAAGATACCAGTATGCCGGTGGCCCAGCCAGCACGAGCAGCATCAGGGCAAAGGAAAACCAGAAAACCAGCGACACCGGTTGCGGCAGCCCAGCGTCGATTTTATAGAAGAACGGGCGGTTATCGGTAACCGTGGACAGGTCCATGCCCATCTCCGTGGCTACGTCGGCAATCTGGCGGAAACTCAACTCTCCGCTGGCGAGGGATTGAAGCGTCGGGTTAACCATTTCCTCATCCTCAAGGTGAGGAAAGTAAGAAAGCAGCGGTTCATAGCCCAGCTCGACCATTTTCTCGTGCCTGACCAGCGCCTCTTCGGGCGTAAACGGCGTCTTTTTCAGGACAAAGCACGGATATACGCTCTCCCCCGAGCTCAGGCCGAACATATAAATCTGCTTGAGTGCTTCGGCATTCTGGATACCTTTCTGGTCGAGTGATGCCAGCGAGATGGCCAGCAGCCGCCAGGCGGTGAAATCATCATGGGTCACCACCATAAGCCTGCCTTCATCCGTCAGGTGGTCCAGGTAATCGTTGATTGATTCCGTGGTGAACAGGAAATTTTCCGTCAGCGAGTAGCCTTCAAGGCTGCGGCTGGTCTGGGTAATGGGGAGGTTGAGCATTATGATGTCGTACTTCTCCGTCTGGCGTTTGAGGAAGTTCCGGCCTTCGTCCACGACGACCTGCACATTGGGGAAATCGTTATAAATGCCACCGTTATACTGGCGGTATTCCCGCACCATATCCACTACATCCGGGTTTACTTCAACTGCTGTAACCCGGTTAACGCCGCCCATGAGGGTCAGCAGGACATCTCTACCGCCGCCGGGGCCTATGATGAGGGCGCTGTCCTTTTCATCTCCGGTAAGAAAGTAGAAGGGGAAGTAGCCGGAAAACGTGGTCTTTAGGTCCTGCACGCTGGCGTTCGGGCTCTCGGGGTTGCCGTTGAACTGGTACATCGGCGCCGAGGCGGTGCCGTCCAGGTAAATCTCCATCTGCGCCGGATACTCGGTATATTCCACCAGATCGGTCCGACCAAAGGCGCTCCATCTTGTGTCAATTATCCGCGCCGGGGAAGACCTTTCATACAGGGCACGGTGGATATCCTTGTTGGGGTTTTTCCCGATGATCGGGATATCACTCAGATAGGCTACTGATGAATTGGTAGCCAGGAGGATGACAGCGATGATAAAGCTGGCTATTGGCAGTGCCGCCCGCCAGGTGCTGCGCTTAAAAATTCTGCTGGCGAAAAGGAGTGCCGCTATGGCGGCGGTAATGCCGAGGAAGAAACTGGTATTGATGGCACCCAGAGCGTCAAGGAAGAAGATGATGCCCAGCGAGCCGAGGGCAGCGCCAGCCAGGTCGGCACCATATATCCGGGCGCTTATCTCGGGGAAAGTGCGGAATACCTCGGCCAGGAAGATGCCGGTGAAGAAAAACGGGAAGAACAGCAGAAAGCAGTAAAACAGGATACTGTTCAACGCACTGTCCAGATATCCGATCTGGATCATGAGTATCGCCGAAATCGGCATTGCCAGCGAAATGAAGCTGGCAAGCACTGCCAGCGGGCCAAACCGGTTGCTGGAAACGGGCGTTTGCGACCGGAAAAGATAGACAAAAATGCCGCCGAGGCCGAGTCCCAGCAGCGCCAGCGATACGATGGCGAATACGTAATGGTAGAGAATCAGTATCGAGAGCAGCCTGGAGAGGGTTATCTCAAAAGCCAGCATGCTGAATGAGATGAGAAAGACCCCGATTAACAGAATCCAAAGAGCGCCTCTGGTCAGACCTGTGTCTGCCGCGTTTGTGTTCGTGGTTGATGCCGTACTGCTGCGTCTTTTCATTTTTCCCGACTCAAAACGATTATAACGATTATAACATATTGCTCGTTGCATAGGCGTGGTGGCGGAAGTCTTGGCTCAGAATTACCCTGGAGCAAGTGGAGTGACATAGCCACGGCTATGGGCTATAATAGGCATTAACCTGAAATGAGAACCCAAGGAACTTAAGGAGGAGATAATGCCGGAGCGATTCAAAGTGATGCGAGTGGAGAATAAATCCCAGGTCCCTACGACGGTGAGAAATCTTGATATTGAAGCTGAAATACTGGCTAAGGTCAATGCCGAGCTGGTGGACGCGGATTGCGGTACGGAAGACGAGATAATCGAAGCGGCGCAGGATGCTGATGCCCTGCTGGTGATATTTGCCCCGATAACGTGCCATGTGCTGTCGTCCCTGCCGAAATTGAAGATGGTCGTCCGATACGGCGTTGGCTATGATACCGTTGATGCCGATGCCGCCACCGATAATAATGTAATAGTGGTCAATATCCCCGATTTCTGCCTTGAGGAGGTGTCTGACCATGCCCTGGCCTTGCTGCTGGCCTGTGCACGGGGTCTGGTCTGGTCAACGAAAGGGCTGAAGGAGGGGCGCTGGGGTGAGGTTCAGATGGGGACAATCGAAGCGCCGTCTCTGTTCGAACAAACGCTGGGGATGGTTGGCTGTGGGAATATCGGGCGGCTGATAATAAAGAAGGCGAAGTGCTTCGGCCTGAAAATCATCGGCTATGACCCATATCTGGATAAAACCGTAGCCGAAAAGCACGGCATAAGGCTGGTCAGCCTCCCCGAACTGCTGAAGCAATCGGATTACGTCTGCCTGCAGACTCCTCTGAACCAGGAGACCCATCACATGATCGGGGAAAAGGAATTAAAGCAGATGAAACCCTCCGCTTATCTCATAAACACGGCACGGGGAGCGGTGGTTGATGAGATAGCATTGGCCCGGGCCCTGAGGGAGAGGTGGATTGCTGGTGCCGGACTGGACGTCTTTGAAAAGGAACCGATTGCGCTGGATAACCCGCTGCTCAAGATGGACAACGTTGTGCTCACCCCGCACTACGCCGTGCACACCAGCACGGCAATGATGCGGCTCAGAAGGAGCGTGGCGCAGGAGGCCGTCAGGGTGCTTACCGGCAAATGGCCGCGCCACTGGGTGAACCAGGGCGTTAAGCCCAAGGTCGAGCTGGTAAAGGAGGGCTGAAAAGCTGGCCCTTGTTACCCGGGCGCCAGAAAGCGTTTTAATCCAGCGGTGGGTGGAGGGTCACCCCCAGGGCTTTTTCGCACCATCTCGCCACCGCCAGCAGACGGGTTTCGGCTCTGGCAGGGCCGGCCAGCTGTACAGACAGCGGCAGGCGGTTGCGGCTGAGCCCGGACGGTAGGCTGAGGGAAGGCACGCCTATTATCGTCCAGGGGGCCTGCATTACCGGGTTTCCCGTTGAGGCCAGGCCGTGGGGTGCCGCCCCTGGTATACCCGGCGTGAGCAGGGCATCTGACTCCTGTAACAGCGGCTGCATCTCGGCGCACTGTTGCCGGCGGACGTTGAGCGCCTTTTGGTAATCAGCGGAAGCTATCGCCTGGCCATCCTCAATCAGTTTCCTGATGCCGTCCCGGTATTTGTCCCCGTGCCTGGCAAAGGACTCGCGGTGGCTATCGGCTGCCTCGAAGGCCATGATGATACGGGCGTTGTCAATCATGTTGGCGAAGCTGGGGGGTGGAGTCACCTCTTCAATTACTGCGCCCGCCCGCCTCAGGCGGGCAGCGATTTCATCCGTGTGCCGGCGCATTTCATCGTCAGCGTGGTCGTAGAAAAAGGCGCGCACCAGCCCCAGACGTGGCGGCGACTGCTTTTCCAGAGATGCCAGGCAGTCGGGAACAGGCTCGTTGAGCGAGAGAGCATCCTTGGGGTCGTGGCCGGCAATGGCCTGGAAAACGATGGCCGCGTCTGAAACGGTACGGGCTAATATGCCGACGTGATCAAGGGTCGGGCTCACCGGCACCACACCATAAACGCTGACCCGGCCGTACTGGGGCTTGAAGCCGACGATGCCGTTATAGGCCGCAGGGCGCAGCACCGAGCCCATCGTCTGGCTGCCCAGCGCTGCAGGGCACATAAAGGAGGCGACACCAGCGCCTGAGCCGCTGCTTGAACCTCCCGGGGTGTGCTCGGTATTCCAGGGGTTGCCGGTGGGGGCGGGGTCAAAATAGGCGAACTCGGTGGTATGCGTTTTGCCCAGGATGATGGCCCCCGCTTCCTTCAGGCGAGTGACTGAGGTAGCATCATAATCAGGGATGAAACCAGCCCAGGCACTGGAGCCGGCTTCAGTGGGCAGGCCAGCGGTGTAGAAGATGTCCTTGATGCCCAGCGGAATGCCGTGAAGCGCGCCGCGCCGCTTACCCTGCGCCAGCTCCTGCTCCAGCCGCCGCGCCGCGGCCAGGGCACCATCCCGGTCAACCAGCACCCACGCTTTTACTCTGCTGTCAACGGCGTCAATTCTTTCCAGGCAGGAGCTGACCAGCTGTGACGGCGTCAGCTTGCCGGAGGCTATTGCCGAAGCGGCCTCGGCAATGGTCAGGGAATAAGGTTGCTTTTTCGTTGGCATTCCAGACTCCTCTCGTTAAATTTATCAAATTTAATATTACTATAACAGTGTCAGTCCTGTGGTTTGTTTACTTCCAGCGGTATGGAGAAGCTGAAAGTACTGCCCTTGCCCTTCTCGCTCTGAACCCATATCTGACCGCCGTGTAACTCCACCAGTTTCTTGGAAAGGCTTAATCCCAACCCCAGTCCACTGAGGCGGGTTTTTTCCCGCTCAAGCTGCTGATAGGGCTCAAAGAGCCTCTCCTGAGCTGCCTTGCTTATGCCGCGGCCGGTATCCTGCACTTCCACCACAAGAGCGTTTCCTTCTTCTCTGGCCCTCACCGTAATGCTACCTCCGGAGGGTGTAAATTTAAAAGCGTTATTGAGCAGGTTGAGCACCACCTGCCGCAAGCGGTCTTCATCAGCCTGGATGATGGGCAGAGACGGGGGCAGTTCGGCATTTAGCATATGCTTGTTTTGTCGGGCCAATGGCCGGACGCTGTCAACAATGCTGCGCAGCAATTGCCCGGAATCCACCGACCCGAGGTTGAGGTGGAGCAGGCCCACTTCACCGCGTGCCAGGTCAAGCAGTTCATCGATGCGCTGGTTCAGATTGTAAGCACCCTGATTGATATTTTGGGCTAGCTCCTGTAGTATCCCGGCCTCCTTGATTTCTTCCAGCAATAGCTCGCTGGAAGCAAGTACCGGTGTTATCGGTGTTTTGAGCTCGTGCACAAGGGCGCGGGTGAACTCCACTCTTTTATTGATTTCCGCTTCCAGGTCCTGTCGTAGCTTCTTCTCTTCTTCAAATAAGTTCCGCAGCTCCGTTTCCGATTCTTCCAGTGCGGATAGCATACCGTTGATGGTGGCGCCGAGCTTGGAAAGCTCATCCGATCCGGGCACTGATACCCGCGCTGACAGTTTGCCACCGCTACCGATATCACTGACGCTTCGGCTCAGGTATGACAGCCGGGAAAGAATCTGCCTCTCCAGGAGCAGGATGGTTACCAGGCCAAATGCCAGGCTGACGCCGACGATGGTCAGGATGAGATAGGAGATGGCGGACTGGCCCTGCTGGTAGATGTCTCTGGGTGCATCCACTCTGAGTATCAAAGCAGGTTGTTCGCTGATGTCTCTTATAAGTGTGTAGCCAGCAACAGAGTGGTCACTGAGGGGCTGAACGAAAACCGGAGACGCTGTTGAGATAGAGGAAAGGGCGTTTGAGAAGTCGGGAGGAATCCGGGGATCACCGACCTTGTAAATCCCTATGGATAGGAGCGTGATTTCAGCCAGCTCCTTGACCTTGGTGGCATCGAGGTAGCGCCCCATAATCAATGTGCCACGAATCGGCCCTTCATCTTCACTGGTCAGTATGGGTAAAGAAGCGAGCAGCATGGTACCTTCCGGGAGAACAATGATGCCGGCATAGCTGCTTTCTAAGTCTTGATGGGCAATCAGAAAATCGTGGTCAGCCAGATAATCGGGTATGCTCTGCGGGAGGGGTATCGCCTCTTCATTCTCCAGGTCAAACGCTTTGCTGAAAACGATTCGACCGTCGGCGTCAACATAAAGCATCACGTTCAGCCCCAGTTCAATGAATGTGCTGTCGGTAAGGTTCGACCTGATGTATTCTTCATTGGTGTCAGCAATGAAAGCATAGGTATCATCCCAGGCAGCCCAATCGGAAGTCGTGGTCTCCAGGCCGGCAAGTTCCTGCGAGTAAGACGCTAGTGCCCGGTCAACGTCACGATATATGCTCTGCCTCTCCAAATCGGCATAGCTTTCCAGCAGAATGGTGCGAGAGATAAAAAAGAGCAGGATGATTACTCCATAGAATGTACTGGCAATGATAAGCAGCGTCTTCCTACGCAGTGTCATATTTCTACCTCTGTCAAGCATTCTATCACCCGTAGCTATGGCTAGCAAGGCGGCGATTCGAGAGTGAGACTGAAGAGCGTACCGCACATAGCGATAAAAGTCATATTATATTTCCTGGACGGGAACGAGGGCGGTTGACGTGGGCCCGCTTGACGGGTAAACTATCTTACAAACAGGTGAGCGTATCAAGCTATGATCTGGTTGCGCAGAGCTATTGCCATACCTCTGGCGGTCATCTTCGTCATTCTGTCGCTGCTGGTGCTACTCGCCTTCCGCGTTAATGCCACGGTTGGCAACCCGGATTTCTACAGTGAACAGTTGCAGCAGGCAGATGTGTATAACTTCATTTACGATGACGTGCTGCCGGAAGCGCTGGAAGAAGCCGGGATAGGGGAGGATGATGGGGGGGCCAGCATCATTATTGCACCGCTTAAGCCCCACCTCGTTACCGTGGTTCGGCAAACGCTGCCCCCGGAATGGCTTCAGGCGCAGGTTGAGCAGGCGGTAAACGAGGTGGTCCCTTACGTCTGGGGGAAAACGGATACCTTCCGCGTTGATATTCAATTGAAGGATCGGGCGGAGGCTGCAGGGGAGGCAATAAAGAACGTCCTGCACCGTGAAGATGTTTTTCCGGTGCTTTACGGGCAACTCATAGCATTAATCACCGATGAGGTAATATCAGCGGAAGACGGGATGCCGGCAATGCTGGCTACATCGGAGGAAGAAATCGAGCTAATGCTGCGCCAGGTGCTGCCTGAGGATTGGCTGCTCGAGCAGATAGACCGCGCCGTCGATGAAGCAATACCCTACCTCAGCAAAGGGCAGGAACACTTTGACCTTGAGATAGACATAGCCAGGCCGCTCGATGAACTGGAGGAAGTGCTGGCCGATTTACTGTCGAGACAGGAAGCCTACGACCGCCTGTTTGCGGAAATGCTGGCGCCGGCGCTACAGCAAAACCTGGAAGAAATAACCCGTCTTCCCATCGGTGGGGAGCTTGCGGAGGATGAAATCATTGCTGTTGCTAGGGAAGCCCTGCCGCTGGAGAGGTATCAGGCGCTGATGCACGACCTGGTAGGCCAGCTTTTTGCCTACATACGTGGGGAGCAGGAGGAGCTGGAGGTGACCATATATCTGGCCGACTACAAACCGGGGATAGCGGTGGCCCTCGACCAGCTGGTTGATGAGAAAATAGAGGCGTCTTTTGATTCACTGCCGGCCTGTTCGGAGGCACAACTGCTGGAACTGCTGTCCGACCCATCTCTGGAAAACCTCCTCTGCCGTCCGGCGGATATATCATATCAGGAATTCAAGGGACTGGTGGGGCTGGAGCTGGGCAGCCTGGTGCAGCCTGTCATTGAGATGGGCCTACCCGATGAGTGGACTCTGACTGAAGCGGAACTGGGCCAGCTCTTTGGCGGGGAAGGTGGGGAAGATATCTTGCTCCAGGGCAGGGAACTGGTACAGGAAGGGCTGACATTCACTGAGGAAGACTTCAAAGAGGCGGTGGGCACCGATGCCACGGCTCTGGAAGATATCCGGCAACTGATAGCTGATGGATTGACCTTTACCGAGCAGGATTTAAAGCAACTGATGAGCGATGGGGAAGATGATGGTTCCGGCGAGCAAATGGCAGTCTTTGAGGAACTGCGTTCCAACCTCGGAACAGCGAAAATGTGGCTCAACTTTATCTGGCTCGTACCATTATTGCTGCTGTTGGCAGTGGGTGTACTCGGTGGCCGGCGCTGGAGCAGCCGGCTGATCTGGACAGCGGCACTTCTGGCCGTAATGGCGATTATCGCTTATATCATCTTCGGCCCGGTGTTTTCCGCCACTGCGCAGCCGGTGATAGACCGGACAGTTACAGCGGGGTTCGGTCAGACTGAAGGTATCACATCGTTAATGGCGCAAAAGGGCGTTATCGTGGCGCAAAATGCCATCGATAGCTTCATCAGCGGCCTGAGGAATCAGGCGATAGCCATAATTATAGCCTCGGTGGTGCTTATAGGGGCGGGGGTGGTTCTGCACAACTGGGACAAAATCCGCAGAAGCTAAATCAGAGCGATTACAGGAACTTGACAGAGGAAAAGTTAGGCTTTAACATATAAATATATGTATATAAGTATATAAGAATATAAATGCGTGAGGGAATATGAATTATGCACAATCAGGAGCTGTTCAAACTGAAAGCGGAACTATGCAAGACCTTCGCCGACCCGACGAGGCTGGCTATAATCAACGAATTGCGGAGCAGGGAGAAATTGGTTGGGGAACTGGCGCAGGCCCTGAATGTTCCCCAGGCTGTTGCCTCACGCCATCTGGCGCTGCTGCGCAATCACGGCGTGGTGAAGCCGCGCCGTGAGGGCACTAACGTTTATTACAGCCTCGCCGACCCGAAAATAGTGGCGGCATGTGACCTGATTCATCAGGTACTCCTGAACTCATTAACAAAGAATCGAGAGTTGGCCGAAAGGCTGACCGCCTGAGCTTGGCCCGTACCCGTGCCACCAGTTCCTTTGGGTAGAATGGCTTACTAATGTAATCATCTGCGCCGATTTCGATGGCATCGCGCAGCGCGGTCACCTCGCCCTTGCCGGTCAGCATAATCACCGGTACATCGGACTTTTGACGTATCAGGTCGAGCACCTGAAAGCCATCAAGGCCGGGCATCATAATATCGAGGATAACCAGTGCCGGCTGCTTTTGGCACAGCAGAGGAATGGCGGAATCGGCACTGGTGGTACCCACAAACTCATATCCCGCTTCCTCGAGGACCCTCCTGAGCAATCGCAATATCTCTTCTTCGTCGTCTACGGCCATTATGCAGCTGCGCTTATTCATCAGATTCTCTCTCGTGATGATTTTCAATGCATTAATTTGGTGATTTCAGGATATTGCCGGAATGCGAAACAGAACCTAAATATTTACCCCGCGTTTCTAAAAATTTCCTTAACATTTTGGGGAAATAGAAAAACACCCGGAGCGGGTGCCTTTAGAGCGGCAGGTCAAAAGTATCGAGATTCTTTTTATCCAGAATCAGTGAATTGGTAACCAACGCTGGAGACGGTGATGATGTATCTGGGGTTTTTAGGATCCGGTTCCAGTTTGGAGCGCAGCCGGCGGACAAAGACGTGCAGATATTCCCTTTCCTCCCGATATTCCGGGCCCCATATCCTGTACAGCAGGTGCGTATGGGTGAGCACCTTGCCCGAGTTCAGGGCCAGTTCCTGAAGCAGGGCATATTCAGTGGGGGTCAGTTTCATTTCCAAACCAGCCCGGGTTACCTGTCTTTTGGCAAAGTTGATGACTAGGTCACCGCTGGTGATGACAGATACTGCTGGTGATACATCAGCCGTTTTGGTGCGCCGCAGGACGGCGCTTATCCGCGCTATAAGTTCACTGGTACCGAAAGGCTTGACGATATAATCATCAGCACCGAGATCAAGGCACTTTACCTTGTCCTTTTCATCGCCCCGGGCACTGAGCATAATGATGGGTATCTGCGACCATTGGCGCAGCCGACGGCATACCTCAAAGCCGTCCATTTGGGGCATCATGACATCCAGTATGATGAGGTCGGGCAGCTCTCTCTCTATGATGTGGAGAGCTTCTTCGCCATTGGTCGCGCTGATGACCTTGTAGCCTCTATCTTCCAGATTAGAGCGGACGAATTTGAGGATGCTCAACTCATCATCGACTATCAGAATACGTTCTTTCATCAACTGATAATCCTCTATCAGCGACCTCTGCCCGTGAACAAGCTATTCTTTTTTGAGGATTCTGAGCAGGGCTTCTCGAAATTCTTCAACTGAAGCAATTGGTTTCTGCAATTCAGCCGGAAGACCGGAGAGCAGCGACTTACTGCCGTGCCTCTGCTTTGATGCCAGTTGCTGCAGCAGCTTGTGCTCTCTGGCCATGCTGTTAACCAGCTCGGTGAACTGCTCCTGCATCCGCTTGGTCTGCTCAGTAATGTTCTGCTTGAGCTGGGCTTGTTGCTGCTTGTCCTGAAGGTATTCCCGCCATCTTATAATAGCTTGACGAATTCTGGCCAGCATTTTACCCTGGTCAAACGGCTTGGTGATATAATCATAGGCACCCAATTTCATGGCAGCAACGGCGGTCTGAACATCGGTAACCGCGGTTACCATAATGACGCAGAGGTCTGGCCAGTCAGTGTTTATTCTGCCAAGCACGTCCATGCCAGACAGTCCGGGCATTTTAATATCCAGCAGCACCACAGCAATATCACCATCGGCAATAACGGACAAAGCTTCTTTGCCGTTAGCCGCGGTGATGACATCATATCCGGCAGTTTGTAAGATTCGCTGCGACAAAACCCGTACCGTTTCCTCGTCATCGACAACCAGAATCTTTACTTGGTCGGCAACCATTTTTACCACTCTTCATGCTTAACTTATAATAGCCTCATTTTTAGCGGCAGTAAAGAGCGCAGCAATAACGTAAAAGACACCGTTCATTTTATCAACTATATTGTGTTTTCCAGTTTTTGGATAAGTCCATTAATAGCGCGACCGGCACCGTGCGTAATCGGAGCGCCATGACCGAAACAGATGATATCAAAGTCCAGGTTCGCCAGTCTCTTTATGGAGTTGATTTCCTGCTCAATATTAACCGTAAACGTCCTTGAGGGCAGGCCCAATCGGAACCTGTTGGCCAGCAAATCGCCGGCAATGAGCACCCGCTCTTCAGGGGAGAAAATACAGATACTACCCGGAGTGTGCAGCACCTGAAGTCGCACCTGAAGTCCGCCCAGTACCGGCAGCACGTCGCCCTCGTTGACTGCCTGATCCACAGTTGATGGGGTCACGGGAAAGAAACGGCCCAGCCGGTAAAGGGTTTTGCCCAGCGAGGATGGTCTGGCAGGGCCGGGTTGGGGCAGTCGACCATCGATATAGGGGGCATCGGCAGGGTGGGCGAGAACTGTCGCCTTGGTGATTTCCTTCAATATTGCCAGGCTGCCAATGTGGTCGGCATGGTGATGAGTGATGATGATGCGGTTAATATCAGACGGTGAGAAGCCCAGTTGTTTGACCTTTCTCAGTATCTGATTGGCCCTTCCTCTGAATCCGGTATCGACGAGGGTCAGTTTATCGTCAATCAGCAGATATACATTGGCGCCCCAGACTCCCGTACCGAAGATGCCGCCAATCCGGATAACGTGAGGACTAACCTTCATCCCTTGTTAAGACCGATGTTCATTTCCAGTTCAGGAATGGGCGCGATGCTGCTCGACAAAACGAGACATACGGCGCAGAGCTTCCTCAATATTGGCTAGAGAGGTGGCATAGCAGCAGCGCACGTATCCCTCACCCTGACGGCCGAAGAGACTGCCAGGCATGACAATCACCTTTTCTTCCTTGAGAAGATTCTCGGTGAACTCGTCTGACGTCATCCCCGTAACCTTAATCGAAGGGAACGCGTAGAAGGCTCCCTTTGGCTCGTGACATTTAAGCCCTATTTCGTTAAGGCCGCGGATGATAACCTCACGGCGGCGACTATACTCGGACAGCATTCGCTGGACATCGCCTTCGCCGCTTTTCAAAGCTTCCAAAGCGGCCATTTGCGCCATGCTGGACGGGCTGAGCATGGTGTGCTGGTGCACCTTGCTGATGGCGGCCATTATTTCCGCCGGTCCGGCGGCATAGCCCAGACGCCAGCCGGTCATGGCGTAGGCTTTGGAGAAGCCATCGAGGAGGATGGTGCGTTCCTTCATCTTTGACAGCGATGGGAAACAGGTATGTTCCACACCATAGGTCAGGCGACTGTAGATCTCATCCGAAATGACCAGCAGGTCGTGTTTTTCCGCCACCCTGGCGATCTCGGCATATTCTTCGCGGGTGAGTTCGGTACCCGTTGGGTTGGCCGGATAGCCAAAGAGGATTGCTTTGGTCTTCGGCGTAATCCGGGCCTCTATCTGGTCAACCTCCAGTTTGAAGTCGTTATCCGGTCTGGTAGGTACGGCCACCGGTATCCCTTGCGCCAGAACGATACAGGAAGGATAACAGACATAGTAAGGGTCAGGCAGGATAACCTCATCGCCCGGGTCTAAGATGGTTCTGAAGGCTAGGTCCATCGCCTGGCTGGAACCAACGGTGATGACGATTTCGGTTTCCGGGTCATATTTTATGCCGTAGCGCTTTTCCAGATGCTTGGCAACGGCACGGCGCAGTTCGGGGAATCCCGCAGTTGGTGTATAGGTGGTGATGCCCTTCTTCATGGCATCAATACCGGCCTCGCAGATGTGCCAGGGCGTGGCGAAATCAGGCTCGCCCACGCTCAGTGAAATGCCGCCTTCCAGAGAGTGAAATAACTTTAAAAATTTGGCGAAGCCAACTTCGGATACCTGAGCCACACGCTCCGCTATCCTCTTTTTGGCTCCTGCGTCCCGTTGTTCAGACATCTTCTTTTCCCTTTCTGCGTTGGCTATTCGGTGCGCTGTATGAGCATATATACCAAGGACATTTGCGAATTGTTAATTGTGCCTCTATCCATAAAATTATAATGGCAGGCGTGTGAAATGACAAATAATAAATCTTGAAAGAATTATTCGCCGGGGGAAGCCAGGTAACGCCATGCTTTAAAAAGCAACCGCCTCGATTTTATCGAGGCAGTTGCCAGTGAAAGAATTTACTCACCTGTTAGATGTTAGAAGCCGGTTATCATCTGCCCCGGCAGCCAGAGGATTATCTGGGGGAAGGCGATGCACAGTCCAAGTCCAATCAGGATGAGGCCAATAAAAGGAAATACCCCGCGGATGATATCACCAGTGGTTACACCAAGAGATGGGTCGGCGGCACCGCGAAGATAGAATATGGCGTAGGCGAAGGGAGGGGTCAGGAAGGACGTCTGCAGGTTGACGCATATCATCATGGCAAACCAGAGCTTGTCAAAACCGAGCGCTTCTCCTACCGGCGTTATTATGGGCACGATGATGAACAGAATTCCCAGCCAGTCAATGAAATAGCCCAGGAGGAAAACGACGAACATGATGATGGCGAAGATGCCCCACTTGCCACCGGGAGCGCTTAGAATTATCTCTTTAACGATATCGCCACCGCCGCCGCGCATAAATATGCCGACGAAGGCGTAAGCGGTGGCACCGACCAGGAGTACCATGCCGGTGACCTTTATCGTCTCGGTCATGGTATCCTTAAGGATCAGAAAGCTGAACCGGCGGTAAGCGATGGCCATGATTGTGGCGGCAAGGGCACCGACGGAGGCAGCCTCGGTGGGGGTAGCGATACCCATGAAAATGCTCCCCAGCACCGCCAGAATAAGTACCAGTGGCGGCAGCATGGAGACGAGCAGGTCCCAGGTTTTCTTCGCCCAGGGGACGGCTCTCTCCTCAACTGGCACCGGAGGTGCCAGTTCTTTCTGGAAGAAACAGCGTATGGCGATGTAGCTGCAATATAATCCGGAAAGCACGAACCCGGGTATAAAGGCAGCAAAAAACAGTTTACCTACCGAGATTGCCGCCATCGGCCCGTATATTACCAGCATGATGCTGGGGGGAATCAGTATGCCCAGGGTGCCGCCGGCACAGGTGGCGCCGCATGCCAGGGCTTTATCGTAACCTCGCTTTATCATGGCGGGCAAGGCGATGATGGTCAGCGCCGTGACCGAGGCGCCGATGATGCCAACGGTGGCGGCCAGGACGGTGCCGATTAATACCGTGATTATGGCCAGCCCGCCCCGGAAACCGCTGAGCCACAGGTACATGGCGGCGAACATTTTTTCGGTTATTCCCGAGTACCCCAGCATGATGCCCATGAAGATAAAACCGGGCGCCGCCAGGAGGATATAGTTATTCAGCAACTCGTAAACACGGTGATAGATGACTTCCAGTGCGATATTTGGCCCGAACATGATGATGCCCATGACGATGCCCATACCGCCGACCACAATGGCCAGGGGGTAGCCAAGCATGACGAAAAACAGTATGCCGCCGAGCATGGCTATGGTGACTAACTCTGGATTAATATGAATCATAGCTCTTCATGCCTCACTAGAGAATAGATATCACGGTAGAGCGTGGCAACACCCTGAAGGGCAAATAAACAGAATCCAATAAAGACGCTGGTTCTTACCGGACCCATTATGGGATACCACCAGCTAAACAGGTTCTTCTCATTGGTTTCCCAGGCAAACCACATCCAGTTCCAGCCGGCGTAGGCAAGCAGACCGATAAGCGGCAGGAGAAAGACCAGAGCACAAAAAATGTCGATGCCAAGCTTGACTGCCGTTGGCAGGTGGGTATAGATGACATCCACCCTGATGTGACGGCGGTTGAGGTGGACATAGCCGAAGGAACAGGAATACATGGTGGCCGCGGTCATGACGGCTGTTATCGGCAGTGTTGTCGTCGGGTGGTTAAGCACATATCTCATGAACACTTCAACACAGATGATGCCAAGGGCGAGGACAGAAAGCCATCTCACCCCCATGCCTACCCTGTCATTAAGGCGGTCTATCGCTTTAACTATTTTTCTCATCTTTTTAAATTCATTTCATAAAATTGACCCTTTACCGTGCCCCGCCCCGGTGATAGCACCGGAGCGGGGGCAGGTTGAATTGCCTGTCAGTGGCTAACCGGGCTTTATTCCATGTATGACCATTTGGCCCAGGAAGGAAGCCCGTACAGCTCGTCCCACATCTTGGCAAAGTCACGCTGGGACTGCGCCACCTCCTGGTAACCGGGGTCCTTGGCCATTTCCCCATTAACGTATTTCACAGCCTCTTGACCGAACGCCTCCACTATTGACGGGGGCAGGGGCTGCACGACGTTCCCGTAGTCTTTGAAGTTCTGCATCGCTTCCTCGTCACCGGCGACGAGTTTGCTGTGGTAGTCCCATGTCTCGGCCACGGCCAGGTCCTCAATGACTACCTTGAATTCATCGGGCAGCTCCATAAACTTGCTCGTCTTGATCAGGAACATATAGACCTCGGTGGGTGCCCTAATCGGGCAGACGTAGATATACTTGCCCACTTCATTCAGGCCCATTTCCCAGTCAAAGCGCGGGGAGCTGCATTCGTAGGCGTCAATGAGGCCGCGTTGCATGGCTTCAAAGACTTCGCCCAGAGGCATAAAGATAGGGCCGACGCCCATGTTGCCGAGGACGGTGCCGCCGTCACCGGAGCATCGCATCTTGATACCCTTCAGGTCGTCGATGGTATTCAGCTCCTTTTGGAAGTGGCCGAATAGCTCGGGCGGCCCGGCGAAGCCGGAACCCTTAACAAATGTGAAATCCCATCCCAGTTGCTGGAACCACTTGTTGGCTATATCACAACCATAGATGTCAAGCCAGATCTGGAGCGGTTCCGGAGGCATGCCGCCTACGGGCTGAATGCACTGGCCGGCCCATGGCATGTCGCCTCTCATATAGCCGCCGCCGCTGCCGGCCCAGTCAAGCACGCCGGTCTGAATTGCCTTGTGCTCTTCTGTTGCCGGGCAGATGGCGCCGGTAGGATGAGCTTTCATGATAAGGCGTCCATTAGTGGCGGCTTCAACTCGCTTGGAGAAATCCTCCATACCCCAGGTTACCGGCATCCCGGCGGGCAGGGATGACTGCCCTATCAGGGTGATTACTTCTTCAGGTGCAGCTGGGGCGGGAGCCGGGGCTGGTGATGGTGCTGGAGTTGGCGCAGGGGCTGGAGCTGGAGTTGGTGCGGGAGCTGGAGCTGGAGCAGGGGCT
>Ga0209636_10000755_pt1 | contig 32036 bp, 24 predicted proteins | sample DeeMarSWOR152_54_FD_187464 | JGI IMG/M metagenome (GOLD analysis project Ga0209636, IMG submission 187464) | Marine sediment microbial communities from White Oak River estuary, North Carolina - WOR-1-52-54 (SPAdes) (version 2) | ecosystem: Environmental > Aquatic > Marine > Intertidal zone >...
GTCTCACCCTCAGCCGGGCCCGCAATGACCTCGCCCCTCGGGTCGATGATGCAGCTGTCTCCTGTAGCCGGGTATGCCCACTGCTGATAGGCCTCCGGAAAATGCTCGGGGGAGCTCAGGCCGCCTACGAGGATGACGTACGCGGCAGCTTGGGAAGCGAAGGCCCTGGACAACAGGAGCTGGCGCTCCCACACGGACACCGGTGCTGGCGGAGCCTTCCCCTCTGATCCGGGCCACGCAGCGATATGGACCTGTGTGCCCTGAGACATGAGTACGTAACCCGGAAGAACCATGTTGTGTTCCCAGCAGTTGAGACCGCTGATTCTGCCGTAGGGCCGCTCGTAAACGATCAGGCTAGCGCCGTCGCCCTCGCCCCAAACAGCTCGTTCCTTGTAAGTAGGCTTGAGTTTGCGATGGCGCCCCAAGATGGTCCCATCGTTTGCGATGAACAGAAGTGTGCAGTAGGCAGTACCCTGCGTCTGAGGGTCGCGCTCGACCACACCCATGACGACGTCTAGATTGGCGTGGCGAGCCGCTTGGCAGAGCTGGTCGGTGGTAGCGCTTGGAATTTCGATGGCATTTGCGAGGTATTCCGCGGCAGCCTTCCAGGGAAGTCGGCCGATGTTTGAACGCAAGATAAAGTACGGATAACCGGGAAGCCATGTCTCGCTGAAAGCCGCAATCGTCGCGCCCCGCGCGCCTGCCTCCTCTATCAAGCGACAAGCCTTCTTTGTGGACGCCTCACGATCGAAGTAGACCGGAGCCGCCTGAATCGCCGCTAGCTTGAATTCGGAATAGGTTGTCATGGTTAACCTCCTCGTGCATAGGCGCCGATCAGCACTAGGGGGCCTATCACCAGAATTGAGCTGCGCCACCTAGATGCCGTGACAGTTTCAAAAACAACTTGATCTTTGAATCCCGGGTCTACATGCTTTTGGCTCCCCCTCATTCGCACATTATGGGTCAGTTTTCTTCGTAGGACACCATTTGGCGAGGAGAGCGGGCCTCACGTTGGCTTCTCGCCAACGAGATATACCAATGCCACATTTCCATCACATACAATGTGCGCTTGAGTTCCGGAACGGAGAATTTCTGTTGCTCTCTTGGTGCCCAGCACCGCCGGTTTGTTCATGAGCGTGAGTACTTCTGCTGCGCGGGATACGCGAGTTCCTTGGTTGGTAATGACTCCTTGAAACCGCTCCAGAATTCGTGTCCATGACCAGTCGATCTCAGTAGTTACTAAGATCTTGGATGAGCCTTGATTTACGGTTTCAAGGTAATGATTAGCCTGTTTAAAGTCCAAAAATACCTCTAACCTACCAAAGGCAACCTTATTCATCGTCGGACATTCGCCCGTTAACAATGGAATATTGCTGAGATCTTTCTTTCCTGATTGTCTACTCGTTTTGCGTTTATCCATCAGCAGTCGCTCTGATCCGTGGTCGCGTCAATTGTTGAGATCTGATCCACATTACATGCCGTGCCGGTCAGCCTCCATTTCCTGAATTATGAGATCGGTGATTTCCTCTGTTGGCGCCGATCCGCCTTGATCGGCAGGCAGGTTTTCGCCTCGGGCCAGGTAGCCTTCCACCCCCTTTTCCATTAACCTCGCGACTTGCTCAAGCGTGGCATTATGGCGCTTATTTCCAAGGTAATCACACATCATCGCCGCCGAAAGCACCATGGCAATGGGATTGGCGATCCCCTTGCCCGCGATGTCTGGCGCGGTGCCGTGGGAGGGCTGGAAAATGGCGCGGTCGTCGCCGATATCGGCAGAAGGGGCCATTCCCATGCCGCCAATCAACCCGGCGCCTAAATCGGAAAGGATGTCCCCGAACATGTTTTCCATCACCATCACGTCGTATTCCCAGGGCTTGAGCACTAGGTTGAGGGCCATGGCATCCACGTAGCAATGGTCTTTCTCCACATCGGGAAATTCCAACCCGACCCGATCGTAGATATTGCGGTAAAAGGCAAAGGCGGAGAATACGTTGGCCTTGTCCACACAGGTCAGTTTGCCGGGATACCCTTTTTTCTTGCGCGAGCGCGTCAGCCCGTAGCTGAAGCGCATCAGCCGTTCGGTAGTGCGCCGGGTGATGACCATGGTCTCGGTGGCAACCTCGGGGTTTTTCCCCGTGCCCCGTGAGGCAAACAGGCCCTCTGTGGATTCCCGGATCAGCACAAGGTCGATGGGCCGGGCCTCACTATTGGCAAGAACGGGGGGGATGCCTGGAAAATAGCGTATAGGGCGAACGCCAGCATACAGGTCGAAGATAAACCGCAGCTCAACCTGGGGGCGGATCTCAGTCCCATCCGGGTAGCGGATTTCTGGCCATCCGCAGGCGCCCAGCAGAATAGCGTCTGCCTTGGCGGCTTCATCCACCGATGCTTTGGGGAGCGCTTCGCCCGTTTCCCTGTAGCAGAAGGCACCGGCGGGGAGCTCCTGATAATTGAATGAAAATCCGTCTGTGAGCCGTTGTGCCTCCTTCAGCACTTTGACAGCCGCTTCGGTCACCTCAATCCCGATGCCGTCACCGGGAAATACGGCAATGTTGAAATTCGCTGCATCATCCATAAGAGCCCTCAGAAACCATGGAGATCACCTGCCTCTGTCGAGCGCCAGCAGAATGGAGGTAGATGGATTGAGGGGTTAGGCATAATAGTTTGATTCATGATAAAAACCAATTTTCTCAAATGTCAAGCTCCTACCTTCACGGGCACATCACCTGTGCGGTCCCCCTCTTTCATAATCGAGGGAGGATAGTGTGTTTCATCCAGTAAGAAAACCCGGTTGATGTTTTGATTACTATAGAGACTGTCGAAAAAGCCCAATTCTTGAGTTTTTCAAAAAATAGATACTATAAAATCAATATGTTACAAGCTCCAGAATCATAGCTTTAGGGTTTTTCGACAGCCTTATATCTAAGCTATACTTTATTGGGGTTAAAGTGGCAAGAAACATTGAGTTTTAACGATTGCAAAATAGTGAAGCATTGGTTTAGTATACTGAAATTCGGGGAAAATTCACAATAATGCACGTGTCTATGAATTCCAGAATATTTGAGTCTATCAAGCTATCATTGACTCCAAAGGTTTAGCCAGATGTTACAATCTACTCTTAGCTGAATGAAAAGGGATCTTGAAAAAATGAAGAACAACGAAGAAAAAACTTTTTTACCCGATATTTATCCTGAAGATTTATCAGATCGAAAAGAGATAGAATCTCATATTTACAACAAATGGTACGAAATCAATGGTAAGTTAGATAGACCATTTTACTACCATAATTTAAAAAATGAAGAAAGTTTCATTAAATCATTAATAGCAAAATTCAATATAAAATCGGGATCTGATTTGATTGATATTGGATGTGGTAATGGGCTATACGCTATGCTTTTTCGTAAACATGGTATACAAATTACCGCTGTTGATATAAGTAACAATGCAATTAGATACTGTATTAACCGATATGGTAAAGAAGTTGCCGATTGGACATGTTCTGACGCCTTAGAATTGGATTACAATGAGACTTTTGATTATGGGTTTTGTAATTTTTTTACTCTTTTCAACATGTTTGATACTCCCCAGCAGGGAACAAAATATGTTGACAAAATCATGAAATATATAAAGAAAGGGGGTACTTTATTTTTCATTTGGTATAGTGATTTAACAGCCGTAAGATTTGGACTTGCTAATAACAGATTCGCCATAATGAATTTTACTATGAGACAATTAGAGTGTTTGTTTTCAGCATTTAAGCTTGAGTCATATGCAATTGATAGTATGGCAAGGTTGCCTATTTACTTGAAAAAATATGCATTTAATAAGTTTATTACGCGCTTGAGCTGCGCAGTCATTCCTGTATTAGATTCTTCCTGGAAACGAGTTCGAATAATACTTGTGGTACACAAATAATCTCTTTTACAATTTCAACCATTGCTCTCTTACACAAAACATCAATCTTCGCAACATTTTAGTTCTTTGAAACTAACTGGTGAATGGGCATGGAGGTGTCTTTTTTTACCATGCCCTATAAGTAATGCACCGGCAGGCCCCGATAAATCGGGGCACCGAGCGCCATGTTGTATAATAGTCAAATCCGCGTTGCGCGTGTGCCCCGATTTACGGGGCACGCAGAGGCCCCCTGCGAAAGGGCATGCTGTAAAAAAAGACACCTCCATGTCCATGTGTCTCACCAAGGGTAACTATTTTGCCTCGAGCAAAGGCCAGGATTAGATTTCAAAGAGCTAAAATGTTACCAATCTTCGAATATTTCCCCCGCGAGGCTTTCCGAGAATAACCTCACATCATACATGAGCCATACACAATCAGAGCCTCTTGCTGACACACGTTGGCCAACAGGTTAACAAAATCAGTTCCATCTGCTTTGTTTCTAAATATCTTGGCTCGTTCAATGCCCCGGCCCATGACATGATGCAGGGCTACCAAGTATACGTTTACTGCCTCTTATCGACTTGCTTTAGGTGTCCCCCGTCCCGCCTCGTTACCTCTTAATTCTTCACGGCCGATATTTTCCATCAAAAATGGAAGGATCCCAGGTCCCTATATCTAATTTGCCTTTATAATCCAAACCATACATACCATATGGTCGCGCTACAGCAATATGTTTTCTACATTTGAAAACATGCACAGTTGGTTTCTCTCCTTTAAATCCTCCTGTTGAATTTCTGATATAGTTGCCGATGTTTTCAGCGATTTCAACTGCCTGTTGATTCGATAAGCCAGGATCTAAGACCGCCCAGCATATTAAGGGATTAAGCTGTTCGATAGAGATGATTTTACCTTGGTATTCATTAATTAAATTATCTGCGAGGATCTTCCAATCACGTGCAAAGGAGTTCTTGTCTCTTACTAAAACCAGGGAGACCATAAATGCGGCAGAAAGAGAAATTGTCAAGAATAATAGGCACCTTCTTTTCATAGCCAGCCTCCCTGGAAATCTGGGCTCAGATCTTTACAGGGTGTTGCCCAAATAATCCCCGCAAACACAATATCTGTGGAGTTTGCCACGTCGTTTCACTCCTCGCAATGACAGGATTGCAACTTGGTATCAGTGCCTCTACCGGTTATTCTGAAAATGATTTTCCTGGTGGTCTTCTACAAGGTGAGCTCTGAGCGAGAGCCCATGAATACGATTCCGTTTAGACTGCTTATGGTTCTTAGGTTATGATCTGGACAGTGAAATTCTAAACTGTCGTCTCCTGAGTAAGGCCAGGGCCAGATGGGGTGTGGGTGCCTTCAAGAGATTCTTTGAGCGCATTGTCCCCTCTTCACGGAAGGGCATATCCTCCCAAAAATCCCTCTTTTTGCCTTTGAAAGTGCCATTTTAGGGCCAATATTAGGGCTTTTCATATCTATATTTCAGGAAATATTAGCTAGTTAGCTTGGCCCGACCCCTGCTTGGCGACCCCTGACCCGGTGCAATTGTGGACGGCTCAAATGAAGGTTTATGCCTTTAGAATTTATAGATGTGCCTCATTATCTTTCTTGTTAATCCTTTTTCCGTGGTAACAATGCAATGATCTCTTTGTTAAGTACCCCAAACAAAGATTGCAGTGTATGCATCGTGAGGGTTCACGACTGCCACTGCGAATTTTCTCTGGAAAATTCGGGTCTGCTATAAGGGCTCGGGAAAGCGAAATATAATCAGCGTCTCCATTCTCAATAATTTCCTCCATTGTCCTAGGGTTTATTAACCCACCGACAAGAAATACAGGTATATCTACATTAGCCTTGATAGCCTTTACACTTTCCAGATTGTAAGCCTCTGAAAACGGAGGTGGATTAACAATTCTTCTGCCAAAATGCCTCATAAAAGAACGATATATAGGATTCTTTCTTTTATAGATATCCCAATCATCAAGAATGGCTTCAACAGGAACATCCCCCCTTAACGTTGAAAAATTATCTTCCTTGATTCCGCAGCTAACCTCAATTCCGTCAAACCCCATTTCACACATCAATTGGGCCATTACAGTGCTTTCTTCCAATCCTAGGCCACGTTTCATAGTGTCATATCCATTGATTTTTATAAGGATAGGGAACTCGTCGCCTACCTGTTTGCGGCACCGGTTATAGATCTCAAATACAATACGTATTCGATTATCAATTGATCCTCCCCAACGATCTTTTCTCCTATTTGTGTGGGGGCAAAGAAACTGGTTAATAAGATACCCGTGAGCTCCATGGATTTGGACGGCATCAAAACCACTTTCTTTAACTCTCCTTGAGGCTTGGGCAAACGCCTCGATAATCCTCTCTATGTCCTCTTCGGTCATCTCCCTTGGCATAACGAATAGGGTCTTTTCTTTTACAGGCGAGGGGGCTATAGGCTCTGTGCCTATGATTTCAGAAGTTGTCTGTCTTCCGCAATGGGCAATCTGCATTGCGATTTTAGCACCATTTTCATGAACATGTTTCACTAGTTCGCGATATGTAGGTATATGCTCCTCACTGTCAATTCCTTGCGTTCCTTTATAATGACAGATTCCGTCACGAGCGACGAATGCAAATCCGGTAATTATGAGTCCGACTCCTCCTTTTGCGAGTCTTTCATAGAGTTTAAAAAGTGCCTTTTCCGGAAATCCATTCTTGTCGGACATAGCCTCATGAGTTGCTGAACGAACGAGTCTGTTTTTCAACTCCATTTCTTTGATGCGTGTGTTTTCAAAAAGTTGTGCCATGATTTCTCTCCGATTGACGATTCTCTCTGAGGGTTGCTGTCGATTGCTAGATTTAAACATTAGAGTGACTTAACAGATCTATAACCAAAGATCTTCGATGTAAAAGAAATAGAATTGAAATCGAAGAATACTGAAATTGAGTTTGTGATATGAAACTGCTCGATCAAGTCCGTGATGTGATTCGGAAAAAGCACTATTCCATTCGCACTGAACAAGCATATGTTGACTGGATAAGGCAGTATATCTTATTCCACAAAAAACGTCACCCAAAAGATATGGGAGAAAAGGAAATCTCGAAATACATTTCTTATCTGGCAACTGATCAGAAGGTTGCAGCGAGTACCCAAAACCATGCCCTTAATGCCTTAGAAGTAATGTCCGTTGAAGGTTGTCAGTAGTCCGTTGGACTTACATCTCTTTTTCACTACGGAGACGCAGAGAACGCGGAGATACGCATTTTTTCACTTGTCCCGAAAGTTTTCGGGACAAGTGAAAACCATCAGCCCTGTCGGGCAAAGATGATAAGATTTTTCGGTCACTTCACCAGATAGACGAAAGCCCACGTCTCGTACCCACGATCTCTTAACCTCTATGCCCTCCAAAAACCATTGATCAACGCCAATGTCTTTTCTGGTGCACAATGGGGAAATCTTTAAACTCCTTGACAGATAGTGCAGCAAAAAATTAGCATGATGAGGAAGAAACCTTGCTGTTTGAGATATGCGATGGGGGATGTGGGATGTGAGATCTGCGTAGGGCTTCGGAGTCAATTTCTGCTAATATTGCTGAGAGGTGTGGTCGAAAAGGGTATAATGGAGAAACATATGATTTTCAAGCATCAGGTTTTTGTCGGGATAGTAATGGGATTGACGCTCTTGACCTGGGGGTGTGAGAACCCCGGTTCTCAGGAGGATAATATCCCTACTGTCCGTACGGTAGTCGAGCAGATACCGGTAATAAAGGTTACCACGGTAAAAAGGGGCGATATAGCTGTGCCAATTCTGGCAACTGGGACTCTCTTTCCTGCGCATGAATCAAAGATTGGACCGAAGATTTCCGGAACCATAGAAATAGTCTATGTAGATGAAGGGGATGAGGCAAGAAAAGGACAAATCTTGGCCCGGTTGGATCAAAAGAACTTGCTGATTGCTGAACGGCAGTGCCAGGCGGCTGTCAGGGTGGCTGAGGCCCAACTCAAAGAGGCCGAATTGAAGGAGCTCAACCTGAGAAAAGAAAAGGAAAGACTGGCGAACCTTTTTGAAAAGCATGCAATCTCCCGGCAACGGTACGACGATATTGATACAGTCCATTCAATGGCTTTGGCCAGGATGGAGCTGATCAACGCCCAGATCTTGAGTGCCAGGGAGAACCTGGCAATGGCCGAGCAAAAGCTGAAGGATACAGGGATTACTTCCCCCTTTTCCGGCCTCATCGTGAAACGGTTCATTAATCAAGGGGAGTATGTAACCACCATGCCTCCGACCACTCTCTTTTTGATCATGAATATAGACAGTGTAAAGATGGAGGTTGGCCTGCCCGAGGTCCATTTAGCGAATGTAACGATCGGGAATCCCGTAGAGATTATTGCAGATACCTACCCAGGTGTTACGTTCAAGGGTGAGATCTCAACGATAAATCCCATGGTAGACCCTGGTAGCAGGGCATTTAAGGCTAAGGTTGAGATCCCTAATAAGGAGCACCGATTGAGGCCCGGGATGTTTGCCAGGGTAAGGATATACCCCAAGATCCATAAAGGCGTCCTTATTGTGCCATTCAAGTCAGCAATAAGGAGAGGAGGCAGTACAGCCGTATTCGTTGCTGATGGAGATCGTGTGTCCCTGCGGACAGTTACGGTAGGTATCACCGACGAGGCGGAGATCGAGATAACTGATGGCCTCCAGGAGGGTGAGGAGGTTGCCGTTGAAGGACACTATGGAATGGCAGATAGAACAAAGGTACAGGTACTGAGGGATTAGGTGAATATACCGGAGTTTTCTGTAAAGAGAAAGATTACCGTTCTCATGCTGACCCTGATTGTGTGCCTCTTCGGCATCATTTCCTTTGTCGGGATTGGCATAGATATGATGCCTGAGCTGGAATACCCATTTGTGTCGGTGGTTACCACCTATGAAGGCGTTGCCTCTGAGGATATTGAGAACCTGATCACCAGGCCCATTGAAGAGGCTGTAAGCACGGTAAAGAGGGTGAAGACCGTGAGATCAGTATCCAAGGAGGGTGTATCGGTGGTCATGGTAGAGTTTGAATGGGGAACCTTGCTTGACTTTGCCGCTCAGGATGTCCGGGCCAAGATCTCCTGGCTGACAGATTTCCTTCCTGAGGATTCAGATACCCCCCTCGTGGTTAAATTTAACATGTCAGACTCCCCCATCCTTTTCTATGGGGTTACTGGTCTGGATGATACGATCAAGCTTCGCCAGTATCTCACAGATAATGTCAAAAGCAGGATTGAGAGATTGGATGGGGTGGCAAGCTGTTGGATCGCAGGGGGGCTAGAAAGAGAGATCAATGTATTTGTCGATAGGGACAGACTCAGGGCCTATGACCTTTCACTCGGCGAGGTGATAGCCACGCTGAGAAGGGAAAACCTGAATGTCTCGGCAGGCCATGTGACCAGAGGTCATACCGAGTATCTGGTGAGGACCATGGGCGAATACAAATCCCTTGCACCCATCTCTAACACTATTGTGGGTGTTAGCACTGGCACACCGATACATATTAGCGATATTGCGAGGGTGGAAGATACCCATAAGGAGATAAGAAACTATACCAGGACCAACAAGAAAGACTCGCTCGTAATGATGATCCTGAGACAGTCAGGTGCCAATACCGTTGAGGTTATTGACAGGGTAAAGAATGCCCTCAAGGAGATGAGGGGAGAGATTCCAGAGGACATTAAGTTTCATGCGGTAATAGATTTCTCCCGAATTATCAAGAAGGTGGTCAAGAGAACAAATTTCAATGCAATTGAGGGGGGTATCCTGGCTATTATGGTTATCCTCCTTTTCCTTGGCAGCTGGAGGCCGACCTTCATTATCTCCCTGGCCATTCCCCTCTCGGTGGTCACCACCTTTATGGGCATTTATGCCTTTGGATATACCTTTAACATAATGACACTCGGGGGTCTGGCCCTTGGGATCGGTATGCTCGTTGATAATGCCGTGGTGGTAATAGAGAATACCTTTCGACATTTAGATGAATTGGGAGAGGGCAGAGATGAGGCTGCGAAGGCTGGGGCAACAGAGGTTGGAATGGCCATAACAGCCTCAACATTGACAACCATGGCCGTATTCTTGCCCATGGTTTTGACATCAGGAATAGCAGGCAAGCTCTCACGGCCGCTGGCAGTAACAGTATGCCTTGCACTGCTTGCCTCCTTGTTTGTTTCTCTTACCATCGTACCCATGATTGCTTCCAAGATCTTGAAAGGAAAAGAGAGGGATGAATCAGGACCCGCATCTGGTAGAGGCAGATTTGAACCTGTCAGGAACATCTACCGGAGAGCCCTTCTCTGGTCACTCAGACACAGAAAGACAGTCCTCGGCGCTACCGTGCTTCTCTTTGCCGGGAGTCTATATATGGCTCCGCGCTTGGGTATGGAGTTTATGCCCAAACAGGATATACCGATCCTATCCATGATGGCAAAGATGCCGGTGGGAACCAATCTGGGGGAAACTAACAGGGTTATCAAGAATATTGAAAACGTGCTGCTCGATCAGCCAGAGACTCTGTATGCCACGCTCGTCATTGGTCTCACCGAGACGAGCAAGATGGATCTTGCCTGGGGTATGGGAACAGCAGATGTGAATGAGGCCCAGATCTTGGTTAAGCTCGTTGATAAGGAGGAGAGGAGGAGATTATCAGATGAGATAACAGATGCAATACGAAGGAGGCTTCCAAGGGTAGAGGATGCGGAATTCAATTTTATAGATTTGGGTGAGATGATGATGGGCGCCGGAGGAGAGTCGCCTATAGAGGTGAAGATCTTTGGTAAGGATCTTTCAATCCTTAAAGATATCAGCACATCCATTGCAGAAAGATGCGGGGATATTGCTGGATTTCGGGATGTTGAGCTGAGCCTCAAGGCTGTCAAGCCAGAAATTCAGATTAGGGTTGACAGAGAAAAGGCAGCACGGTTTGGTTTATCGGTTGGTGAGATCGGGAGGACAGTGAAGGAGGCATTCCATGGAATAGTGGCAGGCAAGTATAGAATAGGAGGTGACGAATACGATCTCAGGGTGAGATTTCAGGATCTCGACCGAAGCTCCGTAAGCGACATCAGCAATATCAATATCCCCTCTCCCTTAGGCCCCCAGATCCCCCTCTACCAGATAGCAGAAATTGGATACGGAAAGGGGCCGGTGGAGATAACCAGGGAAAATCAAGAGAGAAAGGTCACGGTAAAGGGAAATACCTTTGGAAGGGATATAGGCAGTATTGTGAGGGATATCAAGGAGAGGGTGGCAAAGATACGTCTCCCTGAGGGATACTTTGTGAAATTTGGGGGGCGCTATAAGGACATGCAGGAGGCATTCTCTTCGCTGTCGTGGTCACTGCTCATAGCTATTATGCTGGTCTACATGATCATGGCAGCACAGTTTGAATCTCTCCTGTCACCCTTTGTAATCATGTTTACCGTTCCCCTGGCCTTTATAGGCGCTGTCTTTGGTCTCTTTGTCTTTGGTAAGACCCTTTCCGTGCCTGCCCTTATGGGGATTTTGATCTTGACGGGTATTGTGGTCAACAATGCTATTGTTATGATAGACTACGTCAATCGATTAAAGAGGAGAGGAATTGAATTCGGAGAGGCTATTATAGAGGGGGCAGCGGTGAGGGTTCGGCCAATACTAGTAACGGCCATCACTACCATACTTGGGATGCTTCCTATGGCCTTAAGTCATACGGAGGGAGCGGAATTGAGATCACCTATGGCCGTGGCTGTAGCCTCTGGTTTACTGTTTTCCACCTTTCTCACCCTATTCATCATCCCCATCGCCTACAGCATTGTTAATAGGGTCTCATACAGGCGGACCTGACGATATCTCTTTACTCTCTACCTACCTCTTTGAGGGTATCCATAAATACCTTGTAAAACTTCTCAGTATCAGAGAGGGCCTTTTTTAGTACTAAAGACAAGTTAGAAAGATCATCAGGGTTTACCACCAGATTGGCGCTCTTTCCAAAGGCCATCATATTATCCATGGTCTTGAATTTTTCGCTCAGCAGAACCAGGAAGATCTTTCTCCTTACACTCATGGAGAGATGATTGAGATAATTGGTTACAGGACTGCGTTCAAGATCCTGTCCATCAAAACCATCGGAAAGGAAGACCAGGTCAAAGTGATAGAGACGCAGTTTGCCCATTGCCTCATTTATGGATGTGGGCAAGATGGCTTTATAGGATAATCCCTCAAGGGCAGAACTGATCTCCATTACATTTGCTTCATCTCCGTCCAGAACAAGAGCCAATCTGGTTCCTTCCTCAAAGAATTCCAGGGGGCTGGTATCATCCTCATATTCAATGCCAGCTTCCTCAAACTCCTCTTTCGTTGGGACCAGTCTCCTATCAGATGGTTCTATCCTTATCTTGCCCTTACATTTCGGGCAGGTAACACTTACCGCTTGATTGGGTGGCAGCTTATCATCGGGTATGTTTAATGTTGTGCCGCATGATTTACAGGTAACATCCATGGGTCTATCTCTCTCTATAATCTACTTATAATGATTTACCGTAGCTTTCGTCTATGGCCAGACCCTCTATGGAGGTGGTCTTTTCTCCCTTGGATGCCTTTATTGCATCTATTGCCCTTCCTAAAACTGCCTTATGCGATGCATAGGCCATAGCCGTCTCTTCGGCAATAAGGCCATTTTTGTAATGCTCGGCAATGCAGTAGTCAAAGGTCATCATACCAAAGGCCCGACTGTTCTGCATAATATCATAAAATGTCTTATCCTCGGTCTCCCCATTGAGGATAAGATCTTTTACCATCAAGTTTGAGCCCAGTATCTCAAAGGCGGCTACCCGACCACCTCCTACTTTAGGAAGCAGTTTTTGGCATACTATCCACCTGACTGTATCAGTCAGCCGAATCCTTATCTGCTTTTCTTCCTCTTGTTCAAACATGCCTATAATCCTGTTTATGGTTTGCCCTGCATCCACTGTGTGAAGCGTGCTCACGACAAGATGGCCAGTCTCAGCTGCAGAGAGGCCTATCTCCACTGTCTCCCTGTCTCTCATCTCACCCACGAGAATTACCTTTGGTGCCTGGCGGAGGGCAGCACGCAGGCCGGAGGAGAACTCGTCAAAATCGGTACCCATCTCCCTCTGGTTGAAGGTGGCCTTTTTCTGCGAATGGACAAACTCTACTGGGTCCTCCAAGGTAACTACATGAACTGGTTTTTTTTCATTTATCTCGTTGAGAAAGGATGCAAGGGATGTAGTCTTTCCAGTTCCCGTAGCACCGGTGACAAGGATTACACCATTCAATTCCTCTGTCATTTTGTAGAAGGCAGGAGGAAGGTTCATTTCTTCGATGGTGGGCACCCTGGACGGTAGTTGCCTCATCACCACAGAATAGCATGCTTTCTGGGAAAAGACATTGACCCTGAAACGTGCCTTTCCGGCCAAGTGATAGGATAGGTCACAGGAGCCCTCGGTCAGGAGGGTTTTAGTGAGTCTCCTATCATTATTTATCAAGTTGAGGGCAAATATCTCAGCCTGGAAAGGGGTCAGTCGGTCAATGGGAGGTTTAAGGGAGACAGGCTTCAATACACCTGAGGACTCTACCTGAGTTGGTTTATCTACCGTTATATTTATGTCAGATACATCTTCATATGCCTCTAACATAGCCCCCAGGATGTGGTCTATCTGTTGTTTTCTCATTTTCTATACCCCTTTAGAGTTAGGCCTCGGTAAAGTCTGCAGGAGGGTTTTTGAGGAATGGAAGAAATTTACTCTTGTCGTTACATTTTGCATATGCCTCTTCTGCGGTTATCCTCTTTTTGGTCAAGTGATCCATTATGGCATCATCCAAAGATTGCATGCCGTATTTCTTTCCGGTCTGGATAGCGGATGGGATCTGGAAGGTCTTCTTTTCCCGTATCAGGTTTCTCACTGCTGGGGTGGCAATCAGAATCTCAAGCGCTGCGACACGACCCATGGTATTCCCGCTTTGATCCCTCCTTCTAAACAGACTCTGACACACCACTGCCCTGAGTCCATCGGACAAGGTGCTCCTGATCTGTTCCTGCTGTTCGGTAGGAAAAACATCTATCACCCTGTCTACTGTTTTGGCAGCAGATGATGTATGGAGCGTGCTAAAGACAAGGTGCCCGGTAGAAGAGGCCTCAATGGCGAGCTCGATGGTCTCCAGATCCCTCATCTCGCCAACCAGTATGATATCCGGATCCTCTCTGAGGGCACCTCGCAGGGCTGTGGAAAATGACTTTGTATGAATTCCAACCTCCCTGTGGTTTATTACAGCCTTGTGACTGACATGGACAAACTCGATCGGATCCTCAACGGTAATAATATGATCCTTCCTGGTCTTGTTGGCCTCATCTATTATGGCCGCGAGGGTGGTTGACTTTCCGCTTCCGGTGGGTCCTGTTACCAGGACCAGCCCTCTCGGCAGTGTAGCAAGCTGTCGGATAACCGGAGGAAGTCCAAGATCTTGACAGGTAAGGATTTTGCTAGGTATCTCTCTGAAGACAGCACCCACACCGTCCTTCTGTCTGAAGAAGTTGGCCCTGTAACGAGCCAGCCCGGGTATCTCATAGGCAAAGTCAACGTCTCCTGTCTCTTCGAATACCTTGATCTTGTGTTCAGGTGCTATCTCGTAAAGCATGGCCTTGAGGCCATCCTCATCCATTTCCTTGTATTTTACCCTTTCCAGATCCCCCTTAATCCTCAAAGCAGGTTGTTTACCGGCAGCTAGATGGAGGTCTGAAGCTCCTTGATCATTCACGAGCTTAAAGAAGGCATCAATTTGGGCCATCACTAACTCCTTTTAATGACGTGAATCTTGATGATTTGGATGTTTTTGTTATTTATATCATACATCTTGTTAGGTTCAAAGACAAGTTTTATGTTTATCCGCGCTTTCGTCAAATATTCTCATTAGCCTTAATTAACCCATTGATTTTCTTTGTAAATTCAGATTCTGTAACGACAACTCACTATTTCTTTTCTTCGCCTCAAGGCTTCCGCAGTCACCCCATCGGGTTCGCAGGGGGGGATAGGCCAGATAGCAGATCCCCTGTAAGATAGAAGACGAGATGGGAACGGGTATCTAGCCAGACTATTTGAAGATAAGCATAGAATTGACTGCTGACCATGAGGGGATAACTTTCTCGGCATTAGAGATGGGGCCTTTTTTGTGCAAACTTTGACTTGATTTTCAGCTTAGAATGACAATAGTATGTTTCATAGGAAACAGGGATGAACTTAAGGGGGCAGCATTTATATGAATTGGGTCGACAGAGATGAGGGGATGCACTATGAGGGGATGTGTATCCGGCCACCCAGCGAGGCACAGAGCATTCTCCTTCAGGCCACGGTTGGCTGTTCCCATAACAGGTGCACCTTTTGTGGCTCATACAAGGACAAAAGGTTTCGGATCAAGGATAATGATATTATCTTGGGTGATATCCTCTTTGCATCACGATATATGCGGAACCAGAAAAGGCTCTTTATCATGGACGGTGATGCCCTGATCATCCCCTATCCCCGTTTGATGTGGATTTTAGAGCGGATAGAGGAACATCTTCCGTGGGTCAAAAGGGTTGGCGTTTATGCAAACACCAAAGGCATACGGATGAAGGGCGAGGAGGAACTGATCAGGTTGAAAGAGATGGGCTTGGGTATCGTCTATATGGGTATAGAGACAGGCGACGACCAGACATTAGAGGCCATCACAAAGCGAGCCAATTCCCAGAGAATTCTAGATATGGGTTCAAAGGTCAAAAGGGCAGGTATAAAACTTTCTGTTACTGTTCTCTTAGGGATTGCTGGCAAGAGGAGGTCACTCATCCATGCCAGGGCAACAGGAGAGCTCCTCAGCGCAATGGATCCCGACTACGTTGGTGCCCTCACATTAATGATAATGCCCGGCACGCCCCTGTCAGACGACCTGTTATCTGGTAGATTTGAACTTCCCGATAACTTTGGGTTACTCATGGAACTAAGAGAAATGATAGCCTCCACCGATCTTACCAGAGGCCTTTTCTTTTCTAATCATGCATCGAACTATCTGCCGGTCAAGGCCAGGTATCCAGAAGAAAAGAAACAGGCCCTTGATTTAATAGATATGGCCCTTCAGGGAAAGGTAGGCCTCAGACCAGAGTGGATGAGGGCGCTGTAGATGATGAAGTCAGGGATAGATGATCACTTCTATGCGGTCATAATGGCGGGGGGGAGTGGAACCAGATTCTGGCCGAGGAGCAGAACGGATAGACCAAAGCAACTCCTCAACATCACGGGAGACGAGATCCTCCTTAAGAAAACGATTGAGCTCATCAAACCCATTATACCTGTCGGCAGGATCAAGATAGTAACCACCTTATCCCAGGCAGATGCTGTTAAGAGAACAGTCCCCGAGATATCAGGTGAAAGTATAATAGGTGAGCCCCTGGGGAAAAACACAGCCCCTGCCATAGGAACTTCCGCCCTTTTTGTAGAAAGGGATGACCCAGATGCTATTATGATAGTCTTGCCTTCAGATCACTATATTGAGGATAAAGAGAAGTTTCATCGGAGAATTATGGCAGGTGCCCATCAGGCCTCACAAGGGGATTTCCTTGTTACCATCGGAATCCCCCCGAGGGGACCAGAGACTGGTTATGGTTATATAGAGGCAGACACATTGATTGATGAAGATAATGTAATATACGCTGTCAAATCCTTTCATGAGAAACCTGACATAAACACAGCCAGGCGTTTTATGAATCAGGGCAATTTTTTCTGGAATAGTGGCATCTTCATTGCGAAGGCCTCAACAATGCTCAGGGAGATCGCAGAGCACCTCCCCCATACCTATAGATGGCTTGTGAAAATAAGGTCGTCCCTGGGCAAGGATGAAGAATCAGGGGTAATCACGGAGGCCTACAAAGAAATGGAGGCCATCTCTATTGACTATGGTGTTATTGAGAAATCAAGGAATGTCCTCATGGTAGCGGGGGATTTTGGCTGGAGTGATGTGGGCTCCTGGCCATCTGCAACTCAATGCTGGCCTAAGGACAGGAATAACAATGCCTTCATCGGAGAGTTGATCAATCTTGATTCTTCTCAATGCATTGTCTATTCTCCAAAAAAGCCGGTTGCACTCGTGGGCGTAGAGGATTTAGTTATTGTAGAGGAGGATGATGTGCTTTTGGTCTGCAAAAGAGAGAGGTCTCAGGATGTGAGAAAGCTTGTTGAGATACTAAAATCTCAGGGCCGGGATAAGATTTTGTAAAAGGGATAGATATGAACCCAGAGATTTATAGAGAGTATGACATAAGGGGTGTAATAGGTGAAGACATCAGAGAAGATGAATTTGTTGTTTTGGGAAAGGGATTTGGAACCTATTTCAACCACATAGGAAAAAGAAGAATTGCCTTGGGAAGGGACTGCAGGTTGAGTTCACCTAGGATAAGAGACGGGATGAGAGAGGGCCTTATGTCCACTGGCTGTGATGTTGTTGATGTAGGTATTTGCCCCACTCCAACCCTTTATTTTGCTATCCGGCACCTCATGGCCGACGGGGGAGTTATGATTACGGCAAGTCATAATCCGCCCCATTACAATGGCTTCAAGATATGCAGGGGTTTCGATACTATCTATGGGGAAGAGATCCAGGGCCTCAGAAGGCTTATTGAAGCGGCGGATTTTGTGACAGGAAAAGGAACATATTCATCATATGAGATAATTGGACCATACATAGATGTGATCACAGGGGATATCAAGGTAATCCCTGGGATCAGGGTAGGTTTTGATGCCGGTAATGGAACAGCAGGGCCGGTAGGGGTAAAGATTCTAAAGTCCCTTGGCTGTGAAGTTCACGATCTTTACTGTGATATGGACGGTTCCTTTCCAAACCATGAACCAGATCCTACGGTGCTAGATAATATGAAAGATCTCATTGAAGCGGTGAGAAGGCACAGCCTTAACCTCGGCATTGGTGTTGATGGGGATGGGGACAGGATTGGAGTGGTAGATGGCTCAGGCACTATTGTATTTGGAGATATGCTTTTGCTTATTTTTTCAAGGGATATCTTGGCTGAACATCCTGGGGCAACTATTATTTCTGAGGTCAAATGTTCAGATAGAATGTATAAAGACATTGAAGATCACGGTGGAAATGCCATTATGTGGAAGACAGGGCATTCTCTGATAAAAAACAAGATGAAGGAGAGCAAGGCCCTTCTGGCAGGAGAGATGAGTGGTCATATGTTCTTTGCCGATAGGTATTTTGGTTATGATGATGCCATCTATGCATCATGCAGGCTGTTAGAGATATTATCCAAGACTGGCAAGTCGATTGACCAGCTTTTGGAAGATGTTCCAGAATCATATGCTACACCTGAAATTCGGGTAGAGTGCCCTGACGCCAAAAAGTTTGAGCTGGTAGATAGGCTAAAAGATGAATTCAGCAAACGATATAAGATAATTGATGTTGATGGCGTCAGGATTGTCTTTGATGATGGCTGGGGATTGGTGAGGGCCTCTAACACTCAACCTGTACTTGTGCTCAGGTTCGAGGCACAGTCCAAAGAAAGGCTTGATGAAATCAGGGACCTGGTAGAAACGGCTATTGAGAGATTCAGATGAAAAAGCAGTTGAGAATTTCCCTGCCTGAAGATCCTTCCGTCTCACCGTAGAACCTTATAACATGCAACCAGCTCAGTCTTGTTTTTGATGAGCAGTTTACCCTTTTTTCGTATACGGAAAAAATCTTGGGTTTGGCGATATGTTTGCTCCCCGACAAATATTTCGCCACCCTTTGCTATTTGCTCTAAGCGTGCGGCAACATTCACGCTATCGCCTACGACGGTGTAGTCCATTCTATTCTCCGAGCCCACGTTTCCCACAATGGCGCTGCCCGTGTTGACCCCAATCCCTATCTCAAATGTCTCTTTATTCTGTTTGCCTCTTGCTTTCATCAGATCCTCTGTAGCATACTGCATTTGTATGGCCGCCTGAACGGCGTCGTGGCAAGCTCCGTTTTCAGAGGGGATAAGTCCAAATACTGCCATAAGCTCATCCCCGATGAATTTGTCTAATGTGCCATTATTTCTAAAAATGATGTCTGCCATGACCCCGAAGAATTGATTAAGCATAGATACCACTTCTTCAGCCTCCATCCTTTCGGCGATGGTGGTAAAAGACCTGATATCGGCAAAAAGAATGGTTACCTCCTTTCTTTCATTCTCAAGGAACACACCATTCTTTGAATTAATCAACTTTTCCACGAGGTTATCTCCCACATATCGGCTCAGCCTGTATCGTAATTCTTCTTCTTCTTTTGCTTTCTTATGGGATAGAGAAATATCTCTGGCATAGATCATAAGCTGCACTGACTGCTGCTTAAGTTCCCTGTTAAGGTTCTGTAATTTCTCGTGAATGGAGTTAAAATGGCCGGCTATATCGTTCAACTCCTGATCGGCCTTGATCCGGATGGGTTCGGTCTTTTCTCCCGCTTCAATAATACCTGTCTCTATGGACAGATTGGCAAGTTGATCGGCAGACCTCCTCAAGAGACAAAACCCTGTCAGAATAGAAAAGAGGATCACTCCAGAAAGGACAAGGAGAGTCTCTGTGTCTATCAATCTTATTTTTTCATAGACGGCCAGATAGATGACCAGGAGAAAAGGGACGATCCCCAGCAAAACCAAAACAATGCGCGTTTTCCCATAGAAACTGTTGGAATTGTGATAATTGGATTTCATCACTGATACCATTAGAGATTCCCTGGGTATTCCTCCTGGTTTTTTTGTGTTTTGACATCAGTTCTTTCAAAATACAACGGGGTGTCAAGCTTGACTGCTATGCTCGCTCCTCGAGTTTTTTCGCCAATGCCTGAATCGCTGGATGGATCTATCCGGACAACAGTTGCCTTTCCTCTCATACGGGCCTTCACCATGTCGGTACCGGTCAAGAAAACGGTCATCTCCAGCAGCTGGCCTGTAAAATATTTGCTGGCTTGCTGGGTTATGAACTGAGCTCCTCCACCAGAGATATTTTTTAAGACTGTCTTCTCACTGTATTTTCTTCCTTGACTGTCTTGAGCAGCCACTTCGATCTCAAATTCAATTGGAAAACGATCAAAATCTCTTCTGTCAGATTTATTATTCATTCTTTACTGGAGGCAGAACCAGACGGACATTCATCTTTTGCCCTATCCAGTTTCGCTTTGTTTTTCAAAATTTATCTGTATTTCCCAGGAAAACCCCTCCTACAGGGGGATCAAAATGCTGCCCGGGCTCAATTTCTGAACACCTGGAAGAAGAGTTTTTGTTTCCACCAAAGGATTCCCTCGATTCTACTGGTGATTCTCCTTAGATATTGTTGAATTCCAGAAAACTTAGTATCCAAGAACTTCTTCCGTCTTCTTTATCAATTCCAAGGGACTGAAGGGTTTGACAAAATAGTGGTCTGCACCAGCGTCAATCCCCTTTTCCCTGTCGGCCTTTTGACCTTTGGCAGTCAATATAATTATGGTGCAGTCTTTGGTTTCCGGGTCATTTTTTAGGGCACGGGTAGCCTCAAACCCATCCATGCCTCCTGGCATCATAATGTCCATGATGATCAGGTCAGTTTTTTCTGTCCTGGCTATTTCAATGGCCTCCTCTCCGCTTTCCGCCTGGAAGACCTGGTAATCCTCTGATCTAAGGGTCACCTCCACGAGGTCTCTTACCTCCACTTGATCATCTACTATCAGGACCTTTTTCATCTCTCTGCTCCTCCGTTATGATTTCGGATTGTTTGATCATTTCTAATTTTCTCCGCATTCCGCAATCCTATACCGGTATCATAAACCTCACCGTTGTCCCTTTGGCCAGCTTACTCTCCACCCAAACCTTTCCTCCATGGGCCTCCACAAGGTTTTTGACAATGCTCATGCCCAACCCAGTCCCTGGAACAGCCGTATTGGAGGCATCAGCACGGTAGAATTTGTCGAATATCCTTTTGACCTGCCCCGGAGTCATCCCTATGCCCTGATCCTCGATGAAAATCTGATATACGATTGAGGATTTCGGACTGCTGATTTCGGAGTGTGCCGAATGCTCGGTTTCGGATTGTTCCGCATTCTGCAATTGCAAATCCGAAATCGTTAGACCACCGGTGACCCGGATCAAGCCACCCTCGGGAGAATACTTGACGGCATTGCTAAGAACATTTTCTAATACTTGCCCTATTTTTTCCTTATCCACCATCACTTCCACAGATTCTTCTGGCAAGACCACCTCAAAGATATGTTTTGGGGACTGTTCCTGAAAATAGGGGACTATGTCGTTGATGATGCATGCAATGTTGCAAGGGACTTTCTTCAAGGAGAACCCCAGGGTGGACTCGATACGGGAAATATCCAAAAGATCGGTGATAATATTGGCCAGATTCACAGACTGTTTGTTGATGTAAGAGAGAAACTTCCTTTTCTCTTCCCCTTTGATATCGTCCCTTGTCAAGAGAATCTCCGAAAACCCCCGGATGGCCGTTAGGGGAGTTCTGAGTTCATGTGCTGCGGTAGAGATAAATTCGGTTTTCATTCGGTCCACTTCACGCTCGTCAGTCACATCATGCATAATGGTTACAATACAAGTCTCCTCACCACTCTTACCTTGAATCACTGAAGTCCTGGCACGCATAATTCTCGGAGGTTTTGTATCCCCCCCCGGCAATTCAAAATCAAACTGGTACCCGGTCATCTTCTTACCCAGGGTGGTGTTTATCCGGTTTCTGAGGGTGTTTTCTTGGATGGCAAAATCGACGGGACGATCAATTGCCTCGCTATAGCGGACGCCCAACAGATCTTCAGCAGCCCGGTTCAACAAGATAATCCTGTTATTTATATCGGTAACGATCAAACCGTCGGCAACAGACTTAAGGATACCATTGATTCTGTCCCTTGCCTCTTCTGCCTCATATAGGGCGTGATTAAGTCTCCTGGTTCTTACTTCCACCATACGCTCCAGGTTCTTAGAATACTCCTTTATTTTCTCATCCGCTCGTTTGTGCTCAGTGATGTCACGAATGATACCCTGGTATCCCAAAATGCTTCCGTTATTCGCCAGCCGCACAGTCGCAGTGAGCAGGCACTCCATCTCTGTTCCATCCTTCTTGCGCAGCTTCAGTTCATAGTCTCTCACAGATCCCTTTTGCTCTATCTCCTTCTGAAATCTTGGTCGGTCATCCGGATTAGCGTATGTTTCCTGGACCTTCAGATCTGTTATCTTTTCTCTGGTATAGCCAAAGAGATCCAAAAAAGATTGGTTGATGTAACCAAAATTGCCTTCCCGGGAGGTAATATAGATCGCATCTCTGGACTGCTCGAAGAGACTGCGATAACGTTCTTCGCTTTTCCGCAGAGCCTCTTCGGCCCGCTTCTGTTCGGTTATATCGCGCGCGATACCCTGAACCGCATAAGGATTCCCCTCTCTGTAAATAAGGGATGCTTCAGTAACGACCCATACATAACTACCATCCTTTTTTTTCAATTTGAATTCCGTAGGTGTTTTTTGAAGGCCTGTTCGTAGAATCTCTTCAAGATTTCTAGATGCTGTGGGCAGCTGATCCTCTCCAACAAATGAATAGAAATCGAGGGAAGGGATTTCTTTTCTTGTGCGTCCAAGCAAATTCAGAGCGGCATCGTTGGCATCTATAAACCGGCCTTCAAAATCGTGCAGATATACACAGGAAAGAGTCCGGTCAAAAAGCGCCCTATAGCGTTCTTCGCTCTCCCGTAGCTCCTCTTCTGCTTGTTTGCGCTCCGTGATATCCCGCACGACACCACGGAATCCAACCGGCTGACCTGTGGAGTCCCGCATCAGGGAAGCAGACATCTCAAGAACCCTCGTGCTCCCGTTTTTTGTAATGATTTCGTAGTCCATTATCCTTTCAGGTTTTCCTGTCCGATAGATTTTGTTAAAGACCTGATACATCATCTTGGCGGTTTGCGGGGTGGTATACTCTCGGTTGTTCATGCCCATTAGTTCGCCTGGAAGGAATCCTGTTATTTTGCACAATGAGTCATTGAAAAAAGTCATGTTCCCAGCAAGGTCAACCTCAAAGTACCCTTCTTCAATGCCTTCAAGAATGGTGCGGTATTTTTCCTCGCTCTCCCGCAGCGCCTCCTCCGCCCGCTTGCGCTCGGCTTCTGATTTTTCCAATTCGGCTATCCGCTGGTGTAATGCATCCAATTCATTTATGAGTTGCTCTTCGGCCTTCTCTTCATATCTCATTTTGTCTACCTTCTAATAAAGGCAGCAGTTTGACTCAGCCAATATTTTTGCCTTACTGTCAATCCTATGGCTCCAAAAGCCTCTTCCCGTTCCCCGGAATAGTCCTCAAGAGTTACCAAAAGGGACTCTCCTATCCTCCTAAGGAGCAATTGCCGTGCCATTTATAACTTATTGATTCCATGAGATGTTCTCAAAATTGGAGAGGGCCTATGCTGCATATTTTGCGAGGGAATGCACATTTTTTTGTGCATTCAGACTCTAACTTTGCAAGGTCTACGGGAAAGGGGATATGAAGAAAGGAATCTTAAGATGGCAGGCGGAAAAGAAGAGGATCATACATAGTCTTTACATCTTCAGACCTAATTCATGTAATTTGGCAGCAAGGGTGTTACGGTGAACACCAAGTATCTCCGCCGCCCTGGTTCTATTCCAGTTAACACTTTCAAGGACAGCACCAACATACTGTTTTTCGAAGCTTTTGACTGCCTCTCTGAGCGGCACATCCTTAATTTCAGTTCTAGTCATGGTAAACATCGGGATATCCTTAAACTGAATAACAGGCTCTTTGCACAGGGTACACAGTCTTTCGACTAGGTTTTCAAGCTCCCGGACATTGCCAGGCCAATCATATTTCATCAATACGTTAATAGCCTCCTGGGAAAACCTCTTGGCGGGGATACTCCCACCCTTCGAATGCAACTCCAAAAAGTGGTTCAGCAGCAAAGGAACGTCGTCTCTTCTCTCTCGCAAAGGCGGTAGTTTCATGGGCAAGACATTCAGCCGATAAAAGAGATCCTCGCGAAATTCTCCTTTTGAAACTCGCTCCTGCAGATCTTTGTTGGAAGCAGCGATGAATCTTACATCAATCTTGATTACTTTGGTACTCCCCAATCTTTCAAATTCCTTCTCCTGGATGACTCTGAGGAGTTTACCCTGCATATTGTTATCCAGGGAGTCGATATCATCGAGAAAGACTGTTCCTCTATGGGCAATCTCCAGCTTACCCATGACGGTACTGACAGCACCTGTAAAGGCACCTTTGTTGTGACCGAAGATCTCACTTTCCATGAGCGTCGCCGGTATAGCGGCACAACTCATAACCACAAAAGGATGATCCTTTCTGGAACTGAGGCGATGTATGGCTCTTGCAACCAGTTCCTTTCCCGTCCCGCTTTCTCCCTGGATGAGAACTGTTCCCTTGCTTTGAGAGACCGTTGATATCAGCTCAAAGATGTCCTTCATGTTCTCATTTACGCCTACCATCTCTTCAAAAGGTTGACGCCTTTCCAGTTCGTGCCTGAGGTAGGTAACCTCTTTCACTAGGCTGTATTTCTCTAAGGCACGGCGGATGACGGTTATTACCTCATCAACAACGAATGGTTTGATAATGTATTCGTAGGCGCCCAGCTTAATTGCCTTTACAGCTGTCTGAATCTCTTTGACCGCAGTGACCATGATGATCTCCGTATTTGGATCCATCTCCTTCAGTCTCTCCAGCAGGTCGATACCGTCAATATCGGGCAAAAGGATATCAAGCAAGATCAAGTCCACAGTGTTTTTTGAAAAGATATCTATCGCCTCTTTCCCGGATCCAGCTAAAAGGACCGTAAATTCATCCTTTAAGACCATATAAAAGGACTGACGAACTCCATGTTCATCGTCAACAACAAGAATAGTAGCCCTTTTTTCAGCTTGCGCCATCTATCAACTCCCATGTTCAATTCCAATGAACTGAAAAAACTGCTGTATACCAAGCTCCGAGTAGTGTATAATAACCCTATTTGACCATAGAATTCAATGGGCGTCAAGATTTTCAGTCCTGACACAGCCAATTATATCAAGATAAGCTTATTTGAAACATGCACCTAATATTGTGCACGTATGCACAGGTTTCTGTGCATACCATAACTAACTTTCTCCAGGTTAGGGTTAAATATTTAGATCAAATCTTTCTTCACGTCTATTGTTACTCCCTTTTACATCATGCTCTGATGACCATTGAATAAGGATCTTATCATAAGATGGAAAAGATAGTCTCATATTGTCAGACTTATTTTTTGAGAGCAGGCAAAGTTGGTTACAACCTGGCATGTATGTTGAGTATATCTGGTACCAGGAGAGCAGTATCAGCTGATCAAAGAACAGGGGTAACTGATATGCGCATGAGTCTGAGCAAATTTCTGCAGTGGGAGTTCAATGTTCTTATTTATCAGAAACTTGGTTGGGGAGTTGCCTTCGTTTACATAATCATTCTCGGAAAACTGTACCTCTTCTTTAACAGAAAAGAGAAGTGTAAAATTGGAGATGCTGTGACAACCTCATTTCAAGGTTGCAAAAGTGAATCCGAAATAAAGTCTATCAAAAGGGATATCTTTCGAGGGATACTATTCCACTATCATGAAAAACTATTCAATGCCTTTTCCTCTGCTGATGCATTGAGGACTTTCTTAAGGCTACACATGAAAAGTGAAGGATTGATGGCGATAGAACATGGACTCTCAAAAGGTAAAGGAGTGCTTTTAATCACCGGACATTTCGGAGGTGTTGAGTTTCTTCCAGGTTATCTCGCATCCAACAATTATCCCATAACGATTATAGCAAGATTTTCCTCAAACCATTTACGTAATATATCGATTAAAAAGGCCGGTGAATTTGCTGCCAGAATAATCGACGCCGACAATACCCCTAACATCATGAAAGCTATTTGTGACAGCCTGAAAGAGAATCGGATTGTAATTACCCTATGCGATGAAATTGATGAATGGAGACCTTCCCGCCATAACAAGGTACTTTTTCTAGGCAGAGAGATCAACTTAGACAAAACTATAAATGTTTTGTTGAAAAGGGGAGGTGCCTCTATTGTCTTTGGTATTATGCACAGAAATGATAACCAGGAATATAAGTTAGTTGTGAATTCCCTGGAGGAGATGACAAAACGACTCAAAGGTTCAGATAATATGCCGGTTGGAGCAGTGGTTCTGAAATACTTGGAGCAGAATATATACAATTACCCTGAAGAATGGTATCAATGGAAAAACTATTCTGGTATGAGAATCTCTCCTTCCCCGAGGACCAGGGTTGAAATAACAGAATCCCCCTCATTGGTGAAACCAGCGTTCGGCAGGGTCTCGTGACAGTGCATAAGGCTGTCGAAAACAATTAAACTTCCCTCTAAGCGGGAGACTGTTTTGGTTTTATTCATTGAACCAATTTCTAAGAATATCGGAATGTATGTACCCACCTATCCATTATCCATTATGGAGATAGCAAGCTTTGTTAAATCTAACATGCCAGAAGCAGAAATTGAGATTATTTCTTTGCCTGGGGACTACGGGTTACCCCTTACACAGGAAGGAAAAGAACAAATATATCGAGAATTTTTGACGGAGATATCTGAAATAAGACCAAAGGGTGTTGGCATCTCTTGCACAGCTATTGCCCAGGCTGAAGAGACAATCTATTTATGCGAACTTATCAAGGAATATGATCCCGATATTTTTGTGTTTTTGGGTGGATATTTCCCCACGATCTACTATAGGGAGATATTTTCCAGAACATCGGCGGTAGACCTGATCGTGATCGGGGAGGGTGAAATACCCGCACTTAAAATAGTCGAGCTTTTGGAAAGAGGCAAAAATCCAATAGACGAGAATATCCCGAACCTGGCATGGAAGAAAGATGGTCAAATCCATTTAACCAGAAAGGACGAGCGTTTTGATCTCAATAAAAAGGCCCTTCTTAATCTGGGATTATTGAGATATCCCAGGGCATATGATATTCTGCCCTATGCTTTCAGCCGTGGATGTCCCTATCATTGCAATTTCTGTATGGAAGAATTTCTGCGACCGCTTAGGAAAGAAGTTCCTGCAGAGATTGTCCACAGAGACCTGATGAATCTGTCAAATCAAAACAACACCCGCACCTTTTTGATCAGTGATGCACTCTTCAAATCTTTTGATTTCTTTCCCTTTCTTCGATCACTGGGTTTGAAAGTCAATTTTGAAACCCGTTGCGATATTTTGGATCCATCCACCATTCATCAGATTGCGGACACATGTGGGGCATTGGCTCTTGGGTTTGAATCGGCGAGCTATGACACATTGAGGCGCATGAATAAGGTTAGAGATGGAGCTCATTATCAACAATATATCTCCAACACCATCGCCATATTCAAGGAAGCAGTAAGAAGCGAAATTCCGATAATGGTTTTTATGATTGCCGGATACCCGGGCGATACGGAGAAAGACCTTGAAGAGAGCCTTGTTTTTGCCAAAGAGTTATCAAGAACCAGTGGACCTGGGGGTCACGTCTTCAAGATTGGAGAATGCAGGGTCTACCCCAAAACCAAACTTTACGACCATGCCTTGTCCCTACCAGATGTGATTTTTGATGATGATGGTGCCTTTGGGCAGAATATTGTCAGGCAGCCTTCTAAAGATTTAGACTTTGAAACCGTTCTCGCTTATATGAGAGAGATCTTTAACCTATCCCATTACGCTCCAAAGCTCCAGGAGGCTATCTTAGATGTGATGCCATTCTTTAGACTCCCTGTTCATGCTTTAAAGGATGATATGATTCCTGATACATGCTTCAAGGATGAGGATAGGGGTATGTTTGATGTACAGGGGGAAAGCCTCTCAAATTTTAGGGAATTAGTTCCCGGGTTAGCAGAAAAACACAAGAAAGGGATGTCAGGGCAAAGGAGCACACGTAATTTAGCATTTTAAGCCTAGAGGTTTTTACAATGGAAAAAGAAATAAGCTGCATCAACTCCAGGGCCATTCTGGATTATGTAGGGGAATACAATAATGGTGACTGTTCAGGTCTCCTGAGGAACCTTGACCCTGAGATTGATACAATCACCGACCCTGAAGGTTTTTTGAGGGATCCCAATAATTGGATTTCCTGCACTGTAGTATCCAGATTATTTGAAAGAGCCAGATTTATTCTTCATGACGATAGAGCTGCCTATAAAATCGCCAGATATGCTGTTCAGAAAACCTCTCTCGGCTATGCCCAGAGGATAATAGTCAAGGCACTTTGGTCATCTAAAAAAGCTCTCAAACATTCCCAAAGAATAAATGACAAGTGGAACAGGAATAAGAAGGTAGAACTGGTAGAAATCAAGAGAAACGAGGCTGTTGTCCGCTTACACTGGAACTCGCAGATGGATGTAACAAAAGACTTTTGCCTCATGAATCAAGGCGTTTATACTTTTCTACCGCTCATATGGGGAGGGAAGCCCCTCACCTTCCAAGAGGAACGTTGTTACTTTGAGGGCGCCTCTTACTGTGAATATCGCTTAAAGTGGCCTGCCAGAAACCGATTTTATGAGATTTTTTCCAGGTTTTTCACATCAAAATCCGTTCTCATGGAAACAATAGAGGAGATGGAGGAGGACAAGAAGGTCATTGAGCAAAAATATGAAGAGGTCAATCGCCTGAATGTAGAACTAAATCAAAAAATTAAACAGCTCGTGGCCGTACAGGAAACAGGAAAAGCTATCCTCTCCGTGCTGGATTTGGGGCAACTGTTGGCCGTTATCATGAACCTTCTGTCAACAGTTTGTCAGATCAACCGTGCTACAATCATGCTCGTGAATGAAGAGGAAGGGTATCTTGAGTATATACATGGTGTGGGCTTTGACGGTGAAGTCCCGGAGGAGATCAAAGACTACAGGGTTCCCCTTAGTCGTGTGAGTAACATCCTGGTAAGGGTTACCAATACAGGACGGCCGGAGTATGTTCCCGAGGTGAGAAGTTCGCGTCTGAGAAAAGAAAACATCATCTTGTCTTATGCACAGCCCACGTCAGTATATGTGCACCCCCTAATAACCAGATCAAAGGTCATTGGGGTCATTGCCACCGATGCTGTTGATGGAGGGGGTGTGCCGAAGGAAACCCGTGAAACACTGGAGATTTTTACACCTCAGATTGCTATCGCCATAGAAAATGCAAGACTTTACAGTAGGCTGCAAGAGCAGATGATGGAGCTGAAAAGATCTCATGCCCTCTTGAGCAGGGTCGAAAAGTTCTCCTTTTTGGGAAATTTGGCTGCGAGACTGGCCCATGAGATCAAGAATCCCATGACAGCCATAGGAACTTTTATCCAGATGCTCCCCCAGAAATACAATGATAAAGAATTCAGGGAAGACTTCCATAAGATTGCAATGGAAGAGACGAACCGGGTTAATAATTTAGTCACAGAACTTCTTGATCTGGTTAAGACGAGAGAATCTCACTTTGAGTTAAGCGATCTCCATGGCTTGATTGATAAGATGATCCTTCTTGTTTCGCCGGAAAGTAATGCCAAGAGGATTGAGGTTGTCCGTCAATTTGATTCCAAGGTGGGACAGGTGTGGATGGATTCTGAAAAGATGAAAGGGGTTATTCTGAATCTCCTTTCCAATGCCGTAGAGTTTACCCCTGATGGGGGAAGGATCGAGGTTTTGACAAGAAACTGCACCAAGAGGGGAAAACCAAAGAGTATGCAGATTGAGATTAAGGACGATGGAGTCGGGATCCCCGAGCCTATGATTGATAAGATATTCGAACCCTATTTTACAACCAAACATAAAAGTAATATGCATAACGGCACCGGTCTGGGTCTGTTTATTGCTCACCAGAATATTCAGGATCATAAGGGGACGGTTGAGGTCAAGAGTGAGGTCAATGAAGGGACAACATTTATAATAAACATCCCCACTGATCCTTCGTTTCGATTATCAGCCACGGCGGAGAAGTGAAACCCCTGAAAATAGATAAGATTAGCATCTATAAGGTCCTGATACCTTTTTCGTTTGATTTTTCCCATTCTCTAAGAAGAGGGTCTTCTGCCAATAACATCGTTGTCGAGATCATTGCCGATCAGGGCAAAAAAAGGGGATACGGAGAGGGTGCGCCCAGACTATACGTCACGGGAGAGTCACCTGAGAGTGGGACCGAACGGATCAGTCATTTCACACAGAAAGATTCTTTTCCCTGGGAGCTGAATGATGTTTCCCAGGTATGGGATTTCATAGACAGCTTACCAAAGGGAAAGGAAAACAATGCAGCAATTTGCGCTATTGAGATGGCTTTATTAGATGCTCTGGGCAAAAGCCAAAGCAAAAACATAATAGAGTATTTCCCTAAAGATTTCTATACCAGTAAAGTTTATTATGGAACTGCAGTTCCTCTGGCCAATAAGATAAGGATAGTGGAGATATACCGATTGATCAAGAAAATGAGAATCAATAAATTAAAGCTCAAAATGGGTAAAGATTTTGCAGAAAATAAAGAGTCCCTTGAAATGGCCAGTTCGGTCTTTGGGGATGGCTGCAATCTAAAGATAGATATCAATGGTGTCTGGGATCGTGAACTTGCCTTCAAGCACATACCACTAATTGAGAAATACAAGGTTAAGGTTGTGGAACAGCCCATGAGACCAGACGATTCTGCTATTGGAGCATTTGCGAAGATAATGCAAGATTACGATGTCACCTTAATGGCGGATGAGTCCGTATGTTCCTTGAGTGATGCGAAAAGGATTATTAGAGAGGGCTTCTATAAAATGATAAATGTAAGATTATCCAAGTGCGGTGGATTTAGGAATTCACTCAGGATAATTGACCATTTACGGATGAAAGGGTTTTCCTTTCAGATCGGATGTCATCTGGGTGAGTCAGGCATTCTCTCTGCTGCAGGTAGGGTGTTATGCCTCCTCTGTCGGGATGCTATATACCATGATGGTTCCTATGATGAATTCTTACTCAGGGAAAATGTTACTTTTGAAAATGTATCTTTTGGACTCGGCGGTGAGGCAGGGCCCCTGGCTGGTCCCGGACTTGGTGTAACGATAAACAGGGAAAGTCTGATGCGTTTAAGCAACGGCTTTCCTAGCGTAACGATCTCGAATCCTTTATCCCTATAAGGGCAAAGATGGGGTCACGGGTATAGATTGTCCTGGCTAGACAGAGGGCAAGATATTCATCTTTCCTGATTACAGCCTTTGCACTCCCTACAAGTTCTCTCCTTGTTTTATGTGACTGGTCAAAGAACCCCCTGTAATTGAAAAATCTGGATTATTATTGACTCGGAAGATATCGTTGAGTAGATTGAAAAAACATTTAGGCCAGCCCAGCTGAGTTACTGTGCCTAGGCCCCAAGAATCTGTACTCTGCTCAAAACCAGATAATCCAGGGAGTTAGGAAGGATGTAAGGGTATATGGATAAGAAAGTTATAGAGGCTATCAAGCAAAGGGTGGCCGCCGAACCATTTGCCAGGAAACTGGGTTTAAGATTGCTCCGATTAGAGCCTGGATATGCACTGGTAGAGATGGATCTCAAGAGCGATATGGTGAATATCTTTGGTATGGCCCATGGGGGGGCTATATTTTCCTTGATAGATGAGGCCTTTGAGATATCATGCAACGCTCACGGTACAGTGGCTGTTGCCCTGAATATGACAGTAACCTATCACAGGCCCCCAACAAAGGGAGGGGTATTAAGGGCAGAGTCAAAGGAGATATACCGATCGAATAAGACAGCAACCTACGAGATAAAGGTGACTGGCGAAGAAAATATCTTAATAGCCTCATGCCAGGCCCTGGCATATAGAAAGAAGGAAAAACTCCCTTTTCTTTGACAATTACCTGACCCTATCTAAAATCCTATACCATTTACTTCTACCCTTCCAGTTTCTTCCTCTACATCGAACGTGAGCGGAAGAAACTGCTCTATTACCCAGATATTTGTCAGGAGATGATCGGTTATCCTTTCAGTTATCAATGTTGAACGCCCCCTCGCCAGGGCCATATACAGAACGAGTTGGTCGGCAAGGTGGATATCAACAACCCCCTTTGAATCCAGAAATTTGACAAACTCATTGCAGGCA
>Ga0209636_10000756_pt1 | contig 32034 bp, 18 predicted proteins | sample DeeMarSWOR152_54_FD_187464 | JGI IMG/M metagenome (GOLD analysis project Ga0209636, IMG submission 187464) | Marine sediment microbial communities from White Oak River estuary, North Carolina - WOR-1-52-54 (SPAdes) (version 2) | ecosystem: Environmental > Aquatic > Marine > Intertidal zone >...
GTTGTAATGCTCGATCAAGATACCGAAGAATCTCTCGAGAGAACCCAGAATCGCCCGGTGTATCAAGTAGGGCCTGTGGAGTTTTCCGTCCTCGCCCACATAATGCAGATCGAACCTCTCGGCCAGATTGAAATCGAGCTGAATAGTGGTGCACTGCCAGGACCTTTTCAAAACGTCCTTGACCTTGATATCGATTTTAGGCCCGTAAAAAACGCCCTCTCCCTCATCAACCTTAAAATCGAGCTTCGCCCCCTTGAGAGCCATCTCCAGAGCTTGAGTGGCTTTGTCCCAATCCGCAACCTTTCCCACATACTTCTCAGGGCGCGTGGCTAAAAAAACATCATATTCTTCAAACCCGAAAGCCTTCATGAATCTCAAAGCCAGAAAAATGGTTCTCTGAATCTCTTCCTCGAGCTGGTCACCCCGGCAGAATATATGGGCATCATCCACCGTGAATCCTCTGACGCGCAGAAGCCCGTGGAGGACTCCACTCCTTTCGTAGCGATAAACTGTCCCGAGTTCTGCCCAGCGAAGGGGAAGGTCGCGGTAGGAGCGCTGCCTGGAATTGAAAACCATGGTATGGAAGGGGCAGTTCATGGGTTTGAGCTCGTATTCAATCCCCTCGCTTAAAAGAGGGGGGTACATGGCCTCATAGAACTCAGTGTGGCCGCTTTTTCTCCAGACATCCAGCTTGGCCACATGGGGAGCATAGACAAACTCATAGCCGTCTTTGATGTGCTCTTCCCTCCAGTAATCCTCGATGATGCGCCGGATGGTGGCTCCATTCGGATGCCAGAGGACCAACCCGGCTCCCATGTCCTCGTTGGAGCTATAAAGGTCAAGCTCCGGACCGAGCTTTCTGTGGTCTCTCTTCTTGGCTTCTTCCAGGAGTGAGAGGTATTCCTTCAAGTCTTTTTCCTTATAGAAGGAAGTCCCGTAAATTCTCTGAAGCTGCTTTCCTTTCTCGTCTCCTTTCCAGTAGGCCCCTGAGACAGAGAGGAGCTTGAAATGCTTGATTTGCCCTGTGGAAGGGAGGTGGGGTCCGAGACAGAAATCGATGAAATCGTCCTGTTTGTAGCAGGTGACTTCTTTGCCGGCTTTCTCCTGGATGAGCTCGACCTTGAGCTCCTGTCCCAATTCCCTGAATGTGCGGAGAGCTTCTTTTTTAGAGAGGGTCAGTTTCTGGATGGGGAGGTCCTTTTTAGCCAGTTCCAGCATTTTTTCTTCAATGACTCGGAGGTCATCGGGGGTAAACGGCGTATCCCTCATAAAATCGTAGAAAAACCCATCCTCAGTGGCCGGGCCGACTCCGGTTTGTGTTCCGGGAAAAAGCGCCAGGACAGCATGAGCCATCAGATGGGCAGAGCTGTGCCTTAATACATCCAGGGCATCAGCCGAGCTTTCGTTTTCCAATCGATTCTCCGTATCCTAATTAGGGTCAGGGCTTGACTTCGGACATTTCTCATTATTGACCATTGTCTTTTTTTTCTTTCCTCCTCGTATCAGAAGACACAATGTCTAATGTCAAGCCCTGACCCCATAAAAAAAGGGATTTCCAGCACAGTTTGAAATGGGGGAATGAAATCTGAAAGGGCGGTTCCTTTCTGAGTCGAACAAACAAACCCCTCAACTCTAACTATAACCGAATCAACCATTAAAATCTATTTGTGTTCCGCATGGTAGGAAGACCTACTTTACTCTTCTTTTTCGTTCTATCATATACACAATAAAAAGTGGTAGGCGCGGAGGGTATCGAACCCTCGACCTCTTCCGCGTCAAGGAAGCACTCTCCCACTGAGCTACGCGCCTGCTCTTTGTAAGCCTATATATATTAAATAATTTACGCCACACGTGTCAATAGTGAGATGGGGTTGACAACTGTAAAAAGTCGTACTACAATTCTTCTCACCCCCTCAGAGTAAAAAGGGAGATAAATCAAGAATGAAAAAAAAGAAAGAATTAGTGCCCCTTTCCAAAATTTTTACCAAAGAAAAACTACCCGTCATGAGGAAGATCTTGTCCCCAACAAAACAGAGAATCGGGAGGCTCACAGAAAATAATCCCTATGCAAAATATAGCTTTGCATTGAGGAGTGCGTGTTTTCTAACCATCCTGTCATTCGGCTTACTGCTTATTCTGACCAGTGCCCCACCAGGCTTTGCCCAGGAAACATCTAAAGAAGAGAGTCAAAATCCAGGGAAAGAAAAAGTCTATGCCTTTGGCTATGATATCTTCAGGAAGCTGCCCGAGCCCATAACAGAAGGCCCGGTGGATGAGAATTACCTGCTCAGCCCTGGTGATGAGATTATGGTCACCGTCTGGGGTCAACTCAACCTTGAATACTCTTTGACTGTGAGCGAAGGGGGACACATCACTATTCCTGATGACGGCGGAAGAATTTTCACCAATGGCGTGAGCTTAAAGGAATTGAAAGGCTTGATAGCCAAGAGGTTTTCTCAGATATACTCCAGCTACATCAATGTAGATAATCCATCCCAGAGTACAGCCTTTATTGACGTGAAGCTTGCCAAAGTGCGGAAGCTATTAGTCTATATTGTCGGAGAGGTAGAAAATCAGGGCGTGTACACGATTAGTTCCTCTGTCGCTACCTTACTGAATCTACTGAACAATGCCAAGGGAGTTAAGGAAACCGGTTCACTCAGAAACATAAAAATTCGAAGAGCCAACGGGAATACCGATGTAGTGGATCTGTATGAATTTCTCATCGCCGGCGTGCTCGATTCAAAGAAGACGCGTCTCGGATATGGCGATTACATCATTGTGCCCCTGAAAGAAAAGTCGGCGACCATAACAGGCGAGGTGAAAAGGCCTGGAATATACGAAATGACAGGAAACGAGGGACTCAAAGATTTAGTGCGATTTGCCGGCGGCCTGACATCCAACGCCTATTTGAAGAGGTGTCAAGTCAAACGGTTCGAAAGGGATGTGGGAGAGAAGTTCTTCGAATTGAATTTAGAGAGCACATTAAAAGACCAGAAAAGAGATTTCACTCTCAGCGATGGAGATGAGGTCGCAGTCTTCCCCAACATAGTGGAAAGAAGAAGAATCGTCGAAATAAGAGGCGAAGGGATCAAAAGACCCGGAATTTATGGGTACACGGATCCCATGACTGTTAAAGATTTGATCGAACAGGCAGAAGGGTTGAAAGAATCGGCCTATTTGAATAGAGCTGATCTGGTGAGAACTGAGGAAGACTTTTCTAAAAAAATGACAATTTTCTCACTCAACGACATTTTTCAGAAAGAGTCCCAGGGTCAGTATATATATACGGGAAACGATGAGAAGAATTTCGGGCTTAAGGAAATGGACCAAATCACCATCTATTCGTCCTACGAAATGAAAGGGCAGGATAAATACGTGACTTTAGAAGGTCACGTGAAAGAACCCGGACGATATATTCTTCCCGAAAACATGACGCTCTACGACCTGCTTTTTTCAAGAGGGGGATTTCAAGATGAAGATTTTAAAAAAAGAGCCTACCTGGAATTAGGCCATGTCTTCAGAAAAATCCCAAGAGAACTCGAGGAAAAAGTAATTACTTTCAATTTAGGAAAACTATTAGATGGAAATGCTGAGGAAAATATGCATCTAGAAGATGCGGACAGGATAGTGATCTATTCCTTTGAAACCATGGAGACCAAGCCTTATGTCACTGTTGAAGGCCTTGTCAAACGTCCAGGCTCCTATCCTCTGGCAGAAAATATGACCCTGGAGGATTTAATCATTCTGGCAGGCGGGCTCCGGCCCGAGGCTTACAAAATCGAAGCCGTCATCGCCCGGATTCAACCGGGAAAAGAAGGAACTCAAGGAAGTGTGGCCACTATTGTCGTCCCTGTAGAGTTAAATTTTTCCAGTAACCCTGAAGACGATAAAATCTTCCTCGAAACATACGATAAAATCGTAATCAGAAATCTGCCCGAATGGGAGCCTCTTCCCGTTGTGAGCGTGGAAGGAGAGGTTAAATACCCGGGAAGCTACTCCCTCGAAGCGCGGCAGGAGAGAATCTCGACTGTCATTAAAAGAGCCGGGGGATTAAAAAAAGAGGCATTCGCTGAGGGAGGAGTCCTTTTCCGCAGGAAGGATATCCTTGAGATGTCTCCCATACGAAACGATGAAAAGGAAAAACTGGCCATTAGCCTCAAAGGCGCACTTGAAAATCCGGGCGGGCATGATGATCTGATCTTAAAAGACGGCGATCAAATCTTTGTGCCCCTGAATCCGGGAAGTATTGAAGTGGTCGGAGCCGTGAAAAATCCTTCCATCCTTCAGTACAAAGAAGGTAAAAAAATTGACTTTTACATCAAGCTATGCGGAGGGTACACTAAAGACGCGGATAGAAAAAATATCGTTGCTTACTTACCGAATAATACAGCTTACAAGAAAGAGAAATTCCTTTTCTTGAGTTCTAATCCCTCCTTGCTTCCCGGAAGCAAAATTGAGGTTCCGTTTCGAGGAGAAAAGGAAAAAATAGACGTTGTGGAAGTGAGGGGAGCTGTACAAAAACCGGCTTTGATCCAACATAAACGAGGGAAAAAGCTGGATTATTACATCAATGAGTGCGGAGGGTATACGGAAACAAGTGATATTCAAAATATCATTATCTATCTTCCCGACGGAGTCCCCCTAAAAAGAGAAGGAACCCTGTCATTTAATCCAACAATCTCACCGGGTAGTATCATCGAGGTTCCTTTTACAGAGAAAAAAAATCAAAGTCAGTCACCGAACAAACCTGGAGAAAAGGGATAATGGAAAGCGGAAGACAGGTTTTTGCTGAATATGAAGAGGTCAATTTCATAAATTATGTGAATATTCTCCTTAAAAAAAGATGGCTAATCATCCTCGGTGTGTTCTTCTGTGTTCTTGTGACCGGAATATACTCGAAAACGCGCCCGCCCCAGTACACGGCCTCTGCCAAATTCCTTCCTTCAAAAAACCCTGAGATGACATCCAGGATGGGAACCCTGATCGGAACAACGGGAAGGGTGGAGTCCATCGAAAGCAATGTGACCTCAGCGTATTACACAGAGCTCTTGAAAAGCTCGCCCTTTTTAGAAAGAATCGTCAAGCGAAAATTCTTCATCAAGAAAAAGGGAGAGGAAGTCGACCTCATTTCATTCTATGGGGATGAGATAGAAAAAGGGACAGACCGTCTGAGCAGAGTGATAAATACAGTGGGCAACCAACTTCAAACGTCCACTCAGAGGACAACCAATGTCATCACGATCAGTTATTCGACCGGAGAACCTGAGCTTTCCGCATCGATTGTCAATGCTTTTCTTGAAGAGCTTGTAAAGTATAACCAGGATATGAAGGATAACAAAGCCAGGCAGAATCGCGAATTCATAGAAAACCGGCTTGAAGAAAACAGAAAGCTTTTAAAAGCGGCTGAGGAATCCCTGGCTGAGTTTACGGCAAAGAATAAAAAGATTGCCACCCCTGACCTGGAAGTCGAACTTGACCGCTTAAAAAGAAATGTTAAAGTCCAAGAAGAAGTGTTTATCACCTTGAAAAAGCAGCTCGAGCTGGCAAAGATAGAAGAGCAGGAAAAAACACCGGTCATCCAAATCATCGAAAAAGCCTCTGTTCCCTTGCATAAATCCAACCCGAAAACCAAGAGGAATGTCATGCTGGCCGGGTTTGTCAGTCTCTTTCTCTTCATAGGGCTGGCCTTTATTCTGGATTACATTTCGAATTTGACTCCTGATGAGGAGCGCTACAAAGATTTTTATAAAAATCTCAACGACATCAAAAATGATTTCAGGTTCATAACAAGGATTTTCGCCAGGAGAAAAAAGGCTCCTAACTGATTAGCCTATAAACATTTTGGGCTATTGACACGCATTTCTTTTTATCAATATGTTGATCATGTTTACAAACCTGCTCATCTTCTCATGCCAGGGAAATGGACGGTCGCCATCGAAATATACGGGCAACTGGTGAAATGTCATCCTTTTTATGTGAGCGTTGATTAAGATTATGTAATCGTTGATTAAGACCGGTCTCTTTTAAATCCATTTTTCTGAGCAGATCCTTACTTTTTACTCATCTCTTCTTTACTTCATATTTCTTACAGGTCGTCACTACTCCCCTGAGTAAAGAATCCACAGAAAATAGACAAGTTGATCTCTTTTCTTTAGAATAAAATCAGTGTAAATTCTAATGAGGAAACAAAGATGATCGGTGTTATGGCAGATTCACACGACAATCTCCATGCGGTTAAAAAGGCTGTTCAGCTCTTCAACGACGCTGGCTGCGACCTGGTTATCCATGCCGGGGATTTCGTCGCTCCGTTTGCCGCCCGGGAGCTCGAGAACCTCAACTGTCCGGTCAAAGCCATATTCGGCAATTGCGATGGAGAGAAAAAGGGGCTGGAGAAAGCCATCTCTTCATTTGGAGAGATCAAAGAATCTCCCCTGACATTCACTCATGACAGACGCAACTTTCTTGTAACGCATATCCACACAGGCCTTAAAACCACTATTCACTCCAAAAAACACGACGCCATTATTTTTGCCCACACCCACAAGGCTGAAATCAGAAAGCATGGAAAAATCCTGATCTTGAATCCGGGTGAGACAGGCGGATGGGTTTCCGGAAAAAGCACAGTGGCACTGCTGGATACTGAAACGCTATCCGCAGAAATCATACCACTGTAAAAAAGGAAAAATGAAAAAAAGGGGATAGGTGTTTATGGCCACTAATCAGGCTACTCTTTTGGTAATGACATTGAAGGCAAGAGTGTCATTGCGAGCGAACCGTGGCAATCTCCTTGAGTGAAATGAAGCCATAATGGAAATATACTCTATTTGTAAGAGATTGCCACGCTCCCTTCGGTCGCTCGCAATGACAGTGTTAAAATGCTATCGAATAACTAGGCGAGAACACCTGTTCCCTTTTTGGATATCTCCTTTTTAGAAAAAAATGCCTCGTCAAATCAACAGACGACAGAAGCCAGCCTGGCAAAAAGTCCGCAAGTCCATTCTCCCGGCAAAGCCTGGACGGCCAAAATTCCCCAAAAAGGGCCCCTCCAGAAAAAAATAATTCATTTTTCAATGGTTTTTGACCTTAATTCAAGACGTTTAGTAATGAAAAGCCACTTTTTTTGTAAAAATATGCTTTTTTTTATATAAACTTCCCTTTTTTTTATATAAACTTCCCTTTTTTTGTAAAAATCCACATTTTTTTGTAAAAATCCACATTTTTTGCAAAAAATCCACCTTTTTGCTCATTTCTAACACCATTCTCATATATCAAATGTCCACTATTAAAGCCTGACCCTGTAAAAAAAGAATTTAAAAAAGAAACGTCTGACATCTGACATTTTAAAAATCTTAATCTTATTTCATCCTCTTCTCTTCATTGTCTTTTTGGCTCAAATGTCTGGTATCAAGGCCTGATCCTACAAAACATCAGAGTCTCACGAGCATTAAATTATCAATATTGCCAAAGCTTGACACCATCGAACAAAGCTTGACCCCATTGAAACATTGAATAATTGGAGGGGCTGTATTATACTTAGTACTCATTTTTAAGGAGTTACGCGAATGAAAAAGGCCATCATAATGGGTGCGGCAGGAAGAGACTTCCACAACTTCAACGTATACTTTCGCAGCAACACAGACTACCGGGTCATCGCTTTCACCGCCACACAGATTCCGGATATCGAGGATAGAAAATACCCTGCTGTTCTCTCCGGAGAGTCTTACCCTGAGGGAATTCCGATATATCCAGAGGAGGAGCTTTCCTCTCTCATCAAAAAACACGACGTTTCCGAGGTTTTCTTCGCGTACAGTGACGTCTCCCATGAGTACGTCATGCACAAAGCCTCACAGGTGCAAGCGGCTGGAGCCAGTTTCACTCTCCTGGGCCCTGACGAGACGATGATCAAAAGCCAACTCCCCCTGATTTCGGTCTGCGCTGTCCGGACTGGCTGCGGAAAAAGCCAGACAAGCCGGAAAATCGCGCTCCTCCTAAAAGAAAAGGGGGAAAGAGTCGTTGTCATCCGTCATCCCATGCCTTATGGGGATTTAGCTACCCAGAAGGTCCAGAGGTTTGCCACTTACGAGGACATGATCGAACAGGAATGCACCATCGAGGAAATGGAAGAATACGAACCCCACATCAAGAACGGCATCATCGTTTATGCGGGCGTGGATTATGGAGCTATCCTTGAAGAGGCCGAGAAAGAAGCGGATATCATCCTCTGGGACGGAGGGAATAATGATTTCTCCTTCTACAAAGCGGACTTGGAAATTGTGGTCGTTGACCCTCACAGACCCGGCCATGAGCTCTTGTACCATCCGGGAGAGACGAACTTCAGAAGAGCCCAGGTCCTCGTGATCAACAAGATAGACAGCGCCGAAAAAGAAAGACTCGACCGGCTGCTCGAAAACATAAAAAAGTACAATCCCCAAGCCAGGATTATCCGCGCGAACTCCACTATTTCTGTCCCTGAAGGGGAGAAGATTTCGGGCAAAACCGTCCTCGTTGTGGAGGATGGACCGACTCTGACGCACGGAGGGATGCCGTATGGGGCGGGAATCATCGCTGCCACGCAATACGGCGCTTCCAAAATTGTCGACCCCCGCCCCTATGCCGTAGGCAGCATCAAAGAGACATTCCAGAAATTCTCTCACCTGGATAAAGTGCTCCCGGCCATGGGCTACGGGAAAAAACAGACAGCCGAACTGGCCAAGACCATAGATAAAGCCAACTGTGACCTTGTGGTCAGCGGCACGCCTATCGATCTCGGCCGGTTGATCAAAACGAACAAAAGGATCCTCCGCGTCTCCTATGACCTGGAGGAAATCGGTTCCCCTGACTTGAAAGAGGTTCTTCGAGAATTCTGATGAAAAGGAAAATCGCTTTAATCGCTTTCGGAGGAAACGCCATCCTCCCGAACAGCCAGAGAGGGCTCCAATCCGAGCAGACGAAAAATGCCAAGGATGCAGCGCGCCTGATGGTTCATGTGGTGAAAAAGGGATACGACCTCATCATCGTCCACGGGAACGGGCCTCAGGTAGGGAATCTTCTCATCCAGATGGAAGAAGCGGTTACCAAAATTCCGCCTTTTTCGCTTGAAGTCTGTGATGCCATGACAGAAGGGAGTATGGGGTTTATGCTGGAAAAAGCCATCATTAACGAACTCCGCAAGAACTCCGTGGATAAGGAAGTGGCCACTCTGATCACACAGGTTGTCGTCGACAGGGAAGACCCGGCTTTCGAAAACCCCACTAAGCCCATCGGACCCTATTACTCGAAATACAGAGCCCAGCAACTGGCGAGACAGAAAGAATGGACAGTGATAGAAGATGCCGGACGAGGATACCGCAAGGTTGTCCCTTCGCCTAAGCCGATCGATGTTGTTCCAAAGCGTGTCATCAGAGATCTGGTGCTATCTGGTAAAATCGTCATTGCTTCTGGGGGCGGAGGCATCCCTGTCATCATCAACGGACGCGGGCTGTTCGAGGGGGTGGAAGCCGTCATCGATAAAGACTATGCGGCAAGTCTCATTGCCCGGGAAGTCAAGGCCGACCTGTTCATCATCCTCACCAACGTGGAGAGGGTGTATTTGAATTTCGGCAAACCAGATGAAGAACCCATAGAAGCCATGACCGTTAAACAAGCCGAAGAATTCCTCTCGCAGGGGCAGTTCCCCCCTGGTTCCATGGGACCCAAGATCCACGCCGCGGTCGAGTTTATCAAAGGCGGAGGAAAGGAAACCCTGATCACCTCGGCGAATCAACTCAAGGCCGCCTTGATCAATCGCTCGGGGACGAAAATCAGAGCTTCACTCCAGGAGATAGAAAAAAATGCTTGAAGATTTCCTCTCTATTCACGACCTGAGCCTCTACGAATTCAGCCAGATTCTCGACCTGTCTGAGAAGATCAAGAAACAACCGCAAAATTACCGTCAGAAACTCAAAAGCAAAGTCCTGGCGATGATATTCCAAAAGCCTTCTCTCCGGACACGGATGACCTTTGAAGTGGGGATGCTTCAGCTCGGCGGAGAGGCCGTCTATCTCAGCCCTTCGGACATTCAGATGGGCACGAGAGAGACTCCTCATGATGTGGGTAAAAACATGGAGCGCTGGGTCGACGGCATCATGATCAGGACTTTTGCCCACCAGGAAGTCATAGACCTCGCCCAGACCGCCCGCATCCCTGTCATCAATGCCTTGACCGACCTCCTCCACCCCTGCCAGGCCATGGCTGATTTCTTCACGCTGAGAGAAAACCACAAGGACCTGACCAGTCTTAAGCTGGCTTACCTGGGAGATGGGAACAATGTCTGCCACAGCCTCCTCTTCGCCACTGCAAAATCCGGATGCCAGATAACTGTGGCCACTCCTAAAGGATATGAGCCGAACTCAAAAATCGTGAAACAAGCCGAAAAGGACGCGGAAGAAACAGGGGCCAGTTTCCATTTTACGAATAACCCGGCCGAAGCCGTAGATTCCGCTGACGCAGTCTACACTGATGTCTGGGCTTCTATGGGGCAGGAGAAGGAAAAGGAAAAAAGAGCCAAGATTTTCACCTCTTTTCAGGTCAACAAGAAGCTGATGGCCCAAGCCAAAAGCGATGCAGTCTTCATGCACTGCCTTCCTGCCCACAGGGGAGAGGAAGTTACCGATGAAGTCATCGATTCTGCACAATCTGTAGTCTTTGACCAGGCTGAAAACAGGCTCCATGTCCAGAAAATCATCATGCTCTTACTGATGGAAAAAAGAAAAAAGTGACAATGGAAAAAGAAACCATGCAAATCACAAAAGAAAACATTGAATTCATAGAAAAAGAACTCTCCCACACCAGCAAACCCCTTTCTCTCCAGGAGGTGACGAAAAAACTGGCTTACAAGAAGAGCTCCGGCCAGATGAGCCAGGAAGTCATGATCTATGACCCTGAATGCAAGTATGAAGTCGGGGACCTCATTTATAAGGAATACGACGAACCCTTAACGGTGAGCAGCAAGGGGATGGAGTCGTTCAAAGGAGCTGTCGTTTTAAGGGTTGTCGGAAAAACCGACTACAAAGACTTCAACTGCGAGATGCTGGAAGTCGACTACTCAGGAGGGGGCATATTCCGGAAATACATCGATTACATGAAAAAAGCCAAAACCCAGGTTCTCCTTCCCAGCAACATCGAACGCAAAGCCAAGGCTCCTACCAAGATAGATAAAAAGGAAGACCCAAGACTCACGGCCCTTCCGATGACGGACAGAGACTTGAAAACCCTTGAAAAGAATCTGAGTAAAGCGCTCTCCAAATCCCCGGAATTCTTCAACTGGAACGACTGCTGGCAGCTCTCGGAGAAACAAGTCGAAATCAAAGATAAGAAAATAGATGAAATCAAAGCTTTTCTTGAGGAAACGAAACTCTCTGCGGCGACGACCGAACTGGTTGAAAAATTATTTAATATCAAGAGTACCGATGAACTTTTCGACCTCCACTGCATGAGCCTGACATATGTCTTGGAAAAAAACTACAAGAAAGACTTTACATTCGTCTCTCCTCTCAACTGGGGAAAATGGCACCTGAAGAAAACACTCCAGTCTTTCTCTCAGGGCCTGCCCTTCTCTGCTCCCAAAGCCAAAGTCCCGCCATCAGTGGAAGAGGCCAAGGAAGAGATTTCCCATCCCTCAGAGACTCCGATAAAGATCTATCTCGGCTGGCGAGAGATTCTCTCGGGCGGGATAAAAATCCCAAAATTCCTGACTAAGGAATTTTCTCGTGCACGAGAATACGTCTTCACTGATATTGAAGGAGAAAAGGACTACACGGTCTATTACTACCCCTCCTCCAGCTTCATCCTGGGCTTGAAAGAGTTCTATGAGATCCACAATGTTCCTCAAGGAGCAAGCCTGACTCTGGAAAGAAAAGGGCTGAATCAGTTCAATTTTTGGCTTAAGAAGTCAAAAAAGAAGATTTCAGTCCTGAAAATCACCTATGACCCGAAAAAAGACACGCTCAGCCAGAGTGGTGAGGAACTCTTCACTTTCTCCATTCCGAATAAAATCATTCATCTGGAAAGAGAGACTCTGGAAAAGCTCTTGTCTCTGTATAAAGAAAGAAAAAAGCTGGAACTTCCTGAGCTTTTAGCCTTCATTTTCAAGAATTTTGGCCTGAAGGGGAATAAATACTCCCTCCACTACCTCCGTGCTTATCATCTCGTGGATGTTCTGAAACGCACCACTCAGGAGGAAGTCGAAAAAGCGTTGCTCACGACTCCCGAATTCTTCCAATCCGAGAAAAACGCAGGAATTTTCTTCTACCGAGAAAAAATTGAAGAAGAGGAAAAACCCGAAGTGCCTCTAGAGGCTCTTCCCGAAGTCCCTGAGGAAGAAAGGATTGAAGAAGCGCCGGCTGTTAGGCCTCCATTAGAGGCTCCCGGGGAAGAAATTCCTCCTCCGCAGGTTGAAGCGGAAAGAAAGGAAGAGATACGAGTCGAAGCGCCTCCGGCACTAATCGAAATGGAAGTTGAGGGAGAAGAAATAGTTGAAAAGCCGTCCACTCCCAAAAAAGAAAAGATCTCACGCAAAAAGAGAATGAGAATGGAGGCAGAAAGAGAGCGGCATGCAAGACGAGGAGTCAAGAGAATCATCGAAGAAAAGATCGAAGTCGAAGAGTCCGAACTGGAAGCCCTCCTCGCTGTGAAGGAAAAGGAGAAAAGAGAGGTTGAAGTTGAAAAACCAGCTGCTCCTTCCAAAGAAAAAGAGAAAAAAGTTAAACCGGCTGTCTCCGCGGAACCGGTCTTCGGTCTTTTTGCGGAAAAACTCAAAACTGCTTTAGACAAAAAAGGAGAGGAAAAGAAAGAAAAAAAATAAGGCCTTCAGAGAATCTCCCGCAAGGAACCTTTTCTCCGCGTCACTCCTATCTGATCCAGCAATTCCAGAAGAGGAATCGCATACTTTCGAGTGAGTCCGGTTAATTCTTTAAACTCGGCGATGGTCATCTCTCTCTTTCCTGATTTTTTGATATCCTTGATGATTTCATCCAGCCATTTGGAATGGAGCAACAGTCCATCCTTTCCCTGGACAATCTTTTTTCTCTCGATAAGAAGAGAGAGCATACTGTCCAGCTTCTTCGTCGTGAGCCTAAAATGCCTCCGGAGATCCTCTAAAGAAAACAGACGAAAATCTCCTTTCAAGCACATTTCCTCCATTTCCTTTAGAATCCTCTTCTCATCAGAAGTAACAAAGACATTGAAATCAGGAAGGGAGACCTTCCCTGCCGATTCCTTAATCTGGCCTGAGTGGAGGAGATGCTTCAGGGCGAGTGATAGAATCCTGGGATGCAGGTCAAACTTCCTCTGTATTCTTTCCTGGCTGGCTCCATTCTGCTCGGGATATTTCTCATGAAAACGAACGAGAAACGCAGCAATTTCCTGGCAGAGAAAGTTAAAGCTCTCCTGTGAAAGCAGAAAAAGAGGGTCAAAAGAGAGTATTCTTATCTGTCCTTCCCCTTCCAGTTCTTCGGTCAGTCGCAGAATAGATTTCCAGCTTAAAGAGGAAAAAGCCCTGATCTCTTTTTCGCCCAAACCGCGCACTCCTTTGTCTTGAGCCAGTGTTAAAAGCATGCTTTTTTTATCCCCCTGAAGGGCCTCAAGGAGTGCGATTCGTTTTTTTACTTTTGTCCGTGTCACCTTCTCCGAGTAAGGGTAGAGAACCTGCCCCTTTCCCAGGATACGTCTCTTTCCTGGCTTCAGGACTTCGAAATCATCCTTCCATCCCAGAGAAAGGGTCTGATGAGTTTGGACTCGAACAAAATGGGGAGCCAGCTTATCTTCTGGAAGAGGCTCATAAAAATGGAAAGAGGCGGGCATCTTCTCTCCCCGGACACACAGCATGGCATCCATCCGCTTCTCCCTTCCCTCAGGGGAAAAGTCGACAGCCGCATCAAAACTATTCGTTTTCATCGAGATCTCTCCATGGTTTTCTGGCTCAAAACCAGGCTCATTCTCCTCAGAATGGGGTCAACAGAAGCCAGGATCACTCTCATCCTGTCTCCCAGCTCAAAAGTTCTGCCAGTCCTTCTTCCGACCAGCGTTTTTTCGGAGCGCTTGCGGTAGTAATCTCCGCCTAAATCAGAATAAGACACCAATCCATCGACAAAATAATCGTCAAGCTCCACGATCAGGCCTGCGCTGGTGATATCTACGATTATACCATTAAATTCCTCACCGAGCTTTCCCTTCAGAAACCGGAATATCCTCCACTCCAGAAGTTCCCGCTCCGCTTCCTCGGCTGTCCGCTCCTGCTCGGAACAGTGAAGGGCCATCGAAGACAGAGAAGCTATCTTTTCCTTCTCCTTCCTCAGAGCCTTCTTCAAAATACGGTGGACCAGCAGATCTGGATACCGTCTGATGGGAGAGGTGAAGTGCGTGTATTCCTTTTTGGCAAGGCCGAAATGTCCTGCGTTTTCTTCCGAATAGACGGCCAGTTTCATGGACTTCAGCATCTGGAGGCTGACAAATTTCTCCTCATGTTTCCCCTCAATGTCCTTCAGGACACGCTGGAGGTCTCTTGAGCCAATCTTCTTGGGAAGAGGGAGGGAGAGATTAAAATGAACCAGTATATCTCTTAGCTTCTCCAGGTCCTTCAGGCTCGGCTGGGGATGAACTCTATACAGCAGGGGGATATCATTCTGGCTCAAGAAACGAGCCACAGCTTCATTGGCCGCAAGCATAAATTCCTCGATTAGATGGTGGGCTTCATTCGGCTCGAAGGGTACGATCGAATGGAGGCTTCCTTCCTTGTAGACAAGCTCTGGCTCGAGGAGGTCAAAATCCAGACTCCCTTCCTCTGCCCTTCTTTTTCTTAAAAGAGAGGCCAGTTCCCTCATCAAAAGGAGGTCTGGAACCAGGGGAGAATATCTTTTTTTCTCTTTCACGTTCCCTTCGAATATCCTGAACACAGCATCATAAGTCATCCTCTCTGCTGTTCGAATCAGAGACGGATGGAACTCTGACTTCACAACCTCTCCCTTCCGGTCAATCTCGAGCAGGACCGAAAAGGTCAACTTGTCCTCTTGAGGCCTGAGGCTGCAAATATTGTTGGACAGCCGCTCGGGCAGCATCGGAAGAGTCCGGTCAGGGAAATAAACACTCGTTGCTCTCTCAAAGGCTTCTGCATCAAGGGAAGAATCCGGTTTGACGTAGTGGGAGACATCAGCGATATGGACGCCGAGAAGAAAATGTCCATTCTCAAGCATCCTCACGCTCACTGCATCATCAAAATCCTGGGCGTTTTCACCGTCAATAGTCATACTCGTCCATTTCCGGAAATCCCTTCTCTCTTTTTTATCCTGAGCATTTATCGCCGCAGAGAATTCCTTGGCTTCTGCGAGGGCTTCTTTTGAAAAAGAAGAGGCCAGGTTGAACATCTTTATAATCACACGTGTATCCACTCCTGGCTCATCGGGCATGCCCAGAACCTTAATCAGACGCCTGGTTTTCCTGTCGACTTCGACGATCATCCCGGAACGGAGGGAAGGAGGCCTTTCCCCGGCTAAAGGAATTTCCCCAGCAGCAGGAGAATCTAAGGGGAGAAAAAAGAGACTTCCCCACCGCTCACTGACAAAACCGAGCAATGTCTTCCTTTCTGCCTTCACTATCCTGACCACACGGCCTTCAGGTTTTCCTTTTTTCCCTTTTTCCCGGTACAGCACCTCCACGATGTCTCCTCTGCGGGCGCCTGCGGTGAAACGGGAGGGGATGAAAATATCCTCGGATAACCGGTTTTCCGGGGTGACGAAACCGAACCCTCTCAGAGAAAGAATGAATCTGCCTCTTATGAGATTCGTTTTGGCTGGAACATAATACTTTTTCCTCAATCTCAGGACTATCCCCTGGCCCTCCAGTTTTTTCAGGCTCTTCCTCAACTTCTGTTTTTCTCTGGGAGAGAGATGAAGTTCTCGTGCGATGTTCTGGAAACTCAGACCTTCACGCCTTTTCCTGAGCAGAGATACGATTTCACTATCCATCGTTATTCCTTTAATAATAAAAAAGGGAAATGTAGGGAATTTTGTATCTGTCCCTTAAGGCCTTGACCAGTTTTATCCTGAGGATTCTTAAAAACTCCTCCCCTTCTTTGATTTTATACTCCGAGCACACATCCGTCTCGACTCTTTCCCTCTCTTCCTCCGCAGAGTGCTCCCAGATAAGGCCCTCGACTTCTCCCTCGATTCGCTCAAGCTCTTCCTCATCCACATGACTATGAGAGAGCAATCTTTGCGCACGAGAATAGGCGTCTTTGAGATATCCGATTTGACCGGGAAGAGTGTCTAAAAACTTTTTTATCTCGTCTCTGGCCCGATTCTTCTTTTCTATCCTCCCCCTTATCTTCCGTTCGCCGCCAACTCTTCTATCCCTATACTGGTCAAAGGCGTTGAGAACCTGGTTCTCACAGTAGGCAAGTGTTTTGATTTTGGTTTTTCTCCCGGGCTTTCTCATATAATTATCGAATGCCCTTTTGATTCCTTCCAGGACTACAAAGAGGGGAATTTCCATTTTTTCCCATTTTTCGACGAGGTTGAGCTCTGTGGAAGAGAGAAAAAAAGGAGCTCCCCTCAGCTTGAAGAAATAGCGGGCGATCGACTGGTAATACTCGCTTCTCTGTTCATTCTTTCTTTTCACAGCCCTTCTTCACGGGACAAAGACTATTTCCTGATTCTGTCATGAAGGATGCACAAACCCTCCAGGACGAGATCAGGCTCATGAGCATCTATGGAGGCAACCTCATGGCTGATCTGAGCAGCGAAGCCGCCAGTGGAGATAACAGTCGTTTCTTCCCCCAATTCATTTTTGATTTCCTCGATGATTTTGGAAACCAGGCCCACATAGCCAAAATACAGACCTGACTGCATACTGGTGACTGTTGTGCGGCCGATAGCCTTTTCGGGTTTTTTGATCTCGATGCGCGGTAATTTGGCTGTTTTCAGATAGAGAGCCTCCGCCGAAATCTGGATTCCCGGGGCTATCGCCCCTCCAAGATATTCCCCTTTGGAGGATACGGCATCAAAGGTCGTGGCGGTCCCGAAATCAACCACTATACAGGGCCCGCCATGCTTCTCATAAGCGGCCACAGCAGCGACCACCCTGTCCGCGCCCACTTCAAGAGGATTCTCATAGAGGATGGCCATTCCTGTCTTCAGCCCCGGGCCGACAACAGCCGGTTTAACCTTGAACAGGCTCTGGCTTAAGTCTTCAAAAACAGGCGTTAAAGGAGGAACGACGCTGGAAATAATGACGGACTCTATCTCTGTTTTTTCCGAACCCGAGAGAGAAAACAGATTGAGAAGAGTGATTCCGTATTCATCGCTCGTTTTTTCACTTTCTGTTTGAATCTTCCAGTGTTGAATAAGTTTCTTTCCCCGGAATACTCCAAGGACTATGTTCGTGTTTCCAATATCTATGGCTAATAGCATCTCATCTCTCCTTCTGGCTATCCTTTATCGCTTTTATTTCAGCGGAAAAAAAAGCCCTTTCCTCTCCACCTCTTTCCAGGACCAGACCTCCTTGGGGATTGATCCCTTTGTAAATTCCCGAAATTTCTTCTCCATTCACTGTCAAGGTGACCTCACTTCCCAGAGGTAATGCAGATTTTTCCTGAAAAGCACTGATAATTCCCTCTTTTTTCCCCTGCAAAAACTGTCCATACCAGTGATTTAAAGCCTGCCAGAGATTTTCAAGAAGAGCTTTTTCATCCGTCTGCTCTTTTGTTATGAGTTTCAGGGAAACGGCTTGCTTGCGAATTTCTTCCGGGAAATCATCCTTCCCATGGCTTACGTTCAGGCCTAAGCCCAGAATAACATAGTTGACCCGGTTTCCCAAATAGCCGCTCTCACAGAGAAGCCCTCCCAGCTTCTTTCCTTCCCAGACAAGGTCATTGGGCCATTTCAGGCTCGTGCGGATGCCAACAGAGGAAAATACGGCATCACTGACCGCTAATCCTGCCACCAGAGGAAGAAGAGAAATCTTGGGAGAAGGAGGAGTGAGAATGACAGAGAGATAAAGCCCCTTTCTCCGGGCTGAAAACCAGCTCCTCCCCTTTGTCCCTTTTCCCTGTGTTTGCTCCTCAGAAATGACGACCGTGCCTTCTTTTTCTCCGGAAAGAGCCAGCTCTTTTGCCAGATCATTGGTAGACGGACAGCTTTCCACCCGAACGATCTTCGCCCCAATTTCCATGGCAGATTTATAGGGGATAATCCTCTTCGCCGATATTCATATCAGGGAAAGAATATGCTCAAGGCTTTCTTCCAGTTTGGCTTTCTTCACCTGAAGCTCTTGAACTCTTCCCTTTGTTTCCTGGATGACATTTTTAGGAGCGTGTTTCAGGAAATCTGTATTCTGAAGCCTTTTTTCGATTCTTTCAATGTCTTGCGTGATCTTTGCGAGTTCTTTATCCAGCCTCTGTTTCTCCTGTTTCAGGTTGAATACCCCTTCTTCAATCGGGATCGCAATCTCCCAGGAACCGGCAACTCCTTTCAGGAGCTTCTTTTCATCAGGGAACTGATCCAACGTCTCGATCCTCCGGATATTGGCCAGGGTTTGAATATAAGTCTGGTTATCCAAAATGAGTCTTTTTTCTTCGTCCTTTTTGACCTTGATCCAGAGCTCGATTTTCTGTTTGGGGGGAATCCTGTTTTCCGCTCGAATGGTCCGGACTCCAATGATTGCCTCCTGGAGGTATTTCATTTCCTTCTCTGCCTTTTTGTCCTTGAGGTTCTTATCTTCCTGAGGGAATGAGGCTGTCACCAGAGATTTTCCAGACAGAGGAAGATACTTCCAGATCTCTTCTGTGATATACGGCATGAAAGGATGGAGAAGCCTCAGGATATGGTCGAGAGTCTCAGCCAGAACCGCCTCTGATGTTTTGTTTCCCGCCTTCAGGTCTGGCTTAACCAGCTCGATATACCAGTCACAGAATTCATGCCATATAAAGTGATAGATCTTGTCGGCCGCATCATAAAATTTGTATTGTTCTAAAGCATCGTTCAACTCGGCCGTAATCTCCGCCAAACGGCTCCTGATCCACCTGTCAGCAAGGGTCAATTCCTCCTCTTTCGCCTGGAATTCCTCGCTTTCCAGGCTCATCAAAACAAAGCGGGAGGCATTCCAGATTTTATTGGCAAAGGCCCGGTAGCCGGCCATCCTTTCCTCGGAAAGGGAAATATCCGCCCCCGGAATGGCCAGTGCCGCCATCGTAAACCGCAAGGCATCTGTGCCGTACTTATCGATCATCTCGAGGGGATCGATGATGTTTCCCTCGGATTTACTCATTTTTCGCCTTTTGAAATCCCTGACCAGACCGTTAATGTACACATGACGGAAGGGGATATCCCTGGCGAACTTCAGTCCCATCATGATCATCCGGGCGACCCAGAAGAAGATGATATCGAACCCGGTGGACATCAGGTCTGTCGGGTAGAATGTCTTGAGATCATCAGTTTCTTCCGGCCAGCCCATCGTGACGAAGGGCCAGAGAGCCGAAGAGAACCAGGTGTCCAGGACATCTTCTTCCTGAACGAGTGCGGAGCCCTGGCATTTCTCGCACTTTTGGGGCGCTTCCATGGCCACCATGATGTGGTCACACTCTTTACAGTACCAGGCAGGAATCCTGTGCCCCCACCAGAGCTGCCGGGATATGCACCAGTCGTGGATGTTGTACATCCATTCGAAATAGGTCTTCGCCCAGTTGGGGGGGATGAATTCAATCTCTCCTTCTTCGACGACGCGGATGGCTTCTTTGGCAAGAGGCTCTATACGAACAAACCACTGCCAGGACAGATAGGGCTCGATGACGGTCTGGCAGCGGTAGCAGTGTCCGACAGAATGCTGGTAATCCTCGGTCTTTTCGAGAAAACCCATCTCTTCAAGCTTGGAAAGAACCTTTTCCCGGCACTCAAACCGGTCTAATCCTTTAAACTCTTCACCCGCCTCTTCCGTCATTTTTCCAGAGCCGTCGATCACGATCACCTGCTCAAGGTTGTGCTGTTTCCCCAATTCAAAATCGACCGGATCGTGGGCTGGCGTCACTTTTACAGCTCCTGTTCCGAAGTCCATCTCGACTCTTTCGTCGGTGATAACGGGGATCTCTCTGTTGACCAAAGGAAGAAGAACCGTCTTGCCCTGGAATTGCGTAAAACGCTCATCGTCGGGATGAACGGCCACAGCCGTGTCTCCCAGCATGGTCTCCGGACGCGTGGTGGCCACCGTGATGCTCTCTTTGCTGTTCAGGAGAGGATACTTGATGGTATACAGTTTGGCCTGTTTCTCTTTGTGCTCGATCTCGATATCCGAGAGAACCGTTCCGCAATGGGGGCAGCGGTTGACCAGGTAATAGTCTCTGTAGATCAGCCCTTCGTCATAGAGGTCGACAAAAACATGCCTCACCGCGCGGGAGAATCCTTTGTCCAGAGTAAACCTTTCCCGTGACCAATCCAGAGAAGTCCCGAGCTTCTTCAGCTGGTTGATGATGACGCCCCCGTACTTATTTTTCCAATCCCAGGCGATCTTCAAGAACTCTTCGCGCCCGACCTTCTCCCGGGTCAATCCCTTCTCCTCTAGACTCTGCTCGATCACGTTATGGACGGCTATGCTCGCGTGGTCTGTCCCCGGAAGCCAGAGAGTGTTGTATCCCTGCATCCTCCGCCAGCGAACGATGATATCAGGGAGAGTGAAGCAGAGGGCATGGCCCATATGCAGAGAGCCCGTGACGTTGGGCGGAGGAAGGACCATGGAGAAGACTTTCTTCGAGGAAGGGACTTCAGGGATAAACAGCCCTTCATCGATCCAGTATGTGGACCACTTCTCCTCCACAGGAGTCGGGTCATACGCTTTTTCAAGAATGCGCTTGTTCTTCATCGTACAGTCCAAATTTTATGGGTTTTTATCCTCATCCCACTCTTTATTCCCGGGATAAGGCCTAATGGAGTGTATATTTTAACAATTTACAGACAATTTTTCCTTATTTTTATTCTACGAGGCCATCTCTGAATATCTTTAGTGTCTGACCTCAGAAATTTCAGTCATTTGAGAATCTCTGGCATCACCATTAAAAGTGGAATTCAAGAGAAACATCCTATGACTCAATGACTGAAGTTTCTGAAGTCTGACCCCGATCAATGAAGAAAAAGGGGCCAGGTGTATTCGCTCAGTAATTTGACAACACTTTGTGGATGTCATTACGAGCGAAGCGTGGCAATCTCGTAAAGAGAAATCACATTATTACGGGAATGAAGATATCCTTCTTATGAGATTACCACGCTTCGCTCGTAATGACAAAATCTGAGATTGCCACGCTTCGCTCGCAATGACAATTTTATCTCCAGTCTCATTAACAAAAGTATTATCTAATCACTGAGCGATTACAACAGGCAACTTTTTTAAGAAGGGGGACAGTCCCTATCTTTCTTTACATAAGGACTGAAAGGGACAGTCCCATGAAAATTAGCTTGTCCCCTTTTTTTAATACTCGATGAAGACGGAGTCTTCGCCCAAGAGGTTCTCGATTTTTCTTGTCAAATCTTCTGAAATGGTTATCCCTGAAATTTCACCGGCCTGGACGACCATCCGGTAAGAATGAGGAGTTTCAAGCTCGAAAAACACCGGGCAATCCCCCCGGTTCTGATCCAGCATGTCTTTCAATTCTTCGAAGACGGACGCTTCAATCCCAGGAAGAAAAATTCTCAGAACCACACGTTTCGCCTGCTTCTGGAAGGCTTCGGCCAAGGGCATTATATGGAGGAGGTGAATCCTCCGGCTTTCTCCCTCTCCTAAAAATTTCCCTTTGACCCATACAAGCTGGTCTTCACCGAGAAAGTCATAATATTTCTTGTAGCTTTCCGGGAAAGCCACAACCTCTATCCGGCCACTCATATCCTCCAGGATAAAGGTGGCCATCCGTTCATCTTTCCTTGTTTTGAGCGGTTTGATAGAGGATATGATTCCCGCGACTTTAATCTCTCTGTTGAAATCTTTTTCATCATCCAGCTGGTTTATCGGATGAGAGACAAGCCGCTTCAATTGCTTTCCGAATTCAGCCAGTGGATGGCCCGTGATATAAAATCCCAAGGCATCCTTCTCGTAAGAAAGGGAGAGGGATTTATCCCACTCCGGCATTTCCTTCACCTCGGCTGGAATTTCCGGGGGTTCGATTTGTCCCCTGCCAAAAAGGAAGTTCTGTTTGGAGGCCCTGATCTTCTGAATCTCATGGGCATACGCGATCATAATATCAATCAGGTGAAACAGCTGCGATCTTTTCCACCCCAATGAGTCAAACGCCCCGGCTTTGATCAAGCTCTCGATCACTTTACGGTTCATAACTTTCGGGTCAGCCCCTTCACAGATATCAAAGGGGGATGTAAATTTTCCCCGCTTCTTCCTCGCTTCCAATAAGGCCTGGACCGAACTTTCCCCCACATTTTTTACCGCCGAAAGACCGAAGCGGATGGCATTTTTGAGTCCAGTAAAATTGAAATCGCTCTCGTTGATATCCGGAGGAAGAACCTTGATCCCCATTCCCTGAGCCTCATTGATATACTTGACCACCTGAGGAGTGGCGCCTCTCTCTGCTTCCGACGTCAGCAGCGCAGCCAGAAAATTCACAGGATAATGAGCCTTTAAATACGCGGTGCGGTAGGCCAGGTAGGCGTAAGCGGCGCTGTGGGATTTATTGAAGCCGTAGCCCGCAAAATAATTGATCTGGTCGAAGATCTTGTTGGCTTTAGTCTGGCTGAGACCCTTCTTCTTCGCTCCCTGCACGAACCTCTGCTTCTGTGCTTTCATCATGCCAGTCACTTTTTTTCCCATGGCTTTGCGCAGGATATCGGCTTCGGCCATGGAAAATTCCGCCAGCTCAGTGGCGATCTGCATCACCTGCTCCTGATAAACGATCAGGCCCTTGGTTTCCTTCAGTATCGGCTCGAGCTCCGGGGTTTCATAACTGATCCGGTCAGGGTGGTTCTTGCATTTGATGAACTCATCCGTCATTCCGCTCTTGAGAGGACCCGGCCGGTAGAGAGCGTTCAAAGCGATCAGGTCACGGAAGCTCTCGGGCTTAAAATTCCGCAGCAGGTCCTTCATACCCGGGCTTTCAAACTGAAAGACCCCATCCGTATTCCCAGATTTGAAGACCTCGAACGTTTTCTCGTCATCCAGCGGGATATTTTTCACCTCTATCTTCTCGCCAGTCTCTTTCTCCACGAGTTCCACCGTATCCTTGATGACAGTGAGGTTGCGCAGACCAAGGAGGTCCATCTTGAGCAGCCCGATGGCCTCGATATCCTGCATCGGGAACTGAGTGGTAACCTCCCCCCTGACTGACTGATAGAGGGGCATAAATTCCACCAGCGGTTTAGGAGTGATGACGATTCCGGCTGCATGGATCGAGGGATGGCGAACCTGCCCCTCCAGCTTTTGAGCCACAGAAAGGAGGTGAGCGATCTTGGTGTCCTTATCCCTCATTTCCTTCAGTTGAGGGACATTCTTAATGGCTCCATCGATAGAGGCATCCGGGCCAAAAGGAGGGATCATCTTAGCAATTTTATCCACCTCGGGAAGAGGGACCTCAAGAGCCCTCCCGACATCCCTGACCGAAGCACGGGCAGCCATCGTACCGAAAGTAATGATCTGGCAGACGTTTTCCCGGCCGTATCGTTTGGTTACGTAGGAAAGAATTTCATCCCTCCGTCTTCCGCAAAAATCGATGTCAATATCGGGCAGGCTGATTCGCTCGGGATTGAGAAACCGTTCAAATAGAAGGCCATACTCCAGAGGGTCAATATCTGTGATTCCCAGGCTGTAGGCCAGCAGGCTTCCGGCCACCGATCCCCTTCCAGGTCCCACAGGGATGCCATTGTCCTTGGCCATCTTGATCAGGTCCCAGACAATCAAGAAATAACCCTCGAATCCCATTTCCTTCACAAGCCGGATCTCTCTTTCCAGCCGTTCTTCGTACTCGTCAGGAGTATGGGAAAACTCCTCTTCCCCTTCTTTCTCGGTAATGCCCATCATCTGCGTTTGGAACCCTTCTTTGACTACCTGTTCAAAATGCTCTTCAAGAGATACTCCCTCAGGGGGGCTGTACTGCGGAAGGAAATGCTTGGAAGCCGGAAATTCAAAATTGCATTGAGCCGCAATCTTAGCTGTGTTCTGGATAGCTTCCGGAGTTTCGCCGAAAAGCGCTATCATTTCAGCGCTCGATTTGAAATAAAATTCTTCTGACCCGAAGCGAATCCGGTCCTGGTCAGTGACTTTCTTGTTGGTCTGGATACAGAGGAGAACATCCTGGATCTCCGCATCTTCCTTGGAAAGGTAATGAACATCATTTGTGGCCACCAACGGCAGGCCCAGCTTCTTCGCCAGCTGGACGAGCAGCGGGTTGACTTCTTTCTGTTCCTCCATGCCATGATCCTGGAGCTCGATGTGAAAATCACCCTGTGAAAAAAATGATGCGTATTCCCGGGCAACCTCTTCTGCTTTCTCTTCCTGCCCCAGCCTCAGGAAATGGCTGACTTCTCCCTTCAGGCATCCGGACAGTGCGATTAAGCCATCTCCATGCTGGGCCAGGAGTTCCTTATCTATGCGAGGCCTGTAGTAGAATCCCTCCAAATAGGCCTTGGTGATCAGTTGACAGAGGTTCCTGTATCCCTTTTCATCCTTGACAAGTAAGGTCAGATGAAAATGGGCGGGTTTTTTTTTGTCGACTTTTTTATCAAACCGGCTTTTTGGAGCCACATAGATCTCACAACCCAGAATCGGTTTGACACCCTTTTCCTGGGCCTGCTTGAAAAAACCGACTGCACCAAAAATATTCCCATGGTCAGTCAATGCCACCGCAGGCATTTTATTCTGGTAGGCCGCTTCAACCAGCGCGGCGGTCTTCAAGGCGCCATCCAGGATGCTGTACTCTGAATGGTTATGAAGGTGAATAAATGTCAGTTCCATCTCAAATCACACTCATGCCCGTAGACTTTGGATTAAACATTCTGTATTCACAGCCACTGCGTGCAGGGGACCTCCGCAGCCGTCTGCACGGTGCACACAGGTTCAAAATACAAGTTTCTATTTTATGTATTCTAAACTCCAACCTCAACTTATTTCGCAATAATCGCCCGAAATTATTCGCTTTTTGGTGTTTCTCTCGTTGTGATTCCCTTTTTCTACAAGATGACGGAGCTTCTTTTCTGTCGCCCACAGAGCCAGGAGAAACGCTGAGCCGGCTACTCTTCTCTCTGGCTAATAAGGAAATCTCCGCTTTATTCCCACTCTATTGTTCCCGGAGGCTTGCTGGTGATGTCATACACAACCCGGTTGACTCCTTCCACCTCGTTAACGATGCGGTTCGATATACGGGACAAGAGTTTCGTCTCCGCCGGAAACCAATCGGCAGTCATGCCGTCCACACTCTGGACAAGACGGATGACGACTACACTCTGGTAGGTCCGCCGGTCTCCCATGACTCCGACTGACTTTACGGGAAGCAAGACCACAAAGGCCTGCCATAATCTTTGATAAATACCCGCCTTTATTATTTCATCTATCAGGATGGCGTCTGCATCCTGCAAGAGTCTGATTCTCTCCGGAGTGATCTCCCCGACTATCCTCACCCCCAGGCCAGGACCGGGAAAAGGATGTTGAATAATGAAATCCCTGTCCACTCCCAGCTCCCTGGCAAGGGCCCGCACCTCATCCTTGAAGAGCTCCCTGAGCGGCTCGATCAGCCTAAAACTCATCCGGGAAGGCAATCCTCCGACGTTGTGGTGAGATTTAATGGAATCCGATGGCCCCCGGACAGGATTGCTTTCAATCACGTCAGGATAAATCGTTCCTTGGGCCAGGAATCCGACGTTCCCAATCCTCGCGGCTTCCTCTTCAAAAATGCGGATAAACGTCTTGCCGATGATTTTTCTCTTCCTCTCGGGGGATGTGACACCCTTGAGCTCCTCCAGGAACTGGCGGGCGGCATCGACTCCTACCACATTCAGGGACAACTTTTTTTTGAACTCATCCATCAATTCCTGGTACTGTCCCTTTCGCAAAAGGCCGTTATCGATAAAGATGCAAAAAAGATTATTCTTTACTGCTTTTTGTACAAGCAGAGAAGTGACGAGAGAATCGACTCCGCCGCTGAGACCGCAGATGACTTTTTCTTTTCCAGCGACCTGGCGAATCTCCTTGACCTTGCGTTCAATGAATGAACCCATCTTCCAGTCAGGCTGCAGTCCTGAAATGGTGAAAAGAAAATTCGACAGGATCTTCATTCCCTGTTTGGTATGCACTACTTCAGGATGGAACTGGACGCCAAAAAACTTCTTCTCTCGTTCTTCCATCACGGCCACACCACAATGAGCTGTCTTCCCGGACACGATGAAACCAGGGGGAGCTTTTTCAACCCTGTCCCCATGGCTCATCCAGACCTGGCCCCCATTATTGATCCCTGAGAGCAGCCCTTTTCTTTCCAGAACGTCCAGAGAGGCAAAACCGTATTCTCTCTTCTGTGAAGGAACCACCTTCCCTTTAAGAAGATAGGCCATCAGCTGCAATCCGTAGCAGATGCCCAGAACAGGAATCCCCATCTCGAATATTTCTCTTGATATCTGAGGGGCATTTTTTCCGTAGACACTCTGGGGTCCCCCGGAGAGGACGATGGCTGCAGGCTTTTCTCTTTTCAACCTGGAAAGACGAATGCTGAAAGGAAAAATCTCAGAGAAAACCCCCAATTCTCGTATTTTTCTGGCGATAAGCTGAGTATACTGAGAGCCAAAATCCAGGACTATGACCTTATTCATGAAAAGATTTTAGCACAAAAAAGAGGGGCGTTCTATTTTTTGCAAAAAATAAGAATATTTTTCCGTAATCAGGTTTCCTGAATCCAAATGAATGACTCAAAATTAAAGAAATGTTGAGTGGCGGCTTCCCTCCTTCTATTGACAATGAAACTGATTGAAAATAAAATTAAAAAAATCAGCTCACCTTTAGTGATGAGAAAAAGAGGGGAAAATCATCTCTTAATTCACCCTTTAAGGCTATTGAATAGGGAAAGGATTTTATATTAATTATTAACCAAATAGATATAATAATAATAAGGACTTAGGGATAGATTTCTCGCAAAGGGAACAGACCATTAAATCAGGAGAGGAACTAATGAAAAAGAAAAAAAACATCTCTATAGTCTGTTCAATCCTGCTTTTTTTATCTTTCACAACAGCCTCCTATTCAATGGATAGAGACATTCTTGCTCAGGTGAACATTCTTGAGAAAATCATCATCTCCAAAGAGCCAAACACATTAGAAGTGAAGATTCTTTTAAATCAGTACACGACAAGCGAGTATTTTGAGGTTTGTGAGCCAAATCGAATAGTTATCGATTTTTTTGAGACGGAAAACATCACGGCCTCGCGCCAAATTGATGTCAATGATTTTGGAATCATCTCCATCAGAGCCGGTATGTATGAGTCCGATACAGCGAGGGTTGTCTTCGACTTAGGTAAGACAATCCCTTTCTATAGAATTGAGAGTGTCCAAGACGGAGTGAGAGTTCTATTCTGTTTAGAAGAAGAAGTCGCTGAGGTGAAAAAGGAAGAGGTTATCAGTGAAAAAATTCAAGCGAAAGAGGCTGTCGGTTATCTTAAGGTCGAACCGGCCAAAGCCAATCAGGATGATCTCATATTTATAGATATGAGTGAATCCCGGAATGCCGAGTCCATGGAGGTCGATGTTTTCAATGCAGAAGGCGATAAAATCGACACCATTCGGCTGACTCCGGAGTCCTGCACAAGTGAGATAAGGCTGGATACTCCCGGTGTGTATGTCTTCAAGGGGAAAGCATACAACAGTGAAGGAAAGCCATCGGAAAATCCCTGTGAGACCAGTGTGCAGATCAATTATCCTCCCATCTGCAAACTGAATTACCTCTATTATGAAGATTATACAGGGGAGCCCTTCATCCTGGATGCTTCCGCCTCCACTGATCCGGACGGGGAAGTGGTCAAAGCTCATTTTAAGGTAACTGATGAATCACTGAATTTACTCGATAGTTTTACAGCTAACAAAAAGCCATTTCTCTGGAACAAAGTCTTTGAAAGGGAAGGCCTTTACTCCATACCCGTAGTGGTTGCGGATGATTCTGGGGCTGTTTCTGAACCTGTCCAGGTTCAAATCGCGGTGAACAGAAAAAGAGTCTTTTTTATGATCGATGGAGGCACATTATTCGCTCGTGGGAGTCCTTATGGAGGATATGCGGTTTCACGGCTTGGCTTGGTCATTAAGATGGCTCCTCGCACATTAGACTTTATCCTCTCAGGAGGGGGAGGGCAAGTCCTGATCAGCGATCCCTGGAAATCTTTCTTTACGGCAAACATGCTTCTCAACACGCATATCGGCCCTGCCTTCGTGGGTGTGGGTGCGGGCATCACGACAAAAATAAGAGAAGACAGGAATCCGGATGGAGAGCTCATCGCCAATGTTGGCTTTGAGTTAACCGGAAAACGCCAAACCAGACGTTCATTCTTCCTTGAGGTTCGTGCGCCAGTCGGAAAAGGCCGGGTTTTCTCAGAACATCACAAACTAATGGTAGGCTTCAGGTTTCTTTTATAGCCTCAAGAAAATCTCACCCGGCGTAAACAAAGACAGAGGAAAAGTTTTTAATATCTTCGGGTAGTTCCAAATATCGAGTTCTACCCTTTCTCCAACGGAGCGGCCTTTCCAAGACATCAATTCTCTCCTCAATACGAATAACAAGGAATGAGTGATATCTGATTATCTTTTTTCCGAATGAGCAAAAAAAAGCCCGGTCAACAACCAGGCTGTATTAATTCTCTCCTTCGGATCTTACGTCTTTCCGATTCCCCCCTTTACTTTAATTCTTACTGAATACTTTACTTCCTGAATGGGGAAGCCTCCGGCTCTTTTTCGCTCAGTTTAACGACTCCATAGATTATCGCGGAGCTGGCCGCAATAATAACGGCAATACCCACCGGGGATAAAAAGAATTTGGCTAAGCCGCCGGGTTTTGGCTTCGGAGCCTTCTCCTCTTCCTGCCCTTCAGGTTTTAAGGCAAAGGAAATTTTTGCGGTTTCAGCGGCTTTTATTCCTATCAGATTGCCGACGTTGAAATTTCCCTCTTTTGTATTGATGCCAACAATGTACAATCCCTCCTCGATTCCCTCAGTCTTTAAGATTCCCAGCTTGTCAGATTTACTGCTCTCATAAACAGTGCCAGTGGAGACATTCTTGAGTTTAATGACAGCTCCTTCGACAGGCGTGGTTCCGTCTTTTTCGAAGACAAATCCTATTAAATTCCCTTTACCCACCTTCTGAGCGACCAAAAATTGAGGAGAATAGAAAGTGATGATTGAAGCGATTAGAATGAATGCAACAGCTTTTAATCTAACTGCCTTAAGCATGTCCCCCTCCTGCAAATGCAGTAGCAATAATAACCAAGGCTCAGTCTCCTTGTCAAGCTAAAGTCAGTCTCCCCTGCTAACTTCCCCTTTTTTCTGTGTTCCGAAGGTGTTGATCGTCTGTTTTTCAAGATCTCAACGAATAAATATTAAATCACAATAATCAATGTGAGTCAAAATAAAACACAAAAAGCACTTAGGTCAAGCCCATAATCTTTACGTTTAAAGGACCAGCCCGCCGCAAATTATTCATACAGAATTTGATTCATTGATTCACTCTTCGATAGGCTATCCGGATAAGCTCGACGGACCTGTTTAGAGGAATCACCGCGAGATTGTTCTCTCCGACTTTTGACTTCACAGGCAGAGATAAAACGGCATCTGCATCCTGACCTTTTCCTTCATCCAGCCTCAAATATCCCTCCCAGACTACACGACCGTTAAATAACACGGTAATCAAGGGTGAAAGACTGATTTCCTTTCCCCAGCTAATACTCAAATCCAGAATAATCTCACTCCCATCAAGGGTCATTCTTTGAGTAGATTTTTGTCCTTTTTCTACCCCCGGTTCTTTAAGCTCAATCTTTCTCGGAGACAGAAGGCCCTCCATCCTCACATCTATTTCCTGAATTTTCTCTTCTTCGTTCAACCGTTCATAATTCTGGCGAATCCGCAGTAAAATCTCGAGATTATCAGGGTCAATCTCCAGGGCCTTCCGGTAAAAATCCCCGGCGTCATATATGTAATCAGCCTTCTGGAAAGAATCACCGACAAGTCGCAACACTTTTAGATACTCCTCTTTTTTCCCTTCAGGCACAACGACAAAGCTCTGCTCAAGATGGCGGCCGAGCTTCATGATATCTCTGTAACGATTCAGCTTGAAATAGAGAAGTGTCTGGAAGAAGAGATTCCCCAAATCATCCAATCTCTCTCCAAATCTTTCTTTAATATGGCCTCTTAATCTTAGAAAAGATTCAAGCGCTCCCACTGCAGCCACTTCCTCCTCCACAGCTAAATAAGAGCGCAGATACCCTTCTGCCTGCTTAAAGTCCTTTCCCTCCTCAAGAATGCATTTCGCCAGGTTCAAATACACAGACTTTTTCAGCTCTAAAAACTCCTCCGCATTAATCCATTCTTGACTAATCAAGTTCTGGTAAAAATTTATTCTCTCTAATCTCCTCAGGCTCGAAAGAAAACTCCGGGATGCATCCTTTAGCCTGTAATACTGAAACTCTCCTTCCCCTGAAATATATTCCTCTCTTGCCCTTTCAAACTCCAACCATTCGGCTTTAGCCAGATACCGTTGCCTCTCCTCGGAGGAAAGAGATTTCTCCCCCAGGAACTGCGCATACATTCTGTAGATTGACGCATCTTCAGGCAGCATCTCTTCCATGACCTGGTAATCACTGACATTCATTTCCCAAATATGCATTATTGCTTGAACTTTTTGTGGATCTTTTCTTTCCAATATTTTCTTCAAAGTCTCCCGCGTAAAATCTCTATCCTCTTCCACAAGCTTTGGCCAGAGAGAGAGAAATATTTTTCCGACCTCGTAATAAATCTGGCTGTTGTGGCCAGCAAGGAGCGCGGCTTTTTTATATTCTTCATACGGATTGCCCTCGAAGCCTGGCAAGACATAACTCATGTAGAGAAGCGATTGTGCCAAATTAAAATGGCCAAAATAGGAGGCGGGATTGATTTTTAACGAACGGTTGAAATACTGGATGGACTTTTGGAGATACGTTTTTCCAAGAGTCTCATCCTGAAGGTTCTCCATCGCCAAATCAAAATAGGATTTCCCGAGTTCATAATAAACTTTGTCGTTCGACGGAAAAAAAAGATTCGCGCTTTTTAATACTTTGACCTTCCTATCCAGGGCCTCAATTTTTTCTTCTGCCCGATAGCACAAATGCACATTCCAGTAGATAAAAACATTGACTGCCGCAACGGCTGCGATGGCCAACAATAAAAGCACGCTCTTAATCTTCATTTTCTCTTTTTTTGCTATCCTTTCTGCGCATTATTGACTATCGAATCTCATTTTAGTCCTCATTGCCCTCGTTTATAAAAAGCGGTGACAAGAATCAGCGCCAAGATCACCGTAAACAGAACCATGTTGGCCGGAATGTGCAGGTTAAAATCGGTGATGCTGTGAATCAGGATGGCAACAACCGCAACTATCCCTCCCAGAGCCAATCCTTTGACTTCCGGGTGTCGTCTCACACGCCAAATCAAAAAAGAGCTGACGACAATAAAGACTAATCCTCCAAGAAGCAGAATCAAACCTACAACTCCCAGTTCCGATAAGTACTCGAGATAATCATTGTGCGCATGAGAATACCGGACAGATTTCCCGCTTTCATCATAGGCGGGATAGATGGAAGCGAAAGTCCCTAAACCGGTCCCGAACAACGGATAATCTCCGATAATTTCTACGACTTTGCCCCATACAATTGGCCGCCCTTCATGCAGCAGGTCATCCAGAGCAAACCTTTCGATAACAGACCCGATACCTACGTTCAAAGCGACTATAGTGATAATCACAAAACTGACCTTGAGAAAATTCTTTATCCATTTCTGTCGTTCCTTGACTCTTCCAAAATACAAAACG
>Ga0209636_10000757_pt1 | contig 32015 bp, 23 predicted proteins | sample DeeMarSWOR152_54_FD_187464 | JGI IMG/M metagenome (GOLD analysis project Ga0209636, IMG submission 187464) | Marine sediment microbial communities from White Oak River estuary, North Carolina - WOR-1-52-54 (SPAdes) (version 2) | ecosystem: Environmental > Aquatic > Marine > Intertidal zone >...
TGGAACGTTTGAGCCCACATGTCGGCGGCTGCTTTAGCCACTGAGTATGTGCTGTAGGGGCACAGGGAGTGCTGCTCGTCCATAGGAGTATATTTAGCTGAGCCGTAAACCTCACTGCTGCTTATGTGGACGAGTTTCTTAACGGCATGGTTTAGACATGCCTTGAAGACGTTGATGCTTCCTATTGCATTTACTTCAGCTGTTTCTAAAGGTTGCTGGTAGCTCAATGGTATGAAAGCTTGTGCAGCAAGATGTATCACATTTTGATGGTCACGAACGATTGTTGAAACTAGTTCAAAATTTCTAATGTCGCCAATGACAAGCTTCAGTTGGCTGGTTTTGGGTAGATTGTCCTGTAGACCTGTGCTTAGATTGTCTAGAACTGTCACTTCATATCCTTTTTCGAGGAGTTTGCGCACAAGAGCGCTACCTATGAATCCTGCTCCTCCGGTAACCAACACTTTATTGTTCGTTTGGGTGCCCTCCTGTAAGTTGATGTCTTCTTCAAGTTTGACTGTGATGGTGTGACTCTTCTGAGAGCGTCTACATTATTGACGCTGGTATTAGTGAGTGTCCGAGCGTTTATTATTTAACCGTTATGAATTTCAATTATTCGACAGATTTTAAAATGTGTGTGCGTCATGTGAGAGTTGATGAATTGCCATGAATGTTGGCGAGCTTTGGGATCTGATGGTAGGAGCTGTCCTAGCAAGACTGTACAAAGTTCTATCCTTGTTACGGCTTCGCCCAAATATGAATAGGGTAACTCAGAATGTATGGGTTGGAGGGGCGAATCATCCCTATTTCATTGTTGAACAGAGCTTTGCCGCGGTGGTTGATTTGAGGGAGAAAGATGTCCGCAATTACGATTTCTACCTGCAAAAGTGGGGGATCAAACTCCTCAAAAGACCAACGCCGGACGGTTTTGGAATGCCTCCGAGGGATTTACTCGAGACGGTGGAATGGATCGTTGCGAGAGTAAGAGCAGGAGCTAAAGTTTTGATTCATTGCGATCTTGGAAGAGGGCGTGCGGCTTTGGTAGCAATTTCGTATTTGGTGTATTCTGGATGGGATTCTGAAACCGCGCTCAGGTTTGTGAAAGAGAGAAGACGAGTTATCCACTTGAATAGTCATCAAAGGAATGCTCTCCAAGTCTTTTCGAGAACATTTTTGCACAAACGTATAGGTTGAACCTCTTCTTATAGCCTTCTACCCACTTTGGCGCAAGCCGTTTTTCCGAGAAAAATATTATTTTTAACATACCTTTTCGCTATATGATCCAAATATGAGGAACATTTCTGTCTAAGCGCGTGTGTGGGTTTTTTGTTACATTTGGTGACTCTTGGAGTACGCGTTTTTTGGAGGACAGGCGAAGCCCTCACCTTGCATTTTGCACTTGCATGCAAACATCGTGCGTAAGATCGTGGATTACATCGTAATTTATGTCGGGATTTGCATGCAATGTAAACATTGTGCAAAGTGTAACACAAAAAAGCTTGATTTCAAGCTGTTTTTTCAAAAGACTTGAAAAATAGCATCTTCTGGACTTTGCACAAGTCGTTGCACAGACTCTGGACGTTGCAAAAATCGTTGCACAAACCGTCTTTTTTGCACAGGGGCACACAATGTGCAAAGTTAATCAAGATCGGTAGTGGACACTCCATTCACTTCTACAACGCACGTGATCAATCTGTTCACTTTCATGTCTTCTGGAGCCAAATGGTGTTCCAATTTTGACACGTTAAAAAGTCAAGGTTTAATGCAGAGCTCTACCAATGGAGGTATGTGGGATCTGTGGTCTTTGGAGATGAAAAGAAAATGAGCAGCAAGCTTAGGGGCGAGAAGAAGCTTTACACGAAGGGCGAGCTAAACAAGCTCATTGACGGTCTGTGTCATCCACTCTTCAAGACAAACAAGGGCTTCATATTAGTGGACGGGCTCCTACACACCATGGTTGAAAAAAATCCGCCCACAACTGTTAAGAAATTCATTAAGTACAACCTCCCAAAGATAGTGAAGCAAATCACCGAAAAGAGCAAAGAAAATCAACCTCAAACATAGTCTATGCATGCTTGGAACATGTGGCACCTGCAGCGCGCGCCTATTTAGATTCGAACATGTTAGGAACTGACTAATCAATTGATTTTTTGTAGTAGAATATGCGGAGTTTTTCTTGCCCTCCGTAGTGGAAGATTCCTTCAGGATCTGTATTCTTCCGTGCCGGGTGTGCGCAAAACTCGATGGGAATGCGCGCGTGCTTCACGTTCTTTGCAAGATCAGTATTAGTTTTTCGATGAGGTTCAGTGGGAAGTTGAATATGCAAAAAAGGGGTCCTAGTACTTTTAGTGCTTCTCGTAGGTTTTGTATGTCTGTTTTGTTTACTGCGCCTATGAGTGGTGCTGTTACTGTGTAGGTGGTCAGAAAGATTAGCGCTCCAATGGTTAGTGTTATCCAGCTGGGTACGCTCAGCTGCGATATGGCTGCGTAAGTGATTGCGGCGGCGAGTACGGATGCTAATAGTATTTTGCCTGAGGAGCCATAGTCGATTGTGACTGTAAAATGTTTTTTTACCCACCAGAGTCCGATGATTAGGCTTGGAACTCCAGCAGTGAGGGTTGTGGCGATTAGACCTATGATTCCAAATTCTGGAATTAGTAGCAAGCTTAAGGGGAATCCTAGGGCTGAAGTTATTAGGGTTAGTTTTAAGCTGACTTCGGTTTTTCCCTGACCGTTTATGAGGTTTCCAACGCTTAGGCTTCCGAAAGCTGAGTATAGGTAAATAATGATGTACCATGCTAGATAAAGTGGTGCATGTGTGTATTTTTCGCCGAAAAGTGTGGAAACTGCTGGTTGCGATAGGGACATAACGGCGGCTGTTACTGGTACGACGAGAAGAGCTGCATATTTTACTGAAAACTGGAAGACATTTCTTAATGTCTCCGTTTCTTTCTTTGAGTCTAGTTTGGAGAAGGCTGGGAAAAGTACGGTGGTTATTGGTGTGGCGAAGAAGGTGACCAGAACGGCGAAATTCACTGCAACATTATAGTTGCCTATCATTTGGTCTGTGCAGTAGATGGCTATTAGAAAGTTGTAGAATTGTACGAGAAATCCGTTTAGGATGACTGAAAATGACAGCGGCATCCCGTACTTAAGCATATTTTTTATGGTTTCTACGATTTCTGACCTATCGTACATGGTTACATTTGGTTTCTGCAGGTTTTTGTAGAGGACGGTGTACAGTATTAGGACGCTCACTAAACCAGCGACCAGGAAGCCCACCGTCGTTCCGAGGATTGCTCCGAAGGCTCCTAAGCCGAGGGTTACGAGGAGAGGCGCCAGAACAGTTTTGAAGGCGGATCGGCATATCATTGTGATGCTGTTGAGTTCCATTTTTTCGTAACCCACGAAGGCGGATTGAGCAGCTGTTAGAAGAGCTCCTGAGAAGATGGTGAAGGATGCAACTTCAATTAGGGGTTTTATGTCTGGGCGTTGGAAAATGTTTGTTGCTAAGAAGCTTGAGAGCAAAAAGGGAATAAAAGATAGAGAGAAACCTAGAACAAGCTCGAAGAATAATCCAGCAACTAGGATGCTTTTCAAATTCGCTGTCTTGTTTTCTGACCTGTATTGGGCTGTGTATTTTGTCATTGCTGAATTCACGCCCCAGTCTCTGAATGTCGCGATTAGGTTCGGAGCCGTCAAGGCGATCGCAACTAGGCCGTATTCGGGCGGAGACAGAAGCCTTGCTACGAGTATGACGCCCACGGCAGATATGACTGCTGAAGTTGCTACGCCCCAGAAAAGGTTGAACCCTCCTTTAGCTGAAACCTTAGCCATCCTAATTGCTTTACTCACCGTCCTGTTCTCCTAACTTTGTATTTCAGCGATATAGATGCAATTGATTTATTTGTTATCTAAAGCTTTTAGAAAAATCGCGAGAAGACCCATCCTTTGCAGACGTTTTAACCCCCAACTATTTTTTATAGTAGAAAACGTAGAGTTTCCCATTGCCAAAGGTTGCATAGACTTGCAAACCGTTTTTTAAGGCTTTGGAAACGACGCTGTTGAACTGTTCGACGCCTAGTCTGGGTTCAGTGACTATGAAGTAGGCTACCTTGGTGTCGGCGCCTGTTTTGTTCATGGCTGAAAGCATTAATTCTAGAGAGGGATCCTCTGTCATTTTAAGAAACAGGTCATAACCGGTTCTGTTGAATTCTAGGAAGTAATAGGCTCTTGGGTTGTTGACTCCTACAATCCTTTCGCCTGCATAAATGGTCCAAACATCACAAATCACAACGTATTTTTCCTTGGTGTTCTCTTCGATGAACTTGACAGCTTCTAGCTCATACTGTGTTGTTTGTAAATAAATAACAGATTGAGGGTAAGCAACACCTAGAGAAAGTGTAATCCACCCTCCTAGAATCACAGGGATTAGGACATTTAGAGTGAATAATAGACTCAAGACACGGGAAACACTACGCTTAGACAACGCCTTCAGAGTGGCAATTGCCACAGTCGGCAGAGAAGTTGCTTTTAGAAAAGTCTTCAACAATGAAACTACTGCATAAATTGCGAGAGCCACAAACGGAACGGCTATAAAATCTTGAAATACCCAAAGCCTTTCCTCGTTGAAGACAAGCTGTTTCATGAAAAGCTTGAGGATTCGGTAGTCGACTAATATCATCAGAAATGCCGCGAAAAGGAAATAGATGTGTATCCGAAATTTGGCGGTGGGATTTCTCTTCAAATTGTATAGGAGGTATATGATGCATAGAAGTGCAAGCCCGGGTCCAATGACAGCGAGAAGTATGGTTTCAAAGTCGAAATAGGTGAGTTCTCCGATCAAGAATAGTCCTAAAATTTCTTCTAAGGGCAACTCGTATAGTTTATTTAAAGTAAAAGCCGTATAGGTGGCAGCACGGAAAAACCTCAAGTAAATTAGAGACAGGGGCAAAAGACTGGCACAGAGAATAAAAGACGTCACTAGCGAAACTTTTGCAGTTATGGAAGAAGACTTTTCGCCTTTGTATGACTTGAAGACTAAGGCCAAAATTAGAAGACAGAATGACATGATCCCAGTTAAATGATGTGAAAGAAGGGAAAAGAAAGGAAAAGTGAGCGTCAAGAATCTGGTTTTGGAGTCATTGGAATCTAAGTTTTTCAGCATGAAGTACAATGAGTAAAAGAAAAAGATATACCCTAAACTGTTTGGCACTGAGATTGCTCCAAAATACGTTGCCCATGGGAAGGCAGAGAAAAGCAGACTTGAAAGAACTGCAACTTTCTCGTTTTGAGTAAAAGTGTAAGTGGTCAAATATGCAGCTATTGGTGTGAAGACTCCCCACAGAACTGGTACAAGGAAAAGGTGAATCCAGATAAAATCTATGCTGAACATTCGGGCAAAAGCCACGCTTAATGCAGCTTGAAAATTTATTCCTCTAAACCATTCATAGATTTGCGATTGAACCGTCGTTACTGGCCACGGAGGCCACCCGTGAAGAACAGCGTTGTCATAGACGAGTCTGGTTCTACCCAAAAACATTTGCTGCCCACTAAGGTCGCCTGTGGGAAAGACGATGGAGAAAATGGAATGGATGAGAACAGAGTGAACAATTATAAACAATAGTTTGTAAGCTACCTTCTCAGAGGACAACAAGATTCTGAATAACAGAGAAGTAGCAACAAACATCGTAGGAATGAAAGCTGGATGCATAACTTCCCATACAGTGTGTGCTTCCCATGTACGAGATGAAAAGAGCAGGTAGAATGAGAGGGCAGCTAGAAAAAAGTAAAAGATCTCGCTAACGCGCAGAAGCTTTGTGAATCTTTGTCTGCTAGGTTCCATGTTTGTTTTTCACCGTTTTGTTTAGCAGAGAAGAAATTGTGGCGGTGATAAGGAGAACCAGAGTGAACCTTGTGATATCGAGGTTGTGGATGACCACGGCAAGCCAACCAACGAAGCCCAATAGCATGAAAAGCAGTAGAAGCCCAAACATTAACCTGAAGAAGGCGGTTTCTTCCTTGAAGAAGGCTTGTCCCAGAAAAATTCCGTTTATCAAGAAGTAAATTGCCGACGCTAGCAGGCCGAGTACTGGAGATTGAAACCCACTTACATTTATGAAGATTGCGAGAGTGATAACATAAGAGATTGCTGTGAAAAACAGTTTTTCATCTCGAGTTATCAATTGTTCTATTTTGTCAAATCCAGATTTGATTCTCATCGTTACATCACTAAATTGTAGATGTTGTACTAGTAGATTGGGAAAAGGTTATTTTAGGTTTGTCTCTTGTATGCCTTATATCATGCTGTAAAGCGTGTGGCCAAAGGAACCTTACCTGTGGAGGAATTAGAGTGAGTGAAGCGTTGATTGAGAAGATAAGGACAAGAAAAGCCTGCATAGCTGTGTTAGGTCTCGGGCACGTTGGTTTGCCTACCGCGGCAATTTTTGCAGATGCAGGTTATCAGGTGACCGGGATAGATGCTAAAAAAGAGGTTGTTGACACGATTTCATCTCTAAAACTTGATACAAAAGAACCTGGACTTGAGGAAATTGTGGAAAGGGTTGTGAGGTCGGGTAAACTGAAGGCAGTTACTGATACCGTTTTAGCAACAAAACAAGCTAATGTAATGCTGATTTGTGTTCAGACACCCTTAACTAAGAGCAGAGAGCCCGATTTGAGCTATCTGGAACGGGCAAGTCTGGACGTTGCAAGGGGGCTTGCGAAAGGAAAACTCGTAGTCGTTGTAAGCACGGTTCCCCCCGGCACAGTTAAGAATCTAGTGGCGAGAATACTCGAGAGAGAAAGTGGGCTAAAGTGCGGCGGCGATTTTTGGCTTGCCTACTGTCCCGAGAGAATACTTCCAGGAAAAACAATACAAGAATTCGTGGAGAATGACAGACTAGTTGGAGGCTTCGATTCTCAAAGCGCTGAAATAACTGTTGAGTTGTTCAAAACCGTAACGAAAGGAAAAATTTTGGTTGCAGATATCACTAACGCAGAACTAGCCAAATTGGCTGAGAACACTTTTCGCTACGTGAACATAGCCTTCGCAAATGAGTTGGCGTTGATATGCGAGAGAATGGGAGCCGACGCAGTTGAGGTGATAAATCTTGCTAACACTCACCCTCGAGTTAACATTCATAGGCCAGGGCCAGGTGTAGGTGGGCCTTGTTTGACAAAAGATCCTCAACTGCTTCTGCGTCCAGTTAAACAACGACCTGTCCAGTCAAAGATAATAGAGAGTTCACGGAGTCTCAACGATCATATGGCGGTTCATGTGGTTCAGTTAGTAGTTGATGCTTTGAAGCAGGCTAAAAAAGACGTGGGAAAAGCCAAAGTCGCTGTCCTCGGAGTAGCATACAAGGGAGAAGTGAGCGACACCACGAATAGTCCTGCTGAAAGCATAATACACAGGTTGATGAATTTGGGCGTGCATGTCAAAGCTTACGACCCGTACAGTGAGAAAACTTTTGGAGGTCAAGACGCTTCCAACGCCATGGACGCCTTGAAAGGAACAGACTGCATGTTAATAGCTACTGACCACAAAATGTTTGCAAACCTATCCCTAAAAAAAATAAAGGCACTGATGAATGATAATCCGATAATCGTGGATGCGAGGCGAATCATAAATTCAGAGAGGGCTAAGAAGGAAGGTTTCGCATATTATGGAATAGGTTTCGGTTTTGAATAAGTTCTTGAGTTTTTGTTTCCACAATCATTGGTGGTTTTTAGCGGGGTAGCTTAACCTTCATCTGATTTCAGAAAGGCGAATGCGAGTTTTCGAACCGATGTTGCTGAGATTAAACGTAAATCCAAACACACTATGTGCGCATGTCCATGCAGCTATCTTTTCTCATAAATTTGGAGAAAAGAAGAAGATAAAGCGAAGGTTAATGGGACTTCTCTTAGAAAGTCGTCTACAATTGTAACAGGCTTTTCCAGCGCCCTGAGCATCTCGCGCACACGGATTGCCAGAACTGTAGCAGAATTGCCTGCAATTGCTGCGGAGATTACATAGGGCCAACTCAATCCAGACATGCCTTTTCGTTCTTTAAGTGTCAAGCCAAAAGACTGAGCAAGCAATTTGACTTCAAATGGATTTAGTGCCCTTTCTTTGTTCAGCGCTCCAGAATAGATTTCAGTATAAAAGCAATTCTTGACAAAATTGTGCCCTAATGATGCTAGGAAATTTAACCTGTTCGGTTCGAAGAGCATGTATAATCCATCTTTTTTCAAACTTGCTGAAATTGCCCTTAACGCTTTTTCAAGGTTTAAATGATGCAAGGCAGCGAAAGAGACTGCTACGTCTACCTTGTCTCTAAATAAACATTTGTTTCCGTCTCCACGAATCAAGTTTATTTTCCAACCAGTGCTTTTTCTTTGCGAGGCAATTAGCAGCCTCGCAATAGACAAATCAATGCCTACATAGGTTACTTCTTTCGCATTCAAAGGCATAAGTTCTATAGTATCGCCTGTTCCACACCCCAGTTCAAACAGAAGCAGCGAATCTTTTTTATGCAAATAGCTCTGAAGAATCTTGCCTAGGCAATCATAGGTACGTAGCAAAAAACTTTCTCGAAGGTTTTGAGCTAACGCAGGTTCCTTTGGCCATGTCGCTATGTTATCCCAATATTTCATTTCGTAGGAGAGGGCACTATCAGGGGCGTATAGCATATCAACAATTCCTTTTTTTATTTCAAACGGCTTGTCACATTCAGAGCATTGTATGCAACCCCTAACCACGTCATCATCTATCTTTCTTCTTACATGCTTCAGAAACAATTCGCCTCCACATTCCGGGCATCGCAAAATATCAACAAGCCCAATCTGCATCCAACGAAGCCTCCAGAATTGAAGTACTGTATGCGCGCGTACCACGTTACCTTGGTTATTCTTGACTGAAAGACCGTATATGTATTATGTATTTGCGTTTCAGAAGAGTTCGGGTCTATCTTTTAATCTGTTTAGCGGGTAAAGGATTTTCTTGCAATGTTTCCCGAATATACGCTATTGCTGAAGATAATGTCGTTTTGAGGTTTCTTTCGTCTATAGAATCTATCACTTTGCCTTAGACTGCGCTATTTTCTTTTTCTAATGAAAAGTGCTATTGCAAGGACTACTCCTATTGTCATGATGATTATGCTTATAGCCCACACTGGGAAGACCTGTGTTCCTGTTCCTTCTGTTTCTGCGGGGAGAACTGTTATGGTTACCGAATGAGTAGCAGCATTTCCTGATGTGTCTTTGATGCTCAGCGTCACCAAATAGGTTCCTGAGCTGGCATAAACGTGAGTTATTGTGGCGCCCGTTCCTGCTATTCCATCCCCGAAATCCCATTGATAACTAGCTATGTCTATGTTATCTGTCGAGTTGCTAGCATCAAAAGTAATTGCTTTTCCTACGTTTGCGGTTTGGTCTTGTCCTGCGTTTGCTGTGGGTTTTGTTGTGTCGAGTATGATGGTATCTTCATATTGTGATGTTAAACCAGCACCGTCCATAAATTCAACGTAAACGGTTTTAGTTCCCTCGCCCATTCCTAGGCTCCAGGATTTGGATTTGTTGTAGTTCTCCCAATTGCTCCAGTTTATTCCGTCGTTGCTGAAACGTATTTGAACAACGTTAGACGTGGAATCTTGTGCAGACAGTGTAAGGGTCACTCGGGAGGAATTGGTGTAGGTAGCTCCCTCATCAATTGTCAGAGAGCCCGTGGGGGAAGCAGTATCCAGAATGATAGTATCCGAATAGGTACCAGAAACAAGTCCTGCGTTATCTTCAATTTGACAGTGAACCTCTTTTGCACCATCTCCAGATGGTAGTGTCCATGTTTTGGTCGGTGAGAAAATTTCCCAAAGTTCGGTGTCCCATAGGCCGTCGTTGCTATATGTGATTTGGTAGATGCCGGAAGTGGTGTCTGTTCCTGTAAGGGTTAACGTCACTGAAGTTGAAGTTGTGTATGCATCGTCATTGTTGATTGTGATAGACCCTGATGGAGCTGTTTTGTCAATTTTGATTGTTTCAGCCTTTGTTTCTTCCTGATTACCATCCTTGTCTGTTGATCTGTAATATACAACAGTGTACCCTTCAGTGCTCACAGCAAAAGGTGTTGTGCAGATGATCCACGTTGCGTTGTCGAAGCTGTACTGTGTTTTGTTGACTCCAGAAATATCATCTGCTGCAGAAAGAGCTACGAGAACATCAGAGGTGAACCAACCATTATTCCCTAATATGCTGCTCAGACTTATCGTGGTTGTTGGTGGGATGTGTTCGGTCCAATATAAACTAATTTCTCGCAGGCTGGAATGAAGGACATCTACTGTTACAATCTTTGTTTCGTTGTTGTGGCTCCAACTTGCTGCTCCTATAACTTTGTTGGGTTTCCCTTTGTCGCCAACATAGATTAGCGTGTTGCTTGCTGTTCCCGAAAACGAAACAATAGCTAACGTCAGTTTGTTTGGTGCGCAAGACGCGGAAGTTACGTTTGATTCTTTGTTGGTTAAGGCTATGAAATCAGGTGCATCTGTCGTAATAGTTGGTGTGGCATAGTATCTCCCAATGTAGACGCCGTTGCTTATTCGCTGTCTTAAAACAGCATTGGTTACGGATACGATGCGTGTTCCCGTTATACAGAGTATAGCTTGTCCGCTTCCTTCGATTTGGGCCCAGACCTTGACTGCTCCAGTGAAGATTCCTGTTAAATTTTGTGGAGTGGATGCCGTTCCGTTTGTGAGTGTTCCAGCGTGAGAAACTGTTTGGGCAGAAATTCTTATGCTTGGGCTCAATGTGTCTAATGTGTCAGCAAAGTAAGGTGAAGGTTGATACTGCAGGTGTTCTATTGATTCAGTATTTATATTTGGTTCTTGCCTTGTGATTTCTACCTCTCTCTTTTCAAGCTGAAGACCATCAACCAATAATTCATAAGTTTCGTCCTTTAACGCCCAAAATTCAGCGCGAAGACTTACATCCGGGCAGTTGACTGCAAAATACGATTTAACTCGTGTCCATGAAGTTGTTACGTTGAAATCTCTAAGACCCCTTGCCGAGCCGGGATAATAAGCCCATGTTCCGCTTGTTTGATTTCTAAATCCAAGTCTAACTTTGTTGATTAAAGTTACGTTCGCTTTGACCCATGCCGAAAGCGTTAAGATTTCTCCGCGTGACGCTGGAGTGTAGCTCTGCCAGATAGCGAGACCCCACGCGTCTATCTGATTCTTTTCTATGCACAAGGCGAATGTGCCCTCGTATCTGTCAGTTGAAACGGAATATGGGCCTGTTCCTGAAAATGTCCAGCCAGTTGTGTTTCCGTATTCAAATCCGCTATTGTTAAAGTGGTTTCTTCGACTTAATCCTTTGATGCTAGCTTGAATGTTATCTAAGGCTACATTGGTCAGATCAATATCGTTTGTTCCATTTGTTATGCGATACTCAGCAACGTAATTTTCTTGGCTAATACGGTTACCACGGTACTTCAAAAATTCTGCATAATAAAGTTGAACCAAATCCTCTCTTGTTATGCTCAAGCGATATAGTTTTCCAACTTTTTTGTCGACGAAATAGATAGGTCGTCTCTGAGAAATGGATGCAATATCAGATGCGGTAGCATTTCCTAAATCCACGATTTTAACCCAGCGTGTTCCGTCCCAACTTCCCCACAATTGACTTCTAATTCCAAACAACATGATGTCGCTTATTCGTAAACCATGAAACGAATGTTCATCAGGCACATACGTTAACTTATCAGCATCCCAGTAGTAATCGTAGTTTGACCAGTTCGCAATGGGATTAGGCTTTGGGGCATGCAGATATCTCCAATTTGTTTTTTTTCCTCCTAAATATTCAGCGCCGAGATAGACATATGTTTGGTCAAACCATATAGAAGATATGTAACTTTGACTCCTACTATCATAATGTACTGTAGTCCATGAAGATCCATTCCAATACCAAACCCGTCTACTTGTTGCCGCCCAGATTTCATTATCGTTATAATCGTTGACGGCTACGGTTCGCAAATCCTCAGAAACCATAGTAAAGTTGCAGAAAACAGACCAAGTCGCCCCGTGGTCAACTGATCTATGAATGGTCGCCCAACCTGGTCCAGTATATGTGTGGAACCACAAAGTTCCATTAGACGCTTCATCCATGTGCCAACTTCGTCTAGTGTTGGCAATAACAATTAACCATGAGTTTCCATCATCAACACTCCGATACAAATCCCAGATATCTAATTCTTTTGTTCTCGCAATATTCACAAAAACGTAACCACTACTATCTATGAAAAGGGTCAAAACATTCCGTTTAACGACAGCTGAAGCATCTGACCAATTTATGCCATCATCGAAGACTTTCGCCCATGTTGCTCCATTATTAGTTGACAACCATACGTCTTGGTCATATGAAAGTATAAAAATGTCGCCTTTGGAGTCAACGTCTACAACTCGAGGATGAAATGGCAACGCGGTTACCTCTTCGTAGAAATTAGTTCCACCTAATGACGCATTAGCTTGCAACGTGAAGTTTCCAAATGACCCTAAACAAAGCAGCAACAAAAAGAATAAAGCCACTTTCTTAATGTTGACCCTTCCCCTGATTTTCTTTTCGTCCCATTTCTTAACTAGAAACACGCTCCTTTCCCTTCTTCGGGTGGCCACTATTAGAATGCACCCATTTCACAATATGAACTAGTATCAGTTTCCCATTAATTAATGTGTCCGCTAGTGTAATAGTTTCCTTGTTATGGGAGCTCACCGGAACAGAACAATATTAAGCCCGATGTTGGATAATTTGGCTCAGTAGGAATGCTGAAGAATGAAGACCCAGATCGGAAGAGATACTCTTTGTACTGGTTGCGGGACTTGCGCGGCTATATGTCCAGATAATGTTATAGAAATGCGAAAAAACTCTAGAGGCACTTACGCCCCAATTTTAAAGGATACCAGCTGCAAAGAATGCGAGCTTTGTGTGAAAGTATGTCCTGGCATTTCTGTGAACTTAATTGAATTAAACAAACGTATATTTGGTAAGGCTCCGAAAAATGTCTTAGTCGGTAATTACATTAATTGCTATGTTGGTCATTCTACGGATGAAAGAGTGGTCTATGGATCAGCTTCTGGAGGGATTGCAACGACGTTTCTGATTTTCGCTCTTGAAGAAGGATTGATAGATGGAGCAATAGTAACAAAAATGGACGCTAGTAACCCTTTGGAGCCCGAAGTTTTCATAGCACGAACTAGAGATGAAATAATTTCGGCGTCAAAATCAAAGTACTGTCCGGTGCCTGTCAATATTGCGTTAAAATATGTCTTAACTCATAATGATAGACTAGCGATAGTTGGTCTTCCATGCCATATCCATGGACTTATGAAAGCGGAACTCCATAGGAGAGAACTTAAAGATAGAATCATTCTAAGAATAGGGCTATTCTGCGGACACACTGTCACCTTCTCGGGGACAAAGTTCTTGCTCGATAGAATGGGCGTAAAAGCTGAAGACGTAGTTAAGTTAGATTATAGAAGCAGGGGTTGGCCCGGCGGCATGACTGTTAAGCTAGCAGATAACAGCGAAAAGTTTTTGCCCTTGCAGTTCTACTGGGATTACTTCTTCGCCTCGTTCTTTTTCACCCCTATACATTGTACTTTATGCAGCGACCAAACAAACGAACTTGCAGATATTTCGCTAGGCGATGCTTGGTTGCCAGAGTTGATGAAGAACAACAAAGGTGAGTCAATCATCATAACAAGAACTAAAGTTGGCGAAAAGATTTTGCGGAAAGCAAAACAAAAGGGGAAGGTAATAGCTACGAGAGTGGACAACAATGAAGTAATAAGGTCTCAAAGAAGTTCCATCTACTTCAAGAAGAAAGGTTTAGTCGCACGTATGTCTGTAATGAAGCTAGTTGGCAAAAAAGTACCGGAAATTCGGTCAAAACTTCTTGGACCAAGGGGTCTAACAGCGTATCTGGGTGCCATGCTCACTTACTTTAATATCTACGTTTCATCGAGAAACAGCTTGCAGAGGGTTTTAATGTACGTTCCGCTTCCAATTTTGAGACTCTACCGCAAAATCGTCATTGGTGCATCAATTGGTGAATCAATATTGCGGCACAAATAGCTGAATTATGCATCTAGCTTATATCTTTGCGAACTCCATTAAATTGTTGGACAAGTAATGAGATTATTGCTCGCGATCCCTTTTGATTGCCTACATAAAGGAGACACTTCTGTCTTAAATTCGATGCTTAGTACACTAAGTGGGACATTCCCAAGCGCCAAATTCACAGCTCTTACTCGCAACCCAGAAGTTGACTCAAAGCGATATAGGGAGTATGACATGGAGATCTTTCAATTTGTCTCTCCGTCGTTTACAAAGCTTTGGGCAATACTAAAATGCATTGTATGGGTAATGTTTTACAGATTTTTTAGAGTGAATCTAAGAGTACTAGTGCCAGATGAGTTTAAGGTATTAGAAGCGTATACCAAAGCTGATGTTGTTCTTTTCCCTAGCAGAGATCACATTTCCCTAACGTACGGTCCTAAGATTCTTGCCTACGTTCTGGGCGCCATTTTTATTGCAACGGCGTTACACAAACCGACCATGCTCTATGCTGTGCAAATAGGTCCATTTGGAAATGGTCTAAAAGCAAGAATAGGTACTTTTCTGACTAGATTTGTTCTTAACAGAGTGAACTTGATAACCGTGAGAGACAGGATTTCGAGAGAAAATCTACGAAAACTTGCGGTTAGTAAGCCTTCTATCTATGTGACTGCAGATCCAGCCTTCCTCTTGCAATCTATACCTAGTGAAAAAGCAAAAAGGCTAATGGTGGAGGAGGGAGTCCATGTAAATACAAAACCACTGATCGGGGTAAATACTAGTTCAATAATATATGGCTTCGGCTTTCCGAATGCTAAAAGCCTGAAAGATAAACGTGATGAATATGTTAGATTGATGAGCCAGATAGTAGATTATCTAATTGAAAAGTTGGGTGCCACTGTACTCTTTGTGCCTCACACATTCAACCCAAGGGGACAAGATGACAGGACAATTGCCAAGGAAATCTTGTCTAAGGTAACACGTAAAGACAAGGTTAAACTGATCACCACGGATAGAACACCAGAAGAGTTAAAGGGGATTATTGGACAACTGAACCTGTTTATTACAACAAGACAACACCCCCTAATCCACTCAACTTCCATGCATGTCCCAACCATAGCGATAGACTACACTTTTAGGATGCAAGAGTTGATGAGGAGGTTAGGTCAAGAGAATTTGATATGTGACATCAAGACGCTAGATTATAACAGATTGACATCAAAAATAAATGCCGCTTATTCTACTGAAGACAGAATAAAAAAAGACCTAATTTACAAGACTAAGATTTTGCAAAAATATGCAGCGAAGAATGCTAACCTGATCAAGGCTTTACTTAGCAAGGAAAAAAATCTTTGATGGGCGCAGATCAGTTATGAACGTTTTTCGTGTTTTGTTCTAGTTGGAGTTGAGGATCGGACGTATGAAAAAGAACTTGAAGCAGTTTTAATGGAGAAAAACTATCAATATCGGTGTGCGTACAGAGCAAATATTTTTGAAACGTTATTTGCTGCCTCTTTTCATATTGCGTGAACATGAATCTGAATAAGACGCTAGCATCTTGTCAGGCTCATTTGTCTAGCTATCTCAAGACAAACTGCGATGTTTGCGTATGTAGCGATAAATCACCAATAACGAAATGGGGACAATAATTGTTAAAGCCGCAATAAATAAGGCGATCTGTGCTTCACTGTAGTTGGAGCGAACCTCAAAGGAGTAGACCTCTTCCCATTCAAACTCTAGGTTCGGAGAAGCATATGTTCTACCTTCACGGATCACCTTCAGAACTCCATTGAAAAATGGTTCTCCATGACTAAAGGAGCAGACGTTGAATTCCACGTTCCCATCTGCGTCAGCAGTTTGCACACGCATGCCATATGGATTTGAAGCTGTATACCACAATTGGGCTACATCAGAATATGGAGTTAACCCCGTTAGAGCAAGTTTGTGCATTATAGGTGTGTTCATATCTTGCTGTATTTTCCTTTGTGTCCGAGCTTCGCCTGTATAAATTCGAAACTCATCGATTTTGCCTTTCCATTCATAAGAAGCATAGCCTGGTCTCATCCGACCAATAGACCATCTACCCTTCCAGTCTTTATATGCCCCAATTGATTTTGAACCTTGTTCCGTTGCGTTGAGATACCATTTTGCAATTCCGGAAACGGCATCGTATACGAAAGCTACGTGAGTCCAAGTGTTGAGTTGAACTGGTTGGCTACTGTAGAAGGATGATGGCCCACCAGCCCATTGGTATACCATGGATTCGTTTTCGTGTTTTAGAATATATGGGAAAAATTCTTCGGTTCCAGCAAGAGCTATAGAGCCTTCACTAGTCGGGTAAATCCATGTTTCAATGGTGAAGCTTACGTCCACAATGTCAAGGTCTTGAACTAGAATTTGACCACTCAGCCATCGCAAAGATTGCCCATGTACACCACTTTCGAATTCAAGTGACCCTGTCTTTTCAGCAAACCGTCCATTCTCGGTGAAGTCGTAGAGGCAGGTGGAGTTGTACATGTCTTCCATATTATAACTGACTGCACCAGTCTCATTGTATAGTTCATAAGTCAGATAGACAAATGAGCCACTTTTTGTAGCATTTACTACGCCCGCAAGCGGATTGAACCCTTGAACGAGTACTCCAGAGAGAAGCAAATACGCAAATAAACCTGCAGAAACTGACAGAGCAGAAACCAAGACAGAGCTCGATAACTTTTTCATATGTACCCACCGTATTTATTGCAGTACTTGAACATATACTTTCGGTCAATTTTCACAATATTCTTGATGAAAAAACATTTGCACAGGTATGCACCATGAATAGCATGCAACAAAAGAAGTCGCGCGTATGATGACCTAGGCATGCGTCGCATCTCTTGCTTCGCCTAAAATCTTTTCGGTCTTCTTTCAGTAATTTTGCTCTTCTTTCCGAGAGTTATTTCTTCTACAACAATGGCTTTTTTCACAAAGATCACGAGCTTTTTGGAGGCACTAGTTATGAGCATAAATGTGCTCAAGTTTTTGAGCAAGAATCTGCCAAGAATATTTTCTTTCGGCTAATTCGCGTGCTCGCTTGCCCATCTCGTCCCTTAGATCAGAATCCCGCAAAATTTTCAATAACTTCTCTCCAAAATCTTTTGCATCATTTGGTGCAGCAACTAAACCACACTGGCTGACAATTTTCTCTATTTCAGGCAACGCTGTTGCCATAGTTGGTCGACCTGCAGCAAGATAGTCGCCTAGACGCAATGGACATCTTGCACGATCATATATAGTGTCTTGCATGGGTAGCAACAACACATCAGAAGCACCTAAGTATAGTAAATATTTAGGGTATGGTTGCCATCCAGCAAATATAACATTTCTCGACAAATTTAGCGACTTGATGAAACCTATCTGAGCTTCGCTTACTTTCATCCTTCCTACAAACAACAAAAGAGCCTCAGGAAAAACTTTGGTAACTTTGCTGTGGGCTTGCAAAAGTAGCTTGAAAGACCGTGGGTCTCGTGACGAGGACCAAATTTGGGTGCAGATTTTGTTTTCTAAGGGTAAATTAAGTTCTTTCCTCGAACTATTTCTATCTAGAGGTTTTATGTCCTTCACATTGGCACCGTTCGGGATTATTAATAATTTTTCTGGTTTGAAGCCTAATTGTAATGCACGACATTTCAAGGTTTCAGTCGTCACAGTCACGTAATCCGCGCATCTTGGAAACTTTTCTTCCATGAAACTAATGGGAAGTGCAATGAGTCGGTACAATCCTTTGTAAAGACTAATCATTCCGCCTCTACCCCACCAATCGTCCCAATCCGCGTAGATTTTTATGTGGCGAATTCGGAGAAGCCTTTCAAGATTAGAAAACAGAAGGGGCGCTGCATTCTGAGGCCACATCACATCAAATGAATGGATCACGTCGAAGTCCTGTGCAATCTCTAGGAGACAGTTTTGGATTGTATTCATAAAGACGGTTGCTACTCTTGAGGAGGAGCCGACTAGTGAACTAGTCTCATGGGTTACAAGTGAAGGGAGTAGGAAAACATTGACGCCATCCGATGACTTTCTTATCGTTTTTAAGGAAGGTTCTCTACTTCTGAGTACCAGTAGGACCTTGTGTCCTTCTTTGACAAGATATTTAGCTAGAAAAAAAGCGCGAAAGTATGTTCCGCTCATTTCTTCAGCTGAACTAAAAAAGATGATTTTGCGAGACAGTTATTCCGATCCCCATTCGCTACTATTGCTCAAATTTAATACTAAAGCGATTTTTTGAAACGTTTCAAAGCAAGTCCCACTATGAAGGACAGACACCTCGCATTATACTCTAACAGACGCAAAGCAGTCACAGATTTGTCGTTGTGATCTTGCAACTTCAAGCGAAGTAGAATTCCGTTCATTTCATCGCCAATAAAGATGTAGTCATTCAATAAAGACATCCTGGCAAAGACACTGCCATGTGCTATCTTTGTTGCGTCAAAAATTACATACCATTTATTGATATCCGTCGAAATTACAAGTGAACGCCAACCCACGCCAGTCATATATAGCTTTCCATTTCGAAATATTGGGTATCTAAACATCAACCTTATCGGACTATTAATATTAATCCATTTTACTCCATCTTGGGAAACAAAAAGGCGACTGTTGCTTGTAACAACAAATTTGTTCAGTTCTTTGACATTTGCAATGTTTCTTGCTGTTCTTCCTAAGGTCGTTTCTATCCATGAACGCCCTCCATTCATACTCTTAAACACCGATTTCTTCTCTCTAGCCGTTACCAAAATGGTTTGATCCTTTGCAGTCCCGTCGTAAATGGCTGTTGGATAGTTTATGTGAAGTACTTTGGTCCACGTCTCTCCAGCGTCCGTTGATTTCAGGAGATAAGATTTGGATGGTGTCGAGCTTACTTTGCCGTTACTGCCCCCTCCACCAACGCCAACGCCTATGTAAAGGCTGCCATCAGTAGAATCTTCAAAAAAATGTTTCCCGTAAGTACCCATTGGATCTTCATACACTTTTTCCCAAGTAGTTCCACGACCTTTACTTCTATATATAGCGAACCACATTCTTCCATGAGTATAGAAACCTGCATTCCACATCGGAGCCAATATAGTTCCTTGAGAAGTTAGAAAAGGTTGTCCCGAAGTTGTGTTCCGTCTATCTAGTGAATGAAAATCTGCTATTTCACTCCACGATTCACCATGATCTCGTGAAACAAGCAACTTGCAAATTGGTTTGGAATATGGTCTCACAAGAGCAACGCTAACATATAATTCCTCGCCATTGGTATCAACATAAGGCCATATTCTGTGGTACTTGCCATAGTTCAGAAGTGTGCGGTAGGAGCGGCTCAATTATGAAACATTTCCTTTAGTGTTAATCATTTCGTCGGAATTATTTGCAATATTTGATAGATTTTGTCCAGCGTATCGTAGACATCGACTTTTCCTGCATATGAAAAAATGAAGTCGTTCACTGGCGAGATACTTATGAAGGACACCTTCCCAGAACCTGAGTCCTTTTCTATAGCAAAAGGCGCAACTGGCAATCCATTCAGAGTATAGTTTGCAATCACTCTAGTGGTTCCACCGATGTCTAGGCTCGACACCGTAATTGTCGGTAAATCAACGGTTTGGCTGCCGACGATACTGTTGGCGGTGTACGTATTGCCCGTAATGTTTTGATACACCGTAATCTCATCAACGAGTATATCCACCGAAAGTTGAAAACCAGTACTCATCACCAGTCTTGTTACGTTTGTCAAGTCTAATTCTCCGTAGTAGTTCTTTGCAGGTATAAGAATCCGTTTCCAGCCATAGAAGCTTGGAACATATTCTGTCCAATTCCATTGTGAGAGGAACTGTGCCCCGCCAAACTGTCCCGTTTTACCATTTATGTCGTAAAGTTTCAGGTACCACTGTGGTCCCGAAATGCTATTGCTGTGAATCCAAATACCAATAGTGTCCCATGCGCTCAGATTCCAAGGCTTTCCTTCAGTTTGAGTTATGTTGTATGTCCACCCACTCCACTGTGACGACAGGGGATTTTCAAAATTCAACCTCAAACTAGCGTTTCCTTCAACTTTCTCCGTTGTTTCAATGCTTATGCTTCCGCGCTCTGCCCATCTCGACCAGCCAGAGTCTGAGTCACAATTTACAAGTATTTTTTTCCGCCTCAATCCGAACCAGTCTTCAAAAATGCCGAAAGAGTTAATGTTGAACACAACCAAATTTCCCCCACGATCCACCCAGTCAAATAGTCTAGACGCATCCTCCTCGTCGGGCACAGGGTCGTAAGGTAATAGAACGGTATTTGAAACGCTTTCGATTCCAGGATCAGACATATTATTCAGAATCTTGTAAGAGACACCGCTCAGGGCTACTGTAAAAAGTGAAAGGACATACGCTTCAAATGCTTGCCCGGATGATTCAGAGGGTTTGACAATGCCTAATTCGGATGCCGAGGAAGTGGGGGCCTGAATAGAAGGTGGAACAGAATAAATTGTTACCTCAGAATTGTTGAACACCACCGGAAGTACGCTTAATAGCAGTTGAAGCAAAAGACTCTTCTGCAATTCTGGGCTATCCCTAGTTCGATGCAAATAGATATACGCTGCATTGGTTCGTTTCATTGTAGACAGAACATTTTCGGGAGTCTGCCCTGACCAGCCTGACTGCCATTCAGCTCCTCCTAGCCACAAACCCGGGTCGTCCCACCATTTATCGTTGGCGAAAGCTCTAATGTAACTTGTCCCCGACGATTTGGCTATGTAGGCTATGTATCCCCGAGGCAACGAATAGTACAGATACGTCAAAGCTTGACGTTCTTCCTCAGACATCTTTGTCACAAAAAAGACGTTCGAAGAAAAATCTTGTGCTATCAAAGTTGAAGAGACACTTGCAATAACTATGAGGGATATCAAAAGCGTCGATGTGCTAACTTTTGTTACGTATTTCAGTCCAAATGACTTTCTCGGAACAATGCGTCTAAAGATTTCGAACAATGCGAACGCTGCTAATATGCCCACCATAGGACGCATATAGTTGTTTAGGATAGTTCTTTCCCCACCGCCGGTGTAGAAAAAGTACACGTTCAAAACTGTTATGCCACGGCCACAAATGAAGAGAAACGCTGAGGACAAAACACCAAAGATAAGAGCGTTTTTGACTTTTTTCTCGAGCTTTCTCCACCTGAGCAAAAGAATACTTGTTCCAATAATACTGAAGAGAAAAGGAACCCCTAGCAATACTGGATAAGCATACCATAGGGTCCAGACAGTAGATTGCGTTGTGTCAAGGGCTTCAAAGAAGGCAAACCACAGAATCAGCGATACGCCGTATAGGTAAAAAATTACTTCTACACCAAGGCGCTCATTCACCCATCCAGGAAGCTTACTTTTCAAACTTTGGTACTTCGAAATGAAAATGTTGTAAATTGACTCTGGCATACGAGCATAAGATAAGATTATAACTGACACTGATGCAGCGGCCGCGATATAGAAGCTAGGACTATTAAGGTAATAATACCTTCTACTCGGCGCATAAAAACTAGTGTAAGTAAAATAGTAATTAGTGAGGCATAGTTCAATTACTGTGACGAATATCAAAGCAATCAGGACAGCAATAGCCGCCACCCTGATTCTCTTTTTGCCCTCGGTATCGCGCGAGACAATATAAATGACGAGCAAAGCCCCCAGAAACACAAAAAATACAAGCCCATCAATTACGTGAAACAAGTAGCTCAACGCCCAAATGCTACTCATCAGAAGGAAGTTAAGTCCCTTCCGCAAATTCAGACGCTGAACTGCGTATACCATCCACCAAAGGGCTGCAACGGCCACCACCGAGTGTTTTAAACCTACCACAAATGGAGGATACCAACCTTGAACGTAGAACTTGCCTCCAGTATCAAAAAGAAGTCCAGTCCAAGTTCGAGAACTCCCAATGAAATCTCTCAAGTAGACGGCATAGAGCCATGAGGGCCCAGAGAAAACTGTATAAGCCAAGGTGGCAACGGCAGCTACTTTCTTATCTTTAAAGAAGCTAGAAACCATGACATAGAACGATAAAACGGAAATAGTGATTAATGGATACAATGAAAAATATGCGTTGGCCAACGGAGCTCCAGAAATGACTGCGAAACCTGCTAAATACAAATCGAACCACCAAGGAATTTGCAACCAAGCAAAAACTCTACCATCTAGGAAGGATTGAGCAAATCCATGATGTCGCCACATGTCAGTACCCGGTCCTCCTATGAAAAAGTCTATTTTAGAATACGGCCACAACAGCCATAAACCCACAAATCCGACTACCAGAGCAACAAGAATCTCAGAACGTCCCAGCCTAAATTTTCCCGTTGCATGGAGAGCGAGACCCGAGTCAACTGGAGTGCGGCGCCATCGGAGCAAACGATGAATGAAATAGGCGAATATAATTGTAGCATTAACTAGAAGGAAAACATCGAGAAAGAAAACATCGATAATGCCGCGCGCGTAAGCACTCAAGAGTCCGGTAATCGTTAGCAAGAATAAACTTAGAAAATATGAAGTGACTAGTTTTACTAGCCCTCGGAATTCTCCACGCTTCCCGGCAATCGTGAGGATAACGTAGCCCGGAAAAAAGTTTAGACCAAAAGCTGCAACCATCCGAATTATGTTAAACGGATGCGCACTCGCTAAGTCACTCCACCATAGCCAGAGTTCACCGTAAATTGGCGATATCAAATATATCATTGCTAGAGAGACAATGTAAGTTGCAACAATCAGCACCTCGAATAAAGAATTGCCACTTTCTATGATGGTTGATTCCTCTGTGGTTTGAACACCCCTGGTGTCGAGCAAAAGTTCTACAACCACAAAAGTAATCAACAAAAGAACAAAACCCAAAACAAGCTTTGATGGACTGACCATAAGATACAATGTCCATGCCATCACAATGACCCCGGAACCAACCGCTAAAAGATGTTTAATAACGCTAGAACGTTCCAACTTCTTCTATTTCCTTTTCGAGTAGATCAGTGATTCTTGACCAATCAAACCTCTGCTCAACTAGCTGCCTTGCATTTCTTCCCAATCTTGTAGCAAGTTCTTCATCTTCTATCAGGGCAGAAAACTTCTCTGAAACTTTTTTAGGGGTAACATCTTTGACAACAAGACCTGTGAATTCATCTCTCAAAATGTCTTTGGAAACTGGAGAAGAGACTACGGGTTTGCCGCAAGCAAAATACTCCAAGATCTTTGTAGGTATAGTGAATGCATTAATAGGAGAAAAGCGAAGAGGACCCACGGTGATGTATGCACCTCTAATGAATTCTGGAATCAAATCATGGCGAACGTATCTATAAAAAGTTACTTTTTTTCCCAAATTCAATCTCTTCACTAATTCAAAAAGATGTAAACGTTCAGGACCATCTCCAATTATTACAAGGTTTGATTGATTCTCTTTATCAAGAAGAGAAAAAGCTTTGATTAAAGAGTCAACGCCGTCTTCAGGCATTATACTGCCAATATACAGAATCGACCTCTGCAAATTAGAATTGGTTTTAGAAGGCTCCGGATAGAAGATTTTGGTGTCAACACCATTTGGTACCACAGCAACCTTGCTAGGCAGGTGGCCGTTTTCCGTCAAGAGACTCCGTATCTCCTCGGTCAAAACCAACAATTTATCTGCCTTTTTTCCAATGGTCCTTAGAAAAACTCCATAACACGAATTGATGAAGATCCGCTCAAAAAAAGGACTAGAAATTGATGGATCAGTAATCATATCGTGCACTCTCACTACCCAGCGTTTTCCCTTCAAAATCTTTAGCAGAAACCCAGGAAAAGAGGCCAGATGAAACAAATGGAATTGCGTGATTACCAAATCGTATTGGTGCCTAAATACTTTCAATAAGTTGAAAAGATGAGGAATTGTTGTGCTAAGCAGCAACGGTATAGGTAAAGACGCATATACCTTAAGAGAGTTAGAAGACCACGTCTTACCTTGCACGGAAAGTGTAGAGGTGTATTTACTGAAGGTTTGCGGACAAAACACAAGCAGCTCGTGCCCCTTTTCCACCAGACCCTTAACTATCTCATATGTATTGGTGGATGCAGCAAATCCAGCAGGGGGGAAATAATGAGTGATGTAGGCTATTCTCATTACGGTAAACTCTGATACGTTTTTTCGTATTTCTTCGCGATGATGCCCCAAGAGAAGGTAGCTTTCATATGCTCTCTAGCTTTTCTGCCCATCTTTTTGGCCAAGTCTTCATTTTCAATCAAAGTCTCAGCGTACTTCTCAAACGACTCAAGGTTAGATTTGTCGACTAAAAAACCTGTTTCGTTGTGAATGATTATATCGGGTATTCCGTTAACATTTGTCGCTACAGCTGGCAATCCCATCGCAGAGGATTCTAATAGAACTGTGGGCAAACCCTCACTTTGAGACGGCAACATGAACAGATCAGCTGCAGCGTAACACCCGTATTTTTCCTCGCCGAAAAGAGACCCAGTGAAAGTAATTTTATTTCTGAGCGGAGATGCCATGCTTTCAAGTCGGCTGCGTAGAGGGCCATCGCCGACGATGAGAGCTCTCACTTTGTAACCTCGTTCAACCAATTTCTTGATTACAGAAATGAGTATGTGGATTCGTTTTACGCTTACCAATCGCCCTATGAATAAGATTACTCGCTCATCTTCTTTTATGCCGTATTTGCGGCGAGTATTTGCAAAATCAACGCTTTTTCTGAGATGATCTATCTCATTGGTATCTATTCCGTTGGGTATTGTGGCAATCTTATGGCTTGAAATGCCAAGTTCTCGCGCTTGTTCCGCGAGATTTGAGTACAACAGAACAACTCGGTCGTATCCTTCGAGAATTGTTTTGCCTAAAGACCGTGTATAAACTCGGGACAGTAGGTCGAGTATAGGTGAACCCAAGGAATAGCCCCCGATACCTAGCAAGGAGTCGTTCACTATAATCGCAGGAATGTCGTAACTTTTCTTGATAAGGATAGGACACATTGATGTCAAATATTCATAGTCACACACATGTATCAAGTCGCACGAAGCTTTTCTAACCATAGTGAATAGCTCTTTAACCCAAGAGTGCGGGTAGGGCAGGGTAATTATTGAATTTCGAATGGGCACGAAGAGAGCACCAACATATTTCACGTAGATATTCTTACTCAAGTTAAATCCTTGACCTCGTGGAAACTTGTTGCACGGCTGCAAAATAGTTATACTATATTTTTTGGGCAGATGCTTCGCCAAATCGTAGACTTCAGGTCTTTGAATGGAGGATGGATTAATGAAACACACGTTCACGGAATAACTTCCCCAACCAGACTACGACGGCCTGCTGCTACATTTGACAATAAGTTAAGAGCAAAGAGTAGTTGACCGCACATTGGGGCAATATCATCTCGTGTCATTATGTCGCAGGCCACAGCGGATGACCGTAAGAATTCTTTAAGGGACTTTGCTATCCCATTACCATCAATTATCGATGAGTAAAGCCACAGAAAATCTCCAGCTAACCATCTCTGCCTCAAACCAGTTCTATATTTCGAACCATCGAAGCCATTTCCATCGACCATAGATTTGTAGAGCAAGTAAGGAAAGTCCACACCAGCATTTATGGCAAGAGGTAGAGACCCCCAAAATCTACCATTAACTTCAATAACGTTTAACTCGTCAGGGTTTCTCTTTACTCTAAATTCAACCATTGCAACTCCTTCCCATTCCATAGCTTGCAACAATTTGATGCCTAATTGCGCCAGTTTGTTGTCTCTGACACTCTCACGGAGCGTGCTGGCTCCGCCAGTCGTTGGATATTCTCTTAGCCTTCTATGAATGAAAATTACTGTGGGCTCTCCATCATGAATGAGGGCTTCCACACCATAGCCTTCTCCTTGAACAAACTTCTGGACCATGAGAAAATCTTTTTGAAGCCCCACTTTCTTAAGGATAGAAATCAGCCTCTTCCATTTCATTACAAAATCTTTAGGATTGTATGCATAGTTTTTCGGGGTGACTTTGAGAATTAAGGCTTTTTCACCTATCCACGTAACTTTCATTCGCGGTTTGATGACCACGGGATATTCTATTCCCTTGGAAAAGTCATTCACATTATTGAGGTCTTCGCCGAAAACAGTTTTGGGGTATGGTATGTGGTGTCGCTGAGCTATCTCGACGGTCTCAACCTTGTCGAATGCTTTGATTGCTGTAGAGTAATGTGGCACGGCCACTTTTGTGTAATGTTCAAAGTCCTCTTTTTGTTCGATTATTGGGACCATGGCGATGTCGGTTATGGGTATCAAAAGGTCAAAGGATTCGTCTCTAACTAGTTTTAACATAGCTTTAACAAACTTTGTTCTCTCCATTTCAGGAGGTGGATACAGAATCCTTTGTTTGCAGTACTTGGATAGAAAGCCAATATTGAAGCGTGTGCTGTCTCCGGCTGTGACTTCTATTTTTTTCTTCCCCAAAGACCTGATCACTGCTAAAGCAGCTCTTTCTGAAGCGTCGGTAACGAGAACCTTTGGCAATCGCGGGACCTCAAGGTAGTCGCAAAGTATATTTGACTACTTGTATTCCAAAGCTAAGCGCATGAACAATGTGAGAAGATTCTCTGCCGAGGAGCATTCTTTTTCCCTTAATAACGTGTTTTCTCATTTCTTCTAGGGTTTCTGAGGCATCTTCAAAAACTGTTCTTACACATCCTATTTCGAAACCTAGATGGGCGTCGCTTCCAGCTATTACTGGCTTATTGAACTTTAACGCAAGGTCTTTAGCCTTCAGGTTTTCCCATCGTCGTGTTCTTCCGTTCAATGCTTCGATAACGTCTATTTTATTTGCTGCCTTTTTCAAGTTGGTTCCGTGCATTCGAGCGGGATGCAACAAAACGGCTACTCCATCCTGTTCTTTGATTTCATCAATTGCCTCATCGATATTCTGTATTCCAATACCCGATTCAACAAAAAGCCCCATTATGTGACCAGCATCTGTTTCTAATTCAACAGCTGGAATCACAATCAGACTTGTGGAGGTTGCTTCTTCCATGGTTTTTAATGCTCCTTTTGTCGTGTTGTGGTCGGCTACTGCAATAGCTGAAAGCCCTTTCTTTAAGGCGGTTTTTACAATATTGCGAGGGGCAAGAAGTGAATCGAAAGAATAGCGAGAATGAACGTGGAGATCAGCTTCAATCATTCACAACCGCAACCATGCACGATTAAGCAATGTAACTCTCCATGTATTCCTTAATGCTTGTGAACTGAAATTTAGATAATAGGTGTTCTAGTTTCTTCGATGTCTCTTTCAATTTGTGGTACGTCACAAAATATCTGTACAGTCCTAGTTTAAGTTGAGGCGTCTCTGGATCAAGCTCCCAGTTGTGAAAGAATATAACAGCTGGTAATCCGCGCTGATTTAGTTTTTTTATGGCTTTTGCAATTAAATTAACTGGGAAAAAACGCATGTAAAAACCGCCAGCTACAGGTACTTTAATACCCCCAAGTCTGTACACGAGCAAAGGGAACTCCCATAATTTGGCGTTTTCATCTTTTTCGATAACATTTCCATGTGAGGGCTTGTAAGGGATTGTAGGAGCATTCCAAACTCCATATAGTGGTGTTTTTGCTGGAAAAAGACTGGAATCATATTGAGCGCCAGAGTTCTCTAAAACTTTTAATGCCCACTTGGTTTTGTTACTTAGGGAAAAGGATGGCGCCCTAAATCCAGCACACTTCTCACTGACAAGAGAATTGAATTTTTCAATTTCTGCGCGTAAGGTGTCGGCGTCAAGATTCCATAATGGTTCATGATAATACCCGTGAAATGCTATTTCATGATTGTTTTTTCTTATACTTTCTATTATTTGTGGATGTTTTTCAGCCAACTCGCCCACCACAAAGAATGTGGCTTTTAGTTTGCGTCTGTTCAGAAGATCTAAAGTTATTTTTAGGCTGTGTTGTATGCGCTCCTCTCTGTAGGGTATCGCCTTGTTTTTTACGTATTCTGGATGGTACCATTCCTCAAGGTCTACGGTTAAGATGTTGAGCAAACTTTTGAGGTGTCCTAAATCTTAGAGAGTTGTTTCCTATGTTATTGCTTGATGTTGTTTGTTGCTCGTTCTCTTTTGATGGCTCTCTGTATTGCGTAAAGAGTTATCGCTGTGAATATAGAGAAGATTCCCATTAGTGTAAAGGCCACGGCAGCTAATGAAGGTCCGGTTGGTAGTTGACGATACTCTGGTGCCAATGAGTAGTACAGTCGTATCGTCCATAAACCAAAAACAAAGCCTACACCAACAAGTATTGCTCCTGGTACGCCCAAGTAGGTTAAAGGCCTTTCTTCCACAACCAACCTAATGATAGTTGATATTACACCTAGTCCATGTTTAAGTGGGTTATGGGTCGACGTTTCTAATCCTTGGTAATGCACTTCAACTGGAACTTCTGCCAACACCAAGCCGAGATCCTTAGCCTTCAACAAAATTTCCGCACTTATGCCCATTCCTTGTTCTTCAAATGTTAGACTTTCTATCGCTCTTCGATTGTAGGCTCTAAGGCCACATTGAGCGTCTGTCAGCTTGCTTTCTTGTGTGGAGTTACCTGTCATCTTTGTGAGAACTTTGATTCCGAAACGTCGGTAAAGCGGCATACCTCTGTTCTGCTGAAGGAATCTTGAACCGATAACGATGTCCGCCTTGTTGTCCAATATCGGTTGTGTAAGCTTGGGGATTTCTAAAGCATCATGTTGTCCATCAGCATCTAGGGTCACCAACAAATCTGCATTCAAAGCCCTAGCTTTTTCGAACAACGTTTGAATGGCTGCTCCGTATCCCATATTTTTTTCGTGCTTTATTACAATGGCGCCGAGCTTTTGTGCGATTTCCGCGGTCAAGTCTTGAGAGCCGTCGTCGCAGACTACGATTTCGTCTACGTGTTCTTGTGCCAGCAAAATCACTTTGGCTATGGTTTTTTCCTCGTTGTAGGCTGGAATGCCTGCTATTATCATGTCTCATTCCTTTTGGCGAGTTTCAGCTATCCATTTACGTGTTGAGGGCGTTGACTCCAAGGAATTCTATGAAGCGTCTATCAAATTTCCAAGAGGAGGACGCTTTGTTTCCCCATCTCGTACCTAGGGTGCAAAGTCTTTCAGCAATTTCGTGCCCAATCCTTTCAGCTCTTTTCATAAAGTCTTGCTCTAAACACTGCAAGATCTTGTCGACAATTGTTGAAATAGTTCTAGCAAGGGTTGTGCTTCGAACGTTCTCTACGCATCTCACTGTCAAATCTACAATAGCTCTCTCTACTTTGGATAAGGCTCTGAACCAGACTCTGGTCCTCAAGGCCCTCGACTTTATCTTCATAAGATCTTGCCTAGTCGTCAAAGGAATACCTCTCCTCCTTTCTCAATATGGACCCCTCCCCAACGGGTCTCTCCCGATAATAAACTAAACTTTGCTCTATTAAAGGTTACTTCCCGAATCTTTCATAGATCAGATTTCTATTTTTAACCATAAAGCTTGTCCGGAAAAACCGGTTAATTACGAGCTTTTTATGAGTGTTTGACCTTTCCTTTATAATAATTGTACGCAGAAATAGATTGAGGTTGCAGTTGGGTATTGTATGTCAGCTTTATGGAATGAAATATGGAAAAAAGCCTCAGCTTTTTCTCCTATAAGTTGGTATGCTGAAGAATTTCTGCAATATTTAGTCAGGTTGTCTTCAACTCAGGAATCAGCTCTTTTTTTAGAACCAGGAGCGGGTAGCGGACGCTTTGGTTATCATCTGTCGAAAAGAGGGATTGAGATTGTTGCTTTAGATTTCTCTCGAAATTCTGTAAGGTTGTTACAGACAATTAAGACAAAATGCGGGAAGGGCTTCCATATTGTTCGCGCAGACGTTCTCCATATGCCTTTCAGAGACTACACGTTCCATGTGGTTTACAGTGAGGGCCTCGTAGAACATTTTCTGAAGCCTCATTATATCTTAAGAGAAATGACCAGAGTTTTACGGAACTTTGGCATACTAGTTTTCAGTGCCCCCAACAAATTTTCTTTTCACACCTTGGGAAGATTCATGGTTACAAAGCTGATGAGCAAAAGGTGGCCTTACGGGTATGAAAGATCTTTCTCAAAAAACGAAGTGAAACGTTTACTTCAATCTTTCGGGCTCAAAAAAATCGAAGTTTATGGGATAGGCCTCTTTTATGGTGTTGGAAGGTATATGCCTAGCCCATTGCAGGCTTTTTTAAATTACATCAATGTTAGAACGAGAGAGAATAAACTAGGCGTGGTTTTAACTGAGCATTTCGGCTTTCAGGTAATAGGAAAAGGTGAAAAACAGTGCGTTTAAATTCTTAATAGTAGTTGAAACTTTCTTAGGATTCCTTCTCTTTTCGAGTAAATGTATAAAAAGACGGTAATCCATGTAAACAATAGAATATAACCTGCGAAGTTATGAACTTCAGCGCTGGCTTCAGTTGTGTAAAAATACTCAGTTACGAAGATTAAAACAACACGCAATAGATTGAGAAGGAATGTCCCAAGCAATCCTATTGCTGACCACAATATCTTTGCCTTCTTGCTTCCTGGCCCCTCAAATAATAGGATAATCAGGACCAAAGCAAATACAAACGCACTTTCAAAGCCAATACATGCCCAGACGATTTGATACATAACAGGTCTATTCGGTGTATACAAAATTACTGTATTTGGATCTGAATCAGGAATTTTAGCTTTAATTCCTACAGCATTTATAATCGCGACTATTAAGCTTGTGAAAAATGGAACCAAAGGTTTAAAGTAAAATTCTGCCCAGCGAGACACCATAGGACCCGCTGACGCAGCGATAATCAGGAATACAGGTGTGAATGCCTCTCTTAAGGCAGTTATGTTGAAGAAAACAAGAAATAAACCCAGAATGTGCGCAGCGTAATTAGCGGATCCATAGTAGATTGCCAAAGGAAGGAAAGGAAAGAAAGGTAGAAGTGCCAAATGAATAAAAGGACTACTAATAATGATGAGGAGACCAAACAATCTCTGGATGAGTTTTGCTTCTCTGTAGGAGAACAATCTTGGTTTTTTAATAGCTAGAATAACAAATCCATAGAATGGAATAACCATAGCCGATGGCCATTCAAAATGGAAGTAGATTATTGCAATAAGTGGGATGAAAGCGAGAAAGTAGAAGATTCTTGGCCTATTTTCCGTGGAAGATATAGCCATTTTCAAACGCTTTAAGGCATGGTCGCGTTCCATCTTAGCTCACTGCTTTCCTTAGTGCAACCGCTAAATATTCCAGCTCCTTTTCAGTGAGCTTGGGAGAGTTGGATACGTAGAATCCTCTTAGATGGGCAGCTTTTGATATAGGGCAATTCTCAGTGTTAAACTTGAATTGCCTGTAAGGAGGCTGGTCTGGAATGAATGAAAGTAATGGGCGAGTTTCAACTCCAAGGTTTTCCAGTTTTCTAACAGCTTTCTCCTTTTTCTCTTTGTTTTCCGCGAGCACATGGTAGTCGTAATACACGTTGAAAGCGTATTCCTCTTCGGTTGGAAGTTGGAGGTTTAAGTCGCTTAATTCTTGACTTAGATATGTTACGTTATTTCTTCTTTTCCTTATGTAGTTGTCTAGTTTTCCCAATTGAACGATGCCTATAGCAGCGTGAATATCCGACAGCTTATAGTTGTAGCCAAAAATCGGATAATAGAACTTTTCACGCTTACTCATCCCAAAAGTTCGTAGCAAGCGCATTTTTTCAGTCAGTTCCTCATCGTTTGTTAGCGCCATGCCGCCTTCCACAGTGGTGATAAGCTTGTCAACGTAAAAGCTGAAACAAGAAACATGACCAAAAGAGCCCACTTTTTTCCCTTTGTATCTCGCTCCGTGAGCGTGAGCTGCATCCTCAATCACGTACAAGCCATGTTTCTCAGCCACTTCCATCAAAG
>Ga0209636_10000758_pt1 | contig 31997 bp, 25 predicted proteins | sample DeeMarSWOR152_54_FD_187464 | JGI IMG/M metagenome (GOLD analysis project Ga0209636, IMG submission 187464) | Marine sediment microbial communities from White Oak River estuary, North Carolina - WOR-1-52-54 (SPAdes) (version 2) | ecosystem: Environmental > Aquatic > Marine > Intertidal zone >...
GCAACAACAAGCTTGCCACTGCTTGGCAAAGCAAAACCTGTCAAAGGACCAGCAGCAAAAACAAGCTTATTTTCGGGTGACAGCGGATCAGTTCCAGACTTGAGTTCATCCCACAGAATTTTAGCTGCAAAACCCCTCCCACCAAGAAAATTTTTGGCAATATCTGCATCATACTTTTCTGCAATCACCTTACCCTTACTTAAATCAACTCGCAAAAACAGTCCATTCCAACCAAACATGGCGTTTCACCCTCAAAGCAGAGTGCATATCTATCTAGTTGAACCTAAATAAAACTTAGCACATTACACTTTAAATTTACGCAAGCTAGCGATTCGAAAGGTTATAGCGACGATTCTTGGAATCAACTATGCCTTTCTCAAACAACTTGCGCAACGCCTTGAAAACCTTTTTTTCGGATTCTCCGACTCTCTCAGTGATTTCAGCAAGCGTCAACCCTTCATCGGAACTTTCTAGCGTTGAAACAATAAGGTCTTCAAGTTTTCCCATGGTAACCTCCTCACACCAAACCAAAGAGTTCAGTCTAGCTTTCTGAATCATAATTTATAAATTAATTGTTTTTTATAAACTTCCATTTCTTACTTTTTCATGAACTTACAAAATTATAAAATTCAGTGTGTCCATTTGTTTTTTTCCGCATTCTAGAGCGCGCGCTGATGGATTTAGTTAGTTTCTTGGTCACTTCACTTTTCAAGGCAATCACATACCTTCAGTTATTAACTTTCTGACCTCGCACGTCGTTTCTTTTGGATTTTGCGTTCACTGAGAATAATGCTCAAGTAAGTTTCGATCGCGTTAAAGAACCTTTTATTCCAGTTTGACTCCTGACTGCACACTGCAGGCTTCTCCTGCACCACAAATTTATAACATCTAACCCGCCCTTTCCTCGTATGTCACCGGAGGCAAACGTAAATGAGCAGCAAACGAAATGTCGTGCTATATCTGGATGCGGAGCGCACGCACCCGCAAATTTTATTAATGCATATCTCTGAGTGAAGGGTGGATGATGTATGGAGAAAGATCGAATAGTATTGCCAATAATATTGGTGTTTGTCGCCATTACTTGTCCCCTACCTTTTCTAGTTGCGTTCTTTCCCGGACTTCCTCTCCACCTACCTAGTTTTTCTATCTACCTACCCACCTGCCTTATTGTTGGTATGATAATACTGCTCGTTGGGATACCTCTCGCATTCGCTTTAAGCGATGATGCCTTATTGACGGTGACCATTTTCAGTTTGATAGAAGTATTAGCTACCTTCGTTTATCCGTTTATCTGCAATTTTTTGGGTCTTATGCGCCCAGATTTTTCCATTTTATATGTGTTGTTGTCCATAGGTTGGTGGCTTTATTTCCTTTTTATAGGCTGGCGCTGGGAGAGTTGACCTGAACTATCCCCGTTTCTTTCACTATCCATTCTTGCTCTTGTAGTGATGGTTCGCTCTTACTCCATGCTCTGGACTGAAATAATGACTGTGCGCGCTAACTCAAAACGAGTTTGCAGTTGATAACTTGATAAACAAGCCAATTCAACATTGAAAGATCATAAGCCTAAGCGTGAACGCAAATCATAAACACCATGATGTAACTTATACCAGACACTCACAGCAAACGATAAGCTATGAATATAACGTAATAGTCAAAAGAACCAAGCTCTAAAACGCTTTAAGCCCCCTAGGTCTGAATTGTTTTGATAAGTATACTAAACTCACAAAAAAGCTAAACCATGATACGCAATGAATGATGTGGAAGATTCCACAACACTACTTCTATTTAACTCCAAAAAAAGACGCCTAGCGCGCGAGCGCGCTGATGATTCTACTTGTTTAACGTCAAACTTCAATATCAACATGCCTGTTAGAACCAGCGTAAACATTATTCCAGATACTGTTCTCTTCAATACTTACTTCCCCTAATCTAACATGGTTCAATTATAAAATAACATTTACAGAAAAGTCTTCTATTGTTATTGAAGTATGTTACTGTGTTAATGCATATATTGGTGCATCTGTAATCTATGACTATTCATGCCTTTCTAGATCTTACTGAAAACACCTAATCGAAACCTAGTTTATGATGGATAGATTTATCTTCTAGAAAATACTTTTATATACCATTCGGGGAACTTATGAATTTTCCGTCAAGGAGAAGGGGTTCTCTAGTTATTTCTGTAGCCATTCTGGAAGCTGCAAAGAAGGGTGTCAAGAAAACACGTCTACTTAGCTCGGTTTCTTTAAGTTATGAACAACTTGTCAGATATATCGAATTTCTGAAAGCTCGTGGTTTTATTAAAGAGCATGATACTTCGTATCAAACCACAGATAAAGGATTGCAATTGATAGAGGAATTTGAGTCTTCATCATTTATACGAAACGTAGTGGCCACCTAAGGCTTTAATATAGGAGCGCTGACACAACATTTTCCCTTTTTTCTATCTAGCTTAGACAAAAAAAAGAGTGTTTGTGAACTTTTCTTTCCATGAAGTCCTTGAAACAACTATGTCGTAAAATGTTTGTGAATTTAGTAATTATACTTGGTATAGTCCATTCGATAATGGTTTCTTCCACAAATCATAAAAACTGAAGCAGATGACCTAATACAGGAAACTCTGGGACTAATGAAGTTATGAGAAGACTTGTGTTGGCAATTGGTTTGATACTTGTTCTTATGAGTACGTTAGGTATAACTGAAAAACTTCAGTTAACACATGCTTCTCCTTACACTGATATAGATGTAAACATAGCTTATGATATGATCACTAACGGTAGCTTCCCTGATCTTGTTCTTTTGGATGTGAGAACCAAGAGTGAATATGATAGTGGACATATTTATGGTGCAGTTTGGATCCCTATTGATGAATTGGAGACAAGAGTTGAAGAGTTGGCAGGACTTGAAGATCATGAGATAATAGTGTATTGTCTTTCAGGAGGGCGAAGTGTCACAGCATCTGGCATTCTTGACTCCTATAATTTCACTAAGGTCTATAACATGTTGGGAGGGATTTCAGAATGGGAGTCAGATGGCTACCCAACTTGGATAGCAACAGTCCACAACCTCAACTCAACTTATAACTACGATACTATTCAGGCAGCAATAAATGCCAATCAAACTTTGGATGGACATACCATCTTCATAGATGAAGGAACATACTACGAAACCGTACATGTCTCCAAAGCAATATCACTTGTCGGAAGAGACAGTAAGATGACAATAATAGACGGCAACCAAACTGGGGGAGGAGTCCATATTATGGCTGACAATGTCCTTCTATGCAACGTCTCGATACAAAAATGCAGAACATGGGGGCTGAACAGTGCAATCTTAATAGAAGAATCAAGCAACTGCAGGATTCTGGACACAATTGTCATCAACAACACAAAAGGCATTTTCCTATTCTACTCAACCAACAGCACAATATCAGGAAATCTTATTAGCAATTGTGAATTCTCGTTCGGAGTCCATGGTGAGGAGTTGATTGATTTCATTCACTCAATCGACAGCTCAAACCTAGTGGATGGAAAACCTATCTATTATCTCCTCAACCAGACTGGCGTCGCAATAAATCCATCAACGCATCCAAATGTGGGATACCTGGCTCTCGTGAACTCGCTTAATGTCACCGTTGAAGATCTGGAATTGACGCGTAATTGGGAAGGCCTAGTCTGTGCATATACAAACGAATCAACAATAAGAGGAGTGAGCTTGGTGAAGAATATAGTCGGACTGCACTTGACAGGCTCATCACATAACACCATTTCGGAAAACAACCTCATCGAAAATGGATTCGGTCTTGGAATAGTTGGAGGCGGCGTCGCGCTTACATACTCTTCAGGTAACTCCATCATTGGGAACCAAATAGCGGAAAACAACTACTATGGAGTTGTAGTTGATGATTCCTCTCACAACTCGATCTATCATAACTGTTTTGTTGAAAACAAGAACAAACAGATCTTGTCGTTCAAATCGACGAATATCTGGGACAATAGCGTCGAGGGTAACTACTGGAGCGAGTACAATGGAACAGACGCAGGGAACGACGGAATCGGTGATATGCCATTTTCTCTAGATGCGAACAACACAGATCATTATCCATTGATGGGAGTGTTTCACAGTTACGATGCGCCAGCGAGTTTTCACGTAGAGGTCATCTCCAACTCAACTGTAGATGATTTTGAGTATTACGAGTCAAACAATACAATTATAATGCATGTTTCCAACATGACTTCAAACCAAACTCATGGATTCTGCAGAGTCACCATTCCACATACACTGATGAACGTAACCAACATAGAAGTAATTATCGACAATGGAACAACACCACTCCTATACCACAACTACACGTTATACGATAACGATACTCACAGATGGATATACTTCTCTTATCCGCATTCAGTACATGAAATTGACATCATTCCAGAGTTTCCATCACTGTTAATCTTACCTCTCTTCATGATTGCAACACTAGTGACAGCTATAGTCTACAGAAGAAAACATACATCTGACCATTTCCTCTTTTAACTAGCAATTGAAATGACTTGACCAACACGTTGAACATAGGAAAAGCTATAGCAGAACCAAAATTAGAATCACAAATTCTCATCATTACAAGATATTTTGGAGATTATAAGTCATTTAGAATTATTTTTCTGCCTTTGTAGAGGATTTTGATTCCTTCGGAGCTAGTTATGTGTCCTATTTCTTCTGCTAATATCCCGGTTTTCTCCAGAATATCTATCGCTTTATCTCTATCTGCTTTATCCACTATTAATGCGAATCCCCATCCCATGTTAAAGGTTTTAAACATCTCCTCATCGGTTATGGTGCCACCTAGTTTAGAAGCGGTTTTTTGGATTAATTCAAAAATTGGTTGCGGCTTAAAATTGTTGAATTCGAACCCTATGCCTTTAGAGAATTTTGTCAAGCGGTCAAATTTCAAGCAGGCATCTCCAGTTATGTGCACTGCAGCTTTCACTTCAAGCCCTTCTGCAACTCTAAGCAGCGGCTTAACGTATATTTTGGTTGGTTCAAGAACTTCATAGACTATTTCTCTGCCTAATCCCTCTGGAATATCATGAGCACCATATCTTCCACCCCACCGTTTAAACAAAATTTTCCTTGCCAGCGACACACCATTACTGTGAATCCCAGAACTTCGTAAACCTATAATCACATCGCTGGGTTTTATGTTTCTTCCAGAAATTATTTTTTCCTTTGAAACTTCTCCTATGGCGGCAACAACCATGTCAAAGCCTTTTCCTTCCACCAAACCTCTTATCAATTCAGCCACGTCACCTATTTCCCCACCGGGCACAATGCATTCGGCTTCTGCTGCTCCTTTCATTATACCTTTCATCCACTCTCTAACTAAGGTTGGGTCTGAAAACTGTGCATGAACATTATCCACAGCTGCTAGGGGTCTTGCCCCAGAACGTATAACGTCATTAACAGCCATAGCAACGCCATCAATTCCAATGGTGTCATACTTTTCAGCTAATTGGGCAACAAGAACCTTTGTACCAACGCCTTCAACAACTAGGTCAAAGTAACAGTTTTTCCCATAAGGGAAAATGTTCCCATAGGGAAGTTGAACAACTTTACCATAACGACTAAATCTATAAGTTTCCTTCAAAATTTTTAAAGCTTTTTTTGATTTTGCTCTTAATTCCCTATTAACGCCCGTATCAGCATAAGTTATCTTCCTAGACATGCTTTTACAGTAGGCTGGACAAAATTTAAAGAGATTGGTGGGTGCATGAAATATTATACGCTTCAAATCTTTGATGGCGTTTTTCTGCGTTAAAGATTTAAACCTCATCTATTTTTAATAGATATGGTGTAACAGTATTGACAGAAACTTATATTTTTTATTCGTCTTTAACACTGGTTGCAATGGCTTGTTTAACTTTGGTTTTATCCATACTTTTTCGCTTGAAACATCGCAAGATGAACCATCTTCCGAGAAACTTGTCAGCTAATGTTTTTGATAAAACTTTCAACGTTTTTGATCCATATCCAGAACGCAGAAGAATTATTCACAGCTTCTTATCCGCGTTACCATTTATAGCAGCTCTCGCTGCCTTAGTTTTCGTTGTTTTTGCCTTGAAAGTCTTTGAATCTGGTTTTTTGTTAAGCCTCGCCTTGCTAATCATTTGCCTGAATTTGATGCTAATAGAAGTTGCATCCGATACTTATCAGAATACCAAGATTTTCATCAAGGCGTTTAGCAACAAAGCCAACTTAGGAGCTGGTGACCTGAAAGTTTTCCAAACACTGAAAAGAGCCATGCCAAAATTAAGCAATTACTACCTTGCTTTATCAATTCTCTTTTTAACATTGGCTGCAACGTTAGGCTATATTTGGTCTTCACTGTTATGGTTTTTCGCCCGAGTTATTGGTCTGATACTTGAACTTCAGGCATTAATCGGTGGAACTATAGCTTTTCCAGTATCAGTGCTTCTATTCTCCTTAATGGTTGGCGTAGTTCAGATCTTCATCTGGAAAGTTAAAAGCAAAGTTTTAAGTCATCTTCTGGGTGCTTAGGTGCTAACATTAGAAAGCTGAAAGCAGATGGAATTCAGCTTAACATCTCCGCAGCCAATGTTAAACCTTTTTCAAAAGCACTTACGTTCATTTTTATCGTCTTTACTGAAACAGTTTCTCTTATCGCTTTTGTCATGGATTCTTTGCTTACAGTTTTCGTTAAACCCGTTAAGGCTCCTAGCATAATCATGTTTGCATAAATTTTTGCTCCGAATCTTTTTTCAGCAGTTTCCGACGCTTTTATCTTAAAGAGTCTTGCTTTAGTTTTAGGGATTTTTTGAACCATGCTGCTGTCAACGATGAGCACGCCATTTTCTTTTAAATCCTTTATGTGTTTATCCACGGCTGTTTGGCTCATTACGATTAATATGTCACATTTCCTAACTGATGGAAAACCAATCTTGTCATCCGATATTATCACTTCACTTTTAGCTGCGCTTCCCCTTGCCTCAGCTCCATAACTTTGTGTTTGCACAACATTTTTTCCAGAGTACACACCGGCTTTGCCTAAGATTTGGCCAGCTAAAACCACGCCTTGCCCGCCGAGCCCGCTTATCCTTATCTCCATTTTATCTGGCATTCACCTGTGCCTCCTTTATCATTGCATAAACGTTTTCACCAATTGTTGGACGTCTCCTCTGCACAAATTCCCCAATAACTATTCTTCTTTCAATCTCTTTTTCACTCATTTTTTCCGCTTGCCGAATTGGAATGGCTTTTTCTTTGAACCATTTTAGCATTTCTCCAATGTTTTTAAATCCAGCTCTTCTTCCGTAGGCTGTTGGACATTGGCTTACAACTTCGATGAATCTGAAACCTTTCATTTGGATTGCTTTTTTAATTGATTCTTTAAGCTGGTTTGGGTGGGCTGTTGTCCAACGTGCAGAATAGCATGCTCCTGCTGCAACAGCTAACTTTGCGGAATCCAATGGTTGTTCAAAGCTTCCGTAAGGTGTTGTTGTTGTTTTTGCCTTGAATGGAGTTGTGGGTGCAACTTGTCCTCCAGTCATTCCGTAAACCATGTTGTTAACCATTATCACAAGGATGTCTAAGTTTCTCCTCGCTGCATGTATAAAGTGGCTCATGCCTATCCCGACTATGTCTCCATCCCCGCCGAATACCACAACGTTCAGTTTTGGGCGAAGAAGCTTTATGCCCGTTGCAACTGGTATGCTTCGCCCATGAGGCGTATGTACCGAATCCGCTACAAAATATGGCGAAGGAATCCATGATGAACAGCCTATACCACTGCAGAAGACAAATTTACTCAAGTCTTCACAGCCTAACTCGTGAACAGCCCTCAAAAAACTGTTCATTATTGTAAATATTCCACAGCCTGGACAGAATGGCAACTTCAAATCTCTCAGATAATTTCGAATAGAGAAGTTCTCAGTCATTTTTCCCCGCCTCTTTTAAAATTTTATTTAACAATTCTTCTGGAGTAATCAACTCTCCACCGCCAATTTTGTTTACTGGAATAACTTCTGCTAATCCTTTTGACGCCCTCTCTACTTCATAGTAAATTTGTCCCAAATTCATTTCTGGAACAATTATCTTGTCAGCTTTCTCAGCCAGTTTTCTAACTATTTTATCTGGGAATGGCCAGACAGTCTTCAATCTAATACTACCTACCTTGATTCCTTTCGCCCCCGCTTTTTCAACTGCTTCGTAAATTGCGCGTGATGTGCAGCCGTAAGAGATTACACCTATTCGGCAGTCTTCAGTGTTATAGTCTTCAAAATCTGAAATCTCGCCCACATGGTTCCTTATTTTATTGTTAAGTCTCCCTACGAGTTTTCTATGTGCAAGAGGGTCTGCTGTGAATCGTATGCCATGTTCGTCATGTGTTGAACCTGTCACGGCAACGTTAAATCCTTCACCAACAGCAGGCATAGGCGGAATTTCTTTCAAGCCGAAAAAGGCGTTTTCTTTAAGTTTTGGTTTTCTGCGGTTAATTGTCCCTATGCTTTCTATTTGTGGCACTGTAATTTGTTCCCTCATGTGCGCAATTGTCTCGTCTGAGAGAAGTATGACTGGTGTGCGATATTTTTCAGCTAGGTTGAACGCTTTAATTGTTAATGCGAACATTTCCTGAACGGAATTCGGCGACAAAACTATGGCTGAGTAGTCGCCGTGTGTTCCCCAACGGGACTGCATCACATCTCCTTGTCCACATTTTGTGGCTTGCCCAGTGCTTGGTCCAGTCCTTTGTGCATCAACTATTACGCATGGGGTTTCCGTCATGAAAGCGTAGCCTATGAATTCTTGCATTAGGCTGAATCCTGGTCCAGAGGTGGCCGTCATGGCTTTAGCTCCAGCCCAGCTTGCGCCTATAACCGCACCTATAGAAGACATTTCGTCCTCCATTTGGATGGCTATTCCGCCAACCTGCGGCAGCCTTTTCGCCATGTGTTCAGCTATCTCGCTTGCAGGTGTTATTGGGTACCCAGCGAAAAAACGACAGCCACCAACTATAGCCGCTTCAGCACACGCTTGATTTCCCTGCCAAAAATAAGTGTCTGGCTTTGGTAATTTCATTTTTTCGCTTCCTTTTCTCTATAAAGAGTAATGAATAAAAGTTTAAGTTAGTTATGTCTTTTTTGCTAAGTTTAGTGCTTGTCGCGGTCGTAGTCTAGCCTGGCTAGGACATCGGCCTCCCACGCCGACGACCCGGGTTCAAATCCCGGCGACCGCATTATACCATGCGGAATTAGCTTAACTTGTATCAATTATGGGATTTATAAAAAGAAGGAATCTATGGGTCTGCTGTGCCGATGCGGCTTTTGACTATTTGGAAGTCTTGGCCGTCAACTACGCCATCACCGTTTAGGTCAGCGTTAGGGTTCCAGTTGGGAGGTGTCGAAGGTACAGAGATTTTGACTGTTTGGAAGTCTTGGCCGTCAACAATATAGTCTCCGTTTAAATCGCCTAAACAGGATATAAAGACAGTGCCGTCTGTGAACGTGTTGTCTGTCAAGTCTGTTTCACTTGGAACTGGAGTGGCATTGGCGCTTATGATGTAGTTGCCCTTAGCAAGGCATGTAGTGTTCCAAGTGAAGGTGACGGTTGTAGAGTTTCCGCTCGTTAGGGTGCTGTTTGCAAGTGTATCAATGATTGTTGTGTTAGCGTATATTGTAACGTTAAAGATTTCAGGGCAGTCTCCCTGATTTATGACTTTTACTCCTATGTTTAGGCTATAGCCCTGTCCAACAACGGTTTTGGAAGGCGTAACATTTGTTATGGCTATGTCGTGTATGTAGACTGGGACGTTTTTCCATGCGGTGTCGTTTAGTCCTTCACTGTCTGTGATGGTTAAAGTGACGTTATAGGTTCCAGATAAGTTGTAGGCGTGAGTTATGATTGGAACGGTTACTGTGGTGGCGTTTCCGTCATCAAAGTTCCAAGCGTAGCTGGTTATGGTTCCTCCGTCTGGAGTTGAAAGTGATGCATTAAAAGTGACTGTCTGGTTTGTGGCTGGATAATCAGGCGAATAGGTGAAGTGAGCCTTCGGGGGTTTCACTATTTTTACTGTGCCGTCGACTTTTGTGTTGTCGGCTATGTCTGTTTCGCCCTCAACCGTGCTTGCTACGGCTTTTATTGTGTATGTGTCGAGTGCCACATCCGTTGTGTTCCAGCTGAAGGTTAGGATTGTTTGGGCGTCTGGAACTAGGTTGGTGACGGTCTGAGTTTGGATGATGGTTTCGTTGTAATACGCGGTGACATTGAAGGTTTCGGTGACGATTCCCTCGTTTTGAACAAGAACTGTGATGTTGACGATTTGTCCCACTTGTACCTCTGCGGAGGAACACTGGACGTCGATTACAGCCACATCGTGTACAATCAGTATCGTGAAGTAAACTTTTTCTGAAGAACCCACATTACCAGAAGTGTCGTTTGCGTAAACTGTTATGCTGTATGAACCGTCTGCTAGACCAGTTAGAGTTGTGTTCCCAGCAATAGATACGTTTTGTAGATTATTTAGGCTGTAACCCATCCAACTCGTTCTTTCGTTGACCGTGAAAACTAGGGGAACAGACTCCGTCCCATATGTTGTGTTTTCTGGGGACAAGAGGTGTATCACGGGCGGGGTTAGGTCTTCAGGGCGGATGTAGAAGTTTGTGCTCTCGCTGTCGATCGGGCTTCCTTCCATCCACACAGACGCGTCTGCTGTCGCAATGCCGACGAAAGCCCAGCTGGGTATGAAGATGCTCATGATGTAGTACGTAGAAGCATCGGGAGGAATAGTGTCGTGAAGATGGTCTGAGCCTATAGGAACATCTAATTCGTCTCGGGCGGATAAGTCTACGGAGATATTTTTCGGGTCATGCGCAAGGTTTCTTACGCTTACGTTAAAGTAAGCTGTCGTTTTTTTTGGAAAGTAGTTTTGCGGGTCGCCTGATGCGTCACATGAGTAAAAATCGGTTACCAGTACATCGGCTCCTTCGCTTGTTCCAAAAAGTACGTTAAATCTTACGAGCAACAATAACAACATAAGAGTGAAAAATGCACACGCGCGACCATGTCGTCCTAATCCTTTATGAGTTCTACGTTTAACCGTCGCAAAACTTGCTGTTAAGATTGCTACTAGGGCTAGGTATGGTATTAGGGGTTTTTCTGTCGTGTCTTCTTCTATTGGGAATGAGTGGCCTCCAACAGGTGGTTTCCAGTAAACCTGGAAACTAATGGTGTCCCATACGATTTCTTCTGCTATTTCAACGACGGAAACAGCCGTCCAAGTTCCATTACTACTCAGAATCCAAGGTATCCTAAAACTTGTTTCTGCCAAGCCATCTTCGTCTGTTACGACGGTTGTTGTCAACACAGTTTCATTGATGGGGTTTCGAACCTGAAAGGCGACTAACTTCTGCTGCACCGGATCACTGTTATATGTCACTCTAGAAACCAGATGCACTATTTCGCCAGTCACGAATTCTCCGCCCGGCTCATTTGGGCCTACTCCAGCTTTCTGAGTGTAGAGGTCTAATAATCGGTCTTCCTCGGGAGGGTCAGGCTGTAAGGATCTCCAGAAGTACACAGCACCAACCGAGTCATGAGCAATCTGGATAGATTCAGAGTTCAAGAGCAAAGTTTGCTGAAGACCTAATGGACTACTAACGCATTGTTCTGGACCTTGAACTACTTCAAAACTTATAAATGCTAAAGTTCCATTACCACTTCTGGGAGTTTCTGAGTCGGCAAGTGACATGTTGACTTTAACGAAACCAAGCGACTCGTTTTTTTCGAATTCAAAGTATGATCCTGGGGGTGAAGGAAAGAACGATGCTTGGACAACTTGCGCAACATCCAAGAGAGACGTGTTGTAGGCTAGGGTGAACTCAAGACTACGCAAGTTTTCGACACTAGAAATGTTTACGGTTGCATCGAAAAGTTCGCTTATTCCCGTTGCAATGTACATTGGCGGAGTTATGAAAAGACATGTGTGCACAGACTCTCCATAGGCGATAGGATTAAAATGATTAATTGCAAGCAGGGATAGGAATGAGATTATGAAGAAGACTTGCAAGTATGTTTTTAGGTGACGAACCTTGAGGTTGAAAAGCAAAGTTCTCACATGTCCAACTAATACAATAATTCACTCACACAGTTAACATTTACGGAGAAATCTTCTATAACTTCATATTAGCGTCCGTGATTGTGTTATTGTATGCATCAAACTTATAACAACCAACATCATAGCTCGCGTTAATAATCAGCCTTGATCTGTTGAAAAACATCCTAGCTGGGCATCTCTAGGTCGAGAGTTTTCGAATATAAATTGTTTTGCTGAAAATTTGTCTGTTAGCATGTGCCCGGATGATTCAGACTTGTCTATGAATCTCTTAACGTAAACAGCCACGGCGTGATGTATTAAAGCAACTGTTTCTATTTATTCAGGTCCAATTATAAGAATTGTAAAATCAAAATGTGCGTACTAAACCAGTAATTGCAACTATTCAGCCAAAGACGATTTGAATTCTGGGCGACCGCATTATACCATGTGAAATTGGCCTAATTTGTTGACTATTTGTGTAGGTATAAAAAAAGGAGGTTTATGGGTCTGATGTACCGATGAGGCTTTTTACTATTTGGAAGTCTTGGCCATCCACTATGCCGTCATCGTTTAAGTCAGCATTTGGATTCCATTTGGGACTGCCCGGCATTGAAGGCACAGCAATTTTCACTAATTGGTAGTCTTGGCCGTCAACAATATAGTCGCCGTTCAAGTCGCCTAGACAAGAGACTTTGACAACACCGTCTATAAATGTGTTGTCTGCCAGGTCTGTTTCGGCTGGATCAGGAGTGGCGTAGACGGTTATGGTATAGGCATAGGCAAAGCCTGAAGTGTTCCACGTGAGGGTGATGGTGATTTGGGTACCCGGAGCCAAGTTTAAGACTTTCTGGGTATCTACTTCTGTTGTGTTGGCGTAAAGCGTGACGTTAAAGGTTGACGTGAAGTATCCTTCGTTTGCGACGGTTACATTGATCTTGCAGCTGTATCCTTTTCCTACGATGGTTTTGAATGGTAAGACATCGATGACAGCTACGTCATGAACTTTTTGTGTAACGTACATGTCTGTGCTTAGAGACTCTACGTGGAACTCCTCTATGTCGCCAGTCTCTTTATCCATCATTAGAATGTAATCGCAAAAGCCGAGGAGTCCGTCTGGGTTTTCGTCTAACCAGTCATATAGATGCCATTGTCTGCAGTAGGTTGGGTTTACTTCGTGCCATTGGGTGGAGATGGGATCCGTCCAGTAGTAGACCTTGAACTGTTTGAGGGAGCCCTCGAACTTCACGATGTGTTCTATGCCGTCATGCGTGCTTGTTAAGTTCATGGCGACTGTCAACTTGTCCACGTGGTACTCAGCCTCAGTACCTGGTATGGGTTCTCCAAATTCGTCTTTGAGCGCCAGCACAATCTGGTCGGATGGACTGAATCCTAGTCTGTCTTCCCAGCTGCTTAGATGCCAGATCCTGCTGTAAACTGGGTGGATCTCGTGCCAGTAGGTACACATAGGATTTGTTAGGTCAAATTCATCGTAGCTCATCTCAGACTCTAAGTAGACAGGACCAGCGGGTGGCGGCGGCACTACAGGCGGTGATGGCTTCGGAGTTAACATCAGGGAAATCGACATAAAGTCCACATAGTACCATTCGACGGGTCCTGGAGTTGGGAACAGCGGTGTCATATCAATTATATCGCCAGGGCTGAGTTCGCCATCAACGTCGCCATCCTCCCAGCTGGTTAGATGCAGACAGCGAACGGGACCCATCTCTGGGTCAATTTCGTTCCACTTGGTGCAGATTGGGTTCTTTGGGTCGAATGTCCAATAGCCGCACTTGTAGTCTACGAAAATCTGTGATCCCCCTTCTACAGGCGAGAGCGTCATGTCAACTGTTACTTCGTCCACTTGGAAGAAATACTTGACGTCGAGGTGCATCATTCGAGGTCCAGGTTCTGGGGTTGGAGGATCGATAAACTGAACGTGGAACCAAACCACTTCTCCAGTGTCGAGGTTGGTCATGTCGATCTGGTCGCATTCGCTGAGGTAACCGTCACCATTGTTGTCTTCCCAGCTGGAGAGATGCCACCATTGTTGCATTGGGAATTCCTCGAACCATTCGCTGCATATTGGAAACGATGGGTCAACGAAATCGGTAAATACATATATTTTCTCAGGCGGGTCGATGGCGTACATGTCAATTTGGTCCTCGGGGCTAAGTACCTTGCCAGGTTCCCAGCTTGTTAGGTAGTAGTAGTTGGTTTTGTTTGGGTGAAGTTCGTGCCATTGGGTGCCTGTTGGGTCTTCGAGGTCTACTACTTCTCTTGGGTACAACTCCAGATCCTCTGCTGGTGGCGGTGGAGGTACTACGACGGTTACCTTAACCACGCCGTTGACAAATGTATTGTCGTAGACATCGGTTTCGTCTTGAACAATGCTTGCTTTAGCTACTAAGAGGTAGTTTCCTTGTGGCAATCCGGTGGTGTTCCACGTGAAGGCGATGTTTGTTGACGCTCCGCTGGCTAACGAAGCAACCGTGGCTGGCGATGGACTCACATCTGGCTGGGGCATTCCGTTAGACAACACTTCCAGAAAGACATCAAAGAACGACTCTGCAAAATCTCCTTCGTTAGTGACGGTAACATTGACGTTTACGACGGTTCCAGCTGTTACTGATACACTGTCTGGCGTGACGTCAGTAACATTTAGGTCGTGGTCTGGGAATGGAAACATGCATGGATAAAGCTTTGAAACAGCGATTGAGTGTATTGGTTCATTCCAATCCGTGTTCCGACTCCACATGAGACCTGTGTCTTTGTCGAAGAACCACACAACTCCATAGTAGTCACCAGAGGCGCCATATTTTCCGGTAAATGTAAGGTCAACTGATTGCGTGGCACTGCCTGGGGTGTTGGCTATAATTTGTTGAACCACACCAGCCTTCGTCAATAGATAAGTGTTTGCCGGTGCTCCACCTGTCGCTACATAATCGCCATTTTCTGAAATTGCAACTGTGTAGAAGTCAGCTAATGGATCTTGTGCGCCTCCAACTTCTTGACTTGGCCAGTAAGTCCAGACTGGCGTTGAATCTCCACTGTCCCATCCGTCGCCTCCGTCGTCCCAATAGTAAAGATCAGCCCCAGAAGCATCTGTTGGGTCGTCGTTGGCAGCTACTACACTTCTTCCATGACACGGCATGTCTACTCGCACATAACGGGGTTTCACGAGATAATCCCATACCAGTGCTCCTGTTTTGTTGAATAGTTCAACTACTGATTGTGTGCCCGGCTGTTTGAACCGGCTTGCTGCCACATAGTCTCCGAGGCCTGATATCGCAACCCAGTAGTACCCGTCGTCTGCCGAGCATGTCCACACAGGGCTCTGTCCGTCAGCGGCACTCCATCCGGGGACACCATCTGATAGGTGTGAGAAGTAGTATATCCGCGATGTCATCCATGGGCGCGCACGCGCGCATATAATGTAATTTCCGTCTTGCGAGATTCTCACAATAGTCATAGGGCTCGGAGAAGGTTCTAAGGGGTCTATGTAGTTGAAAATCAAGTTGCCCCATTCGTCGTATAGGTACAATCCTTGGTCAGTTGCTGCAGCTACTACAACGCATTGATTGTAAACATTGTACTTGACGTCAACTGATTTGGATTCGGTGCCTGCCCATCCACCGTCGTAGCTTGTTGATACATTTATCCTCGGCTTCGTCCACAGTACGCTACCAGCATCATCAAACAACCACAGGTCACCGATAACTGGTGCCATGCTCGCGCGAGTACCCGCGGCTATATAATGAGCTTGGTTATCCATGGCGACCGAAACGACAGGTAATCCGACAGCAAATTGCCACTTGAGGTTGCCAACGAAGTCCCAGACATAAACATTTGTGTCTTCATTGCCTGCAACTACAATGCCCGTCTCACATGAAACAACAACTGCATACTCGATTTCAGTGTATACAGGTAGACCCTCTACATATCGATCGTCGTATTCCCAGAACTCTTCTGGAGTGTTCTGACACGAGTCAAAGTTGTCTATAATGTCCTCTGCAGGATACTGATATAGTCCCCAAGGACCGCCTGGACTTGGGGATTTCCCGACTAGATAGAAGTCGTGAGAAACATAAGTTGCGTTGTTGTGTAAGGTTTCTGGTGGGCCTGTGTGAGGATGTGGAGGCGGTGGGATTACTCTGCCTGGAAATCCCCACTCTGCATTGTCTATGAAGGGGTCGCTTATTGCAAGCATCATGTTTTCCGAGTCAACACCAGCACAGGTTACGTAGTGACCACCATTACGAATCCAGTAAGGTTCCATTTCAGTTCCAAGGTTTTGCCAGAAGCCTAGAAGCAGTACTACGTCTTGGCATCTCTCAATCTCCTCCTCTATCCAGTAGAAGTCTGGAGCTTTCTCTGTGTGTTCGTAGAATTTCCAGTCAAGTCCATGGTCTCTTAGATACCAGTCGATTCCGTATTCCATGTCGTGCAATTCTGTGCCGCAATGCTGGCTACCGGTTCGCATACCGTTAGTGTCCATGTACCATGCAAGGTCTTCAATAAGATATGGAGCATTCTGTGGGTCATGATCATCCCATTTGCCATACGCTGTTACTAGTGGGAAACCGTCATTTATTTCAGGGGGAGGTATCGGGTTTGGCTCAAACTCTGAGTCAAGCCACCACAACGAGTTTGCTTCTGCTACTGGTCCGCAAAAGCTCCAAGTGTCAACTGGCGGATACGGATTCGTCCAATTAAACTCTTCTGAAAGCCATTGTTTCTGGTCGAAATCTGGCATTCCGCTTGGGGCATAGTCTCCCTGCTCTGCTTTAAAGTACCAGTCCGCTGGCGATATTATAACCGAATACTCAACTTCTGTGGCAATAAATGGAGCTGCTGGATCCCATGGTTCTTGTTGTGACGTGAACTCGCTTGGACAGTTTTGGCCTTCAATGTTCTGCATGAAGTCTGTGTTGGTTATGGGTTCGTAGAACTCAATCGCAAAGGTTCCGCCTGGGCTTGGGGAAGTCGGCGTTATGCTGTAGATGTCGTGAGATACAAAGGATGCGTTGTTGTGTACGGTGTCTTCTTGTGGTGGCGCTACTGGTGGCGGTGGATGAACGTGTGGTACTCCTAGGGGTAATACACGACCCATTCCTCCAGCCTCTGCATTGTTCGCACAAGGATCAGAGAAGGCTATCAGCGCATTTGGTGAGTCAACTCCGGGGACAGTTACGTAGTGTCCGCCGACGCGCCACCAAGTGATTCCATCGTAGCTTTGCCAAATGCCCAACAGCAAAATAACATCTTCACATCTCTCAACTTCTTCCTCTATGTAGTAGAAGTCTGGCATCTTCATTTTCTTTATGACGAATTCTGTTTCGAGTCCTCTATCGCGAAGGTACATGGAAATGCCCTTTTCCATCTGATGAACGTCTGTACCGCTCCAAGGATATCCAGTTCTGATACCGTCTGTGTCCATATACCAGCCTAGGTCGCTGATAAACGGTGGAGCATTCTGCAGGTCATGATCATCCCACCCGCCATACGCTGTTAACAGTGGAAAACCGTCGCTTATTGTCGGTGGAGGTATTGCATTAGGCTCGAATCGGGAGTCCATCCACCACAGGGAGTTTGCTACAGCTGTAGGACCACACCAAGTCCACTTCCAAAGACCGCTTGCCGGATCGATTTTTCCCCAGTTGTCTTGCCTCTGGTCGAAGTCTGGAACACCGCTTGGCGCATAGTCCGGGTAGTTTTCCTTCCAGTATATTTCATTTATGATAAGACCATCGATTATCTCTTCTATAGGAATTAGCATTCCTGTTTCGTCATAAAGATTTGTCAAGTCTCTGTCAAAGAATAGCGCGGTATCTACACCAGGTTGTATGCAATGCCAATATATGTCAATGAAGGGCCACCTGCCACTGTAGCTGAAGGGGTCACCTATGAGTGCAGTTATACCAAACATGACAGCTTCGTGTGTTCCGTTGTCGTCGAACACGGGACCAATTGTAATAGGCGCAACCCATGGGGGTGGATATGGCTTCCACTCGTAACCCGTGTATTCTACAACATCTTTGAGCCACCAGATCTTGAACTCGAAAGCCCACAAGTCTGTGAAGCCCTCAACGCATATGGCTATGTCGGCAGTCTCGCAGAAACCTATCTCGACTACAGGGGGGTCCGGCATGACTATTGGACCTAACTGAGCTTTGCCAACTTGCAGAAAAAGTAAAGTAGCCAAAGAAGGAAGTGTAACAGAGATCATCAGAGCTATTGCAATTAGTGCTTTCTTGCTTCTCAGCATTTTTCCTTTCTCCTTTCTCTTATTCCAATTTTTATTCGCGTAGCTCCGTGAGTGACTTTTCAAGCATAGGTAACACAAGAAAATCCCTACAGAGCTATTAAACGCAAAATAAACATCCGTTTAAGATTCATAAAAGGCTTACGGAAGAAAGTTCTATATCGATAAGAAAAATAACCTAAAAATAAAAAGGATAATTTACTAATTAACAAAGATTCTTTGACAAAACGTAAGAATTTCTCCATGATTTCAGATAGTAATTCAAGCTTGAACTTGTCAATCCTAAAAATCATGGCAATTAATGGCGGGCGGGATGGGATTTGAACCCTCCCCAGCGCGCGCATCCATCAGTAGTCGAAAGAATTGAGCGCATTGACAAGTTATAGATCTGTGTATAGTGAGTTTAAGCCCAGATATTGTCGGCTTTCTCCTCTTGCTCTAACCTTCTGCTTTCAGCCCTGTGCACGTATTCAAAAGGCATGGTTGCTCGATGTAATGCTTCTTTGAGAGTGAACAGATCCATGGCGTCAGCGAGTTGAGTAGCCCTCCAATGTCTCTGAGTATGGTTCATTATTCCTAAGTTTTTACAGATTTGCCATGCTCGCTGGCGAGTTATGCTCCACACTCAGGGATTAGGATCTTTAGAGTTATGCTTCAAGAAGTCGAGCCACTCGATTATGTAGTACGTGAAGGAATCATCCAATCGCATTGGATACTGAATTCGTTGAAGTTTTCTTAACTCTCGTTTATTTTGTTCGTCAAACTATCAAGAAGATATTAGTTTAACTTTTTTCTCTCAGAGAAGGCAAAACGATTCGAACAACCACTCTTAGATTTCCTCGAAAAACGGGCGTTTAATATCAGAAGCGTTGCATTAAAGCTTCGCTCGCCAGAGAAGGAACATGTGACGCTTTATATTCTGATTTTCAACAAAAACATCCTAACACGTCTACTTAACCGCCTTAAACCATCAAAACCAAAACATATTTGGCTCCAAACAGACGGGCCCCCAACAGTTGCACGCACACACAGTTGTGTCAAAAAACTATATAACTTGAGAGCTTCAGTATTGCTAGAAGATACTGGAGGCTTAAATGTATGGGTGTTTTAGGTAAAGACAAGCTTAAGGAACTAATTGAGAAGTATAAGTGCATATACCCCTATGACCACAATCTCCTCGACGGAGACAGCTACGTCCTAACAGTCAAAGAAGAAACAACCCTCCACTACTTAGAACACAAAAACCTCATAACCCACGAAATAGTCTTCACACCACCCAACTATGTCGCCCATCTAACAGCCAAAAGCAAGTACGGAAGAATGGGATTATCCTTCCTAAACGCAGCAAAAGTCCACAGCGGATTTATCGGAAGACTCGCCCTAGAACTTGTAAACCTAAGCAACGACCGTGCCCCAATCACAATCAAACGAGGAGACCCCTTCATGCACGTAGAATTTGTAACAAGAGAAGGTGAACCATCACCATACACGGGAAAGTACCAATTTCAATACCTAACTGATGAAGAACTACAAATGTATGTTCCCATTTTGAAAAAGGTTTTCCCAAACTATAATGAACTCGCTGAGATATGGTTTAGAAACAAGCGGTTGCCACCATGAAAACAAGTTAAATGGCGATTCTGATTTTTAAAATTGATTCAAAATTCATAACCTTAATCAATAGTAAGCCCTCAACAAAATTGTTTAAATATCGCGGTTATAGTATGCTGAAGAGGAACAACGATGCGTGCACGTAATTACAGAACCGTTAAGGGGCAACCCTACACGCGAAAGAAATTTGTTAAGGGCTTTCCTCCTCCGAAAATAACCAAATTCACCATGGGAGATACTAAATCAAAGTTTGAGTATAAAGCAAGACTCATAGCCATGAAAAAAGCGCAAATCCGACACAACGCTTTAGAAGCGGCACGTGTAGCTACAAACCGTTATTTGGGAAATAAACTTTCAGAAAATTACTGTTTACGCATTCTTCCTTATCCACATATGATTCTTAGGGAGAACAAGATGATTTTTGGTGCCCACGCAGACCGTCTTCAAGACGGCATGAAAAGATCCTTCGGAAAACCAATAGGAACCGCGGCGCGTATAAAATCCAACCAAACAATCCTAACCGTCAACGTGAATGAAGACGGCGTCCAAGTCGCCAAAGACGCTTTGAAACGTGGAAGCGCCAAACTCCCAATTCCATGCAGAATAGTTGTTGAAAAAGCACAAACAGTGGAAGAGGGAAGAGCGTCATGACAGAAATGAAAAAAGATTTGGTAATATGGTTTGAAAACCTAAGAAAAACTGATATTCCTTCTGTTGGAGGCAAAAACGCCAACCTCGGCGAGATGATAAACGCTGGCATACCGATTCCACCAGGCTTCGCCATAACAGCCTACTCCTACAAAAAATTCATCGAAGAAACAGATATATCCAAAAAAATCTACAAAACTATAAAGAAAACAGTAACCGACCCAAACGACCCAAAACAATATGAAACAGCCTCAAAAAAGATCCGTGAACTTATCGAGTCAACACCTATGCCTAAAGAAATTGAAGATGCTATCAGGTCAGCTTACGAAGAAATGTGCAGGCGGCTCAATACAAACGGTGTTTTTGTTGCTGTGAGGTCAAGTGCAACAGCAGAAGACTTACCTGATGCATCCTTTGCAGGACAGCAAGAAACGTTTCTAAACGTTAAGGGCATCGACGAATTTCTTGAAAAAACCGTAAAATGCTGGTCAAGTCTCTTCACGCCACGGGCAATCTTCTATCGCGATCAAAAGGGTTTTGCCCACGAGAACGTCTTCATAAGTGTCGGAATCCAAAAGATGGTGAATTCAAAGGCTGCAGGCGTTATATTCACGATAAATCCCGTGACTGGCGACCCCAATCAGATAGTTGTTGAGGGTAACTATGGTTTGGGCGAATCTGTTGTTTCTGGAGCAGTTACTCCAGATGATTTTATTGTTGATAAAGCCACCCTAAACATAATTGAGAGACGCATAGCCAGAAAAACGGTGCAATACGTCCGCGACTCAAACACCGGAAAAACGGTTCACATGGAAGTGCCCCTTGAAAAGCAAGAGCAACCATGCCTGGATGATGAGGAAATTCTCAAACTTGCAGAACTATCCAAACGCATCGAACAACTTTACGGAAAAGCCCAAGACATTGAATGGGCAATCGCCAGCGACCTACCATTTCCAGACAACATCTTCATAGTGCAATCAAGACCCGAAACGGTTTGGAGCACAAAACTTGCGCAGGCACCAGAAAAGGTTGAAGCTGAAAGCATGAAGCCCGCCGAAATGTTAAAAGTTATTGTTAAGGGAATTCCAGCAGGCAAGAGAAGCTATGGTGTAGGAGTAGCAAAAGTTGTTTTTAACCCCGAAGAAGCCGCCAAGGTCATGCGAAAGGGCGATATCCTCGTTACAGACATGACTAACCCAGATTACGTACCCTTCATGAAGCTTGCAGGCGCTATAGTCACAGACAAGGGCGGGGTGACATGCCACGCAGCCATCGTAAGCAGAGAGCTAGGCATACCATGCGTTGTGGGAACAGAGAACGCTACAAAACTTTTGGTCACTGATAAAGAATACACCGTAGACTCAAGAAGCGGCGTTGTTTATGAAGGCATATTGCCGACTTTAACGGAACAGCTTTCATCCTCAACTCAAGCAGCATCACCAACAGGCACCAAAGGCTTCGCGGCGCAAACAGTGCCAGTAACAGCAACAAAAATTTACATGAACTTGGGTGTTCCTGAAAAAGTCGAGGATTATAAAGACTTACCTTTCGAGGGCATAGGATTAATGCGTATAGAATTCATTCTAGCCAGCTACATAGGCGAACACCCGCTATACCTTATAGAAACTGGTCAAGGCCAAAAATTTATAGACAAGTTGGCGGAAGGAATCGCAACGGTTGCAAGAGCTCTACAGCCGCGCCCAGTCGTCGTGCGTTTCAGCGACTTCAAAACAAACGAGTACAGAGAATTAAAAGGCGGCGAAAAATACGAGATTGTGGAAGCCAACCCAATGCTTGGATGGAGGGGATGCAGCCGTTACATAAGTTCATGGTACGAAAAGGCCTTCAGGCTTGAATGCCAAGCCATTAAGAAATGCCGCGAAGAATGGGGTCTCAAAAACGTCTGGGTAATGCTTCCCGTTGTCCGCACTGTTTGGGAAGCAAAAAAATGCTTGGAGATCATACGTGAAGAAGGCTTAGAAAGGTCAAGGGACTTCCAAGTCTGGTTCATGGCTGAAACGCCATCAATCGCCATAGTTGCAGACGAGTTTTCAAAACTGTGTGACGGCTTCTCCATAGGCTCAAACGACATGACCCAAGGCATACTCATGATTGACAGAGACTCTGAACGCCTAGGACAAATGGGATACTTCGATGAAAGAGACCCAGCCATAAAAAGGATAATCGCCCATCTGATCAAGGTAGCCCACAAACATGGATGCACAGTCTCCATATGCGGAGAAGGTCCATCAAACCTACCTGACTTCGCAGAGTTCCTAGTAAGGGCTGGAATAGACAGCATCTCAGTAAATGCAGACGCTGTAATATCAACCAAAAAGCTCGTTGCAAGCATAGAGCAGAAAATGATTTTGGAGCAGCTTGCTGAAATGCGTGAAAAGTTTTCTGGGTGTTCAGATCAAAAACCGAAACAAGACTGGGAATGGACGCCTCGATGGGATGAAACCGTAAAATAACAAAATCTACACCTTATTTCCTCTAAAATTTTCCACTTTAATACTTCGAGTGTGTTTGCATGAAACAATTCGATTTTGAAGAAGAAAGAATAAAACAAGAAATAACCAAGCTTGAAGCAAAACGTGTTTTAATCCAACTTCCCGAAGGTCTAAAACCTGAGGGCACTCGCCTAGCAAGAATCATTGAAAAAACCGGTGCCTTACCTATAGTGTCCGCAGACCCCTGTTACGGTGCATGCGACTTGGCAACAGCTGAAGCTGAAGGTTTAGGCGTAGACTTGATAATCCATTATGGACACGCAAAACTGCTAAAATACGAACGGGTCCCCACAATCTATGTGGAAGCCAGAGCAACCATAAAGGTGGATGACACTGTTGAGAAATCCTTGCCGCTGCTGGAGAAATGGCGTAAAATAGGTTTAGCCACAACAGTTCAGCATGTGCAAACATTGGACAACGTTAAAGAAATTTTACTTCACGCCGGGAAAACAGTTATCATAGGCGATGCTGGACACGTGAATTATCCGGGACAAGTGGTTGGATGCGATTACAGTAATGCTAAATCAATAGCAAGTGATGTTGAAGCCTTTCTCTTCGTTGGTGGTGGACGATTTCATGCTTTAGGCGTAGCCCTTTCAACATCAAAACCGACGATAGTTGCAGACCCATATGAAAAAAGAGCGTACTCAGTTAATGAAGAGGCTCGGAAAGTTCTCAAACAAAGGTGGGCAAGCATAGAAGAAGCCAAAAAAGCGAAAGCCTTCGCAGTTTTAGTCGGATTAAAACCAGGACAGAAAAGACTGGAAGAAGCGTTAAGCATAAAAGCAAAACTCGAAAAAAATGGGAAGACGACCTATCTTTTTAGTGTTAGAAATATCCATCCTGAAGTGCTTATGGACTTCCCAACTGTGGATTCTTATGTGAACACGGCTTGTCCAAGAATATCTCTGGATGATACTTCAAAATTCCAGAAGCCAGTGCTTACAATAAACGAGACACTTGTGCTTGTTGGCGAATTATCTTGGGAAGAATTATGCAAAAAAGGCTTATTCGAAAGCTAGACTTAGAAATGCTGCTCTCGCAAATTGAGCCGCACCCATCACCAAAACCAAGCCTCGAACAATACACAATTCCAGTAGATGTCGCGGCGACAATACTCTACATTGCAGCATATACATACAACGACATTATTGACAAAATGGTTTTGGATTTAGGTTGCGGCACTGGAAGACTATCTCTGGGGGCAGCCTTTCTAGGCGCAAAACAAGTCATAGGCGTGGACATAGACAAAACCGCAACAAAAATAGCTTATGAAAATTCAGTAAAGACCAGTTTAAAAAATAAGGTGCAGTGGATTGCCGCAGATATAGACGCTGTACACGGAAAATTTGGCACAGTTCTGCAGAATCCGCCGTTTGGCGTACAAAGGCGCAAGGCTGACCGCAAATTTTTGGAAAAAGCCCTAGAAGTCAGCAACAAAATTTACTCACTTCACAAAAGCTCACACAAGGACAAAGCTTTCATTAAGAAATTGAAGGCCAGCGGAACCAACATTGTACCAGTTCCTCCATCTCCCTTCATTGAAAGGTTTATTCAGGAACACGGTGGAAGAATTAAGGCTGTTTACGCCGTGTTAATGACAATTCCGCACATGTTCAACTTTCATACAGAGCGAAAACATGAGTTCGTGGTAGATTTATATGTTATAAAGGGAGAGTGAAAAGTTATAGTTACTAAGATATCGGTTTGCCTTGAGGTAGGTCCAGAAGCAACGGGTGCCTTTGTTCCAAGCTGTCCGGGCTGCTGGGTTTTCGGGCGAACACCGGAAAGAGCCTTAATGAAAGTAAAGATTGCAATTGCTGAATGGGTTGAATGGATGAGGAAACATGGAGAGCGAGTTCCAGCTGAGACGAAAGATTTTGATGTGGAAGTCGCTGAGATGTTAAGAGTTGATTATAATCCTGTTAAAGCTGGCAAACCAGAACCACTTTTTTGGTCCGAAGTACGTCCAACGACTAAGAAAGACATTGCAAGAACCATCCGTTTAATGGCGTTTTCCCGTGAAGATTTGCTGAAGCTCGTTTCCAACTTAAGCAACGAATGTGTTGATTGGTTGCCTCCAAAAAAGCCCCGAACAATAAGAAACTGTTTACGACACGTAGCATATGTTGAACCATGGTATATAACTCGCCTAAACGTTGATCTGCCAAGCAAATATCCAAGAAATGTATTTAAAATGCTTGATTACACACGCAAGATTGTCGTTGACTATTTAAGAAGCTTCCCGCAAGATAAAAAGCGTGGAATTTTTCAACCTAGGAAAAACCCAAGTCCTATATGCAATCTATGGACAGCCAGAAAAGTATTGCGGAGATTGGTAGATCATGAAAGACTTCACGCAAAATACATAGAAAAAGTGTTGCAGATACACAAGGAGAAGAAGCATGCTCTGCTTAGTCAAAAGTAAATCAAAAGGTTTATTGAGAAGCACGGAATGGATATATCCACCCCGTAAATGTTACGTTAACAACTGTAAGCATTTAACATGGTTTACATGGTAAAGGGAATTTAAATGAATTCAAAGTTATCTGAGAGGAAAAAAAGCGGGCAGGTTGTACTGCCGGGCGAGCGTCTAGGCGTAATTGAAGAATTCATTCCAGATGCTGGAACATACGTTAAAGATGGAGTTATCTACTCTAAGGTTGTGGGTCGTGCGTTACTTAACCTTGTAAATAAACGTGTTTCCGTTCACCCGCTGGTTCATGGAGCAATAGTCCCGAAAGTTGGATGCATAATTCTGGGACAAGTTTCAAATGTTCAAAAACAGAATGCTTTTGTGCGCATATATGAGATAGGTGAGAATGAGATTTCCGGCTTTTTCTCGGGTGTCTTGCATATTTCTGATGTACAGTTAAGATACGTTGAATCGATGTTTAACGTCTGTAAACCCGGCGACATTATTAGGGCAAAGGTGGTAAGTGCGAAGAACGGAGTCTACCATTTATCCACGAAAGATAGAAACTTAGGGGTGGTTTATGCTTTTTGTTCTCAATGTGGCTACATGTTAGAGTTAAGGCGACGTGAAATGCGTTGTTCTAGATGTGGGAAAATTGAAAAACGTAAAGTGGCATTAGATTATGGAAAAGGAGTAATAGCATAGAAGGAGAAGGTAGATGAAAGTTAAAATATTAAAAAAGACCCCAAACGAACTTAAACTAGACGTTGATGGTGTTGGGCACACTCTTTGCAATTTATTACAAAAAAGGCTTTTAGAAGATGAAAACGTGGATTTGGCAGGTTATAATATACCACATCCTTTAGCCTCAAACTCGATAGTTTACGTCCGTACAAAGGGTGATGTAAAACCCGAAGCAGTTCTGCGGAAAGCCGTGAAAAGAGCACGTGAAATGAACAAGGAATTCAGCAAAGAACTTAAAAAGGCTCTCAAAACTTGATTCTGTTTTTTATCGTCAGAAGCAGTTGACTAAGTCCCTCAACAAGGTCTTCAGCTTTCTCCAGCATTGCCACGCTCTCTTCCAACGTGACATAGTTATGAAGCCAAGCATAAACAGTTAATGCTTCAGCAGCATCCGCCAGCATGTGGCGAGTTATTCTTGATGGCATATACTTCCTTAACCCAGCCTTTCTAAGTGCTTCGGCAAGTACATGTCCCTTAACTTTTACGCCTGAGGGCTGCTTCTTCTTGTTTGATAAAGCTAGGGAATAAACAAAGTTTATGAATGCGTCTCCAAGGGATGCAAGTTTATGATCTGTCAGTATCTCAGCTAGATTTCTGTGAGCTTTTAAGAAATGAAATGCTTTGTCGGTGTTCTCCAAAGCTACGATGCCTCTACACCACATTATCTACTCGCTAAACTTATAATCACTGTCTTCCTCATATTTGGATGACATTGTTGAGGAATAGTTTTGGTCTACAAAAAATTTCGCGTGATCAAACCTGAAATTCGAGTTCTAGGAGTCGATGACGGAGTTTTCACTCCTCACGTTAAAGGCTTGGTGCCTGTTGTCGGAGTGGTTTTTCGCGGTGGATACTGGCTTGACGGCGTGATGCACACGAAGGTTGAAGTAGACGGATTCGACGCTACAGAAAAAATAGCATCCATGATAATTAACTCGCCACATCACAAGCAACTAAGAGTCATAATGCTCAACGGAATAACTCTTGCAGGTTTTAACGTCGTTAACGTTAAAGAACTCAATGCTGAAACAAGATTACCTATCATAGCGATTACACGCGAAAAACCAAACCTAAAAGAAATCCGCGAAGCCTTAAAAAACCTACCAGAAAGTGAAAAACGTTGGAAAACCATCCAAAACGCTGGAGAAATATTTGGGGTATCTACCAGAAGCAAAAGCGAAAAACTATACATGCAGACATCAGGAATTTTGGAAGAAGACGCGAGAAAAATTCTGCAACTAACCTCTACGCGCAGCAGCATACCAGAAGCATTACGTGTAGCTCATCTCATCGCTTCAGGAATCAGCAAGACTTAACTCTGATCTTTATTGCAACAAGAAAAGGTTTAAAAGTCGCCATGTTAAGGAAAAACAAACGAACAGCGGAGTAAACGGCAATGGATTTTTGTCCTAAGTGCGGTTCCCGCCTTATGCCCAAGAAGGAAAAAACCGGCAAGAAAACATCCTTAATCTTTATCTGTCCCAAGTGCGGCTACAAGAAACAAGCATTAAGCAATAAAGTCGCACCAAAGGTTACACAAATTATACAACCCAACCCACAAAAACTTGTGGCAGTAATAAGTAGACAAGAGCAGAAACTAAGAACACTGCCAACAGTTAGAATTGAATGCCCAAGATGCGAAAATAATCTAGCCTATGTTTGGCAAGTACAAACAAGAGGGGCTGATGAATCATCAACACAATTTTTCCGATGCACGAAATGCGGATACACATTCAGAGAATACAGCTAAAAATGTTGAAAACATGGTTCTGATAGCTGCTCAGATCTACATTAGCATTGCTTAACGTGAAATTTTAGATAAACGTTGGTCCATTCAAACAGCCCAAGACTTCTTAATGAGACGTACGATTAAAATGGCATCATACTTAAATGCGTAAAGTCTTTTATAACAACAAAACATATCCATAAAGGGAGGGTTGCCATGTTCAAACTAAAAATGTCCGACGCCAAACTCTTAAGAGACATGGCTACAGCCATATCCATACTCGTAGACGAAGCCACATTCAAAATTGACCCTGAAAACTTAAAACTGCGGGCAATGGATCCATCACGCGTTGCCATGGTTGACTTTGAATGGCCTAAAACAATTTTTGACGAGTACATATGCACAGAACCGACAAAAATGTGCATAAACATAACTGAACTGTTGAAACTGATTAGGAGAGCAGGCAAAGACGAAGTTGTAGAGCTTTCTCTTGATGAAAAGACTAGACGTCTACAGGTAAAGATAACCGGAAAATACACGCGAAACTTCACTATGCCAACGCTTGAAGCCGCTGAAGAGGAAGTGCCAACGCCGAAAATCACCTTTAACGTTAGAGCTAAAGCCACGACAGAAGGCTTACGTCAAGCAATTGAGGACGCCCAGCTTGTAAGCGACCACGTCCGCATCGAAGCAGATCCTGAAAAACTAATTTTCAACGCATCTGGAGACCTTATGGGTGCAACAATAGAGCTTCAAAAAGGAAGCGATGCACTTCTGGATTTAGAAGCTAAAGAACCCTCCAAAGCAACCTTCAGCTTAAGCTACCTTTTAGAAATCATAAAAGCAGCATCCTCAACATCCGAAATTGCAACACTGGAATTTTCATCAGACATGCCCATAAAACTTGACTTCCAGCAAACAAAAGAAGGAAAACTAATGTTTTATCTTGCACCAAGAATAGAAACAGAGTAAATGTGAAAAAATAGATGCAGCTAGCAACGATCAAATTCACCAAGAACGACATAGCAAAATACCCTTTTCTAAAAGCAGCCACGAGATATATAAAAATGCCAGATTTGAAAATCGAGGATCTAACGAGTCCCGACTTGGAGGAAGTTCTTAAACGTGCTGAAGAAAAAGTGGAGGAGGCTATCTTATACGCACGAGTTAGTAGGAAATTGAAAAACGAAGACGTAGAAATTTCGTCATATCCTGTTGCAATAGTATTGGCAACCGCAACTGGAAGTTCTTTCATCAAGAAAAGATATGCTTTGGCAGAAGGAAAGCAAGCGTACGAAGACCTAAAAGATGAACCTAAGGAAAAGATTCTTGAATTTGCAAAAAATTTTGATTGGAAATTTAGGCTCAACGAAAATTATGAAATCCCTTTCGAATTTGTGCTCAGTTTCACCGACTACCTAAGAAACACAACACATTTGCGAGGGAAAAAATGGAAGCTTGTTAACCGTCTCCTATCCGATGGAAATGTCTATCTCACAAGAAACGAAACAGCAAGGTTGCTAAGTGAAGAAATCCGCAAACACGTTGAAAAACGACTAGAAGTAAAAGAACTGCCTAAATTTCCACCAAAAATAATGGAGGCAGCTGAAAAAATAAAGAAATTATCCGTAGAAAAAATAGGTAAGGCTGAAATGGAAGGCTTCCCAAAAACCATCATACAAACAGCCTTTCCACCCTGCATAAAAGCCTTATATCAAGCAGCCTCAACTGGACGACACCTGTCACATATAGGCCGTTTCACTCTAACCTCTTTCCTTGTAAACATTGGAATGCCATCGGAAAACGTGGTTGAACTGTTCAAAAGCTTTTCTGACTTCAATGAAAGAATGACGCGCTATCAAGTTGAACATATTGCTGGAGAAAGAGGCTCCAGAACACGATACATTCCGCCAAAATGTGACACATTAAAAACTCACGGAGTCTGCACAAACCCAGAGGAATTATGCCAGAGAGTACACCATCCATTGGCTTACTATCGGATAAAGTCAAAACAATACGGATGAGGCTTGTAAAAAAGATGGGTAATGCAGTAGAATTTAAATAGTACATGACAGCTACTCAGCACTATTTATGAAAAGGTGCGAAACGCAAAGATGAGCATTCAAGTTCCCTCAAGTACAAGTTTGCTGGATGAAAGATTGGTAGGGAACATGAGTTTTGAGATAAATTTATCCGAGTCTATTGAAGGTAATTTAGACATAAATTCTGAAATCGGGGTAATCCTTCCTACTTATTGTGAAGCACAAAATATTGAGAAATTAATTGATGAAATTGAAGACCTGAACTTGAATACTTCCATTCTGGTTATAGATGATTCTAGCCCTGACGGGACATCAGACATAGTAAGAAAATGTCAAAAAAAACATGACAATATTCTACTATTTAAAAGACCGAAAAAATCTGGACTAGGAACAGCAATAACCGACGGTTTCAGAATATTCTTGTCAGTAAAAAATCCTCCAAAGTACATAATCACAATAGATGCTGATTATTCGCATAATCCAAAAGACATACCCCGTTTAATATCCACGGCTAAAACAGGATGCGGACTTGTAGTGGGGAACAGATATTGTAAAGGAGGCGGCGCTGTTAATTGGAGTTTATTTCGACTAGCACTAAGTCGCATTGCCAATCTTATCGCTTCGGTGGTTATAGGCGCTAACTTACATGACTATACAAGTGGACTGCGATGCTACTCGATAAACCTAATTAAAAGGACTATAAGCGATCTGCACAGTCAAACATATGAGATTCAAATAGAGACAATAAGACAAGCGCACATGCGAAGGTTCAAAATTAAAGAAATTTCCATAATCTTCGTTAACAGGAAGAAAGGAAAATCAAAATTGACGTTTGCGGAGGTTCAAAGCTTTCTATTGTATATTATCAAAACAGCGCTTAGAATTAAAAAGAGCTTTTGAAGAGAAAGGAAGCAAACATCCAATTTCCAAGTAAACACAATGAATTTAAAAGCATCTTTTAATAATTATGATAGACTAAGTAGAAAGGAAAATAGTACTATACATGACTGACTATAGTTACTGGAGATTCAAGGATGAGGATAGTGGTTTTCGTCGAATGTTTTCCGCCAAAGCTGGGTAGTGACCGCCGAATTTATGAGTTAATGAGAAGATTATCAAAAAAACACGAGATTCATTTTATAGTACTCCCTCCCTTCCGTATGTTATCAGGTAAGCTTTTGTTGTATCAAGGGCGCTTCCACTTAAAGAATAGAGAAGTCATTGTAGTGCATCATGGCATCACGGCACATTATATTCAAATTGCACCCTTTATACTCAAGATGTGGAAAAAATCCTACATAATGGCTTTTTTCTTAACCGTAGTTTCGCTTTTTTCAAAGATTCTTAAGTCTACCAAAAAAATTAACCCGGAGACGATTATACTAAATTATCCGAGCGTTTACACAGGTTTTCTGGGCTTCATTATTGGAAAGAAGTTTTTGAGGAAACATGTTTTGTTAGATTTCAACGATCTCATAGCCCAGTACACCATACATCTTCTTAATCTTAAGCCGTCTAGCCTTGCGGCGAGATTTTGCGTTCTGATACAAGATTTCATTGTAAGGAACAGCGATGAGGTTATTGTACCAACGAATTACATTAAAAGATACACTTTAAACTTAGCTTCGAACGAAAAAGTTATCGTCATTCCAAATGGTGTTGATACAAAGTATTTTGATTCACGAAGATATTCTAGCGGACATTTGAAATTGCAATTAAAGTTGATCGACAAGAAAGTATGCCTTTATTGTGGGCGTTTAGATAGTTGGGCAGGAGTAGATATGATTTCACAATTCTGTAAAAAGTTTAAAAATAAAAATTTGAACGTGCGCTTCGTACTCATTGGCAGTGGGGCAAAGGAAGAATTTTCCTTTTCGGAAAACGCTGTTTTAATGAAGGAGGTCCCATACGAAAGGGTGCCAGAAATAC
>Ga0209636_10000759_pt1 | contig 31993 bp, 26 predicted proteins | sample DeeMarSWOR152_54_FD_187464 | JGI IMG/M metagenome (GOLD analysis project Ga0209636, IMG submission 187464) | Marine sediment microbial communities from White Oak River estuary, North Carolina - WOR-1-52-54 (SPAdes) (version 2) | ecosystem: Environmental > Aquatic > Marine > Intertidal zone >...
TGTAGTGTGATAATTTACCTAAGGTTGATTTTCTATCGACTTCAATTCAAGGACAGGAGCTATAAGGATGGCTGAACCTTTAGTGCTCGACGGAAAGACATTGGCGAAATCCATAGAGGAGTCTTTGAAACCGCGGGTTTCCGCGATCATCGAGAAGACCAACGGACGGATTCCCATTCTTGCTACCCTCCTTGTGGGTGATGATCCTGCCTCTGCCACTTATGTTAAAATGAAGGGAAATGCCTGTCGGCGCATCGGTATGGAATCGAAAAAGATCGAGCTGCCGACATCTACTACCACAGAAGAGCTTCTTGCGGCAATCCATGCCTTAAATGATGATCCGGGGGTGAATGGAATCCTGCTTCAGCATCCTGTTCCGGAACAGATCGACGAACGAGCATGCTTCGATGCCATTGCTCTGGAAAAAGATGTGGATGGGGTTACCTCCCTTGGTTTTGGACGAATGGCTATGGGTGAGTTTGCCTATGGAAGTGCGACCCCGACCGGTATCATGAAAATACTCGACCATTATGGAATTGCTCTTAAAGGGAAAAGGGCAGTGGTTGTAGGTAGAAGCCCTATTTTGGGAAAGCCTTTAGCTATGATGCTCCTTAACCGTCATGCCACCGTAACGATATGCCATTCCCGCACAATTGACCTTCCCTCAGTGGTGCGGGAAGCGGATATCGCTGTAGGAGCTGTAGGCAAGCCAAAGTTCATCCAGGCTGGTTGGATAAAAGAAGGGGCGGTCATAATCGATGCAGGCTACCATCCAGGCGGAATAGGCGATGTAGACCTCGAAGAGGCGTCAAAGCGAAGCAGTGCCTATACCCCGGTTCCCGGAGGCGTCGGTCCCATGACGATTGCTTCACTCATCAGCCAGACAGTGGAGGCGGCGGAAAAGCAGTTCGGGATCGCTTCTTAGGGCTATAGAAAGAATCCCATGCCTTAGGGAAAGGATAATGAAAAAATTCCGCCTCATTTCGATATTAATTCTGTTGGTTTGCAGTATAAGCGGGGCCTCTGTGGACGATCAAACGATGTTCCTGAGGAAAAACTGGCTCTTCCGATCGTCCTCCATGGTGAGAGAAAGTGCGGACAAAATATCATCAGGAAAATTTCAGCCTCGGGATTGGCATCCAACAGTAGTCCCGACAACTGTTCTGAGAGCTTTGGTGCAGAATAAAGTCTATCCGGATCCTTATATCGGCTTGAATAACATGAAGATTCCAGATGCTTCCGACGAATTCAATAAGACCCATGACCTCGGAAAATACAGCTATTTGCCAGATAAGCGAAATCCATGGAAAGATCCCTACTGGTTCTGGACTCAGTTCAATATCCCTGATCATTTTGAGGGGAAGGTTATATGGCTTAACTTGGAAGGAATAAATTATCGAGCCGAGGTATGGCTGAATGGGAATTTAGTTGCCGATGCAAAAGAAGTTGTTGGCATGTTTGGAAATTGGTCCTTTGATGTAACCGACTATGCAAATTTTGTGGGTGCGAATACACTTGCCATCAAGATATTTCCTCTTGATTATCCGGGTCTCCCAGCAGAACCACAGCTCGAGACCTTTGGGCCTTTCGGGCTCAATGGAGGGCCGACTGGCGATATAGGAAAGAACGTGACCATGCACTGCTCGGTGGGCTGGGATTGGATTCCGGCTGTTAGGGACAGGAATATGGGAATCTGGCAGGAAGTCGGTATAACGGCTACAGGACCCGTGGATATAAGATCTCCTCGCATTGTTTCGGATTTGGCTGTGCCTGAGCTGAATCAGGCTGCGCTGACAATTGAAGCAGAACTGGTCAATTTGTCCTCATCTCGAAAAAATGGGATTTTGATTGCAAAAATTTCCCCAAAAAATTTCAAGGGTGGTGTGGTTGAGCTCGAAGAGAAAATTCTCTTGGAGTCAAATCAGACAAAAAAGATTTGTTTCGATAGCCAATCCCATCAAGCTCTCATGATAGAGAATCCTGGAATTTGGTGGCCGAATGGGTATGGGGGAGCGAATCGTTATGAATTGGAACTCGTATTCAAAATCGATGGGAAAAGATCGGATAGTGAACAGCAGTCATTCGGGATCCGGCAGGTGGACAGCCGAGTCACTATGGTCGATGGTTGGGCTCGAAGGGATTTCTACGTGAACGGTCAAAAAATATTGTTGAAGGGCGGAGCATGGGTGCCGGATATGATGCTTAACCGTAACAAGGAGAAACTTTATCAGGAACTGCGTCTTTTTAAGGAAGCCAACCTGAATATTGTCCGGATCTGGGGAGGAGGTCTGACGCCAGCCGAGGATTTTTTTAGCTTTTGTGATGAAATGGGACTCTTGGTGTGGCATGATTTCTGGATCACTGGTGACTGCCAGGGAACATGGGATAAAGGCAGTCAGGACTATCCCTACGAAGCAGATGTTTTTCTGGAGAATGCCACACATGTTGTGAAAAAATTACGTAATCATCCGAGTATTCTTGTGTGGACCGCCGGGAATGAAGGATACCCGCGGGAGGAAATTTATGTGCCGCTCCGGAGTGAGATTCTGGCTAAACTGGATGGAACCCGTCCCTTCATCCCATCATCAGGATACAGAGAGCCTCCCGAAGGGTGGGGGCTTTCCTGGCCGGACAACCAGAAGGCTGGAACCTATTCAGGTGGGCCGTATCATTGGGTCGATCCTCGGGAGTATTATAAGAAAGTGAACGGGGGAAAAGACTGGCTGTTTAAGAATGAAGTGGGGCTTCCGTCGGTGCCGTGTTTGGAGAGCATAAAAAAATTCATACCTGATCTAACACCCGATCCTGAAGTGAAATTTCCCTTGAATCACACCTGGGGATACCATGACGCCTGTGAGGGGAATGGGAAGTACAGCCTCTACGATCAGGCCATCCGGCAACGATATGGGGAGCCCAAAGATCTTGCAGACTATGTCCAAAAAGCTCAGTTGATAAATGCAGAAAATTACAGAGCGGTCTTTGAAGCCGTCAATCATGCCATGGAGCGTGTTGCAGGAGTGATCCTCTGGAAGACCAATCCTGCCTGGCCGAGCATGATCTGGCAGCTTTATGACTGGTATCTCTGCCCGAATGCTGGATATTACTACACAAAGAAGGCCTGCGAGCCGTTGCATGTACAGCTCAGCCTTGATGATCTGAGCGTTGTTGGGGTCAATCATTATCTCGAAACAAAGGATTTGCACTTCATAGGCAATGTGTATTCATGGAATATGGAAAAGCTTTGGGCTTTAAAGGATAGAATCAGACTGGGACCTACATCTGCTGCAGAAATTGTGAAAGTTGAAATGCCCGAGAAGGTCGAGCAGGATATTCATTTCGTGAATTTGAGGCTGGAAGATGGCAACGGTCATTTGATCTCCGAAAACTTCTACTGGCTGGCAGGTGATGATGATTTCACAACTCTCTCCGAGCTTCCTGAGGTCAAACTGGATGCGGAAGTCGAAAGGGCCGGGATTGAGAATCGGTGCGTATATAAGATTCGACTTAAGAATCCCTCAGATAGCCTGGCTTTTTTTGTGAATCCAAGTATAAGAAAAGCAAAGACTGGAGACGAAGTCCTGCCTTGTTTCTGGAGCGATAGTTATTTCAGTATCCTTCCGGAAAGACATAAGGAACTGACTGTTGAATTTCATAAACAAGAGTACAGGAACGACAAACTCGTTTTAAAACTGGACGGTTGGAATATTGTTTCCCAAACAATCCAAATTGAATAAGAATGACTTAGATGATCTCCTAGTCTTTGTTAATTTCTGATTTAACACTATGGGATGCCCACTGGCCAAATAATTGAGTAATCGCGTATACTGTCCCCAAATTATTTAGTAATCGCGTATACTGTCCCCAAATTATTAATAAATTTAGATATTGAAAATAAAGACAATTCGCAATAAAATCACATCTTAATTCATTTTTTAAAAAATCGGTAGAGGAGGCATAATGATACCTCAAAAACAATCATTCTGGGCAGCGGCCTTGGTGAGTCTGTGTGTTTTGTTCCTCATCTTGCTCGTATCTCCTGTGCAAGCAAAAAAGGATTACAGCCAAGAGAGAATCCATTCCACAGATCCTGCACTCCGGCTTCAAGGATACGATAAGCACTTAGAGATGACGAAGAACTCTCCCTTCAACCAGCTGATGTGGAGTCATATCGGTCCGAGGAATGTGAGCGGAAGATGCACAGATATCGCTGTGGTCTCACCAAAAGGAAAGCACTACACAATCTATGTCGGAACAGCATCCGGCGGTGTGTGGAAAACGGTGAACGAGGGAACAACATGGGAGCCGGTCTTTGAGCATGCGGCTTCGACATCGATCGGTGATATCGCAATTGCTCCCTCAAATCCCGATATCGTCTGGGTGGGCACCGGAGAAGCGAATATTTTTCGAAGTTCCCAGGCAGGAGTCGGAATCTACAAGTCAACCGATGCAGGAAAAACCTGGAATCATATGGGGTTGGCCGATGCCAACACCATCGCGCGGATCGTCATCCACCCAGAGGATCCTGATGTCGTCTATGTCGCAGCTTCCGGACACGAGTGGACCAATAACCAAGAGCGTGGTGTCTTCATGACGACAGATGGGGGCAATACCTGGCAAAAGATCTTATACATCGATGACACAGCAGGAGCCATAGACCTGGTCATGGATCCTTCTGACTCCGATACGCTCTACGCCGCAACCTGGCAGCGAATTCGGAAGAAATGGAACGATCCCCGAAACGAGCCCAATTATGGAGGAAGTGGAATCCACAAGACAACAGACGGAGGAAAAACTTGGAAGCCTGTCAATAACGGGCTGCCGGAAGCCCGGTACAGAGGGCGGATCGGCATCGATATCGCTTCCAGTAATCCGAATGTTTTGTATGCCTTTATCGACAACTATGAGCTCGCTTATAAAGCTGCCGAAGGAGAGTTGGATTCCTACGGCCGGCCAAGGGAGGATGTCATCAAAGGAGCCACAGTCTACCGCAGCGGTGACAAGGGGGAGACCTGGACCCAGGTGAGCGGTTTGGAACCTGACATGAAGGAGTACATGGAGCGCCATTCCGCCACCTATGGATGGGTTTTTGGACAGATGAGGGTAGATCCCAATGATGAAAACACCATCTACACCATGGGACTTGCCTTGAATGTTTCCAATGACGGTGGAAAAACATTCCGGCGTCTACGGGGAATGCACGGTGACCATCACGGACTTTGGATCGATCCGGATAATTCAGATTACCTGGTCAATGTCAACGATGGAGGTATCGTGATTTCGTATGACAAGGGTCAGACTTGGAAGCAGTTTACCCATAATCTTCCTGTTTGCCAGTTTTTCAATATAAATTACGATATGAATACACCTTTCCGAGTGTATGGCTCCATGCAGGATCATGGAAGCTTCCGGGGACAGGTACTCAAGGCAGTGGACAGGGAAGGGAATCCGATCGAAGCGTACCAAACCGTCGATTTTGAAAGTGCACCGGGTGGTGAAGGCTGCAGCCATGCCGTTGACCCCACAAATCCGAATATCCTGTATTCGGCCGGCTTCTATGGGCGTATCCAGAGAAGCGTCTTAGGCAAAGATGGCCAATGGAAAACCGAACGGTTATTCCCTTCCAAATTTCCTGACGAACCCTCTTTCAGGGGTCAATGGGTGGCTCCCATCATTCTCTCTCCCAATCATCCTGATACTGTCTATCTCGGGCTTCAGTATCTTTTCCGTTCCCGGTTCAGGGGAGATGTTTGGGAAAAAATCAGTCCGGACTTGACTTATAACACCCAGTCAGAAATGGGGGACATTCCCTATCACACCATTTTTTCCATCTCTGAATCTCCACTCAACGAGGATCTGATCTATGCAGGTACGGATGACGGGAAGGTCCATGTCACCAAGGATGGAGGAAAAACTTGGAAGCCCGTCATGAGAGGATTGCCCTTTCAGAAATGGGTTTCCCGCATCGTCGCTTCTGCTTTCGGCATGGGGACGGTCTACATGACTCAGAACGGAAAGCGGGATGATGATTTCAATGTCTACGTGTGGAAATCTTCGGATTTCGGTGAAACCTGGGAAGACATCTCAGGAAATATTCCACTCGGTCCTGTAAATGTGATTAGAGAAGATCCGGTAGATAGAAACATCCTGTATGTCGGGACAGATGTGGGAGTTTATGTCACCAAAGATGGTGGTAAGACCTGGAATGTGCTGGGGACGAACCTCCCTTCATGCTATGTGCATGACCTGATCATCCATCCACGGGATAATGTTATCGTGATCGCCACCCACGGCCGAGGCATGTGGGCTATAAACGCCGATCCCGTTAACGAGAAAGACCGATTAAGCAGACGATTCAGATTCAGATAATTATTGTTTTTCAGTCTTCGCTTTATCGAACCTCTCTGAGTCAGGTGAGGTGAAGAAGAAGGGGCGCTCACAGCTTTAAAAAACTGGAAGCGTCTAGACTGCCTTAGGAAGCATCTCTATTTCCGTGATGCCAAAAGGCTCTATATCAGCTTTTAGGGATGGTTTTGCTCAAGTAAAGATTTTTAACGCCATTCCTTTACCGCCCTTCTCGGCGGCGCTGAACTCCGCACCTCAACACCCATCTCTTCTCCTTTATCCTCTTTTCATTTTTATCCAACGCTCTTCAAAGAAATCTATAGCACAGCGAATATATACTGTCAAAACATGCTATACTACCCATGGCTCTCTTATGCCGGCTGGAGAGAATTCCCCTCTTTTGGTTCCCATCATCGACCCCACTTTTGCTGACACAGCCGGTATATAGATGTACCTAAAAATTGTAGAAAAGGGATTCTGTTTCTGAAAGGATGGGAAAATAAAACTATAGAAATCTACTAATTCTTCTACCCTGCCAGCCTCTTCCTCGCATCCCCCACCTTAGAGAGACTAAGGTTGAATCCTTCCAGAGGGAGAGGAATTTTTCATAATGATCTATGAATTTTGTTTTATTACACGCAAACCATAGCTTAGAAAATATCATGCAGTATCCAAATCTTGCTGACATCAAATAATGTGATCTCCATTCACGGCACGACAGGAAATGTGTATGTAGGAACGCGCCCCACAATTTAAAAACTGAGCTCCTCTTCCTGCATTATTTGATTTCGACCTTTTCCAGGAGAGTGGACACCTTCCATTTCCTGGCAAACTTAAATGGCACTGCGTATTTAAATTTCAGAGTTATAACTTCTGTGTTGTTCTTCCCGGAGTATCGATCTAAATCCAAGGCGATAATATTTTCACCATCTCTCATCTCTACCTCTCTTATGAATTTGCCATTCTGTAAGACTTGAAATTTTTGCTTAAAGTCACCATACCAGTACCATTTTTGAAATTTAAAGGGAGAGTAAGCATAGATCCAAACTTTTTCGTTCTTTTTAATCCTTTTATTAACCTCAAAGGCGATCTCCTTTTCACAGACGGTTCTTTGCTTGCCAAATAGAGATTTGCGAGGTCCGAACCCAGAAAGAAAGACGATTTTCTTTTTTTGTTTTTGACTCGAGAGCAGTATGGATTCAGGCAGCGAGTAGTCCCTCGTTTTCTCAGAAGACGGCACAGCAATGCCTTGGTAATCGAAATAGTATTTTAGTTCAAACGATTTTCTTCGCGGAAAAGGAATCTTTACCGTTACAGTTTCGCTTGCTGGTTGAAGAGGTTTAATCTTGGAACTATAGCCCGGAATCTCAACATGCAAACTGAATCCAGCGACTTCCGGCGCATTGTTTATTTTAAAAACTAAATCGAGTAAACCTGAGATATTGTCATCAACCAATACCAATTCGGGAATCTTCTCAGGTACTTGAGCTAAAGTAGCATGAGGAAAGATATCCGGCTCAACATCATATATTAACCACCAGAGATCGATCTTTTTAAACTTGTATTCAATATCTAAGCGTTCGAGCAGACGTAATAGATTATTGGCTCGTTTTTTTTCTTCACCGCCCTTAGGTTTGACAAGAAAAATGTAATTTGAGCTTTCTTTCTGATTGTAATAATACAATTTATAGGGATAATATCTCCTCAATGTGTACGAAGTGACTACAATGTCTTCCTTGGATAACGCAGTTATAAGAATAGACCTTAAGTATCGAGCTTGCCAATATTTCCTTTTGGTTTCGTGTATTCCGGCGATGACTCTTTTGAAAGTATGGTGATGCTCTGGGGCAAGCGAGATATCAGCAAGAATCCCTTTTAGGTTATTTAAGAAGAAGACTGAAAAAAATAGAGCGAGCATTAATACATATTTCCATTTTCTTTTGAATAAATCAAAAACTGAGATAAGCAAGATAGGAAGCACAACATACAATGGATACAGATAGCGATGGAGTGTATAGCGATCACTGAATTCTGATAGTACATAGATCAAGGAGAAAACCACGAAGAAAATGACATAGATATTTTTAGGCAAAAACTCTTTCTTTTTTATTGAGAGGAATATGATTGATAAAAAGCCCAAAAGAATGAGGACAAGATAAGCATAACTCAAGGGGTTTGTCTCACGAGAAATGAGGTCGATGACCATTTTTCCCATATTTTTCAGTTTAGCAAAGCTAACCCCTTCCTTCTCACCATAGAACAGATATCTAGTCAGGAGAAATCTATTCATAAATTCACTCAAGAGAAGTGGGAAACAACCGACACAGGCCATCACGAGGAGGCTTAGATATTTTTTCCACTGAAGCTTAAATTTTAAAATAAGGAAAATGAGAGAGGAGAGTATAAAACCAATCGTAATCTGATGTGCCCAGAAACTTAATCCCATAATAAAGCCAAGGATAGAGATCAAGTTTTCTTTGTTCTTGAAATATACTAAGTAGGTAAGGTAAAGGATTAAAATTCCGAACAAAAGGATAAGAGAAAAGCCAGAAGGTACATCCAGACTCAGCCAGGATCCAAGGTGGGATATAGGCATAATATAAAATAAACAGGCAATAAAAGAAAATTCTAGAGAATAGATTTCTTTTATTAGCAAAAACTGAAGAATTAAGAATGCCAGAAAAATCAGAAAAGGCATAAACCTAAGTATAAAGATCGAATAACCAAAAATTTTAAACAACGCGGCGTACAAGTGTTGAAAGAGCGAACCCAATCGCAGCTGAGCGTACCAGAATATCGGAGGAACTTTCCCTTCTGAGATATGTTTTCCCATCAGGCCTGAAACCCCAGCGTCAGGATCTTTTCCAAGAGAATAATGGTGGACCAAAAAAGGAATCCGGAAGACAGTGACGAGGACGATAAGAATAATCAGAGCAATATGAAACTTTCTCGGACGGAAAGAAAATTTTAGCTTGCGAGAGCGATAATTTATAAACAACAGCATAATGATGATCAAGAGGAGCGGGATGAGCGGAAATAAATAATGGAGTTTTATCTTTCTTAACGGACCAAAATTATCTTTAAACCATAAAAACAGAAAGACCACATAAAATATAGGCAGAGAATATTTGAGGTATTTTCCGACTTTTGCTTTCAGAAGAAATTCAATCCCACTAATAATCCAGCTTCCTCCCTATGACTGATAAGAAAAAAGAATACCAATTAATAGATCCAGAGTCAAACTCAAAGTAAGATAGGTAACATGATGATGTGATGCACCTCCCCGGGGAGTTTGATAGACTCTCCGATGGTAAATGTCTTTAAGGAGGTGCACAGATGAATTATGTTGGAATTGACCATCATCGTCAATACTCTCACATGACGGTGATGGATCAAATGGGTCAGGTGCTTCGATCTGGCCGGGTTCCCAACCTTCAAGACGAGATTGGAAAGTTTCTTGAAGGTTTCGAAGCGGTGGAAGCGGTCATTGAGACGGGTCGCTCGAGCTACACGATGGTGGATGTGCTTGAAGAGATGGGGGTGACGGTCAAGATCGCGCATCCGAATGAGGTCAAGGCGATCGCCCGGGCGAAGATCAAGACCGATAAAAGGGATTCGGAGGTCTTGGCCCATCTGTTACGGATGAACATGGTGCCAGAGGTGTATCGACGGTCGGTGGAGAACCGGCAATCGCAGCGGGTTTTGCGACAGAGAGCATTTTATGTGAGAGCCATGACAGCGCTGAAGAATCGGGTTTATGCTTTTCTCTCGCAGCAGAGAGAGGAGGTTCGGGAGGAGGTGGCCCGAGAGACCAATATCTTTTCGGAGAGAGGTCAGAAGGTGCTCTTGGGGTTGAAATTGGTGCCGGGAGAAAAGCGGCTGTTAGATGCGCTTTTGAAGACGTATCGCCATTTGGAAAAACGGACCAAAGAGTCGGCGACCTTTGTGGAGAAGCTCTATGAGGAAAACCGGGAAGCCCAGCTCATCCGGACAATACCCGGTTTTGGGAAATATTTATCCGTCCTTGTGGCCGTGGAGATCGCGGATTTAAGCCGGTTTGCCGACGCCGCACACCTTCATGCCTACGCCGGGGTCATTCCTTCGGTCCACAGCTCCGGGGATAATACCTATTACGGCAAAATCATTCGGGCCGGGAATCGGTGGTTGCGCTGGGCGGCTGTGGAAGCTGTCTGGCCGGCCATCCGGGCGGATTTTGATCTTCGTTGCTTTTACGAGCGGCTGGCTCGAAGGAAAGGTGCGAACAAAGCCAAAGTGGCTGCGGCCAGACGACTTTTGACGATCGTTTACAAAGTTTGGAAGGAGCAACGCAATTATATTCCTTATCGAAGATAACTCGGTCGCCTTGAGAAATTCTTTAATGGGCCAAGAAGGCCGCATTGTCAGATAGGTTAAGGGACCGGGACCTGAAGTTAGAGTGTGTGCGGACATGGCTTTCGGGCCAGGGGCACGGATAGAAGGATGGTTCACAAGACCGAAGGATAAAGAAAGAAAAAAAGGAGGCGCTCAACAAAGTACTTGCATCACATCATCATAGAAAGAATTTCCTTTTTGCGCTTGCAACAAATCACTCACAATTTTCCTGAATTTCCACCCAAAATAAGATTATCACATCCAAAACGGCAAGGTCAAAGGTTCCCGAATGAAGAATTATTGGTATTCGATTATTTTGCATCTGCAATTATAGAATGTGCCATTTACAAATTACATCATATAAAGTTGCTGAATTTTATTGAAACTAGGGTGATGGTGTTGTAAGTGCAATTCACTGTAAATCATTGAAATCACAAGAATTTTCCTTGTGTGATCAAGGGACTCGAACTCCCGACCTTCTGATTCGTAGTCAGAAGGGTGTCTTGTCTCATTCAGCCTCAGCTACTAGCAGGTGCATCAATCAATTTCTTGATTTGCCTTAACTCCGAATCGCTAAGTGCTCTAATCAATTTCATAATATTTTTTCTATAGCCACTGGGACTGGGTTACACTGCCTTATCACTTCTTCCATGAATCCCCTGATTTGTGTCATAATAGAGAACTTAGCATTCCTTTGATAATCTGAGAGTGAAAAGAGAAGACAAATGAAGCGAATAATTGAAATTCTGGCTCTCATCCTACTGGTTGGAGTTTGTGTCACAGCCCTTCTATTGTTGAATGGAGAGAAGGAAGAGGGTTTCAATTTTTCAACAGGATCTGAGGTATCACTGCGGAATGCAACCAGAACCAGAATCCATTACGGCATCAAACCCAACAACACTTTCGATCCTCCGGAGAAAAAGTTGATCAAGCCAGGCGAGATCCACCGTTATCGCAGCCAATATGCCCTTGAGGTCTCCTGGGAGCGGATTGGAGCAAACACCACCAGGCATCTTACTCCTGGAAGACCCTATGCCTTTCGGTACGATGAGAATAACATCATCCAGATTTATGAGGGTTCCCACAGCAGGGATGATGTAGTGGATTTGGCTCCTTATGTGCCTACTCCCATGGAGGTGGTGGAAAAAATGCTGGAGGTAACTGAGGTCAGCAGCGATGACATCGTATATGATATCGGTTGTGGAGACGGCCGTATCGTCATTATGGCGGCAGAGATATATGGAGCCCGGGGCGTAGGTATAGATATCGATCCTCAACGGATCCAGGAATCCAAGGAAAATGCTGCGGCGGCAGGGGTAGAACATCTGGTCAGATTTTATCTGGGGGATGCCATGACGATGAATTTTTCAGAGGCTACGGTCGTGACCCTTTACCTTCTACCTGAATCCAATGAATTGCTTCGTCCAAAATTGGAGAAAGAGCTCAGATCAGGTGTATATGTCGTGACCCACAATTACAGAATTCCTGGATGGAATAAGAAAGAAATCAACGCCTTCTACCTGAATGATGAATGGGAAAAAGAGCACAGCATTTTCCTGTACAAAAGATAATGTAAAGGGACAGACTCAATTTCCGAACTATGTTGAATATTTTGAGGATCTATGAGCTGAGGAGGAAGGTCACCATTCGAGCCCCTGTGGAAGGCGTGTTTTCTTTTTTCAGTCGAGCCGAAAACCTGAACTTGATCACGCCTTCATGGCTGAGATTCCAAATCCTTACACCTCTGCCCATAAAAATGGAGAGACAAACCCGCATTGACTATTCCTTACATTTATTTGGAGTTCGGTTTTCCTGGAAAACCGAGATTACGCACTGGCAGCCACCGTCTCTGTTCGTCGATAAGCAGATAAGCGGTCCCTATCGGCATTGGGAGCACACCCACCGTTTTGAAAGGATTAATCAAGGGACGCTGATGGAAGACATCGTACGGTATGCAGTGCCTGGTTTTGTCCTCGCCCCCCTGATTCACTTTTTTTTTATCAGGCCTCGACTCGAGAAGATATTTTCTTTTAGGGAAGAGATGCTCCTCCGGCTCTTTTCCGAATAGTGCCGATTTTTAGCTTAATTTATTGTTTATTTTTCTCCAAAAAGAGGGCTATCTGGACATGGTTTTCCGTATTGAGATAGATCTTTGCTGCATCCTGGATCACACATAGATATGTTGACATGAAGGAATTATAAATTACCATGTAAGAGATAGTCTGGTTAGAATCCCTTGATCATCTTTGAGAAAAAGGAGGTGAAAATGGTGGATACAGGCCTTAAGGATAGAGTGGCTTTGATCACCGGTGGAAACCATGGGATCGGCGCAGCCTCAGCCATCGCCTTTGCCAAGGAGGGAGTAAAGGTATTTATCAATTATCTTCGTCTTACCCCTGAGGAATATGGAGGGATCAGCCGTGAAGAAGCGGATAAAGCCAAGGAACCGGGCAGAGGATACTATTATAGAACATTGGAAAAATCTGCCGATGAGGTCATGAAGACCATCCGTGATTTGGGTGGAGAGTGTGATTCCTGGGAAGCGGATTTAGCTGACCCAAAGAACATTTCGTCATTGTTCGATCGGGTCGAAGGGAGATTTGGAAAAGTAGATATCCTGGTGAACAACGCAGCTCATGATCGGTGTGATACGTTTATCCCCCAGAGCGAGCTTAACAGGAGCCCCAACTTTTTAGGGGAGTATCCGATGAGGACCATTTCTGCAGAATCACATGACGAGCATTTTGCAGTGAACACGCGGGCTGTGGTGCTTTTGATGGAGGAATATGCACGCCGCTATATAGACAGGAAATCGACCTGGGGAAGAATCATAAACATCACGACGGATGGTGCCTATGCCCACCCCTCCAATGTCTCTTACGGAGCCAGTAAATATGCCGTTGAAAGCTACAGCAGAGCTGCTGCCTATGAATTGGGCCCTTACGGATTAACTGTCAATGTCGTGTCACCGGGTGCTGTTCAGACGGGATGGATGACCAAAGAGCTCGAAGAATCAATCGCAGAGAGTTATCCTTTGAGGAGGATTGGCAGGCCTGAAGATATTGCCCATGCTTTAATCTTTTTTGCGTCCCAGCAGGCTGACTGGATTACTGGTCAGGTTCTTCATGTGGGGGGCGGGAATAAGATGTGAGATTACGAGTGAGTCTCAGGGAGGCTATGCTTCCGTAGACGATGAAATAGACCCCCATGATGATGAATGCAGAGGGTAGAGAGTAGCTGTCCACAAGTTTACCGAAGAGGGGAGACACGATTACGAAGGAGAGACTTCCCATCATGTTGGCTACAGAGAGAGCCGTGGCTCTGACCTCCGATTTGATCAGGCGATTCATGTGATCGAGAAGCAGTGGATATGCCGAACCCCAGAGAAAAGCATTGAGAAAAATCAGTGGAATCAGCAGGACAGTCTCAAAGATGCCCAACAGCAAGAAGGTGGGTGCAATGAGGAGAGGTAAATACAGAGATTTTTTTTGTCCCAATTTTTTCTCCAGAACGTGGGCGTTTTTGGCTCCAAATGCGCTGGATAACTGGAAAAGCGCGAAGATGATCCCAAAATATGCGATCCCGACTCCTACGGATTCATAGTAGAGGAAATAGGCCCAGACCCCTGTAACACCGGTGCTGGCGATCAATGCTCCATAGAGGATAAGCAGCCTTAATCGGGGATGAGCGAGGCAGAATCTGCTTATTCTGAAGATGTCTTTTATCGGGCTGGCGGATTCCAGTTTTTCACGAGAAGGTTCGATCAACGCAAATGCCAGGGGAAGCATCAAGGCGCTCGTTGCCATGTTGGCATAAAAAGGCATTTTGAGAGACAGAAGAGCCAATAATCCTCCTAGAATCGAAGAAACGGCTGTTCCAATCCTTGCATAATAGAAAGATCTGCCTTCAAATTTTTTGTATTCGTCTTCCTCTTTGAGCTGGATCAAGGTATCGTAAATGATCGCGGAGTCGCACCCTGAACGCATACTGTTGCCGAAAGCAATGATGAATTCGGCAAGAAGGAAGGAATAAAAGGTATGAGTAAACACATAGACGCCGATTCCAACCGGCATGAAAAAAGCGCCGAGGATGAGGGCCTTTCTTCGTCCAAAGATATCAGCCAGATAACCCGATGGAATCTCCAGGATCAGGATCGAGAGAGCGTAGACTGCCTGGATGGTGAAAATTTGAGTTTTGTTCAGGTTGTTGGACTGGTAGTAAGGAATCAGAATCGGCACAATCACCCAGAATTCGCCCAGCAATTTGTAAGCATATATCTTCCACAGGTTGGTTCGGGTGTTTGTCATTTTATTCTCATGCAAAAATGGATGATAGTACGAAAGGGATGTCTAAATCAAAATGAATATTTTCCATCCATTTTGTGTGGGGCTAATTTCCAATGTTTCTCTTTTCCATTAGAATCTACTCAGACCATGTGGAAGAGAATCATTTTCATTTGTTGATTTGAAGGAATATGGAATCAGGATTCGGACTCTATTCCAACGGCAGGGAGAACGCTCTACGGATTTACCATATCAGGTTTGTTTTCGACAGTTTCATCTGCTAGAGCCATGTTCGTCTGAACCTGTCTCGGCATGGGCCTTCCACCACGTAAAGACTTGTCCCAGCGCTTCGAGCTTGATGCCTGCCTTTTCTCCTGGTGCGAGATCCATGGGCTCGGTCGGACCCAGTTCAGTTCCGTTGGAAAGATGAACCTCCACTCGGACAGCCTTAACGGTCTTGTCTGTCACGTTTTCCACTGATCCGAGAAAGGACGAAGACGCATTATGGAAGGCTAAAACCAACCGCACACCTTTATGCACTTGATCATAGGTTTCGGTGGGGGACAATTTCTTACCGGACTCTTCTCCCTCTTCCTGGTGATGTCCTTTTTCCTCTTGTTCTTTCACTACGTGCCTCTCATCAGAGTGATACTCATAGCCTTTCTTTTCATGAACTTCCTCAGCATGCTCATGTCCCTTTTCTGTATGGTGATGCCCACCTTCTTTGTGAGGTGCATGGATTTCCATGGATTTCTTAGCCTCTTTGTCTGTTGCATAGATAGCGCCAAAGATGACGAAGGCCGCAACGACCACTCCAAGTAACAAAGTTAATTTCCACGAAATTTTACTCATGGTTTCTTCCTCGCCGTGTTTGTATTTTTTTCAATCCAATTGTATCTGAAAGTTCTGCATTCGGAAAGAAAAAAATGCAACAATCTGTTGTGCTCATCTGTCCTATGAGTAAAATGGAAAAAAGGAGAATACAATGACACATTCGAAAGCCTTAAGTTGGATAGTCTTGCTTATTATGGCCGTTATTTTTCTATATGGAAGCTCCAGCTCATTCGGTGCTGAGATCAGACCTGATTTCCAGCAGCAGGAGAAAGCTGAACAGAAGCAGAAAGCAAAAGACCAACAGGTCGAAGAGGAAAAGGAGAAGAAAGCTGAAGAGAAGGAAGATGACTTAGGTGAAGTTATGAAGAAACGAATGGAAGAAGGTGAATCTATTTTCGAAATTATTGGGATCCCGAGTGCTGAGGATTATTTGCCCGGACCGTTTGAAATCGTGCTGCTGTGGCTCATCCCATTTTCAGTGATTGTGGGAGTTGTAGTCTTAATATTGATAGTGACGAAACGGCGTCACCAGAGAATATTAGCCATGATCGAGAAAGGGATTTTCCCGGATGCAGCGGCCATTAAAGAGTTTAGAGCTTCCCAATTCAGATGGGATATATTTCTGCTGCTATCAGGCCTTATTCTAGGACTTGGCGGGATCGGTCTTTCTGTGTTCATGATGGGGCATAAAGGACCCGATCAGTGGTATATGGGAATCATTCCGTTCTTGGTCGGAGTGGCTTTGCTCGGTTTTTATCTGATCTTCTACAAAAAAAAGAAGGAGTAAGCTGAAAATAGAAGGGCTGGGACAATCCATACCCAGCCCTTCTACAAATCAAATGGAGTGCATGTGTGGACAAAGAGGATGAAAAAAGCCTGATTCGGATGATAAAAGCCGGCAATTACCGGCAATTTGAAAGGCTTATCGCTGAGTATCAGAATCCATTGTTTCTTTTTATTTGGAGAATGGTGAGGGATGAAGATGATGCTAAGGACCTCTGCCAGGATACGTTTTTTAAAGCCTATAAATCCATGAAATCTTTCCGGGAGGACTCCAAATTTTCCAGTTGGCTGTTCCAGATTGGTTATCGGAAGGCCTTGGACCTGATAGCTAAGAGAAAGAGGCAGCACACCCGTTTGAATAAAATGGAGACACGATCCGAGATGTCATCGAGCGAAAAGGATTTTGAGGTGAAGGAAGCCGACGTCCTTATTGGCAAGATCGTTGAAGGCCTCCATCAGAATTCTCGGATCGCTCTGCATCTTTTCTACAAAGAAGAGATGACATACGGCGAAATCGCAACTGTGATGAAAGCCCCGATAAATACCGTTAAATCTCACATTCATAGAGGAAAAGAGATTATAAGAGAAAAACTAATTCGAATGAATAGATTGAGAAAACAACCAACATAAGAGGAAAAAATGAAAGAAGATGGCTTGGATAAAATGATTAAAGACAGTTTGAACACATCCCCCCCAGGAATGGAGATCGACATTAGACGGGAGACCATGTCGCGGATAGAAGCTTACGAGCAGAGAAAGTCTAAAGTAGAAAATTTATTCCTGTGGGTGCTCTCGATTTTTACGTTTTGTGCAGGTCTGGTGTCCATTTTTATTTTTGAGGGTTTTATCAGTCTTTATGAGGATTTTTTCCTGCGGACAAATCTTGATATGATCACAGTTAAGCTCGTCTTTCAAGGCGTGTTTTTAATATTCGTTCTGCTCTCTTTGACAGTCATGGTCTCCCAAAAGAGGCCCTCAAAACATCTCAATCGATCTCTATTCATACTGTCGTTCTGATTCTAAGGCGCTAATTCTAATTCGGGGACCTAATTCGGGGACAGTATACGCGATTACTGAATTCCGGGATTTCTGTGTTATTCCAGAGTCAATTTTTTTACTTTTCCTGATAGCCCGATTTTCCAGGGTTTTGAATTCGTTGCCGTCAGGTCCGACCATATACAGTAAAAATTCCTTTGAAATATCAGAAAACATCCGTAAGATTAAAAAAATATTGATTGAAATTTTTTCAAACTAGAGTTTTCAGATAGGTGGCGATATGATAAATTTGGATTGGGAAATTCAAAATGAGTAATGTTCAAGTCATGACCATGACTGCTGAGAATATATTCGATTTCGGATTCTGCGGAACCAGGAGTATCGAGCATGAGGGATGTCGGCGAAAAGCAGAGTGGTTCAAAAAGAGGCAATTGGAGGGAATGAAGTATAAGGTTTTGTATTCAGAGGAAAAGGGATCGATTGGCCTGATCGAATACATTCCAGGGGAATATTCATGGAGAGCTATTGAAGCAGATGGCTATATGGCCATCCACTGTCTGTGCATTTTTACCAAATCCATAAGAAATAAAGGCTATGCCTCCCAGTTGATCGATGAATGTATAAAAGACGCAAAAGAGGCAAAGAAGCATGGAGTAGCTGTCGTGACAAGGAAAGGTGCATGGATGGTGGGCAAGGAGATATTTTTAAAGAAAGGATTTGAAGTTATGGATACAGCTCCGCCTGATTTTGAGCTGCTGGTGAAAGGATTCAAGAAGAATGCACCCGCACCGAGATTTAAAGGTCACTGGGAGGAGGTGCTGAAGAAATATCCCGAAGGCCTGACCATCTTTTGGTCGGATCAATGCCCCTATATTGCCAAATCGATGAAGGAGATAATAGAGATAATCAGCGAGAGATACAGGATCAGGGCAAAAATAATTGAGATAACAAATCATAAGCAGGCCCAGGATGCGCCATCTCCGTACGCGGTCTTCAGCCTGATATATGATGGTAATCTGCTGGCATTTCATCCCATAAGCAGTAGGAGGTTCAAAAACATTATGGATAAAGAATTGAAGAGATGAGATATCTAATATGAAGAACGAAATGGGGGAACCAAAATGAAGCTTGACCTGACGAATAAAAATGTAGACATTGAAACTGTGGCAAAAGCCGCTTTGAAAGATAAAGAATTCCTCTTGGAATTGATAGAGAATCTAAAATCCAAGAAGGAAACTGTCAGGCATAACAGTTCCCAAGCCCTGAATCTCATCAGCAAGGAAAATCCAGACATTTTATACCCCCACTGGGACTTTTTTTTCTCACTTCTCGATGGCGACAACACCTACTGGAAATGCAGCGGAATACCCATAATTGCCAATCTTACGAGAGTTGACAATAAGAACCAGTTCGAGAAAAATTTCGAAAAGTACTACAGCCTTCTGGATGACAAAAAGAGTTTCATCCCGGCTGCCTATCTAGCAAGGAGCTCGGGCACGATTGCCAGATCAAAGCCAAATCTCCGGGCAAAGATCACAAAAAAATTCTTGAGGATTGACGAAACCCATCATCATCCTCAGCGCCGGGATTTGGTAAAAGGAGACATCATCGAAGCATTTGATGAATACTTCGAAGAAGCCGAGGACAAGAGAGAGATCATCGAATTTGTCAAGGAACAACTCAAATGTGACAGCCCGAAGACAAGAAAGATCGCAGCGAAATTCCTCGAGAAATGGGAAAGATGACCGTTCTGCCGTTGGATGATGACTTTAAGAAATTTGAGAGGTAAAATATTTCTTAAAAGCTTGAAAAACCACAAGATTTTTATTGGTAAATCTTTACAAAATCAAATATATGTTGGCAAAAAGGAGGGCTAATGAATGATTCGGAAGTGCGAATCGTGAGGCTCGAACCGATGCGCGTGGCGAGTGTCCGCGTGGTCAGTGAAAGCCCTGAAGTAGATGCATGGAGTAAGCTTCGCTCCTGGGCAGAGCCCAAGGGGCTGCTTAGGGATGATGCCCAGCATCCCATCTTTGGGTTCAACAATCCCAATCCCACACCTGATCTCAAGGAATATGGCTACGAGTTGTGGATAAAGGTGGGAGTGGACATAGAATCTGAGGGGGAAATCGAGGTGAAAGACTTTCCCGGAGGTTTATATGCTGTGGCCACCTGTAGCCTTATCGATGATCCCAGCGGTCGCAACGTCCTCGAGACTTGGAAAGCGCTTTGGAATTGGGTTAAATCTAGCAAATACAAGTGGCGCCGTACCCATGAATTGGAAAAGGTTCACAACCCGATGGCAGCAGAGAAAGACCTAATCTTAGACCTTTACCTCCCCCTCGAAGAGTAGCAGTCATCTAAAATTTTGCAGATAGGCCCGCAAGAAATGAGATGTCATTTTTTTTGATTCCCTCTCCTACTGGTTTGTTGTCGTAATTCTCCATCAGGGTCACCTTCATCGACAGGCCCTTGATAATGGCTGAAGCTATACTGGCCTCAAAACGTAAAAAATATCGGTCTAATTCTGAAAAATCAGCTGTTAAGCCCAAAGCTTGTGTAAGCTCAGCTGATTCACTTATTTTCCAACTGAATTGATTTCCAAGTTCGATGCCCGTATAGCTGTCTGTTTCACCGGTATCATAATATTTGGTGAAGACTTCTGAGATTCCTGCGCTTGCCGACAACTGGATCTTTTCTTTTACCAGGACTTTATAGCCGACTCCTACAGAAGGGAGGATTCTGTAGCTGTGATTCTTGAATCGATCCCGGAGCCCCAAAATTTCGTAATAGGAAAAGAAACGCTCTGTGTGCTGCCAGTTAATCTGGGTTTCCAATCCCATTGATTCAGCGTTTGTGACATCTTTTTCTTTGTTCAAAATGAAGAAAGCTTTGTTTGAGTTGACCACAGACTTGGATATTGGGCCTGTGGCGGATAGAGTCAGTGAGAAACTTGTAGTGTTTGTATTACCTCTTGCCAAGGCGAATCCAACAGCAGCATCTCCGCCCCATTTATTGGCTTCGTTGCCTTTTTCTTCTGCATAGAATCCCGTCGCAAGACCTAAGCTTAAAATCAAATAAATGAATGTTCTCATGAAGTTGCACATCTTCGCCTCCTGACATTTATGGAAATAAATTGAATCGCTGTATCGAGGCAGCGATACACGTGGATGGATCCCAGAAGGAATTTTGAATGGTAAAACCCCTCAATAGAGATATTCTAGTCCAATAAGAACGCTGAAAGCTCGTAAGTTTGCATTGAAAGTGTTTCCAGGAGAATTGTCAATGAAGACTGTTTCAACATTGGCATTTCGAATCAAATAGAGACCTTCGATATATACAGAAATATTCTGATTTATTTTGAATGAGCTCCCAAAACCTCCGTAGAGCCCCAGACCGTTTTTTATCTCTTGTTTTTTTACATTTTTGTCCTCAGGAGATACGCGTTCATCCAAGCTCATGGTGTTAAAGAATAATCCTCCACCTCCAAAAATGTATGGAGAAAAAAATGTTCCTGTTTTGAATTTGTAGTGGATGGACACGAGAAGGGGAGTCATGGTAAGAGTGCCGTTTAAGAATTCACCCTCTTTTTTATCAACACTGAACCGGCTGTACTTCCATTCAAAGGATAATGAAACATTCTGATTAATATTAAAAACAGCGCCTAAGCCTGAGCCAAATCCATTTTCGATATTCTTTTGAGCGGGGAAAAATCCAGCGGCATTCAAGAAAAAACCAACCCGATATCTTTGGGCTAATCCATTCGAGGATAATGCCATAAAAAGCACGATAGTGAAAACCAGTTTTGGACATCTGGACATTCAAGCCTCCACAAAGCCAAGTTCGCATTGATGATTACAATTCTTTCATAATGACCCTGCTCTGTCAAAAAACATAACTTTTGAATGGGCAATTTAGGAGCCTTTGAATCGGAAGATCTTATTAAGCCTCAAAAAAACCTTATTAAATCTCAAAAACCTGACAGAATTTAAGGAATTTAGGAGTCACCCAGTCTTCGGGGATTTCATGAGTTCTTCTAGTCGGAGGCGATGGGAATCCCAGGATTTGTAGAGACCCTCGATTCGCTGTTTGATTTCGGCATAGTCTTTCTTCATCTGTGCAATGTCCGTCCCGTCCCGATAGGTCTCAGGATTTGCCAGTTTCGCCTCTATCGCTCTCAGCCGAGATTCTGATTCCTCGATATCCTTTTCGATTCTGGCAATGCTCTTCTGAAGCTGATTCCGTTCTCGGCTTACCTCCTGACGGGCTTCAGCCTCCTGGCGTTTTTGTTGTTTTGTCTTCCTGCTGGGAGCTCTAAAGTCCTTCGGCTCCACTTCTAAAGGTTGATATTCGGGAATGTCCGGCTCCTGATCGCGCTTCCAAAGATAATAGGAGTAGTTGCCGGAGTATTCGTCTAGACGTCTCTCCTTGAGTTCGATGACCCGGCTTACCAGCTTATCCAAAAAGTAGCGGTCATGGGAGATGAGCAATAAGGTGCCGTAGTAATTAGCCAGAGCCTCCTCTAGAGCTTCTCTGGCCGTGATGTCCAGGTGAGTGGTGGGTTCATCCATAATCAGAAAATTAACAGGGGAGAGAAGGATCTTTGCCAGGGATACCCTGGCCTTCTCTCCGCCGGACAGAACTTTGATTTTTTTATCGATCTCGTCATCGCCGAACTGAAAGATCCCCAGCACCTGACGGATCCTGGAGATGAGTCCTGTTGCTGCGGTGGAGGCGACCTCATCGATGACCGTGTTTTCCGGATGCAAGGCGTGGATCTGGTGCTGGGCGTAGTAGCCAACCTGAACCTGATTCCCGAGCCGGAGTATCCCTTTCTGCGGCTTAAGCTCACCTGCGATCAGACGGGTCAGAGTAGTTTTTCCTGTGCCGTTGACACCGACCAAGGCGATCTTGTCCTCCCGGGAGATGTGAAGGTTAAAATCCTTCAGCACCCAATCATGTTGGTAGCGGAAGCATAAATTTTCAATGGAAAGTACATCCTTGTAGCCGGGAGTTTCAACCTGGAGGCGGAAATCCAGCCGCCTAGGACCTGGAGGGAGTTCGATCTCCTCCATTTTATCCAGCATCCTGATCCGGCTTTGAACTTGGGCAGCCCTTTTTTTGTCACTCCGATATTTATTGATGAACCGCGTGATACGTTCCCGCTCCGCAATTTGCTCTTCTCGCCGTTTCTGCAAGAGCCGGAGCTTCTCCTGTTTTTGTTCCTCGAAGTAGTGGTAGTTTCCGCGGTACCTGGTAAGCTCGCCAAGCTCCAGCTCGTAGATCTCGTGGGCCAGTCGGTCGATAAAAAATCGGTCATGAGAGACGATAACGATGCTGCCTCTATAATTCAGGAGGTATTGTTCAAGCCATTCCATGGAGGGAATATCTAGGTGGTTAGTTGGCTCATCCAGGAGTAACAAGTCAGGATTTTGGAGAAGAAGTCGAGCCATGTGGACCCGCATACACCAGCCACCGCTAAGCACAGCGAAGTCCGAATGGAATTGGCCCTCTTCGAACCCTAAACCGGAAAGGATCTTTTTGGCGGTGCCTTCGATGGTGTAACCACCTAGGTCTTGGAAGCGCTGTTCCAGAGTACCGAGCTTTTTTAGAAGATCATCATCTTTTGGACGAACCTCCAGGGCCGTATGAAGTGCATGGATCTTGTGCTCTAATTCCCGTATCTCTGGGATTCCGGCCAGGGCGTTCTCTAGAACGGTCCCTTGTCCAACCACAACCTCTTCCTGGGGGAGGTAGCCGATGGTGTAGTTCCGCGGCTTGGCGATGGTTCCTGTCTGGGATTCTATTTCTCCAGCAAGAATGCGGAGAAGGGTAGTCTTGCCAGAGCCGTTGGGCCCTATCAGAGCGAAGCGCTTCTCAGGCTGAAGATTCCAGTCTACAGAGGCCAGGAGAGCCCGGTCTCCAATGGAGTAATGGAGGTTGCGAACCTGAAGCATAGCGTTTCCTCAAGGGACATTCATCATACCATGATAGTAGGGCGGCGTCTACGCAACCTCTGAAGAAGTCGTGTTGTTCAAGCATGTGATGCAGGTATTCATAAAAAGAATCTTAATATACTTCTACTCCAAAGAAGAATATGGGATACACTTCCCCCCGGTCGAAGGACCTATGCCGGTCCACAATATAGCTCAGCCCTCCGCCTCCGACTAGCGAGACTTGGGACGATAGTGCGATACTCATCAGGCCTCGAGTCATGATGACGTGCTGGTCAGCTTCATCCGGAGTGCTACTGAAAATTTTCTTGTTATCCACATACATATATCCCAAGTCTATACTGAATGAGGAGGTGTCTTGGAAAAGATAGACACCATAATACCCCGCATATGATAGGGCTGCTCCCTTGTTCAGGTAATAATTGTAAAAGCCGAGAGAGACGATCGAATAGATTTTATCCACCTCAAACTTGACACCGCTGTTTATACCGCTTATATTGCTGCCCCAACTGATCCATCTTATGTGTCCCTCCTTTTCCGATATGTTCACCAACCCTACAGGAATACCAAACGTTTCATCATTCCAGTTGACCACTCCCAGTTGAAATCCACGCATTTCATCCGACACGTTGAAGATGCCTATCTGAGCGCCATCAGAGAAATATGGGGCAATGTTTACGATTCCAATCTGAGCTCCGGTTAAGTTTTTTCCAACGATGTTGAAAAGACCAGATGTTTGGAGCCCTTTAAATTCTTCACCTACAATATTGAACAGGCCCGCACCTTGATAACCCGTGCAGCTTTCCCCCACTATGTTAAAGCCTCCAGTTGCCTGAAGTCCTTGAAATCTTTCGCCCACGATGTTAAAAAGTCCTGATGCCTGGAATCCTTGGAAGGTGTCGCCGCTTATGTTCAGTCCTCCGGCAATCTGAAATCCTTTACCTCTTGATCCTGTAATATTTATCAGACCGCCAACCTGTCCTCCCTCAAGGTCTTCGCCACAAACATTGATTAATCCGCTGACCTGAGCTCCTGATACATGTTCACCTGAAACTCCTACAAGCCCAGCCAATTGAAATCCCTCCAGCCCCTCTTCCAAAGTTGAGGCACCGATTGCTAAATCCAGTCCCTTGACTGTGCCCACCCGCCCGTAGAAAAGGGTGAGGTTCACATTGACCGAATCGTGTTTGGTCTTGTTGATGGAAACAGGATACCAGAGAGAAAGATTGACAACATGGTGGCGAGGAGAATGGATGATTTCTTTATCCTTTTCCTGGGCACCAAGGTGAAGGCCGAAAAAAGAGGTTGACCAAAGAATAAAAAGCACTAAGTGAGTGGTACGTTTGAAGAGCTCCATCATGCACTCCATATTAATTTACCTGAATTTTCCCCCAATTTTATACACTACACTTTGACAATAGAATCGGATTGACCTCTCGGAGGATATCTTCTTGTTTTTTGCTCAGTGTCACTGTCTTGACAAATTTATTCTTAGACTTCGGATCTGTGAGATAGACTTTATACATTGATCCCATCGTCTCTAAAGCATCGACAGCACTCATGTCACTTCTCTTTAATCTGTATTCAAGCACAGAGAGGAGTAAATAGGCAAGATAGCAAATGAAAATGTGCCCTCTTACCCGATTGGCCAACCAAAATCTTACTTTGTCCATCTCTAAAAAACTCTTTAGACACCGAAAAGACTTCTCCAACCGGTCTTTTTTAAAATATCCTTTGACCATCTCTTCGGTCCTCAGATTCCGAGTGGAAAAAATCACTGATATCCCATCATACCTCTCTGCCAACTGCAAAGCTCTGTGATTGATCTTGTTTCTCTTGATATATTTTCTCAGACCTGCTTTGATGGCCTTCTTCTCTTGAAGAAGCCTAAGGGCGTTGTCAATCTCATCATACCGCCTCTCCCGGATCGCCTGTCGCTGCTTCTCATTGACACATACAGCAATATACCCTCTAAGCCCCTCAACCTCGTGTCTCTGTTTTTTTACATAAAAAGTCGCACTCCTGAGCCTGACTCTGTTTTTCATAGAAACAATGTCCTCTCCCAAAACATTATCAACCACCCTCTTCAACCTCGCGTTCAACGCCAAACCGCAGAGCACATCAAATCCCATCTCCTTGGCTTCCCTGATATTCAGCTTCGAGGAAACACCCCTGTCCCAGACAATACAGACATTTTTTATCTCATGCCGCCTGAGATGAAGAAGGATATCCGGCAATGTCTTGGAATCAAAGATGTTTCCTTCAAACACCTTATGAAAAATAGGAATCCCATCTTCCTTCGTTATGGCAAGCCCAATCTGTATCTGCGGTTCTCTCCGTCCCTCCGGATTTTGCCCCCTCTTTGCCAGAGGACAACATACACCGTAAAAATAGATATTCGTAATGTCATAAAGATAGCCCGATGGAGAGAGAGATAAGACCTCTTTTAATCGAGAAAAAATCTGCTCCTGGACCTTATCACCGTCCATGCCATCCAGTGAATCGATCGCCTCCACCAGTTTTTTGTATGTGATCTGTGGAATATCTAAGAGATCACTGATTTCGGTCTTTTGGTACCATTGACTCATTCCTTTTAAACTGTCAGGGGCAACACAATGAGCAAAAGCTAGACTTAAGAGATAATCTCCATACTCCCCCAGAGCTTCCCCTAAATCGATTTGTTTGGCAATTTCATCCAGGATTAATAAAGGACCAAAGACCGTGACCTTATCCACCGAGGATCTTGCCACAGAGCCGGTGAGGATTGCTTTATCATCGACTTCTTTTCCGATATAACGGATATGCTTCTGAACGACTTTGCCACCGATCCTTTGGTTTTTGACTTCGGCCAGATAAACAGAAGTCCCCTTTTTTATTTTTCTTATGAAACTCATGGTGTATATATTATACACCACTATACAAAATGTCAAGTATTTTATTTCCCATAACTTCCTGATTGTGTTATATTTTCTGTACGCTTTATCTGTAGTGTACATTTTTTAAAGAAAAGTCAGGTAATTTATACTCTATGTTAAGCGTGTCTCAGTTTGTTATTCTTTTAATACGCTATTTTAGCAGATAAAGTTCGAAAATTCTGAGTTTTTACACAGCTTTCTGAAATATCCCAGTCCATAGCTTTCAATCAAGAAATTTCCCCGTTTGAGTGTCATAATCCTTTCAATTTTTGCAGCAATAATAACATATAGAATCCCAATCGGGTAAAGATACGGACAGGTTTTTTGCCTTGGCTTATTATCCTGAGGATTCTTTCAGAAGCGTCTTTTTAGCGAAATTAATCAGTGAATTTGTTGAACGGAGTCCAATTGATTGTAATTTATAGATAAGATAGAATGTTGATGTATTTAATAAGTTTACGGAGAGGAAAATGAAAACGAGCTCTTTGGCTCTATTTGTTCTTGCAGCAGGCCTTTTGCTCTCAGCACAGACAATCCATGTCGGACAGCATGTTTACTACAATGGGGAAGGAGTCGTTAATATCGCTGCTGATGCCAGTATGGCCGTGCAGCGACTCGACCAAAATTATGTACCCTTCGTACTCTTTTTGGGAACCGATGAACAAGGCTCAGTTCATATCCCCAGGGAAAATGTGGTTCTTGTCTATAAGGATCAGGAATATTATATGCCGGCGCTAAAGGACTTTCGCAAGGAGTACAGTTATGATAACCGCGATGCTCGGCAATATAGGAATTTCTATGCGGGCATCGAAAGCTTAGTTGCAACTCAAATGCGGTATTACACCTTTAATTGGCAAGATGAATTTTTCCCTTCTCGAAGCTCTGGCCGTCTGGCACTCGATCAGGCCTCTCTCACCGGGAGTATCGGATTCACTACTTTTGTGTATTTCAAGAATCCGGGCCTGCAATTCGGGGATACAGTGGTCATAAAGGTTTTTGATAAGGATAATCCTGATATCTGGGGCGCGGTTGCTGTCGAATTGAAGAATCCTAATTGAACATCTAAAGTTTACAGCTGCTCCGTCATTTAGCAGGACCATAGAGAACTTTTCCAGGAAGTTCTCCTGTATGCTTTCCGTGGTCTATCACGATCTTTCCGTTGACGATTACGTAATCAATCCCAACTGGATACTGATGAGGATCGATAAAAGTGGCTTTGTCCAGTATGGTTTTGTGATCAAAGATGACGATATCGGCAAAATTTCCCTCTTTGAGTGAACCCCGGGCCTGAAGCCCCATTTTTGCTGCTGGCATGGATGTCACTTTTTTTACTGCTTCCGGAAGAGGAAGAATCTTTTTTTCACGAACATAGTATCCAAGAAATCGGGGAAAAGCTCCATAGTTTCGTGGGTGGGGCTTACCCTCGCTAAGAGGACCATACGGCGCCAGGGAAGAGCCGTCCGATCCTAACATCACTTGAGGATGCTGGAGGACCTTTTGTGTATTCTCTTCACTCATTCCAAAACCTATGTGGGAGACATCCTGACCCTCATTTATTATGAGATCGCAAACAAATTCATAGGGATCCACGTTTTTTGCCGCTGCGATTTCTTGGATGTTTTTACCGATCAAGTCTTTATTTTGTTCTTTATCCACATTGGAAATTACGATCTTTTCCCAGCCATACCCTTTGACTTTCTCAAGAGTATCCGTCTTCATGGACTCACGAATTCTTTCATCCTTGAGCCTAGTGATAAGCCTCTCCATACCCCCATCCAATGCCCATTGGGGAAAAAGGATCGTCAGGCCTGTGCTGAAAGCAATGTAGGGATAGCGGTCAGCGGTTACCGGGAGGCCTCTTTGAGCTGCTCCTTCTATAAGGTCGATCATCTTGGATAGTTTCCACCAGTTTGTTTTTCCTGCTGCCTTGAAATGGGCGATCTCCAGAGGAAGTCCTGCTGATTCCGCAATATGGATGGCTTCGGCTACAGCTTCTATGACCGCTTTATCCTCACTCCTGATATGGGTGGCATAGAAGCCGCCATATTCTGCAGCAATCTTGCATAGTTCGATAATTTCATCTGTATCTGCGTAACCGCTGGGTGTGTACTCCAGCCCGGTTGAGAGCCCAAAAGCTCCCTGTTCGAGCGCTTCTGCCACGTGCCTCTTCATTCGGTCCATTTCTTCTGCTGTGGGTTCCCGCTGGACGTCGCCCATGACATAACTGCGCACTGTTCCCTGACCGACAAGAGTTCCATGGTTTACAGCCATCCCTTTTTTCGATAAGGCTGCATGATAGCCCTCTAGGTTGGTCCAGTGGACAGTGATACCTAATTTCTCTGCCATTCGTTTTTTATCATCCGATAATGGTTGTTCTATAGGAAAGGCCGAACTTCCACAGTTTCCAGTGAGTTCTGTGGTCACTCCCTGTCTGATTTTGCTTTCAGCTTTAGGATTCGCCAGCAGTTCATAATCCGTGTGGGTATGGATATCGATGAAGCCAGGAGAGACGATGCGGTCGGTTGCGTCAATGATGGATCTGTTTTTTACTCCGTTGAGGTTGTCGATCCTCTCGATGTGTTCCCCAATTATTCCTAAATCAGTCTTGTATTCTTTATTCTTCACTCCATCGATAACCGTCCCGTTTTTAATGACGAGGTCATAGGTATCGGCTGTTTTTGATCGTAAGAGACTGGAGCCGGCTAGACTGATGAATAGTCCTGCTTGAGCGGATGACTTTATAAAATTCCGGCGGCTGATTCTCTTTTTCATTTGTCTCTCCTCTATAGCATTGAAGCCATTTGAGCTATGAGACATTGTAGCATAACATTGAACATGGGGACATATTCCTATCATTGAGATGGCAGGACTTTTCATTTTTGGGGTGATCGTCGGGATCAGACTGAGGGGCATTGGATCGTTGATGGGATGATCAGAAAAAAATTTGCCTTGAAAGAGTGTTTTAAGGCACAAAATCATCGTTATGGGAAATTGTAGCGAATTTTGTGATGCCTTGGAATCGGCTTTCTTTTATTCTGCCTGTTGCCCGATATGGTAGTTAAAACTAGAGAGGAGAAATTTTGTCGTCGAATCCAAAGTCTGTTTGAGTTCTTGATATTCCCTCTCAAGCGGAGTCTCGAACTTCCCTAGAACGTCCTCGGGAGATGCCGCGCTGACCAATTCAGAAATGCGACCCAGAGATGTTGCTTTCTCTGAACGGGGAATGGCAAGAAAAATGATACTAATAGAGACGGCCAAAACCAAAAATGCTGCTGCAAAAACTGGGACAAGAGCAGGCCGTTTGGTCTTTGATTTTCGGGACTCAGCCTGAAGACTTGGTATCGATGCCAACTCTTCGGATAAGGCCGATATGATCTTTTGATCGACCGCCTTATCATGATTATCGAGAATGGCTTTTTTGTCCTGCGCAAACTTTGCCTTCAGTGATCCGCAGATTTGGGCAAATTCATGACAGGAATCACATCGGTGAGTATGGTGCAGCAAACGATCGGATAGAGGCTTTCCTGAATTTACAGCCTGGGATATCAACCATTTATAAATTGCGCAAAACATTTTTCATCACCTCTTCATAAAATTGAAAATTTGTGTTTCACAGGACTCGTCCCAGCAAGCTGTCCAGAAAACGCAGACTGATCAATTTTTCTGGCCAGATTTAAACGGGCCCTATGGAGAAGAACACGCACGGTAATCGGCTTTTTTTTCGTGATTTTTGCGATCTCTTTCACCGGCATGTCTTCGGAATAATGAAGCCAAAGTGCCTCAAACTCTTTCTTCGGTAGATTACTGGCTATCCTCCATAGATTTTTGGAATCTTCTTTCTTGATAACAATTTCCTCTGGCTCTGGAATGTGTGGTGCGGCTGCAGGGTTGGCTTTCATTTTTTTGTTTGTCCGATAACGACTGATTGCCAGCCGAACAGCGATCGTATAAAGCCATGTAGAGAACTTACATTCTGGATTAAAACTCTTCATTGCTTTAAAAGCTTTGAGAAATGTTTCCTGGACCAGATCTTCAATATCTTGGTCTGTTTCTGTCCGATGTCTAAGAAAGTAAAACAGACGGGAGCTGTATCTCGAGACTAGTTCTTCGAATGAGGGAAGAGAACCAGTGGCAACTTTTAAGGCCAGCTCTTCATCGGATAGGAGTTTGACAGTTGAAGCAGCAGTCATTTCTCGACTCACTATCTCATTATAGCTTTTATAGAGATATATTTATATGTTAAGGTAGACGCTCCAGTGCACCCATTAGATAGAGACTTGAAAAACTCGCTTTTCCCAAGGCGATGTCAAGCAATGATTTGGTGGGATAGCTGATCTCAATCAGGACTTTTTGTCCTTTGGTCTCAATCTTTATATCTTCAGGGATTCTAATTTCTTTATGGGATTCGCCAAGCTGCATGTTCGCCAGAGAAATAAGACCTCGGACGACACTTTCCATGTTTTTGGCATCTTCGAGCGTTTTTACACTGAAATTGAGCAAGATGTTAATATTTTCTTTTTCTTCTGCGAGAGTGAATAAGGCTGATTCCGTTTTCTTTACGATAAAGACCTTTGAAGCACCCTCAGCCAGCGCCGAGATGTCTCTGGCCATTGCCGCAAAAAAGGCATGCGAAGGAATCTCATTTATATAAGAATTCATCGGTGAAGATGCGATATTTGCTTTTTTGCCGGCAATAACATCAAGAGCTGACTTGATTACTTGCTCGTTCGGACCCAAAAGAGCCAAATGCTCGTCGGCAAAGGCGCCGTATTCATGACTGTCCCAATTGTGAATGGTGTATTTTCCATACGGGATTTCTCTGTGGGATTCTTCCACTGCGAGAAGTCCAAGAAGATAGTCCCGATTAAAATTTCCCTTGAGACAGACCACCGTATCTTTCTCTCCTTTTCCGAGTCCAAAAACCGTGATACCATCGATATCTTCCAAGATATTGATTTGGTATCTTTTCTTAAATTGATCGTTCTTTTTCATCAATTTAAAAGCGCCTTTCTCATTCAGCATGTATTCTCCAACCTGGGTGGCGGCAAACTTTTCCAAATCAAAGTGAATCACCCACTCCGCCTCTGCTGGAACGATCGATTTTTGGAAGGTGGATGCTTTTAGCTCACAACAGAAGAAGAGAGCCAACAAAACTGTCACAAATATGATGATTGCTTTTTTCATTAGATTTCTCCTTTCTCTATTTGAATTTTCCTGTTCACCCTCTTATACGCGGCAATGACTAAAACGTTACATATCACACAGCGCTCAAATCATTCTTTTCTGCCTCTATAAGTTTGGGGACAGTATACGCGATTACCGAACTAATCAGATTAGCAACTCGGGTTCTATTCCTGAGCTATCCGTCCTAGAATTGCTCCGGACTTGAATTAAGATAACATGATGATGGAGTGCACCTCCCGATGGGAGTCTAAATGTGATAGATTTCCCATTGATACCAAAAATAAAAAGGAGGTGCGATATGTATTTTATTGGTATTGACCAACATAAGCAA
>Ga0209636_10000760_pt1 | contig 31970 bp, 27 predicted proteins | sample DeeMarSWOR152_54_FD_187464 | JGI IMG/M metagenome (GOLD analysis project Ga0209636, IMG submission 187464) | Marine sediment microbial communities from White Oak River estuary, North Carolina - WOR-1-52-54 (SPAdes) (version 2) | ecosystem: Environmental > Aquatic > Marine > Intertidal zone >...
GCGACCAGCTTCACAATCCTCTCTATCAAGAGCCGTTCGGGCATTGCCATAGGACTCGTGGCCTTATACTGGCAGATATGGTGCGCCCAGGGTGATTCGAACACCCGACCTACGGATTCGTAGTCCGTTGCTCTATCCAGCTGAGCTATGGGCGCGTGGGCCAACATATAATGGCGGAGAGAGAGGGATTCGAACCCTCGGTTCCGGTTTCCCGAAACACTCGCTTAGCAGGCGAGCGCCTTCAGCCAACTCGGCCATCTCTCCTCAATTTCATTACGTATGGGAATGGAGCCTGAACTTTATATTAGACGAGAATAGCGTACTTTTCAACCACTTGGGATGAAAAAAGCTTACCCCTTTGATTGGCGGAGGGAGAGGGATTCGAACCCCCGTCTCCATTCGGAGAAGCGGTTTTCAAGACCGCCGCCTTCATCCGCTCGGCCATCCCTCCTAACTCTTCTCGATCCTCTCAATCCCGCCCATGTATTGCCTTAAGACATCGGGGACGAGCACCGTTCCATCGGCCTGCTGGAAGTTCTCGATGATGGCGATGATCATCCTTCCGACGGCGCATGCGGTCCCGTTTAAGGTGTGGACGAACCTGAGCTTTGTCCCACCGGATCCCCCTTCCCGGGCCCGATATCGAACGTTGAGCCTCCTCGCTTGAAAGTCAGTGCAATTGGAGCAGGAATGGGTTTCCCGATATTCCCCCATAGCGGGCATCCAGCACTCGATGTCCCGCTTGTCGGCCGCTGGATCACCCAGGTCCCCACTGCACATCTGGACGACCCGGTAGGGAATCCCCAGTATGCCCACGAATTTCTCCTCCATGGCCAGGATAAAATCGTGTTCCTCCCGCGAATTCTCCGGCTCGCAGAAGGAGAACATCTCCACCTTATCGAATTGATGAACCCTCAGGATTCCCTTGGTATCCTTCCCATAGGAACCCGCCTCCCGCCTAAAGCAGGTGGAAAAACCCACATACCGTCTCGGCAAATCCCCCAGATCCAGGATCTCGTCCATGTGCATCGCCCCGATGGACTGCTCAGACGTCCCAACGAGGTAAAGATCGTCTTTCTCCACCTGGTATACTTCGCTGCCCCCCCTCGTTAAGTATCCCATGCCATCCATTGCCCTATGGTTGAGCATCACAGGGGGGACAACCGGGATGAATCCCTCCTGTATAAGGATATCCAAAGCCAGTTGAACTAACGCAAACTCCAGAAGAACCGAATCCCCTTTCAAATAGCCGAACCTCGAACCCGAGACCTTTGCCGCTCTCTTAGTATCGATGATATCCAGTTCCTCCGCGATGTTCATATAATCCCGAGGGGCAAAATCGAATTTCGGTCTTTCGCCGACCTCCCGAATAACGACATTCTCAGCTTCATCCCTCCCCTCGGGAACTTCAGGTAGGGGAGGGTTCGGGATCATCCGCATGAGGGCATAGTATTCATCCTCTATTGGGCTCAATTCCTTTTCGGACTCCCTCAATTGTGCCTTTAGGTTCCTCATGGTATCGATTTCTTCCGTCCTGGCCGCTTCTCCCTTCTTCTGGTAAATCTCCTTGCTCACCCTTTTCTGTTGGGACCGTAACCCCTCCACCTCCATGAGGGCTCTTCGGCGCCTTTCGTCGACCTCCAACAACCGATCGAGATCGAAGCCAACCCCCTTCTTACGACATCCCTCCCTGACTTCCTCGGGATGTTCCCGGATAAACTTGATGTCTAGCATAACCGCTTATCCCAATACCTATTTAAGAAAATCAACCAATCCTACCATCTATAACCTTTTTCCGTCAACGTCATTACCGGAGAAGCTCCCTTAGTTCCATGAACGCGCCCCGTTGTCCCTGAGCGTAGTTTGCTGGAGAAATGGAATGATGGAATGTCTCATTTGGAGTATTGGAATAATGGAATACTGAAATGATGGGTTCATGGATAGGTATTACCCTGAAAGAGGTTGGAGGAGCGTCCGCCTTCGGCGGACTTGAGGCTGAAGGCCAAGAATTCTTTGCCTCTTGCCTCAGCGAAGCGATCCTCAAGCGAAGCGCTCCTGAACCAAAAGGAACACTTTCTCCGCTTTTGATACCCACTATTCCAACCTTCCAACATTCCATGTGGTTTTTCAGAGCTCAGAAACCTTGGGCTTTCTTAAACGAACCCTTCAAGAATTGTCCCGTGTACGATGTGGGGATGTTGAGTATTTCCTCCGGAGACCCCTGCCCAACCACCTGCCCCCCTTGCTCGCCACCCTCGGGGCCGAGATCGATGATATAGTCGGCCGATTTTATGACCTCCATGTTGTGCTCGATGACGATTACCGTATTCCCGGAATCGGCCAAGCGATTGAGAACATCCAGAAGCTTCTGAATGTCGGCAAAATGGAGGCCGGTTGTTGGCTCGTCCAGGAAATAGACGGTACTACCGGTGCTCTTCTTGCTCAGTTCCCTTGTCAACTTAATCCTCTGGGCCTCACCACCTGAGAGGGTTGTCGCTGACTGCCCGAGCTTTATGTACCCCAGTCCCACGTCAACGAGGGTCTGAAGTTTCCCCCTAATAGGGGGGATGTTTTCGAAAAACTCGTAGGCTTGATCGACGGTCATGTCCAGGACGTCTGCGATAGTTTCCCCCTTGTATTGAATTTCCAGCGTCTCCCTGTTGTATCGTTTCCCCTGACAAATCTCACACGTTACATAAACGTCCGGAAGGAAATGCATCTCGATCTTGATAATACCGTCGCCCTTACATGACTCGCACCTCCCCCCCCGTACGTTGAAACTGAACCGGCCCGGCTTGTACCCCCTCATCCTCGACTCGGGAAGTTGGGCATAGAGGCTTCGAATGAAGGTGAACACGCCGGTATATGTGGCCGGGTTAGATCGGGGAGTTCTGCCAATGGGCATCTGGTCGATGTTGATCACTTTGTCTACATATTCCAATCCGTCTATTCCTTCCAATGGTCCGGCCTTCTCCTTGGAACGATAGAGCCTCTGGGCCAAGGCCCGATACAGGGTATCGATTATTAGGGTGCTCTTCCCCGAACCGGAGACCCCAGTTACGCAGGTAAACAATCCAATGGGTATCGGCACATCGATATTCTTAAGGTTATTCGCCCGCGCCCCTTTGATGACGAGAAACTTTCCTCCAGCACTTCGCCGCTTCTTGGGAATGGGAATTGAAAGGTCTCCGGATAGGTACCTCCCCGTTATCGATTTCTTGGACTTGGATATCTCCCGTGGTGTCCCGGAAAAGATTACCCTCCCTCCATTCAGGCCGGCTCCCGGCCCCATGTCGATGATATAATCCGCCGATCGGATTGTCGCTTCATCGTGCTCGACAACGATGACCGTATTTCCCACGTCTCGCAGTCCCTTGAGGGTGTTTAACAATCGAATATTATCCCTCTGGTGCAAGCCAATACTGGGCTCATCCAGGATGTATAACACCCCCACTAAGCTGGAGCCAATCTGTGTAGCCAAACGAATCCTTTGGGCCTCACCACCGGATAAGGTTGCCACCGTCCGGTCAAGGGAAAGGTAATCCAACCCCACATTGACCATAAACCTCAACCTCTCCCCGATTTCCTTGAGAATTCCCTTGGCAATCTCCGTATCCCTCGTGTTCAACGTAATGTTCTCGAAATATCGCAAGAGGTCTTTGACGCAGAGCCTGACCATTTGAGCAAGCGACATTCCGTTGACCTTGACAAAGAGGGCCTCCTTGCGCAATCTCGCCCCCTCACAGCTCGGGCATGTGGAGGAGCTCATATACTGCTCCATCTCCTCCCGAAATTCCTCCCATCGAATCTCCTGATACCTCTTCTCCAATTCGGGGATCACCCCCTCCATCCCATCCTCTCCGTAGAGAAAGCCCCTCTGAACCTCTTTGGGGAGATCCTTAAATGGAGTGTGGAGATCAATCCCTTTAGCCCTTGTCATATGAATCAAGGGCGCGGGGATCTTTCTTTTCCAGGGCAAAATCGCTCCCTCCACTACCGATATGTTCTTGTCGGGAACGATCAGGTCTGGGTCGAAGTACATCTTCGTGCCCAACCCACCACAAGCGGGACATGCCCCATATGGACTATTAAAGGAAAACATCCTGGGAGTGATCTCGGGATAGCCGGTTCCACAATCTATGCATGCAAAGCGCTGACTAAAGACGACTTCTTTCGAATCCCCGATGATTACCTTGATAATCCCATCTGCGAGCTTGGAGGCCAGCTCCAGGGAATCCGTGAGCCTCAATTGGATTCCATCCTTTCCTATCATCCGGTCAACGACGACATCGATATCGTGTTTCTTGTTCCTATCAAGATGAATCTCCTCGCTGAGATCCCGTATGTGGCCGTCAATCTTGACCCGGACGAATCCCTCCCTCCGGAGATTCTCCAATTCCTTCCGATACTCCCCTTTCTTCCCCCTCACGATGGGGGCCAGAAGGGCCAATGGTTTCCCATGAGAATGGGCAATGATCTGGTCCGCAATCTGCTGAATAGTCTGAGAGGAAATCTCCTTGCCGCATTGGTAGCAGAAGGGTTTTCCAATGCGGGCGAACAGCAGCCGGAGGTAATCGTAGACTTCCGTCACCGTTCCCACCGTGCTCCTTGGGTTCTTGATAACAGTCCTCTGATCGATGGAGATGGCCGGCGATAATCCCTCGATGAGCTCAACATCGGGTTTCTCCATCTGCTCCAAGAATTGACGGGCATAGGCCGAAAGGGATTCCACGTACCTCCTCTGTCCCTCCGCATAGATGGTGTCGAACGCTAAGGAGGATTTCCCCGAACCGCTGAGGCCGGTAATTACGATGAGACGATCCCTGGGGATTTCGACGTCGATATTTTTCAGGTTATGGGCTCTTGCCCCTCTGATGATGATTTTCTCCGACGCCATATACACCAAATTCCCAAGACAATGCGTATTCTGCCCTAAGTACTTAATAACTAATAACAAAAAAACATTTTCGAGTAAAGGAGGCAAAAAACCTTGACAAACAATGACGGCTCGGTATAATTGTCCTGTTTATTTTACTAAACAAATTTCTTCTTTTACTATTCCTCAAAAGGAATGAACATGAACATCGGCGAACGTATTAGAAACCTGAGGCAATTGAGCTCCCTCACCCAGGAGGAACTCGCCGAAAGGGCGGGGTTAACGAAGGGTTTCATCTCCCAGGTCGAGCGCGACAGGACATCTATTTGCCTCGACAACCTCGTACAGATCTTGGATGCCCTCGGCGAAAATATATCCGATTTCTTCTCGGACATCGAGGAAAAGGGCATCGTCTACCGAAAGGAGGACAGGGTCGAGATAGAGAAAAAGGGGATCAGCAGGTTCGAGTTGCTCATACCGGGATCTACGAACAAGAAGATGGAAGCCGTCATGGTGACGTTGAAACCGGGCGAGGGGACCGAAATCGAGGAGCCTCACGAAGGCGAAGAGATGGGGTTCGTGTTAAGAGGAAGGATAGAAATTCAACTGGGAAAAATGACCCATAGGGCGAAACGGGGCGAATGCTTTTATTTCGCAGCGGAGAGAGATCATTCCCTGAGCAATATCGGACCTCGGGATGCAGTCTTGCTGTGGATCACCTCTCCACCATACTTTTAGATCTCGTTAAAAACTCACTGGAAAGGAGGGTAGCAGGATGAAATCTCTGGGGCGCCATCTCTTGACAGAATTTTATGGTTGTGATCGCGAAATTCTCAATGATCCGGATCGCATTAAGGGAATCATGGAAGAAGCGGCGATCACCAGCGGAGCTTCCATCGTACAGAGCGTTTTCCACCTCTTCAATCCCCACGGAATAAGCGGCGTTGTCGTCATCGCGGAATCGCACCTTGCCATCCATACGTGGCCCGAATATGGTTATTCCGCCGTGGACATCTTCACCTGTGGGGAAGAGGTGGATCCCTGGAGAGCCCATCATCATCTCAAGGAAAAACTCAAGGCAGGGTCTACCTCCACCATGGAGTTGCTTCGAGGAAAGATTGACTCGAAGGGCGAGGCGTTAAGGCATAAGCCCCTGGAACTGCAGCAAGATGAATATTCAGCGGAGTTAAACCGTGATATACGGAATTCCCAAAACCTATTTTCTCGTTAGCGGTTGCTCCGAGGGGTATACCCGTTTAAACGCCTTCGATGGGGCCTTGCTTAACGCAGGTGTCGGAAATACGAATCTGGTTAGGGTCTCCAGCATCGTTCCCCCCCATAGCAAGGAGATCCAACCTATTGAGCTTCCGCAAGGAGCCTTAGTGCCGACAGCCTATGCGTATATCAGCAGCGATATACCCGGGGAGGTTATCTCCGCCGCCGTAGCCATCGCCCTCCCAACAGAGGAGGAGCAACCGGGGTTGATCATGGAATACTCTGCCCGGGGACACAGGGAGGAGATAGAGCTCATCGCTGAGAACATGGCACGCGAGGGAATGAGCATGCGCGAGCAGAAACCGAGGGAAATCAAGTCGATATCCGCCGAATATAAGGTTAAGAAAATTGGCGCCGCCTTCGCCGCGGTCATCTTATGGCAATAGAAATGGATTTCTGGTTTACCGAGACGCTTCATGACGTCGTTGGCACTACCATAAAGGTAAGGGAGAAGATATTCAGTGGCCGAAGCAACTACCAGAAGATCGAAATCGTGGATACTTACCAATTCGGACGTGCCCTCATCCTGGAAGGCTCGGTTCAGCTCACGGAAAAGGACGAATTCATATATCATGAGATGATTTCCCATGTTTCCCTTTTTACCCATCCCAATCCCGAGCATGTCCTCGTCATTGGGGGTGGAGACGGGGGAACGATTCGGGAGGTGATGAAACATCCAACGGTTACGCGGGCCAAGCTGGTGGAGATCGATCCGCTGGTAATCGAGAAGAGCAAGCAATTCCTCCCCTTCGTGAGCGGTGAGATGGAAAATCCGCGTGTGGAAGTCATCGTCCAAGATGGTATTCAATATGTGAAGCAGCACAAGCGGACTTTTGATGTCATCCTCATCGACTCCACTGATCCCGTCGGACCCGCAGTGGGCCTTTACCAAAAGGAGTTCTTCGAAGACGTCCACGAAGCCCTGAAGGATGATGGAATTATGGTTGGCCAGTCGGAGTCCCCCTTCTTCGACCGGGACGTCGTCAGGGAATTGTACGCCATTCTGAAACCGCTGTTCCCAATTCGGAAGATGTATCTGGCACCGGTACCATCATACCCCAGCGGCTTCTGGAGCTTTGCATTGTGTTCCAAAAAGCATGACCCCATTGTGGACAATCGGTGCGATGACCTGCGACGCCTCAACTTTAGTACGAGGTATTACAACGAAGCCATCCACCAAGCTGCCTTTGCCATTCCCAATTTCATCCAAGAACTGATCGCATGACGGAATTCCTCCAAAACCGTTTCTTATCCGGGGACTCCTCGTACGAGGAATGCGAAATATGTATCGTTGGCCTTCCCTATGATGGCACTTCATCGTATCGGCCGGGTTCCAGGTTCGGGCCCAATGCCATCCGCAAGGCCTCTTGGGGAATGGAGACATATAGCCACACTCTCCGACGAGATCTGGGTGATCTAAAAATATGCGACCTGGGGGATCTGGAGATCCCCTTCGGGAACAAGGAAATGGCCCTCGCAAAGATCAGGGAAGCCATTGGGAAGATCGTCGACGACGGAAAATATCCCGTTCTTCTCGGCGGCGAACATCTCATTACGCTGCCCGTTGTCGAGGGGTTCCGGTCCCGCTTTCACGATTTAGCCGTAGTTCAACTAGACGCACATACAGATCTCAGGGATGAGTACTTGGGAGAAACCCTCTCCCATAGCACGGTCATGAGAAGGGTTTCAGAGGTCGTTGAGGACGGCGGGCTCTTTCAGTTCGGGGCCCGCTCCGGAAGCAGGGAGGAATTCGCCTATGCCAATACCATCGGCAGCCTTTACGATTTCACCGAAGATGGGTTTAACAGGGCCCTGAAGGACATCAACGACAAACCCCTGTACATAAGCCTAGACTTAGACGTCCTTGATCCGAGCCTCCTTCCTGGAACGGGGAATCCTGAGCCCGGGGGCATTGACTTTAATGAAATAATACGGGGCCTCCAAATCCTCGCAAGGACCCGGGTAATCGGGTTTGACGTCGTCGAACTCTCACCCGACCACGACCCTTCGGAGGTTTCGTCCATTGTAACCGCACAGCTCGTCCGCGAGATGATCTTGAATTATTGGTCAAAATAGGGTATGGTAGCAAAATTCGGTTCTGTACGAAAAATATGGCTCTTCATGCTCTAGAGCGGTAGGAAAAAGGGAAACATATAGGGAAAAACGGGGGGAGTATGGCCAACGTGACGATGAAGGAGATGCTGGAAGCAGGGGTCCATTTTGGGCACGAAACCAAGAGATGGGATCCAAAGATGAAATCTTACATCTATGCGGCCCGAAATGGCATATATATCATCGACCTCCAAAAAACCGTCCAGTTATTCAAGGAGGCTTACAGTTTTGTCCGTGATCTCGCAGCAAGGGGGGAGTATATCCTCTTCGTAGGAACGAAAAAACAGGCCCAGGATTCCATATCTGAAGAGGCAACCCGATGCAACATGTTCTATGTGAACCGGCGATGGCTGGGCGGGATGCTGACCAATTTCCAAACAATCAAGAAGAGCATCGACCAGCTAAACAAATTGGAGGCGATGAAAAATGAGGACATATACTCCCTTCTCCCCAAGAAAGAGGTGTTACAGTTGGAGAAACAGCGAAAGCGGTTGGAAAAATCCCTGGGAGGAATAAAGAACATGGATAGGCTTCCAGGAGCCGTCTTCGTCATCGACCTCAAAAAGGAGAGGATCGCGGTAAGCGAAGCGAGAAAATTGGGAATCCCATCGGTGGGGATCGTCGATACCAATTGTGATCCCGATGAAGTCGATTACATTATTCCGGGCAACGATGACGCAATAAGGGCGATACGCCTTTTCTCAAGCAGAATTGCCGATGCCGTAATCGAAGGCAAGCAGATCTACGATAAGGCCCTCCAGGAGGAGCAACCAGAGGAGGAGGTGGAACCAGGAGAAGCGGAGCCTATGGAAGCTGCCCCCGCGGAGACGACTGTGGAAGGGACCGTCGCGGATACCCCTTCTGAGCTCAAAGAAGAACCAGAGGAAGGATAGGTAAGTTCCCATGGAAATCGACGCATTATCAGTCAAAGACCTGCGACAGAAGACCGGTGCTGGGATCATGGATTGCAAAAATGCCCTCCAGGAAGCCCAGGGAAATGTTGATAAAGCCATCGAAGTGCTCAGGCGCAGGGGGCTAGCGAAGGCGGCCAAAAGGGGGGGTAAGAGGGCCGATGATGGATTGGTTGGGTCTTATATCCACCCGGGAGGAAGGATTGGGGTATTGGTAGAGGTTAACTGTGAGACGGATTTCGTAGCCAGGACACAGGAATTCAAGGATTTCGTTAAGGATATCTCCATGCACATAGCGGCAGCTGACCCGCAATATCTCACAAGGGAGGATATCCCCGAGGAAGTCATACAAAAGGAGAAGGACATCTTGAGAATGCAGGCATTGGACATGGGGAAACCGGAAAAGGTCGTAGATCGGATCGTAGAGGGGAAAATGGAGAAGTTCTTCTCGGAGGTATGCCTCCTGGAGCAGCCCTATGTGAAGGACCTCGATTTAACCGTAGGGGATCACTTGAACTCCCTCGTGGGAAAGATTGGGGAACGGATCTCAATCCGGCGATTTACACGATATCAGTTGGGGGAGGGTACTGACGAGGGGGCTTCCTAGGCCTCCCTTTCCCGCTATGGCCAAGAACCCAAGATTCAAGAGGATTATCTTAAAGATCAGCGGGGAGGTCTTGGTTGGCGAGGGAGAATATGGTATCAGCCCCCAGGCAATACGCGAGATTTCGAGGGAAATCAAGGAGCTGATCGAACGCGGCGTGCAGGTTGCGCTCGTTGTTGGAGGAGGAAATCTCTTTCGCGGCGTGGATAGTAGTTCAAAGGGGATGGATCGCACCTCCGCCGATTATATGGGAATGCTGGCGACCGTGATTAATAGCCTGGCGCTGCAGGATGCATTGGAGAAGATAGGGGTCTCTACCCGTGTCCAATCGGCCATAGAGATGCGTCAGATCGCTGAACCCTATATCCGGAGAAAGGCTATCAGGCATCTGGAAAAGGCAAGGGCGGTCATCTTTGCTGGTGGCACGGGGAATCCCTACTTTTCCACGGATACCGCGGCGTCTTTGAGGGCAATGGAAATTGGTGCGGATGTTCTCCTGAAAGCCACCAAGGTGGATGGCGTCTATGACTCGGATCCAGTAGAAAATAAGGACGCCGTTAAGTTCGATAGGCTTTCATACATCGATGTCCTCAAGAAAAACCTCAGGGTTATGGATGCAACGGCCGTTTCCCTTTGCATGGATAACCAACTGCCCATCATCGTGTTTAACGTGCGGGAAAAGGGGAACATCGTGAGGGCGGCAATGGGCCAAAAGGTTGGCACTATCATAAGCGCTGTGGAGTGAACAATGCCGGAAAAGGTCCTAAAGGATCTTGAGGAAAAGATGAATAAGACGTTGAGCAGCCTGCAGGGCGACTTCAACAAGGTCCGGACTGGCAGGGCATCCCTTGCCCTTTTCGATGACATCCGCGTTGACTATTATGGAACTTCAACCCCTCTTAAACAGATGGCTACCCTCTCCGTCCCGGAAAGCCGATTGATTATTATTCAACCGTGGGACCCTCATATGATCGGCGAGATCGAGAAGGCTATTATGAAATCGGAGCTGGGCGTCACCCCGGCAAATGATGGAAAAGTCATCCGTATAACAATCCCTAGGTTGACGGAGGAACGCCGGAGAGAACTGGTGAAAATCGTCAAGAAAATGGGGGAACAGGGAAAGATAGCCATGCGTAACATCAGGCGGGATGCCAACGAAGATTTAAAGGACAAGGAGGGGAAAAAGCTCATCTCTGAAGACGAACTCCATCAGAATATGGAAAAGGTTCAAAAGATTACCGATGGCTTTATTCGGAAAATCGACGAGGCTCTCAGCACAAAGGAAAAGGAAATACTCGAGGTTTAGGATCGAGCCCCGAGTCAAAAAAATAGATCTTTACCGTTCAGAAGGAGGTGATCTCTTGGCATTTGTAATAACCGAAGACTGCGTGGCATGCGGGACCTGTGCCGATGAATGTGAGGCAAATGCGATTGAAGAAGGGGAAGATATTTACGTAATCAACGAGCAAAAGTGTACCGAGTGCGGTACGTGTATTGAAGTTTGTCCAACTGAGGCCATCGTCGAGAAGTAGCAGGTCACCCATTCCTGCTTTTCCTTCATCCAGCAAATTCCGCTCACGGTCTCATCGTGTTCTCCAAAAGTTCAAGGCCTTCCGCTCAAATTCCCTTGAAAAATAGGCACCTGTGTGATAAACGTAACATCGAGGAAAAATTCGGACAGGGCTTCTTCAATTCCTTCACATTATAAGGATTACTCGGCGTGATCGAAGGCTTGGTTAGGGAGAGACTCCCGAGGCACATAGCCATCATCATGGATGGAAATGGCCGATGGGCAAAACAAAAGTCCCTCAGCCGAATTGAAGGCCATATCAAGGGGATCGATGCCGTTCGGGCTGTAGTTACCACGTGCCGGGAGCTGGGGATTGAATTTCTCACCCTCTATGCCTTCTCCATGGAGAACTGGAAACGTCCTGGCACCGAAGTCTCAGCCCTGATGAATCTCCTCCGGGAATACCTAAGAAAGGAATTGGAGGAAATGCTGGAAAATAACATCCGCCTCAGGGCCATTGGCGATCTGGGCTCCCTCCCGCGGCATGCTTACGACACGTTAATTGAAACCATGCAAAAAACAGCCCACTGTGACGCAATGGTGCTGACCCTGGCGCTCGGTTACAGTGGAAGGGATGAAATCGTCAGGGCCGTTCGTCACCTGATAGCAGATGGACAAAACAAGGGAATTCGCCCCGAGCAGATCTCCGAGGAAACCCTCTCCAATTATCTCTCAACAAAGGACTTCCCTGATCCAGACCTGTTGATCAGGACAAGCGGTGAATATCGAATCAGCAATTTCCTCTTGTGGCAAATAGCTTACACGGAGATCTATGTGACGGAGACCCTATGGCCCGATTTCGGGAAAGAGGATTTGATTAAGGCCCTGCTCAACTATCAGGCTAGACAGAGAAGGTTTGGCCTCACTAGCGAGCAATTGGCCATGGAGCCCGGCTAACGCGTAACATGGACCCACCATAGAGGTCAGAGTGCTGAAGAAACGAGTCTTAACCGGTGCTATCGCCATCCCCGCCTTATGCTCCCTCATCGGATATGGACCCGAACCGACCCTTTTCATAATGGTTCTCATTGCCGTTGCCCTGGGCTTGTACGAGTTCTACTCCTTGGTACTCCCAGACAATAAACGCCACGAAAGGGCCATCGGAGTCGTATTGGGAATGGCCTTGGCCTGCCTCATCTACTTCGGTCATGTGGGCCTTTTGCACGCTTCATTGGGTTTTAGCATCATCTTCCTATCCATCCTGTACATGCTGAAATCGAGAGATCTCACGCTGGCCGTATCCAAGATTGCCCTCACCCTTTTTGGTATACTGTATATTGCCCTTCTTTTGTCATATGTGACATTAATCGATAAAAGCGCCCCGGGAAAACAATGGGTCTTCTTTCTCGTCTCGATCGTTTGGGCTGCGGATATCAGCGGGTTCTTTGTTGGCTCTTACGTTGGAAGACATAAGCTCTACCCCAAAGTGAGCCCCAAGAAAACCATCGAAGGCTTGGGAGGCGGTATCATCGGGGCAATAGCTGCCGCTCTGTTGTATCGGAAACTCTTTTTCCCCGTTTTAGACGTATCCGACTGCCTTGTCCTGGGCACTTCCTTAGCCTTATTCGGGCAGATAGGTGATTTCACCGAATCCATGATCAAGCGGAGCGCCCATGTTAAGGATTCGAGCGACCTCATTCCGGGACACGGCGGGGTATTGGATCGATTGGATAGCTTTCTCTTTTCCGCCCCTTTCCTTTACTATTACATTTGCTGGCGAGGGTGAGGCGTGCCATGAAGCGCTTGGCAGTACTGGGATCAACGGGTTCCATTGGTGTGAATACCTTGGACATCGCGGGCAGGTTCAAAAACGAATTCAAGGTAGTGGCCCTGGCAGCCGGTACTAACATCCAATTGCTCAGGGAACAGATTGAACGATTCAAGCCCAAGGTGGTTTCCGTATTAAACGAAGCCTTGGCCGAGGCCCTGAAGAAGAAAATTTCACCCCATGAAACCGAGGTCCTCCACGGAGTGGAAGGGCTCATTCAAATCTCAGCGCTTTCCGAAGTAGACTTAGTCGTCTCCGCCTTGGTAGGAGCGGCTGGTTTGATTCCCACCATTTCCGCGATAAAGGCAAGGAAACCCATCGCCCTCGCCAACAAGGAATCCCTCGTTATGGCAGGGAAGATCATCGTCGAAGAGGCTCGCAGGAACGGGGTTACCATCTTGCCGATAGACAGCGAGCATAGCGCCATCTTCCAAGCCATGACCGGCCGTTCCAAGGATGAGGTTAAGCGCATCATCCTGACTGCCTCGGGGGGGCCTTTCCTCAACCTTCCCTACGAGAAAATGAAGGAGGTGACATCGGAACAAGCACTCCGCCACCCCACATGGGATATGGGAAGAAAGGTAAGTATTGATTCCGCCTCGCTGATGAATAAAGGGCTGGAAGTCATCGAAGCCCGATGGTTATTCAGTATCCCGATGGAACAGATCGTCGTTCAAATTCATCCGCAAAGCGTCGTGCATTCCATGGTAGAATATATCGATGGCTCCATCGTCGCTCAGATGGGGATAACCGATATGAGAATTCCCATATCCTACGCCCTTTCGTACCCGAAGCGACTAAGGCTGGACCTGCCTTCCCTGGACCTCTTTCATGTGGACGGATTAACCTTCCTCCCTCCGGATATGGAACGATTTCCTTGCCTGAGGCTTGCCTACCGCTCCATGGAGGTGGGCGAAACCATGCCCGCGGTGCTCAACGCCGCCAACGAGGTGGCCGTAAACAGCTTCCTTGAGGCAGCCATTGGATTTACCGATATCCCCGAGGTGGTGAAAACGGTTATGGAGGCCCATGAGGTTAAATCCTTAACAACCCTGGAAGATGCCCTGAGGGCAGATCAATGGGCCAGGGAAAGGACTAAGAAACTCATCGAGGAGATGCAATCGTGTGGTTAACCAACACCATATCCTTTATCATCGTTTTGGGCGTCTTGATCTTCGTCCATGAACTGGGTCACTTCATCATCGCCAAGAAATCAGGCGTTGGGGTCCTCAAGTTTTCATTGGGATTCGGGCCAAAACTCATCGGCAAGAGGATAGGAGAAACGGAATACCTGGTTTCCGCGATTCCATTGGGTGGATATGTCAAGATAGTGGGGGAAAATCCCGAGGAGGAGCTTTCCGAGGAGGACAGGGCAAAATCATTCTCCGAAAAGCCGATACGGACGAGGATGGCGATCGTCGGCTGCGGTCCCCTCATGAACCTACTCTTGTCCTTCGTCCTTTTCTGCCTCGTAGCTCTTATCGGATTCAAGATCCCCGCCTATATGGAAGACCCACCGAGAGTCGGTTGGGTCGATCTGAACTCTCCCGGTCAAAAGGCCGGAATCCGGGAGGGTGATTTGATCATCAGGGTCAATGACCGCGAGGTGAGCAATTGGGAGGAGCTCCAATTTATCTTGGTATCCAATCCCAATTCAAGGTTGCGCCTGGACGTGGAAAGGGATGGCATAATCGTAACCAGGGAGTTGATCCCCGAGGAAAGGGGGACATTCGGGGGTGGCTATGCTGGCCTTCAGCCCGAATGGCCCCCAATTGTCAAGGAGGTTCAAGAAGGAGACCCCGCCGACCTGGGAGGGTTGAGAAAGGGCGACTTAATCATGGCCATTGATGGCGAGGAAATGAGGCATTGGATTCAAATGGCCATGACCATCTGGAATAACCCGGATAGGACCTTAACGTTCACGGTCAAACGAGGCCAGGAAATCCTCTCCTTCCCCATAAAACCCAAGGTCGTTAAGACGGGGGAGAAGACTATCGGCCTCATTGGAATCAGCAACCCCGGAGATATCATTCTTAAGCAATATGGACCTCTGAGGGCCATCCTACGGGGAGGTCTTGAGACTATCCAAGTTACGAGGAGGACCATCACTGTTCTCTGGAGACTAGTCGTTCGGAAGATCTCCTTCCGGACGGTGGGGGGCCCAATCTTAATCTTTCAAATGGCGGGCGCTGTAGCCAAAACAGGAATAACGGATTTCATGCTCTTCATGGCTGCCCTGAGTATCACGCTCGCAATTATTAACATCCTCCCAATCCCGGTTCTGGATGGAGGCCACCTGTTATTCCTCGGAATCGAGGGCATCCGGAAAAAACCCATCGGCCTGAGAGCCAGGGAGTTGGCCTATCGAGCCGGATTAGTAATTATCATCATGCTCATGCTCATCGTCTTCTACAACGATATAAGCCGTTTCTTTCTGAAACAGGGATAGCCATGAGGGTGCTGGGGATCGATACATCCACTCCATGCGGAAGCATTGGCCTTATCGAGGGCGAGCAAATCCTCTGCGAATATTCGGTCAACAGGAAGATGAGTCACTCTGAGAGGGTATTGAAAACCATTGACCGGGTTTTGGAGGATTCCGGAATTTCCATCGGAGATGTTGATGGGTTTGCCATTTCCAGAGGCCCCGGATCCTTCACCGGATTGAGAATTGGCGTAAGCGTGGCAAAAGGCCTGGCACTCGCCACCGGCAAGCGCGTAGCTGGCGTGTCCACTCTGGCCGCATTAGCTCAGAACGCCAGGTACTCCCCTCATCTAATCTGTCCGCTGTTGGATGCTCGAAAGGGCGAAGTCTATGCCGCCCTCTATCGGAATACCGAAAAGAATGGGCTGACCACATTCGCCCCTGAAATGGCCATTAAGCCCATTGATCTCCTCGAAAGGATCGAAGGAGAGGCTTTGTTTCTGGGAGACGGGGTCTACACCTATGGCAATTTGATTCGCCACAAACTGGGCGATAGGGCTCATATAGCCCCTTCCCCCTTTAATTTCGTTCACGGGGCCGTTGTGGCACAACTGGGAAGACAGAGTTTGGAAAAGGGAGAGTATCTCGATCTGGAGGGGTTCACCCCCCAATACCTCCGCAAATCCGAAGCGGAGCTTATGTTGAAAGGGAAAACTGCACATGAGGAGATCAGGTAAGTCACAGGAGATCTCCGAAAAATTGGGGAAACGAGCGAGTTTTTGGAGATTTCTGTTGACATCGATGGGTAATCGCCGGATGAACATTCCCGTTGCAAGAGAGGGCTACTCCTTTATCATCCCCATGGCCATGGCTTCCCTTTTCCTTGGGTTAATGGGTTGGGGTTATCTGGCCGGGGTCTCTTGCGCCTTAACCATTTTCGTTATCTATTTTTTCCGAAGCCCGAACCGGATTCCTCCCTCATCCGAACGTTCCATCGTCTCACCAGCGGACGGAAAGGTATTGGAGGTCACAAGCCATCTCGAGAACCGCTTTCTGCACCGACAGACGGTTAAAATCAGCATCTTCATGTCCCTCTTTGACGTACATGTCAACCGTTCACCCGTTGCCGGAAAGGTCATCAAAAGGGCCTATTATCCTGGAAAATTCTTCCCGGCCAATACCCATAAATCCTCTTTACTCAACGAACAAAATGCCTTACTATTGAGTTCAGGGGACGACTTTGAAGTCCTTTTCGTACAGGTTGCCGGAATCATTGCCAGGAGGATCGTCTGCTATTTCCAGCAAGGGGACTTGCTGGAAAAGGGACAAATCTTCGGAATGATCAGATTCGGTTCCAGGCTGGATGTATTTTTGGACCCGAGCGTTGATATCCGAGTTCGCGTTGGGGACCATGTAAAAGCGGGGGAAACGATTTTAGGATATAGAAATGACAAGAAAACGAAGGATCAAGATCAGTAAGGGAATTTACGTAATCCCCAATCTTTTCACCACTGGGAACCTCTTCTGTGGATTCTTGGCCATCATTTCCATCTTCAAGGGAAAACCCTTCCTTGGGGCCGTCGCCATTTTGATTGCCGTTGGCTTCGACCAACTGGATGGCAAGATCGCTCGACTCACGGGAGCCAGCAGCCGTTTCGGTATCGAGTACGATTCCCTCGCCGACCTGGTATCATTCGGTGTCGCCCCGGCTTTGCTCATTTATTATTGGGCGCTAGAAGGCTTTGGAAGACTAGGGTGGCTGGCAACGTTTTTGTTTGTGGCTTGTGGAGCCCTAAGGCTAGCCCGATTCAATGTTCAAACCGCAACCGCTGATCCTAAGTATTATAGGGGGCTGCCCATTCCCGCCGCTGCCACCTTTATTGCCCTCACGGTCCTTCTGTATCACCGTCTCGGCGAGAAATTGACCACGGAGCAGATCGCCGTCCTGGTCATGGTGTATGTGCTGAGCTTTTTGATGGTCAGCAACATCCGCTATCACAGCTTCAAAGAACTCGAGCTGATCAGGCGCAAACCGTTCAGTGTCTTGGTTTTCGTGGTTTCCTCCATTGTCGTCATCGTTGCCGAGCCCGAGATTATGTTATTCCTCTTCTCCTTCGCGTATGTGCTTCTCGGCCCCCTCGCTCTTCTCTACCGCTGGAGAAGGGTGAAGGCCCCGAAGGCAATCCCTGATGAAAAGCCAGATACGGTTCAAGGATAATGGTTAGGGGGTGCGGTGGGAACTCAACTCCCCTATTGATTAGACGTTCCGGCTATTCCGTCATATTCTGCCGGTAACGAACTTTTAGTGAGCCCAATATCCTGACAGCAGGTACCCCAGGGCTAGCAACGCCTGGGTGACCAAAACCACCATTACGTTTAACCCCATTACTGGCAAGAAATCCTCGCCCTTCCCATCGTATTTTGATAAGGCCCCTCTCACGGCCTTCAATGCTATGGGCATCGTCAATAACCCCAACAATGTCCCAAGGGGAAGCACTGTAAATATGACCCCAAGGATGATGCAGAGGTAGACCAACGCGCTGGTGACGAGATAGAGGATACTCGCCCGCCTTTTGCCGAGGACAATGACGAGGTTCTTCCTACCGGCCCTCTTATCCGGTTCTACATCGGGATACTCGTTTATCAAGAGGAGATTATAGGTGAGGATTCCGGAGGGAAGTGATCCGATCAGTGCCTCCCAAGAATAGGAACCGCTCTGAACGAAATACGTCCCCAAAACCGGCAGTACGCCCAGGTTGATACCCGCAGAAAATTCCCCCAGCGTCCATCTGGCAACATGGGTTGAATAGAAGTATGTGGATGCCCCCCCGACAATGAGGATGGGAAGCAGGGCCCACCCCCTTATCGTCAGGAAGAACAGGCCTATTCCCCCGGCAATCCCAAAACAGGCCACCCCTAAGATATAGACGTCTCGAGGAACGAGGGCACCGGTAGCAAGAAATCCGCTCCCCCCGCTAAAGGGAGTCCTCACGGTCTCCTTATCGATGCCGCACCTGTAATCGAAATAGTCGTTTAATACGTTGCAGCTGGTATGGATGAGGAGAAGTCCCAGCATGGCTAAAATGAAGAAAAGGACGTTGAAGTGACCATCGTACCACGCCATGGTCGTGCCCACACATGATAGGGCAACAGAAAGGAGGAGGAAATGGGGCCTAGTTTCGAGAAAAAAGAGCTTAATTCCCTTGGCTAAAGCATTCATCTAAAACCTCCGATGGGAGATATATGTATTATCCAACACCTGTCAAGTAATTGGCGTGAGCCCTCTGAAAAACTCGCTCTTCACCACTCAAACATTGGTGTTGCGGTTCTGCGGTATTGGAGTGCTTAAGTTGTAAAAAGTGCTTTATAATCAACCCATAATGCCATAATTCCCACTTTGTTTTTACTTTTATCGCAATAAATACTTGAAATTTTGCTTTTTTGTTGAATAATAAAAAAATATGTAGTAAACAGGAAAGAAAGGAGCGGGAAGAGCCCAGAATGGACGTCCGAAGGAGAAAATTCTGGACTGGCTTATCGTCTCTTGCGCGGATCTTTCCTTTACCATCTCCCACTCCCACCTCTCCTCATAAACACTCCCTAACGATTACGAAGGCATTCATCCATACGTCAGCCATATTGTTCATCCTCCTCGTGCTATGCTTCCCCAGCCCCCCAGCCGGGGGATCGGATTATGATGACCTGTATAGGAAGGCGAGAAGCCACTACTACGCCCTCAAGGACTCCGAGACGAAGAAGAAATATAGATCCTATTGGTTGGAGTGTATCAAGGATTTTCAAGCCGTATATACCAAGTATCCTAACAGTCCCAAGGCGGACGATGCCCTCTTCACAGTGGCCATTCTCTATAATGACCTTTACCGCTATTCCTGCCTCAAATCCGATCTGCAAGAGGCGCTTTCCTCATTCCAGGACCTGGTCACGAGATACCCATCCAGCAGGTTGGCCGACGACGCCCAGTTCAGGATCGGCGAGATCCACCTAAACCAAAAGGAATTCCCCGAGGCCTATGAGGCCTTTCAGAAGGTCGTCGATCAGTTCCCCAATGGCGATATGATATCCCTGGCGAGGCTTAAGCTGAGAGACCTGCAGGATTACAAACCGAAACCGAAGGAATTCAAAGGGCTCTCCACCGTTACGGATATCAGATATTGGTCAAATCCCGATTATACCCGGGTTGTCATCTATGTGGACAAGGAGGCTTCTTATACGAATCGCCTCTTAAGAAGGGATCCCTCCATCGATAAGCCGCCAAGGCTCTACATCGATATCGATTCACCCAGGATTTCCCCGGATTTAAAACAACCCATCCCCATTTACGATGGACTTCTCAAGATGGCCAGAGCGGGACAAAACAGCCCCGATACGGTGCGGGTTGTCCTGGACATCGAGAGCATCAGGGACTTCAAGGTCTTTCACCTCGATGACCCATTTCGCATTGTCATCGACATTTTCGGAGCCTCCTCCTCCGAGGGAAAAGCCCTGACCGCCATAGAGGAAAAACGACCCGTCTTACCATCGTCGGAACGCGGAATAAGGAGGATCGTCCTCGACCCCGGCCATGGGGGTCGCGACCCCGGCGCTATTGGACCTAGTGGGCTCAAGGAAAAGGACGTGGTGCTGAAGATCGCGAAAAGGCTCAGGAGGAACCTCCAAAAAAGGGGATACGAAGTCTTCCTGACGAGGGAGAGGGATATTTATCTACCGCTGGAAGAGAGAACCGCCATTGCGAACACCAAGGACGCGGATCTCTTCGTATCCATTCATGCCAATGCTAGCAGGAAACGAGGAGCACGGGGAATAGAGACCTACATCTTGGATTTTCCGACCGATGAAGAGGCCATGGAATTGGCCGCGCGGGAAAACGCCATCTCCACAAAGAAACTCACCGATTTACAGATCATCCTCTATTCCCTCAGGCTAAACGCGATGGTTAACGAATCCGGCCGATTGGCCCACGATGTCCAGGAGTCCATGTGCAACAACTTGAACCATGAAAAATCCAGCCAACGGGATAGGGGAATCAAACAAGCTCCCTTCATCGTCCTCTTGGGGGCGAGAATGCCCGCGATCCTGGTGGAAGTATCATTTATCAGCAACCGAGCGGAGGAGAGAAGGCTCAGGAACCGAACGTATCAAGATAAGATTGCTCTTGCCATTGCGGAGGGACTCAATGATTACATAGAAGAAACAAGAGAGGCATACCGAACCTCTCCCCCTCGAAGAGGGGCCTCATCGGCAATAGAGACCGCCGCTGAACGGATCATCGAGGGCCGGATGGAAAAGGGAAGCTGCCTCTATACGGCCCTGAAAAAGAGTGGGGTTCCCCCCGACCAGATTGCCCTCATCACGGCTCATCTCAAGCCCATCTTCGACTTTAGGGATTGCAATCGCGGGGACTCTTTTCGGGTTTCCCTCGATGATAGTGACCAGTTGCGACGATTTGTATACGAGGCAAATCTGACCGATATCTATGAGGTCAGGAACGAAGGGGACCGATACGTCGCATCGAAAAAGGACCTCATCCTGGATCGACACTTTACGAGAGTTGAAGGGGAAATAGAATCCACCCTCTTCGACGCCATTGAGAAAGCGGGGGAAGACGACCATCTCGCCTTGGCCTTCGCCGATATCTTCGCATGGGAGATCGATTTTCACAACGATCCCAGGAAAGGGGATCGGTTTAAGGTCCTCGTGGAAAAACTGCACAAGGATGGCCAGTTTGTGCGGTACGGGAGGATTCTTGCCGCCACTTATGATAACGCCTCTCAGGTATACAGGGCATTCTATTTCGACGAACCGGCAAGACAAGAGGGCTACTACGACGAGCACGGGAGATCCCTGGAGAAATCCTTTCTCCGATGCCCCTTGAGGTTCAACAAAATTACATCTGGTTACAGCCGAAGCAGGCGTCATCCGATCCTCGGCGGATATCTCCCCCATCTTGCCGTAGATTATGCGGCCCCAACGGGAACGCCCGTTCGAGCCGTTGGCGATGGGAGGGTTATCTTCTGCGGATGGAATCGAGGCTACGGAAAACAAGTAACAGTAAGACACCCCAACGGGTATACCACATACTATGGACATCTCTCCCGATACGCACGGGAAATAGGGAAGGGAAAAAAGGTTAAACAGAAGCAGATCATAGGATACGTGGGATCCACGGGGCTTGCCACCGGTCCCCATCTCGATTATCGGATATCGAAAAACGAAAGATTTCTCGACCCCCTGAAAATGAAGAGCCCGCCGATTTCCTCCATAGGCGAACAGCACCGGTCGAATTTCGAAGCCGAGAGGGACCGTTTGGCTTCGTTACTGCAATAGAAACAATCGGGGTACTCCTTCTAACCGCTCACATGAGATCGCCCGAAACGCTCGGCCCATTTATTATCAGGGGAAATGGTCAGTGAACGTGTATCCTTTCCTTCCGCTCCGGGAGTATCACGGCTTCTGCGGGATTTCGTGGAATGGTGGTGGCTATGAGGCGGTGTTTAAATATCCTGCTGGCGACCCGCTGAACATCTCCAGCCGTCACCCTTAGGATGAGATCCCTGTACCTCTGGTCCCAGTCGTAGCCCAATCCCAAGACCTCCGATACGGCAGCGCTAAAAGCCTGTGAGGCATTGGTCTCCAGCCCTAGATCGTGCATCGTTATAACCATCTGTTTTGCCAGCCTCAGCTCCTCATCCGTCACCGGCCCCTCCTGAATCCTTCTCACCTTTTCCGAGATGATATCCAGGACTCTCTGATAGTTCGCCGTAGTAGTCTGGGTAATCACCCCGAAGTAGCCGCCATCAATCCCATAGCTCGGGTAGGCATGGACATAGTAGACGAGGCTTTGATCGCCTCCCCTCAGGGCTTCATGAAGCCATCCGCTGGGATATCCGATCCCCGAAAGGATGGCATCGATTACGTCCAGAACGGGGCGATCCGCGTCGGAAAGGGTCATCCCATTAAAACCAATGAAAATGGCCGCCGACGATTTGTCGTTCGCCTTCTCGACGTTCCTATCTTTAAAGAGGTTGGAGGTCTCCTCCTTAAGATTTGGCCGGATTAGGTTTCCCTTCTTCAGGTGGCCGAATCGTCTCTCCACGCTCTGGGTAACCCCGTCGATGTCGATATCGCCGAAAACGGCCAGCACCATGTTGTTGGGCATGACCAATCGACGGTAAAAATCCCCGATGCCTTTCCTGGTAAAGCGCCTCACTGACTCCTCCGTCCCCACCAAATCATTGCGATAGGGATGTTGAATGAAGAAATTTTGGCGAAAGAGTCGTGTAACCTCCTGCTCCCAGCTCTCGTCGATCCTCTGGATGGCGAGCAGCGTATCCTCCCTCTGCTTCTCAATCTCCTCTTCCGGGAACGAGGGATTGGTCACCACATCCGAAAGGATTTCCAGGCCCTTTTCCAAATCCTCCTTAAGGACCGATACGCTCACGTTATAGGTGTTCCTCCCGGAGCTGGAATCGATACTTCCCCCTATCTCCTCCATTTCCTTGGCGATTTGGTACTTCGACCGAGTCTTCGTGCCCTTGGTTAAGAGCCCTATGGTAAAGAGGGAGATTCCGGGTTGGTCGGCGGGCTCGTACCGCTGCCCCGCCTTGCCGAAGAGCTGCAAGGTCACGATGGGAAGAGCCGGGTTTTCCCTTAATAACAGGGTCATCCCGTTGGAGAGAACACGCTGCTCTATCTGAGAGGAGCGCCTTGATGGAATTGTCCCCTTTTCGACCTTCTTCGGCTGAGGAGGCTTTAAGACGGCAACCGTTACGCGATTCCTCCTCAAGTACTGCCGGGCTACCCCCCTGACATCCTCGGCGGTAATTTGCTGGATGCCCTCCACGTAAAGATCATCGAAATAGGGATCCCCCGTGGCTACGTAGGACGAAGCCAGGCCTGAGGCGATATCATCAGCCGCCTGCTTGGCGAATATGTGATCCGCGATGACCTGCTTCTTGGCTTTTTCCAGTTCCGATTGCGGGATTGGGGTGGATTGAATCCCCTCGATCTCACCGAACACGGCTTCCAAGGCCTTATCCACGTTCTCATATTTGAGGGCCATGGAAATAACGAAGATCCCCCGGGCGTAATGAGGTGTCCAATTGGACGCATCGATGGAGAGGACGAGCTCTTTTTGGTCCTTGACAGCCCTGTAGAAACGAGACGTTCGCCCACTTCCCAGAATGATGGCGAGGACATCGAGGGGATAGAGGTCCGGATCCTCAAGGGAAACCGATGGGAATCCCACCTGCATTCTCGCCAACTGGGCGGGTGGAAATTCCCTCTCGGCCCACCTCGGCCCAACCTGTAAGGGCTCTTCAGGGATGACCGAGGGCTTTTGGGAAACCCTCTTGAAATCCTTCATCAGCTTAATAACCTCCTGGAGAGCCTCGAATGGCTCCACATCTCCCGCGACGGTCACCACCATGTTTTGTGGCGCGTATTGCCTTCGGTAATACTCCATGAGCTGGTCGCGGGTTATGGTGACGAAGACATCCTCATAGCCGATAACCGGGTGACGGATAGGGTGCCGTTGGTATGCAGTCTTCATAAAGAGATACCAGAGTTGTCGAGATACGCTGTTTTCCCCCAATTTGAATTCCTGCTGAATCACCGGCTTTTCCCTTCGATATTCGTTCTCGGCCAGTTGGCAGTCAGTCACATAGGCGATTAAGAGTTGAAGGGCCCTCTTGTAATGGTCGGCCGTCGTGTTTATAAAGTAAACCGTTCGATCGTAAGAGGTATAGGCATTGGAAGCCCCTCCCAGGGATCGTAGGATCCCCTTTATCTCCTCTTCTGTCAGCGTCGATGTCGTCCCCCCTGAGACGATATGTTCAAGGTAATGGGAGAGTCCCCCGTAGAAATACTCATCCTCATTGATGGAACCCGCCTTGACGAGGACCTGACACGAAACAACCCGTGAGGTGTGGATCTCTTGGATTAACACCGTCAACCCATTCCTCAATTGGACGAAAAGGTCTCCTGGTTGAGATGGTAAAACATTTTCCACAAAAGCGGCATACTCGCGGCTCAGGGAAACGCTCGGGACCAACATGCCCTTCCCCATAGGGCGCGGTTCCCCCATGACCACCGAAAAGGAGACTATGGTAAGTAGGAGCCCCAGTAAGGCCATTGATAGAAATCGCTTCATGGATTCCACCTCCTCCGTAGCCTCAGAACAGATTGGGCTACTCTCGTTACCTCACTTCTCCTGTATTCACCGACATACCCCGTAACACGGTTTCCTGCTGGTGAGAAGACCCCATTCTCGTTCCTCCTCCCCTTATGATCATACCTATCCTTACTAAATCCATCGCCTCAACCAATACCAGACGAACCCCACATATTCGTGCAATGCCTGCTCAGAGTGCGCGAGGTGAGTCGAGCTCGGAAGGGCGGAGATCATTTCTCCTACCAACTCCCCCCCTGATGCGTCAACATGAGGCCTGTACCGAATCACCCTGAAATCGGCCGGTGCAGGAATGGGGGACAACCCAAGCTTTTGAAAGACGGCGATGGCCCGTGGAAGGTGAGAAGCCGAAGTCACGAGGAGGAATGGCTTCTCCCCCAACATTTTCTTAATCTCCACCCCATTTTCATAGGTGTTGGTGGAATTGGTATCCAAGACGATCCTTTCCCCCGGAATTCCCATGGTACCTGCCAGATCACCCACGATTCTGGACACGGGAACCTTTTGCCCGCGGGAGTCCATGGGACCGCCTGATATCACGACCTTAGCTCCAGGGATAAGGTGATAGAGGCGGATGGCCTCCAACAATCGGCAAACGGTGGCTTCGCCCACCTGACTGGTAAGGGGAATATGCGCGTCGTTCCACGCAGCCGTTGTCAGCAAAACAATGGTGTCGATGTTCTCGACCGCTTTCATATCCTGTAAGGGCGGATATTTGTTCTCCAGACGAGAAAGAAGCGCCGTTGAAAGAGGAGAGGAACTGAAGGCGAAATAGGCAATAATCCCCAGAAGGAGCAAGTATTTCCCGATCTTCTTCCCCAGGGCGATGAAGGGAAAACTCACAAGGAAACAGAGGGCGATGATCCCGGACGGACTTACCGCGAACTGGCCAAGCGATTTGAATATATCCATAACCTAGGCCTCCCCATCAATCGTTCCGTGTGGAGTCACTCCAACAGCATGAGTTCCTTGAGGGCAAGGAAAAATCTGCCATTACACATTTTACTCCTTTTTCGGCCCCTCTGGAACCCTTTCATATCCCGGAGTTTCCTGATTTTTATTGGCGGGATTTCCCTAACCTTTTGATTTCAAAATAGATTCTGCTCTTCTCGAGAGAACACCGTTGTCCCTTCGCTCACTGTTCGTGCCCGTGTTTCGTGCTCGTGACCCCTCTCCGTGGAGAATGTTTCGCGTTCAAAAATCTTTTTTCGACCATTCCAACGTTTACGCCAGCTTCAAGCCAGCCAGAATATTGGAATAATGGAATGATGGGCTCATGGATAGGTATTACCCTGAAAGAGGTTGGAGGAGCGTCCGCCTGCGGCGGACTTGAGGCCGAAGGCCATGAATTTTTTGCCTCTAGCCTCAGCGAAGCGATCCTCAAGCGAAGCGCTCCTGAACCAAAAGGACGACTTTCTCAGCTCTTGATACCCAATATTCCAACATTCCATCGTTCCATATGGTTTAACGCGCGCTCAGAACTCCTTTTCCGAATTCCCAGGTATCTGAATTTCGGTCATGGATTGTGGCGTTGGAGGCACTTACATGGCATGGATTTTGCTGGATTAGCATCTTCATATGGTCTCACATAATGATAACCGATCCCGGTGATCCGATAACCTATGGCGAAAAAATCCAACTACAAAATCCTGCACAAAATCGGCCAAGGAGGAATGTCAACGGTTTATCTGGCCCATGACATCACCCTTGATCGGAAGGTTGCCATTAAGACTTTACGCGTTGGCAGCCATCGATGGTCCGTGGAAGGCCAAAAACGGAAAATGCTCCTTCGCTTTTTGCAGGAGGCCCGTGCCGCAGCTCGACTGAATCATCCAAATATCGTCTCCATATACCACATTGGGTCGATGAATGGCACCTTTTACATCGCCATGGAGTATCTTGAGGGCCAATCCTTTCGGGATCTGCTGGAATCGAGGGACCGCCTTTCCGTCGACGCAATATTGAGTCTATTGATCCAAGTCTGTAGCGGCCTTGAATTTGCCCACTCCCATGGCATTATCCACCGCGATATCAAGCCCGGTAACATCATTTTGCTCAAAAACGGAATCGTGAAGATCACGGACTTCGGGATTGCCAGAATCGAAAAATCGGAATTGATCAAAACCCGGGACGAGGGGTTTGTGGGAACCATCCACTACTGTTCTCCCGAGCAACTCATCAAGTCTGTCCCTGTCGACGGAAGGTCCGATCTCTTCTCGGCAGCTATTTTGCTCTACCAGTTTCTCACCGGGGAGCTCCCCTTCCATGGATCCTCCCTTGCCGAGACCATCGACAAAATCATCCATGGGGCCCCCGTTCCCCCGACAAAGATGAACGCATCCATATCCGCCAAATTGGAGAGGGTTATCTTCAAGGCTCTATCGAAGAATCCCCGAGATCGGTATCAAACCATCGGCGAATTCAAGCAAGCGCTCCAACGTTCGATTTCCTCCGACAAACCTCACGGGAAGGAGGCGTTCAAATCGACCGCTCGAAAGAGCATGAGAACGGGTCGGGCGAGCCCAATCCCACGTTTTCCCATGGTTGTTGCGGGTATCCTCCTCATAGGTCTCCTTTCCCTTGGATACCTGAAAATCGAGATGGAGAGAAATATCCAACGGAAGGACGCCGCCATCAGGGGGAGCAATATGGCCAAAATCTTTTCCCTCCTGCTGGCCGACCACTCGATTGCCCACGATCGGCGGATCCTGGCGAAATACGTCAATGAGGTGGGCGTTGAACCGGACATCTACTTCATAGAAATGATACGGGATAACCAGCTCCTTGCGGATTATCACAAGAATCCCCCACGAGAGGGGGAAGAGGTATACATGGTTTCTTATCCCATTTCAATCAACGGAAGGGAATCGGGCTTTCTAAAGGTAGGATTTCTCAAGGCTAAGGCCGACAAAGTCATAGGAAGGGTTAAGACGTTCATGAGTTTTGGGCTCATCTCCATCGTTTCTCTCTCCCTGGGCCTTTTGGGCTATACCCGTTTTCGCGCATCCCCCCCAGGCTCATGAACACTAACCAAAAAAGGGAGGACGACCATGAAACCCCAGGCTCTCCAGAATGAAAGGAGAAAGCACCATCGCTTCGAGCTCATTAACCTGGTTATCTACAAGCAATTCGAAATCGAGAAGGTCACCAAAACCATCAACCTGAGCATGGGCGGCATGCAAATGAGGACAGAATTCCCTGTGCCTTTGGATGAGGAGCTGGATATCGCGATAAAAATAGGTGACAATATATTCAGGTCGCGGGGCAAGGTCATTTACGCCAGTGAACGGGAAGACGGGAATTTCGATATCGGGGTGAATTTCGTCAATTCGCCACCTGAAAACCTCGATCTCTTGAGTCAATACCTGTCACAATGCGTATAGCCCCCCACATGGTTAACGCTACCGCCACAATCTCGTGAAGCGTGTCCGTGTTTCGTGCTCGTGTCCGTTGTTCGTGTATCGTTACTCGGTGTTCCTTATCAGTTATTTGACATTTGGATTTTCTTTATGGCATTTGAGCTTTGACCTTTTGCCTTCCACCTCCGGCCTCCGACTCTCTTTCCCCTTTCCCTGCCTGTAAACACCCCAGCACTGTATACTGTTCCGCTCAGAGCTCCTTTTCCGAATCCCCAGGTATCTGAATTTGGCTCGTGGACAACTATGTCACCCAAAAAGTCAGGAAACTCCGGCCCGCATCCCATTGACAGGCTTTCCCCACGTTGATAAGGTGATTCTGTCTGCTCCCATGGAGCGGGAGTGGCGTTCCATTGATTTGAGGGTCCTGAAAACGTGAAGGAGACGCTTTTAGTCGCCCTTGGGGGAAATGCTCTCATCAAAAAGGGGCAATGGGGGACCATTGAAGAGCAATTTGAGAACCTGAGAACCCCGATCCAACAGATCGTCCGCCTCTCAAGGGAATATGAGACAATCATCACCCATGGCAATGGCCCCCAGGTGGGAAACCTCCTCCTGCAGCAGGAGAAATGTTCAGAGGTTCCGAGCATGCCCCTCGAGATCCTGGTGGCTCAGACACAGGGACAGATCGGCTACATGATCGAATCTACCCTTGACAACGAGCTCATGAAATTGGAGACCGATGTAAAACAGCTCTTTGTTACGGTCCTTACCTATGTCGTCGTCGACATAAATGACCCGGCCTTTAAAAACCCCAGCAAGCCCATTGGGCCTTACTTCTCCAGGGAAGAGGCGAACGGGCTCCCCTACCCCACCGTTGAAACACCGGAGGGGTATCGACGGATCGTCGCATCCCCCAAACCCGTGACCATTGTGGAGAAGAGGGAGATTAAGAGGCTCCTCGAGGAGGGGTTTCTCGTTATCGCCTGTGGGGGAGGAGGCATTCCGGTAATCAGGGAGGGACGTGTATTCGAGGGAGTGGATGCCGTTATCGATAAGGATTTAGCAAGCGCCAAATTGGCGCAGGAAGTGGACGTGGATATATTCCTTATTGCCACTGACACGGAGGGGGTGGCCATCAACTTCAAGGGACCTGGCCAAAGGTTTCTCAGGAAGCTCTCCGTGGGAGAGGCGAAACGATATTTGCAGGAAGGGCAATTTCCAGAAGGATCCATGGGGCCTAAAATAGAGGCGACCTTTCAATTCCTGGAAAGCGGCGGGAAAAGGGCTCTCATCACTTCCATCGAGAATATCGAACGTTCCATACGGGGAGAGGCGGGAACAGAGATGATTCGTTAACCTCGCAGTCCCACATATACCCTCCATACCATGTGACACAGTTTTGCAGTGCTGCGGTGCTGCAGTCAGGGAAAGGCGAAAGAGGTTTGAGGCGGGAGGCAGAAAGTAAGAATGTCAAATTTCAAAGTTCAAAATCCAAATAACAAATGACGAGGTCCGGACCCCGACCACCGTCCTCTAACGCGGTCTGCCGTCCGCGGTCTTCGGTCCTCATCATCACGGACACGGACCACGAGCACGGACACGAGGGAAAATGCCAAATGTCAAATGGCTGATGAGTTATGACAAAAGAACACCAGCACGACCTCTGTTGGCCGTCATCGGTCCGGTCTTTCCGTTCCGCGGTCTTCGGTCCTCATCATCGCAAACACGAGGGTCAATCTCAAGGTTCAAAGTTGGGAATCCCAGGATTAAGGGGAACGGGCATTTATGACATCCAACCGACTCTTGGATCTTAAGGATTTGACCCACGGGGAATTAGAGCAATTCGTTCTCGACCTGGGCCAGGAACGGTACCGGGCGAAGCAGCTCGTCAAGTGGCTCTACCAAAAGGGGACAACTAATTTCAACGAGATGACCGACCTGTGCAAACCTTTCCGAGAAATGCTGCAACGGGTAGCCTTCATAAGTTTTCTAACGCCGAAGAAGATCGAGACCTCCCTGGATGGATCGAGGAAATTCCTCTTCTCCCTGATTGATAACCAAAGCGTCGAGACCGTCCTCATTCCGGATGAATCCCGGTTGACCCTCTGTATCTCCACCCAGGTGGGCTGTCCCCTCGGCTGTCGATTCTGCCTCACGGGAAGAATGGGGTTTGTTCGAAACGTGACCCCTTCCGAGATGTTGAATCAGATCTTGGCGGCTCAACGGGATGCGGCTTCTCAAGGGAGAATAACCAATATCGTGCTCATGGGCATGGGGGAACCATTAGCCAATTACGATAATACCCTCAAGGCCATAGAGATAATGCAGCACGAACTGGGCCTCAGCCTTTCGGCGAGGCGAATTACCCTGTCCACGGCGGGCCTCGTTCCGCAGATGGAGAAATTGATCACAGCTAGGCTGCGATTTCAGCTCGCCGTTTCCCTGAACGCCGCCGATGACGACACCCGAAGCTTTCTCATGCCCATCAACAAATCGCATCCCTTGAAGCACATCCTGGGGATCTGTCGGAGATTTCCCCTTCGTCCGAGGGAGAGGGTTACCTTCGAGTACGTCCTCATCGAGGGCATCAACGACTCGCCTCGGGATGCCCTTCAGCTTGTCCGCCTTATAAAGGGCATCCCCTGCAAAGTCAACCTCATCCCCCTCAACGAAGCACCGGAGCTACAATTCCGTAAACCGAGTGACGAAAAGATCCACGAATTTCAGAAAATCCTTCTCGACAGGCACATTACCTGTATTATCAGGAAAAGCCGTGGGGGCGACATCTCGGCTGCCTGCGGACAGCTCCGGGCACACAGCGCGTGATTTTTCACTTGACTCCTATAAAATATTGTTATATACGTCTAGGCCAAAGCAGCCCACTGAGAGCGGTGGGTGATGAGACCAAAATTGAGAGAAAGGAGGTGTTCTAACAGAAGATATAAAAAAATATAATGCTCATAAAAAGGGGGGTCCAAAAATGAATGGACGAACTATGAGAATTCTGGTTGTGGCCTCGATTACTGTGGCCGTGATTGGGTTGCTCGCGTCTCCTGTAACCGCCGGCAAAAAAGACGACACGCTGAACGTTGCCTGGGAGAAGGAGCTGGAAAGCCTCGATGCCTATTACAACACCGCCAGGGAGGGGGTCATCCTCGGGCGGCACATCTACGACAGCCTACTTTACCGCCACCCCGATACCTTGGAGTATAAGCCCCTGCTGGCCGAGTCCTATAAGTGGGCCGACAAGCTGACCATAGAGATGGAGTTGCGCAAGGGCGTCAAGTTCCACAATGGCGACACGTTCGATGCCGATGACGTGGTCTACACCCTCAATTTCGTCAGCGACCCTGAAAACAGGGCGCTGAACCAAAGGAACGTCAACTGGATCAAAAACGTCGAGAAGTTGGGGCCGTACAAGGTCCGCATCCACCTGAAGAAACCCTTTCCGGCTGCCCTCGAATACCTGTCTGGCCCTGACCCGATTTATCCCAAGGAGTATTACGCCAAGGTCGGCCCCAAGGGGTTCGGCGTCAAACCCATCGGCACCGGGCCGTACAAGGTAACCGAGGTCGTACCTGGCAAAGCGATCACCATGGTCAGGAACGACGATTATTTCGACGGCAGCCCCAAGGGCAAGCCGGCCATTGGCAAGATCCGGCAGCGAACGATCCGGGAGGTGACCACCAAGGTTGCCGAGTTGATGACCGGCGGACTGGACTGGATCTGGCTCGTGCCCAAGGACCAGGCCGATAAGCTGGCCAAGATGCCGAACATCAATGTCATTGCCGCTGAGACCATGCGGGTCGGCTTCCTCTATTTCAATTGCGTTGCCGACACGCCGTTCAAGAAACTCAAGGTC
>Ga0209636_10000761_pt1 | contig 31948 bp, 28 predicted proteins | sample DeeMarSWOR152_54_FD_187464 | JGI IMG/M metagenome (GOLD analysis project Ga0209636, IMG submission 187464) | Marine sediment microbial communities from White Oak River estuary, North Carolina - WOR-1-52-54 (SPAdes) (version 2) | ecosystem: Environmental > Aquatic > Marine > Intertidal zone >...
CTATATCTGGCTTTTTGTTAAACTGCCGCTACGGTGACGAAGGAATCAGCCGAGATTTTACCTGCTGAGACTTCAACCAGGGGCTTGGTCGAGATTTTTACCGGTGACGGCAAGGGCAAAACATCAGCAGCTTTGGGGGTGGCTCTCCGTGCCCTGGGACAGGGTCTCCGCGTACACATCGTTTACTTCATGAAGGGCGGCTTTCCCTATGGAGAGCAAAAAACCCTATCCGAGCTATCCAACGTCACCTTTGAGAACTTCGGGTTTAAGGATTTTGTTGACCCGGCTAATGTTAAGCCGGAGGAAAAAGAAGAAGCTCGAAAAGCACTGGAAGCTGCCCGGAAAGCTATGCTTAGCCTGAAATATGATGTGGTCATTCTCGATGAAGCGAACATTGCCACTGCCTGGAAGCTGGTCGACCTTGATGATGTCATAAAGCTGATACATGACAAGCCGGAAAATATAGAGCTTATACTTACCGGCCGCTATGCCGACCCGAGGCTAATCGAGCTGGCTGATTTAGTCACCGATATGGTCAAGGTGAAGCATCCGTATGATAAAGGGATATTATCTCGTAAGGGCATCGATTATTGAGACTGTTTAGTAAAGCCTTTTGTCATTCTGAGCCCTAGGGGCGAAGAATCTAGATTTTTCGCTTTGCCAGGATGACAGAGTGAAAGAGGCGGAAGTAGGGACAGAAACGTGCGGACGGGTCTAAAGACCTGTCCCTACGATTGGGAGGGTAGAGTGTCAGGGCCGGAAAAAAAGGAGAAATTGAAGAAAAAAGCCAGCCAGTGGCATGCCCGGGCTCAGGGTTTTGAGGAAAGGCGGGATTCTTTTGTCACCGCCTCCGGCGTTCCCATTGAACGCGTATATACACCTCTCGACATTGCTGATTTAGACTATCTTCGGGGCCTGGGTTTTCCCGGCGAGTATCCGTATACCCGTGGTGTTCATGCTACCGGTTATAGAGGCAAGCTGTGGACAATGCGCATGTTTGCCGGCTTCGGATGTGCCGAGGAGACCAATGCTCGCTACAAGTACCTTCTGGAGCACGGGGAAACCGGACTGAGTGTTGCCTTCGACTTCCCGACTCTAAATGGTTACGATACCGATGCCGCTGAAGCTAAGGGGGAATTCGGCAAGTGCGGTGTAGCTGTCTCCTCTTTAGCTGACATGGAGATATTGTTTGACGGCATTCCCGTTGATGAGATAACTACCTCTATGACTATAAACGGTCCGGCAGCGGTTATCTGGGCTATGTATCTGGCTAATGCTGAGAAACGAGGCATCCCTCTGGATAAGCTGGGCGGCACTATACAGAACGATATACTGAAAGAATATATGGCGCAAAATGCTTTCATCTTTCCGCCGCAGCCGTCCATGCGCCTTATCGTTGATACTTTTGAATTCGGCATGAGGCGGGTGCCACGCTGGAATACCATCAGCATCAGCGGTTACCACATCCGCGAAGCCGGTGCCACCGCCGTCCAGGAGCTGGCTTTCACTCTGGCCGATGGCCTTGCCTATGTTCAGGCAGGCATTGACCGTGGGCTGAAGGTGGATGATTTCGCTCCCAGGCTTAGTTTTTTCTTTAACTGTCATAACGATTTCTTTGAAGAGATTGCCAAGTTCCGTGCTGCCCGCCGCATCTGGGCACGGGAAATTAAAGAGCGGTTCAATGGCGGCGAACGCTCTCAATGGCTTCGCTTTCATACCCAGACAGCAGGTTGCTCGTTAACTGCCCAGCAGCCAGAAAACAACATAGTTCGCACCACCATTCAGGCTCTGGCTGCTGTCCTTGGCGGAACACAGTCCCTGCACACTAATTCCATGGACGAAGCCCTGGCTCTACCCTCGGAGAAAGCAGTGACTGTTGCCTTGCGTACTCAGCAGATTATCGCCCACGAAAGCGGAGTGGCTGACACCATTGATCCTATGGGTGGCAGTTATTTCGTGGAGTGCCTTACCGATAAGACAGAAAAGGCTGTCTATGACTATTTTGGCAGGATCGATTCGTTGGGCGGCGTTATACCGGCTATAGAAGCTGGTTTCTTCCACAGAGAAATCGCCGATTCGGCTTATCGTTACCAGCAGGAGATAGATAGCAAGAAGCGCATTATTGTCGGCGTCAACGAGTATGCTACGGATGAGCCGATGATGATTCCCATTCTGGAAATGGATAAAGAAGGCGAGAGGCGACAGCTCGAGAGGCTAAGCCGACTGCGGCGGGAAAGGGATAATGAGATGGTCTCGACAAAGCTCGGGGCCTTGCGCCAGGCTGCAAATGGAAACGAGAATCTGATGCCTTATATTTTTGAAGCAGTAAGTGCCTATGCCACTCTGGGTGAAGTCTGTGGCGTTTTGCGCGAGGTTTTCAGCGAATATCGGCTGCCAGCTTTGGTATAATATAAGAGTCGAATATCAAAAATATAGATAAAAGGGGGGACAAGATGAAAGTAACTTTAAGCGTCATTAAGGCTGACATTGGTGGCTATGTTGGCCATTCCAGCTCGCATCCGGATGTGCTGGATAAAGGTGAAAAATGCATGGCAGCGGCCAAGAAGTCCGGGCTGCTAATCGACTATCATGTCACCAGGTGCGGTGACGACCTCCAGCTAATAATGACTCATCAGCGGGGAGAAGAGAATGAGAAAATCCACAAGCTAGCCTGGGACACCTTTGTCGACTGCACCAAACTAGCCAAGAAGTTGAAGCTGCATGGTGCCGGTCAGGACATGCTGGCCGATGCTTTTTCGGGCAATGTCAAGGGCATGGGGCCTGGGGTTGCCGAGATGGAGATAAATGAGCGTGAAGCTGAAACCATTATCATCTTTATGGCGGATAAAACCGCCTCGGGTGCCTGGAACCTGCCCTTGTATAAAATCTTTGCCGACCCCTTCAACACCATCGGTCTGGTCATAGCCGGCAATATGCACAGCGGTTTCTCCTTCGAGGTTCATGATGTAAAAGGGCACAAGAAGATAGTCTTCAATGCACCTGAGGAAATCTATGACATGCTGGTTTTCATAGGCGCACCCGGCCGCTTTTGCGTTAAAGCGGTATATCATCGGGAGAGTGGTGAGATAGCGGCGGTCTCTTCCACTCAGCGCTTGTCTATGATGGCTGGCAGGTATGTTGGTAAAGATGACCCGGTGTGTATAGTACGCTCTCAAGGGCATTTCCCCGCCGTAGGCGAGATACTCGAACCTTTTGCTCATTCTCATATTGTGGAGGGCTGGATGAGAGGCTCACACAACGGTCCGCTGATGCCTGTGGCGGTGAGGGAGAGCAACCCCACCCGTTTTGATGGTCCGCCCAGGGTGATTGCTGCTGGTTTTCAGCTTTCAAACGGTAAGCTGGTTGGGCCACTCGATATGTTTGATGACCCGGCTTTCGATAATGCCCGTCAGGAGGCCAGGGATATTGCTGATATGCTGCGTTATCACGGGCCTTTCGAGCCTCACCGCCTGCCGCTGGAAGAGATGGAATACACCACCATGCCGCAGGTGATGAAAAAACTTGAAGGAAGGTTTAAAAAGATTTAGACGGTCGAAAATGTCCAAGTTACTTCTGGCTACCACCAACCGGGGGAAACTCCGTGAATACCGCCATCTACTCAAGGGGTTGCCTTTTGCGCTGGTGACTCCGGCCGACGAGGGTATAGATATAACTGTGGATGAGAAGGAAAAGACATTCGAGGAAAATGCCCGATTAAAGGCTGCTACCTATTCCAAGTTGAGCGGTCTGGTTACACTTGCCGACGATTCAGGGCTTGAGGTTGACGCTTTGGATGGCGGGCCTGGTATTATATCAGCTCGCTTTGCCGGTGAACAGGCCAGCGATAAGGACAGGGTTGAGCATCTTCTGGCCAGGCTGAAGGGTGTTCCTTGGGAAAAGCGAACAGCTAAATTCAGATGCGTTATCGCCATAGCTACCCCGGCGGGAAGAACGGAGCTATGTGATGGGGAGTGCCAGGGGCTGATAGCTTTCGAACCCAGAGGCGAGAACGGGTTCGGCTATGATCCGGTTTTTTACCTGCCGGAATTTAGCAAAACCATGGCTGAACTACCCTTGGAGACAAAGAACCAGGTTAGCCATCGTGGCAAAGCCGCACGGAATGCATATAGAGTGCTTGAGCGACTTGCGGAGAAGGTGAAAGCATGACCGGTCTTTCCGACCCTTTTAACCGTCCCATCAACTATCTTCGTATCTCGGTGACCGACAGATGCAACTTGCGTTGCATCTACTGCATGCCGACCGAGGGCATTAGCCTGCTGTCACATGATGAAATCCTCACCTATGAGGAGATTGCCTTAATTGTCAGGCTGGCTGCCGAGCTGGGCATCAAGAAGCTCAGACTTACCGGCGGTGAGCCGCTGGTCAGAGCCAGGCTGCCGAAGCTGGTAGCCATGCTGGCTGATGTAGGCGCTATCGATGATATTTCCCTGACTACTAATGGCACTCTCCTCGAGGAGTACGCCGGTGAGCTTAAAGGAGCTGGCTTGAAGCGGGTCAACGTCAGCCTGGATTCCTTAGATCAGGATAAGTTCGAGCGGATAACGCGTTGCCGCAAGCTGAGCGATGTCTTACAGGGTATCGAGGTGGCTAAGGCTTGCGGACTGAATCCGGTCAAAATAAACATGGTGGTCATGCGCGGCATAAATGACGATGAGATTTTAGATTTTGCCAGACTGACTATAACCGAAGGCTGGCATGTGCGTTTTATCGAGCTGATGCCCTTTGTTATTGATAATCCACCGGAGGGACATTCAAGCGGCAGGAAAGCTAGTACTCACTCTCAATTTATGTCGGCTGGTGAGATAAAGGAGCACCTCAAAAGTTTAGGGGAGCTGAATCCCTCTCTGCCCATCACCGGCAACGGCCCGGCCAAATATTTTCGTTTTCCTAAAGCTGGTGGCACCATCGGCTTCATCACCCCGGTCAGCCAGCATTTCTGTTTCAATTGCAACCGCCTTCGACTTACCGCCGAAGGCAAGCTGCGTCCCTGCCTGCTCAGCGACAGTGAGATTGACCTACGCCAGCCGCTGCGAAGCGGGGCTCCGCCGGAAAAATTGAAGCAGGTTATAACAGAAGCTATTCAAAAAAAGCCCAAAGAGCATCAGCTCTCGCGAGGACGTGCTTCCAAGAAACGCCTCATGTCTCAAGTCGGAGGTTAAATATGGGGTCATCACCAGATATTCGGATGGTGGATGTAGGCGAAAAGGCGGTTACAAAAAGACGGGCTGTGGCCAAGGGCAGGGTATCGATGCAGGCAAAAACCCTGAAGCTGCTCAAACAGGGCAAGCTGCCCAAAGGAGATGTCTTGGCGGCGGCTCGTGTCGCCGGCATCATGGCGGCCAAAGAGACCTATCGCCTCATACCACTATGCCATCCGCTGCTTATTGATGATGTCACCATCGAATTTGCCGTGGATGAAAAAGCCTCGGCGGTGGAGGTCACGGCTACGGTTAAAGGCAGCGGTAAGACCGGCTTTGAGATGGAAGCTTTAACTGCTGTAGCCATAAGCGGTTTGACTATCTATGACATGTGCAAAACTGTAGATCAAACGCTGCGACTGGAGGATATCCGCCTCACCAAGAAAAGCGGTGGCAAAAGCGGTACCATCTCACTGGAATAAAGCGGACAGGCCTGAATGTCCGCCCATACATATTTCTGGGCATTTGGGTATTTGGCTTATTTATTTAGTCCAAAACCGTTGACTTGACCCAGCGTGGGGGGTATACTTTTGTCACTACAATTGCTGGGGGGTGTCACATGAAGCTGTCCTGCCTTCAAGAGAATCTTAACAAGGGACTGGGCATAGTCAGTAGGGCTGTAGCCACGAGAACTACCTTACCTATCACTCAGAATGTCTTGATAGCTACCGACCAGTCCCGTCTCAAGCTAGCCGCCACGAATTTGGAAATAGCCATTAGCTGCTGGGTAGGTGCCAAAATAGAGGAGGAAGGTGCTATTACAATTCCTGCCCGGCTTCTAACCGAGTTCATCAGCTCTCTCCCCAACGATAAAATCGATATCGCTCTTGCTCAGCGCACTCTTCAACTTAATTGTGCCCGTTTTGAAGCTCGAATCAACGGCCTTGATGCTCAGGACTTTCCGCCCATTCCCCAGGTCAGCGATGGCATAGCTACCAAGATTGAGGTTGGAGCTTTGAGGGAGGGAATTAGCCAGGTTACCTTTGCTGCTGCTACTGAAGAGTCCCGCCCCGTGCTTACGGGTAACCAGCTTGAATTTGATGGAGATAAGCTGTCCCTGGCGGCGGCTGATGGCTTTAGATTGGCTGTCCATAATACCTCTCTACTGGAGCCAGTTAAAGATAAAGCTGCCATAATCGTGCCGGCGCGAGCCTTGAATGAATTAAGCCGCTTCCTCACCGACCAGGAGGAACCGGTTGAAATCACTGTAAATCAGCAAAAGAGCCAGATTTTGTTTAAGCTCAAGACCATAGAAATGGTGTCTCAGCTTATCCAGGGCACCTTCCCTAACTACTCCCAGCTTATACCACAAAGTTATGTTACCCGGGCTGTTGTTGATGTGGCTGAGTTTCTGCGAGCTATCAAGATGGCCTCCATTTTTGCCCGCGATGGCAGCGGTATTGTCCGGCTGGCCATTACCCCCGGCGTTGAGCTTACCCCAGGCAAGATGAATATCTCAGCCCGCGCTGAAGAGGTCGGCGACAACGTCGGCGAGATAGATGCCATGATTGACGGCGAGGCAGCCAAGATTGCCTTCAATGCCAAGTATCTTTCCGATGTCCTGTCCGTCCTACACCAAAAGCAAGTTGCCCTGGAGACCACCACTTCTTCCAGCCCCGGCGTCCTCCGCCCCGTGGGCGTTGACAACTACGTCCACGTCGTCATGCCCATGTTTGTGCAGTGGTAACTAAATCCGCTGTTATCCTGGCGAATTTAGCTGCGACCTTTTTAAGGTCGCCAGCGTGGGAAGTAACCTATTGACATGGAAAGGGTTATGGGTTATGCTTTGTAATACGAGGTATGACTCTGCACATAGCTAGGGGGCATCTGTAGATTGGAGATATTATATGCTGCAGTGCTTGTTGTGGCGGCTTTCTGGCTGGGCGCCTGTCCGTTCTCGTTGTGGATTGGGAAGTGGCTGCTAAATAAAAACATAAGAAACTATGGAGACGGCAATCCCGGTGCATTTAATGTACTCCGGGCTGGAGGCCGTAAGGCATTTGTTCTTGCCCTGATACTGGATATAGGAAAAGGTGTTCCTTTCGTAGCCCTGGGGCATTACTACTTTGGACTGCCTGATGTGTGGGTGATGGCAGTAGGGCTGAGCGCCATTTTGGGTCATGCTTTCACCCCGATACTGCGGTTCGATGGGGGCAAGGCGCTGGCAGTAACTGGTGGTGTCCTGCTGGCACTGCCGCAACATGAGATATTCATTGCACTTGTCATCTTTATGGTCTTGGGTTTTCTGTTGATAGGCGGCGATGGCTGGCGTGGAGATGCCTGGCGGGTGATGTTCGCCACAATGGCCACTGTGATTTACTTGGTGATTGCTAAAGGAGTATCGTTGGAACCGCTGTTCATGCTATGCGTGATGGGAATACTGGCGGCGACACACTTTGATGACCTGAAAACTAGGCCAAGATTTAAAGGCAGACTCATCACCTGGATTCAAGCTAGAAGAACGGCAAACGCAGGCCATCGATAGCAGGATTGAGGGAATGATTTATCAGACAATAGTTGCTGTCGTGCTGGTTGTCTTTGCGATTAATCTCATACTTAATTTGAGAGCCCTCAGAAAGCCGGACCGTAAAAGCAAGATAGCCGAGCCAGCGCCTCTAGTTTCAGTGCTTATTCCGGCTCGTAACGAAGAAGAAAACATAGAGACCTGCCTGAAGTCATTACAGAAACAGGACTATCCCAACTTCGAGGTTCTAGTTTTAGACGATAGCTCTACGGACCACACGGCCGAGCTTGTGGGGGTGATGGCAGCTAAAGATGAACGCATAAAACTTATAAAAGGTGAACCACTTCCTGAGGGCTGGGCAGGCAAGCCTTTTGCCTGCTACCAGCTTGCCGAAAAGGCCAGAGGTTCCTGGCTGCTGTTTGTTGATGCCGATACCACACATGCCCCCCACATGCTGCGCAGCGTGCTGGCACTGGCTCTTGAGCTTAAACCTGCCTTACTCTCCGGATTCCCCCGCCAGCTGGCTGTTTCCATCCCGGAGAAGATAGGAATGCCGGTACTTTATTTCGTTATCATGAGCTGGATGCCGCTGTGGTGGCTTCTGCGGTCAAAAGAGCCGAAGCCGTCGCTGGCTGTCGGTCAGTTCCTTCTCTTCTCCAGGGAGGAATACTGGCGAATTGGCGGCCACAGGGCAGTAGGCTCCAGAATACTGGAAGATGTCTGGCTAGGGGTTGAAACAGTTCGACATGGTGGTCGTCATATCGCAATTGATTTGTCGTCAGTGGTTTCAACGCGCATGTACCAGGGCGTGCGGGGCATGTGGGAGGGACTTGTCAGGTCAATATATGCGATAGTGGCAATATCCCCGGTGGCACTATTTGGGCTGTTAATAGCCGGTTTCGTTTTCTATTTAGCTCCGTTCTACTGGCTATGGAATGCCTTGGCGGCTCCTACAGATTGGAGATATATCGTTGTTTTCCAGGTGGCTTTGATAATATTTATGCGCTGGCTGGTAGACAATCGCTTCAAGGAACCGTTCATCTCAGCTTTCGTACACCCGGTTGGGTTCTCATTCCTAATTTTTGCTGTTATTTATGCTGGTTGGCGGCTGATAATCGGTCAGAGTGTCCGTTGGAAGGATCGGCTTTACAGGGAGCGTGGGGTGTGAAACAAAGTCAAACGCTGCCACTGGCAAAGCAGGCTTAAGACAACTATAGATAACAAGGTTATAATAATAAGCCTAGATATCGCTGCTTTTTAATCTAGCCCTATAAACCGGTCTCCTCAGGGCGTCCATTTGGAAATTTAGTGATATGAGATGAAAAGCTTGATACTGGCTAGCGGCTTCGGGACAAGGCTCTATCCGCTGACTATCACAAAAGCGAAAGCGCTGCTCGAGTACAAAGGCAAAGCATCGATAAGCCACATTGTGGACAAGATTCCACAGAATATCGACATCCTGGTTAACATTAATAAGAAGTTCGAAGCCGATTTTCGCCGCTGGCAGAATACTGTAGGCAGGGCAGTTACCCTGTGTGTAGAGCCGGTTTTTACTGAGGAGCAAGCATTTGGCGCTGTAGGCTCACTGGATTACTGGATTAGAACCGAAAACATAACCGATGACTTGCTGGTCATTGCCAGCGACAATTACTTCGAACTTGACCTATCTAAGTTCATTGCTGCTTATAATGGCGCAAATACTCTGGTAGCTGTTTATGATATCGACGACAAGAGCAAAGCCAGCCAGTATGGCGTTGTCCAGTTGGATGGATGCAAGATAGCTGGATTTGAGGAGAAGCCAGCACAGCCTGAATCGAGCCTCATCGCTGTCGCCTGCTACATTCTGCCACCTCGGATATTTCCCCTCTTGTTTCAATTCTGTGCCCAGAGAAAAAGAGACAATCTAGGCGACCTCATCGCTTACCTGGCAGAAAAAGACGAGGTCCATGCTTATATTTTTAGTGAGCTGTGGTTTGATATCGGCAGCATTGAGGCCTATAAGTCGCTACAATAAACCGGTTCTGAAGTGTTTGAGAGTGACTGGTTTAAGTGGATTTCATTACAGCAGCTTGTGCCACAGTTCGGTTACCTTTGCTTTGAGCGCATCGAGGGAGCAATCGGTGTCGATGATGACATCAGCCTGCTTCGCCTTTTCGTTCGATGGCATCTGAGCGTGTAGGCGAGTCAGGACCTGTTCCTGCTTTAGCCCTCTCTCGTTTTTGAGCCGCCTTATTATTGTGGCTTCTGGCGCTACGGTAATCCAGACCTGGTCTACGAGGTGCTTCAAGCCGTCGGCTTCGATGAGCAGAGCAGCTTCGAGGACTAAGATCCTGATACCTGCTTGGCGATATTCCTCTATTTTTTGCTTGGCTGTCTCGGATATGCGAGGGTGAATTATCTGGTTGAGCTTATTTAATGCTGCGGCGTCGGCGAAGACCAGCTTGCCCAGTTTGTTGCGGTCTATTTCCCCGTTGGGCTTTAGTATAGAACTGCCGAAAGCTGCCAGTATTTCTCTATAGGTCTCGGTACCGGGTTGGAGAAGTTCGTGACCCAGCTTATCGGCATCGATTATGGTAGCACCAAGCTCAGCCAGCATTTGAGATACCGTGGTCTTGCCGGTGCCGAAATTGCCAGTTAAGCCAATGACGAGCATGGTTTATATAAGGCCTTAGGCGAAGGCTGATATGCCGAGCATCTCACGGCCGATGACCAGTTTTTGAATTTGAGTGGCGCCATCGGGGAAGGTAAGGGTGCGGGCGTCGCGGAAGTAGCGCTCAACAGGATATTCCTCGGAAATGCCGTAGGCGCCATGTACCTGGATGGCTTTGGAGGTTACCGCAACAGCCATTTCGGTGCTGTAAGCTTTTGCCATGGAGGCTTCTTTGAAGGGGATTTGCCCTTTGTCTATAAGGTATAAAGCTCGATAGCAGAGAAAGCGAGCGGCATCGGTCATGATAGCCATATCAGCGATCATTTCCTGTATGAGCTGAAAGCTGCCTATAGGGCGGCCAAATTGCTTTCGTTCTTGGGCATATTTGACGGCAGCGTCAATTGAGGCTTGGGCTAAGCCTAATGCTCCTATACCCACGGCTACTCTGAGTCTAGCCAGCTCGGCGAGCGCCAATAGGTAGGCACTACCTGGAGTGCCAATCAGGTTAGCCTTGGGCACGCGGCAATCCTCGAAATTCAGTTCTGAAGTGGGGCAGGAGCGGCAGCCCAATTTGGGCAGCTCCCGGGTAGTAAATGGCGACTCAGCCTTATCGACAAGGATGCAGGAAATGCCTCTGGCTCCTTTGCTTCGGTCGGTGGAGGCGAAGACGACTGCCAGGTCAGCGATGCCACCGTTGGTTATCCATGTTTTGGTACCGTTGAGTACATAATGGTCTCCGTCAAGCACGGCTGAGGTTTTTAAGTCACGGGCGCCAGAGCCGACATCAGGCTCGGTCAGGCAAAAACAGGTGATTTTTTCCAGCGACATTATCTTCGGGATGTACTTTGCCTTTTGTTCAGGGGTACCGTGTGCGGCTAGTATTGATAGCACGCCACCGTCTTGCATCAGCACAATCATGGCTAAGCTGAGGTAAGCGCGGGCGAGTTCCTCGCCAATGACACCGTATGAGACGAGATCCAGCCCTTGACCGCCATACTCCGGAGGCAAAGTTGAGCCTACATAGCCGAGAGAGACCAGCTTCTTTAGAAGTTCTAGAGTTATGTCTTTGGGCAAGGGGTGGTATTTTCGGTCATATTCGTCGGCGATGGGGATTATTTCTCGTTCCATAAACTCACGGGCATTCTTTTGGAGTATCTTCTGCGCTTCGTTGAGTTCTAGAATCATGGCTACCTCTTTCAGGTTTCTCCTGAGGAATTGTAGACTAAGTTTTGGATATTGTCTAGGGTTTTGGACAGGGCTTTAGTTCCGTATTTACATTCCTCTGAATGGAGGGCTAGTGTGTTATAATGAGGTTGGGGGGTGCTGGCTGATGCAAGAGGCTTTGCTTTATGAGAAGCTTCCTGACTCCAGAGTGCGTTGCGACGTCTGCCAGTGGCGTTGTGTTATCGGCCCAGGTAAGTTTGGGGTTTGTCGGGTGCGCCGAAACGATGACGGTGTTCTCCATGTCCTTAATTACGCTCGGGCCTCCTCTGTAGCCGTTGACCCTATTGAGAAAAAACCATTGTTTCACTTTTTCCCGGGGAGTCTGGCTTTGTCCCTAGGCACCTGGGGATGTAATTTCCATTGCAAGCATTGCCAGAATTGGCAGATTTCCTGCGTTGAGGAGCCAGCCGGGGCGACAGACGAATCACGCCGCCTACCACCACAAGAGGCTGTCAAGTTAGCAAGGCAGCGTAATTGCGGTGGTATTACCTGGACATATAACGAGCCGAGCATATGGTTCGAATATACGCTGGATTCAGCGAAGTTGGCCAAAAAAGAAGGTCTTTACACAGGTTATGTGACGAATGGTTATCTAACGCCTGAGGCTCTGGATACCATCGGCCCTTATCTAGATGCCTGGCGTGTCGATATCAAGGGTTTTTCCGATGTCTTATATCGGAACCTTGCCAAGATACCCCGGTGGCGAGGTATTCTCGATGTGGCTAAGCGGGCGCAGCAGAAATGGAGTATGCACGTCGAGGTGGTGACTAACATAATCCCTACTATGAATGACGATGATGAGCAGCTACACGGCATCGCTGGCTGGGTACGGGGTGAGTTGGGTGAGCTGACGCCGTGGCATGTGACCCGGTTTTATCCTCACCATAACCTGATGCATTTACCGCCGACACCGATAGCGACTTTGGAGAAGGCTTACGATATCGGTAAGAAGGCTGGGTTACGCTTCGTTTACCTTGGCAATGTCCCCGGTCACAGAGCGGAAAACACTGTCTGCTACTCCTGCGACAAAGTGGTTATTCAGAGGTTTGGCTACGATGTTCACGTGGTTGGCGTTGACGGTTCCAAATGCAAGTTCTGCGGAGCTGAGCTTAATATTAAGATGGTTGGTTGGTCTCGTCAAGTCTCGGCTTCGGTAGGAGGGTCACCATGATTAGGAGTCCAGTTGTTGCCGGACAATTTTATCCAGGTTCACCAGACGGGCTCAGGCGGATGATTGAGAGCATGGTGGATAAAAAGACAGAGAAAATTGAGGCAATCGGACTGGTTTCGCCTCACGCCGGATATATCTACTCGGGTGCGGTAGCTGCGGCGGTCATATCTAGGGTCAAATTCAAGGATACCTTTGTCATCCTTGGCCCTAACCACACCGGGCGGGGTAAGGCTTTTAGCATCATGTCGGAAGGTACGTGGAAGACGCCTTTGGGTGATATAGAGATTGACTCGGAGCTTGGAAAGCGAATTTTAGCCACCTCAAGCTGTTTGGAAGAAGACCATCTGGCACATCAATTTGAGCACTCGCTTGAGGTTCAGGTGCCGTTTTTGCAGTATTTTAAACCAGATGTTAGGATAGTGCCTATGGTTATTGGCCATGCCAGTGGTGCCTTATATAAGAAAATCGGCAGTGAATTGGCCAATGCGGTTAAGGAATCGAAGAAGGGTATTATAATCCTGGCCAGTAGTGACATGACCCATTATGAGCCGCATGAAACCGCTCGGAAGAAGGATAGTCAGGCTATTGAAGCCATACTTGATTTGGATGAGGACGAGCTATTAAGACGAGTTGATGAATTTGATATATCAATGTGCGGTTATGCACCTGTAGTTAGCCTTATCTCTGCCGCTAAAGAATTGGGCGCTAAAAAAGCGGAGCTGATCAAATATCAGACTAGTGGTGACACTTCTGGTGATTACGGCAGCGTAGTAGGCTATGCCGGGATAATAGTAAAATAGTCTGGGGTTATGCACTGATATGGCAGAACAGCTTCATCCGCTAGTTAAGTTAGCCAAAGAGGCAGTGAAAAGCTATGTTTGCCGTGGCGAAGTGCTCAGACCAAAAGAGCTTAGTGCCGAAATGAAGGGAAAGGCAGGAGTTTTTGTGTCTATTAAGAAACATGGTGAGTTGAGGGGTTGCATTGGTACTTTTATACCTACGAGGCAGAACATAGCTGAGGAAATCGTAACCAATGCCATAAGTGCAGCTACGCAGGACCCTCGGTTTACACCGGTTGAAGCCTCTGAGTTGGATGACCTTGAATTGAGCGTGGATGTTCTTACTGAGCCTGAGCCGGTGCAAAGTGTTGACCAGCTTGACCCGAAAGAATATGGTGTGATTGTGGAATGCGGTTTCAGGCGCGGGTTGTTGTTACCTGACCTTGATGGTGTGGACAGCGTTGAGGAGCAGATCAGAATTTGCCGAGCCAAGGCTGGTATATCAGACGAAGAGCCGATAAAATTCTATCGATTTAGAGTAGAAAGATTTGTTTGACATAAATGTATATATCTGCTAGTTTTTTGGCAAGGAGATAGAAATACTATGAAATTGATGGTTATCGGTATCGGAGATTGCGGATGTAAGTTAGCTCGTGAGTTTGCCGAGTTAAATAAGAAGGCAAGGAGTGAGCGACGCATTAATATAGTTAGCTGTGCCTATGCTGTCAATAACGACCAAACTTTGTTGACTAAGGTGACGAAGCCCGGGTGGGACTGGCTGAAGCCTGTGGCGATGCGTGGTCCTGTTGACCTTGGTGATAGGTCGACTGAATCTGGCGCCAAGCTGATGCGTCAGGAAAGCGAGCGGGTGATGTTAGCCATGAGACTTGGCTCCTTTATCGATACTGACGCCTTTCTGTTTGTTGCCGGTGCTGCTGGTAGTGTTGGTTCGGGGGGGGTTCCAGTAATGGCTCAGATGCTCAAGGAACGCCATATGAATAAGCCGGTTTATGTGCTTCTCGTTTTACCTTTTAACACTGAGCTAGATGACCCGCAGCGCATTCGCAATACCGCTTTATGTCTCAAGTCTATAGATAAAGTAGCCGATGCTGTGATTCTGGCGGATAATGGTGGTTCGGGAATTGTGGGAAGTACAATACCACCACAGAAGATGGATAACTTGAATAAAGAATTAGTCCTTCCGTTTTATGACCTTCTTTGTTCAGGCGAGATGGTCGGTTCAAAAGATGTTGTAGGCAAAGAGCTGGATGCTGGTGATATATTGCAGACTCTATTTAGGTGGACAGCGATAGGTACAGGAAAGACGAAATTGACATCACCAATGCTTCCGTGGAATAAATCGCCAGAATTTGAGGAGAAGAGCTCAGAGACGTTGAAAGCTATGGAAGCGATGAACCTGGCTTTGATGCGATTGTCGGTTGATTGCAAATTGGAAGATTCCGGTAGAGCTCTGTATCTCCTTTCGGCACCAGTCCAACAGGCTAATGTTGACATGATTAAGGTCTTAGGTAATCGCTTACGGGAGTTGCTTCCCAATGCTGAAATAAGAGATGGTAGTTTTTACGGAGCCAAAGGTTTTGCCAAAGTCACTGTGATAATATCAGAATTGGTTTACGTTGACAGGATTAAGAACTATTACGACAGAGCAGCCAGGCTGACTTATGGGGTGGGGAGAGAGGAGAAGACGGGTTAGCATGACTCTTTTCGACCTGGGCAAGTTGGAAGCGAAGGGTGAGGAAGTGTCTGTGGGAGATGAGGGGTTGCTTCACGATGTACCCTTGGCAGCCAGAATGCGACCGCGCAGTCTTGCCGAATTTGTGGGGCAGGAGCATCTGGTGGGTGAGGGACGGGTGCTGCGAAAGTGCATCGAATCAGACCAGCTGCCTTCAATGATTCTTTGGGGACCGCCGGGTAGCGGCAAGACAACCCTGGCTTATGTTATAGCCAGTGTTACCAAGTCGCATTTTAGTCCTCTGACCGCTGTCAGCGCTGGTGTAGCTGATTTGCGCCGTGTTGTAGATGAAGCAAGGCGCAGGCGTAAGCTTTCAGGACAGCGGACTATCATGTTTATCGATGAAATTCACCGATTTAATAAAACCCAGCAAGATGCCGTATTACCATTCGTGGAAAATGGTGTGGTAAGTCTAATCGGTGCCACCACAGAAAATCCTTCTTTTGAGGTTATATCCGCTCTGCTCTCCAGATGCCGGGTGTTTAGCCTGAATTCTTTGACGGATGATGAGGTTCGCCTTATCGTCGAACGAGCTATTAAGGACGAAGACAGAGGGCTGGGGAAATTGAAGGTAAAGCTGCCTGAGGAAGCCTTGGCGCATTTGGTTATTATGGCTAATGGTGACGCTAGAGTGGCGCTCAATGCTTTGGAGATGGCTACTCAAGCCACTGCATCCGAGGCTGACGGGTATCGTAAACTTAGCCTGGAGACTATTGAGGAAGCGCTGCAGCGTCGGGCTTTGCTTTATGACAAGGATGGCGAGCAACATTATGACCTCATTTCGGCACTTCATAAGTCGCTACGCGGTTCCGACCCGGATGCGGCGTTATATTGGTTAGGACGAATGCTTGAGGCTGGTGAAGACCCTCTCTATGTTGCCCGGCGACTGGTGCGTTTTGCTTCTGAGGATGTGGGCATGGCTGACCCGCAGGCATTGATGGTATCTGTGGCTGCACAACAGGCGGTACACTTTATAGGTATGCCTGAAGGTAGCCTGGCTCTGGCTGAGGCGGTAACCTATCTGGCTACGGCGCCAAAGAGTAACTCCCTGGATGAAGCCTACTCAAAGGTACAGCAGGATGTTGAACGGAGTCGTAATGAGCCAGTGCCACTTCACCTGCGTAATCCGGTGACCAAGCTCATGCGCGAGTTTGGATATGGGAAGGGTTACAAATATGCCCACGATTACCCAGGCCACTTTGTCGAACAGCAGAACCTGCCAACTGTATTGAAGGGAAAGCGCTACTATTCGCCCAGTGACCAGGGCTACGAAAAAGAAGTGCGTGCCAGACTTAAAGCCTGGTGGGAGAGAAAGCAGGAGAAGAAAGACTGAGACAGAACGCTGTATCTTTCCCCTGCGGTGAGCTTACCCTTCAAGGTCTTTGCTATCTTCCTGATAGCGATGGAGTTTTCCCTGCAGTAGTGCTGTGCCATCCTCATCCTCTTTACGGTGGTTCAATGGATAACAACGTTATTCTGGCGGTAAGTTCGGCTTTGGTTGAGAGGTCTACAATTGCTTTTACGTTTAACTTCCGTGGTGTGGGTGGCAGCCAGGGCAGCTACGGAGATGGCATTGCTGAGCAAGATGATGCAAAAGCAGCCATAAGCTGGCTTGTTTCCCAGCCTGTGGTAGACGTTAACAGATTGGGGCTTCTGGGCTATTCCTTTGGCGCTGCTGTAGCTTTGCCTGTTGCCTGTGATGATGACAGAGTTAAGGCGGTAGCACTTATTTCATTGCCTCCTGGACGGTTACAGGTATCTCAATTAAAGGGCTGTGACAAGCCCAAGCTAATGATCTGTGGAACTGATGATTTTGTGGTGTCTATTGAACAGGCAAAGCTGATGAATCAGGAGGCGGCTGAACCGAAGCAATTTGAACTTATCTCTGGGGCTGACCATTTCTGGCTGGGATATGAGGCAGTGGTGGCGGAGAGAACGGCCACCTTCTTTAAAGATGAACTCGAAAACTTCGTGGCGGATTAAAAACGAGTAGTAATGCCTTGTTATTCTCTGCTCTGAATCTCTGAAATGCGTTCCCTGGCTGTTGCAACCAGGTCTGGGTTGTCTGATAGTTCGATGACTTTGTTGAGGTCGGCAATAGCCAAACTGAATTGCCCCCTTTTGTAATAGATAAAAGCCCGGTTATAGTAGGCCAGAGTGTAGTTGGGGTCAAGCTCGATTGTTTTGTTCCAGTCGGCGATCGCATCGTCCAACTGTTCTATGGCAGCATAGGTGAAGGCTCGGTTGTTATATGCCGTGGGGTTATTGGGTTGGAGCTCAATAGCTTTGTTCAGGTCGGCAAGAGCCAAATCCCATTGCTGCTGCTGATTGTGAAGAAGCCCTCTAAAGGAATAAGCCGTGGCGAAATCCGTATCAAGTTCTATAGCTTTATCAAGGTCTGAGATAGCAAGGTCTAACTGGCTCTTCGCAGCGTAATCCTGTGCTCTCATAAATTGCATCACCGAATCTAGCTCTTTTTCGGCTAATGCGGCCTCCGGGTCAAGTTCGAGTACCTTGCTGAAGTCGTCAATAGCCGCATCCCATTGCTGTTGTTCTTTGTAGACCAAGCCCCGGTTGTAATGGGCCAGTGCATAGTCAGGCATGAGCTCGATGGCTTTATCCAGGTCAGCAATGGCCAGGTCAAGCTTTCCGATGTCGGTGTGGGCAGTACCGCGGTCGTTGTATGCCATATAATTGGTCGGCTCAAGCTCGATTGCCTTGCTCAGGTCTGCAATGCCCATATCCCACTGTTGCTGGCTATTATAAACTAAGCCTCGATTGTAATACGCCTCAGCCAGTTCAGGGTCTAGCTCGATAGCCTTGTTTAAATCGTTGAGAGCCATGTCGAACTCTCCTTTGGTGGCATAGGCCCAGCCCCGATGGTTGTAGGCAAGTGCCTGTTCCGGGTCGAGTTCGATAGCCTTGTTCAGGTCGGCTATGACCAGGTCCAATTGTCCCTGAATACGATAGACGGAGGCTCGGTAATTGTATGCCTCAACCAGTTCGGGGTCCAACTCTAGCGCCTTGTTAAAATCACTGAGAGCCATCTCCAGTTCTCCTTTAGTGGCATGTGTCCAGCCCCGATGGCTGTAGGCTAAGGCTAGCTCAGGGTTGAGCTCGATTGCTTTGCCGTATTCTAGAATAGCTTCATCCAATTTCTGTTGGCCGAAATAGGCATCACCCTGCTCAAGATGTTCCTGCGCTGGGTTAGCACATGCCAGCACCGACAGCGTGATGCCAATTAGCATGATAACTATAAGCCCGTGTTTCATAGCGACGCTAAGTATAACATACCTGATAATTTAATCCCAAGGCTTTACCACACCATAGGTAAGCACCGCCCCCTCGGCGCTGGACGCTAAAAGCGACAGAATTTGCTTGTCTTCGTAGAACGTATGTGCTATGCTCATTCCGGTCATGGCAAAGTTGTTGAAGATTGCGTTAGACAGGCAGAGATATGATCTAGCTGCTTATGTTATCGTCTATGGGCTCATCAAGGCAATGGAAAATGACAAGAAAAAGCGCCACAAAGGGCAAAAGGCACGGATTTTACGGTCAGGCACTTAATGAAGCCGAGAGGTTGAAGCTTGAAGAAGCCAGGGGCATAGAGGGCATAGATGAAGAGATAGCTATACTCCGAATCAAGCTCAGGGAGCTTATAGTGGCAAAGCCGGAGAGATTCGACCTTCAACTCAGGGTGGTCAGCACCATCGCTCGGCTTGTCACTGCTCGCTACAACATCACCAAGGAGCAGAAGAAGTCACTCAAAGAAGCCATAACCAGAGTTTTAACTGAAATAGCTATCCCTTTGGGGATTAAGACCTTGGTGAAATGAAATTAAAGCTCGGCTATAAAAGGTTAAATGTACAGACGATAGGTCAAAATTTTGAATTTTTATTTGGCACTTTTTCTTTTGCTCTTTGATTTTTGATATGAAACTACGTCCATACCAGGCGGAAGTAGCTAGGGCAGTAATCGAAAGCATTCAAGGCAATTTGGGCTTGACTTTCTCTGTCGAGATCGCCCGCCAGGGTGGTAAGAATGAGCTTTCTGCCCATATCGAAGTGTTGTTGCTGACTATGTTCATGGCTGCCGGCGGCAATGCCATCAAATGCTCACCCACCTTCAAGCCGCAGACAATTATATCAATGAGCCGGCTAAAGGAAAGGCTTGACGATTTCGGCTTCGGTGGCATCTGGTTCACCGAGGCTGGCTACATGGTCAGGCTGGGCAGCGCCAGGCAGATATTCCTGTCTGCGGATGAGTCTAGTTCAGTAGTCGGTCATACTGCTGACATACTTCTGGAGATTGATGAGTCTCAAGACGTCGCCAAGGACAAATACAACAAGGAATTCAGGCCAATGGCATCAGCTTCAAATGCCACCACCGTTCACTATGGCACAACCTGGGATGATGCTGCATTGCTCGAAGAGGTTAAACAGACCAACCTTGAACTGGAGAAGAAGGACGGCATCAAGCGCCATTTCCGCTATGACTGGCAGGAAGTAGCCAAATACAATCCTGACTACAAAGTCTTTATTGAGTCTGAGCGGGAGCGCCTCGGCGAAGCCCATCCATTATTCAGAACTCAGTATGCCCTCCTGCCGATTCGAGGTGGCGGTGGCTTTGTGACAAGCCAGCAAATAGCCCAGCTCCGAGGAAACCATCACAGGATTAGCCGGTCCGAGGAATGTAGAACCTACGTAGCTGGTATAGATTTCGCCGGTGAATCCGAGCAGCTTGAAGACGAGATTTTAACTCGCTCAGGTAGGGATGCCACGGTCATAACCGTTGCCGAGGTTGTACATAAAGCTGAATGCATTATGGACAAGGAGCCCAGAATACATGTGGTGGAGCACTATAGCTGGGTGGGCAAGAAGCACTCGGAGCTCTATCCTCAGATGGTGGACATACTCAAAAATGTCTGGCATTGCAGCCGCATTATCACCGACGCCACGGGTGTCGGCGAGCCTATCACCAGCTTTCTGCGCAGGTCTTTAGGTAGCAAGGTTTTACCCTTTAAATTCACCCAGAAGACGAAATCGGAGATGGGCTTCGATTTGTTGGCTGCCATTAACTCAGGCAGGCTCAAGCTTTATAAGCAGGATGGTTCTGAAGATTACAGGGAGCTGATGTTTGAGCTAGAGAAAGCTAAGAGCGTCTACAGACCTAACCAGACATTGAGCTTTTTTGTTGATGCCGTCGATGGTCACGATGACTACCTGATGAGTCTGGCTCTGGTGGTTCAGGCGGCTAACAGGTGTGTGCCGCGAAAGGCTATGGGCTATCATCCGGTTGATGGCTAACATGTAAAGTGGGAACGAAAAGAGGCGAGGCTTAAACCTCGCCTCTAAATTATTTGCGGACAATTAAGTTCAAAGCCGTTAAATCAGGCTGGGCAATCCCTTAGCAGCTTCCTCCATGTCACGGAGTCTGCCTGTGGTTTCCTTTATCCTGTCCTTCTGTGTCTGGGCAAAGGCTGTAGCCCTATCATAGTAGTCTCTTACCTTCTGGATAAAGGCAAGCTGGGAAAGTATTACGGTGACATCGACACTGTTTCCACCTCGGGGGAAGTCGCCAGCTCTGATTACGGCGTTTTCTGCCAGCTCTCTGAGATAGTCACCCAGCCCTTTGGCTATATCCATAGACATGTCTTTGGCTGGAGCTGACATCAGATATAAAGCTCTGCCGGCATCCTCGGGACTGCAGCCGACGGAAAGCTCGCTAAAGGCGGCGTCCATCGCCTGCATAGCTCTTAGAGTCTCATCGCCCTTCTCCTTGAAGCTGACTTTTGCCAGCTCCCAGGGGAAGCGGAAAGCGCGCGGTATCGAGGTACTGCCAACACCGATTGCTGTCCAGCCATCGATGGATTGCATAATGTCACCAGCATCCAATACCTTAGCACCGACGTATTTGAATCTGGATACCTCGCCGGCACACATCATATCGTAGAAAGGTTCGGCAATTGTTGAGTTTATCCTTTCCAAGTTCATTGACAGGCTTACGTCCTTTCTGACATAGCGTTGATTGTCTGCCAGAAAGACGCCGTCAGCCACTGACTGTATTGACTTTAGACAAGTCGCCGTATTATAAACGCTTCTCAGCTCGGCCATCTCTTCGTGCTCGAAGGGAAGAACAACCAGGGAGTAAACCGGTTTGCCTACATATCGCTCCTTGAGCATTTGGGAGATTACGGATATGGCACCGGAGCCGGTGCCACCGGCTGCCCCGGCGATAAGCAGGAATGCATGGGTCTGGTAGAAATTAGGTGCAGTCCTGACAGCATCGACCACCTTGTCACCGTCTTCTCTGGCTAACTCAGCCCCCATCTCGTTTATTTTCCCTACACCGTGCCCCCAGGTCTTGCGTCCACCGATGAGGATGCGGTGCATAAAATCGGAGCCGATGTGCGTTAAGCCAGTTAGGTCAGTCTGGTCTGTATTGACAGCAAAGGTTCCAGTGACTATGTTTATGCCCCATTGAGCTTGTGCCCGCTTGTTTAGGCGAACAAACTGGTCAGCGACTCGAGAGCCGCATTGCCCCAGTCCGATAATCAATAGTCTCATTATACCTCCTAACTTTCACTGACTGAAGTATCAGTTTTTTCAATATTAAGCTATAAACCGTATATTTGTCAAGTTTAGCTCGTTTATTTCCATTCATCTCGCCGTCTGACAGATACGAAACGCCAGATCACGATGATTACAACGATGATAGCTACGACAATGATTAGCACAAGCCACCAGTCCAAGCCACTAACCTTGAAGAGTTGTCCGTTTGTCCATTCACCCTGATTTTCAGCGCTATCTTCAGCTTTGACTCTCCAATAGTAATCCCCTTTGCCCAGAGCCTCGTCCTTGGCCAGTGTGTACGCTGACGCAGTCAGGCCCTCTTTACGAATTACAGTACCCGCGAAATTAGCATTAGGGCTTATTTCCAGTATATAGTAGACTCCGCTAGGGTCTTCGACGTCTGACCAATCGAAGCTAATGGTGGTGCTTCCAATAATGGAGCCAAGCTCCGCGCCGGCTTCTGGAGATATGTGGCGGGGTGTAGGAGGGGGTGTTGATTCTACGCTCAGGCTTACTGAAAACACGGAGGCCTTAGCGTCAGTGACAGTTATAGTATGGTCGCCAGCCTTGCTTTTTGGGATTCTGAAGCTAGCCGTGAAGTAGCCTTTGGAATCCGTAGCTATGCCAGTGACTAACCTGGCTCCATCGTAGCTGATGGTTATAGCCTGGTTTGGTGAAAAACCAGTGCCCTGAACAGTTATTTCAGTATCTATAGCTTCTGAAGTCGAACTGAGCTCTATTTTCGGTGAGATGATTACAATGGCGTCGACAGTATCGCTAGCTTTAGTTATTTCCCCGTTAGCATCAATGATATGCTCACCGTTAGTACATGGGGGCACATCTAACTTGTCCGACCATGAGCCTTTGGCATCGGCGACGATATTGCTGGCAGCCAAGTTGCCGTCAAAGGTGACTTTGATGTTGGCTTCGTTGGCTTCAAAACCAACACCGCTAACCCAGAGACTATCGCCGACATGAATGTCACCGCCGAGATAACCGGAGGTGGGTTCGAGTTTTATAACTGGGGACACGTTGAAGTTAGCCTGTATTACTTCACCGTCAGATGTAACTGCTCCAAAGGCATTTATCGTGTGGCTGCCCTTAGTTGACGTAGGGATGGAAAAAGTGGATTGCCATGAGCCTTTACCATCAGCAAATAGGCCAGTTTTTACTGTCACACCATCGTAGGTTACCTTGATGTTAGTTTCCCCGCTGGCAAAGCCATTGCCGGCTATGCCCACTACTGCGCCTACCCAGCCTGAACTTGGGCTGGTCTCAATTTTGGGAACTATGGTGAAAAGCTGGTCTTCGACATCATTAGCTGGTGTAATGCCTGCGGCATCGAAGACATGTTGGCCCCTGCTGCTAGGAGGAACCTTGAAGGTCATTTGCCAGCTCCCTTTGCTGTTGGCACAAATGTCCATCTCTATTGGGCTGTCATCGTAGATTACCTGGATCCCACACTCATTACCATTGAAGCCCTTTCCAGCAACTGTCAGATTTGAGCCCACGGTAGCCCTTTCACTGCTGAGAGTGATGGATGACATGACTGTAAAATCAGTAGTGAAGTAATCATTGGCTACTTTCAGGGTGACCCTCTGCTTGCCTTTGGCAGATTCAGGGACAGTGAAGCTGATAGTACCAGTATCTTGCTTGATCTCGCCTTGAGTGATTAGCTGGTCAGTTTCACCCCAATAAAGCTGGTAAACACCTGTACCGTAGGCTAGCGGGTTTGGTATGGACAACTGTGTACCCACGGTTCCTCTTGACAGGTTCAGTGTTAGGCTACCGGCAGCAGAGGTTGGCACTGGTATTAGGCTCACGGCCAACATGAGAAGGACGAGTACTGTAGCCCTAGCTCCTACTTTCATCGCTTCCTCCACGCAGTTTTGCTTGTTATCATAACACGAAATTAGTCAAAGATACAGAGTGGTAGCCGAGCATTCTAGACACATTTCGTTACATATCTTTTGATAAGGTTGCCAGGAACTCAGCATTGGTTTTCGTTTTGGCTAGGCGGTCAATAAGCCTTTCGGTAGCTTCGGTGCTGTTTGGTGTATCTTCGGCTAGCATGTTGACCATGCGCCGGAGCAGCCAGACCTGTTTCAGGGTAGTTTCGTCCAGCAGAAGTTCCTCGCGGCGTGTGCCACTGTGCAGGATATCCATGGCTGGGAAGATTCTCTTTTCAGCCATACGGCGGTCGAGGTGTAGTTCCATGTTGCCAGTGCCTTTGAATTCCTCGTAAATCAGCTCGTCCATGCGGCTGCCGGTGTCGACGAGGCAGGTGGCGATGATAGTCAGGCTGCCGCCCTCTTCAGAATTGCGGGCTGCACCAAAGAAACGCTTTGGCGGATAAAGGGCTACTGAATCGATGCCTCCAGATAGGGTTCGCCCGCTTGGAGGCATTGCTAGGTTATAGGCGCGAGTCAGCCGGGTAATACCGTCAAGCAGTATAACTACATCCTTACCGATTTCCACCAGCCTTTTGGCTCGTTCCAGAGCTAGTTCGGCTACGCGGGTATGGTTTTCCGCAGGCTCATCGAAGGTGGCGGCAACGACTTCGGCTTTCACCGAGCGCTTCATGTCGGTGACTTCTTCAGGTCTTTCACCGATTAGACAGACCATTAGATGCGGTTCGGTGTAGTTGGCAGTGATGGCATTGGCTATGTGCTTAAGAAGCACAGTTTTGCCGGCTTTAGGAGGTGACACAATAAGCCCGCGTTGACCTCGGCCGATTGGAGCTATCAGGTTTATGAGCCGCGTTGATAAATTATGTGAATCGGTTTCTAGATTGAATATCTTATCAGGGAAAGTCGGTGTCAGATGGTTGAAATGTGGTCGGCTCCTGGATTGCTCCGGGTCGAGTTCATTGATGGCTTCGACGCGAATCAGGCTGCAGTATTTCTCGCCTTCTTTAGGGGGTCTGCCCTGCCCAGAGACAGTGTCTCCAGGTCTTAAACTGAAGCGGCGAATCTGTGAGTTGGAGATGTAGATATCGTTGGGGCTGGGGAGGAGGCTATCCTGGCGCAGGAAGCCATAGCCCTCGCTCACATTGTCCAGGATACCGCTGACGAACAGGTAACCCTGCTGTTCCGCCTGGGCTTGGACAAGCCGCATGATAAGGTCTTGTTTCTTCAGCCCGCTGTAGCCTTCGATTCCCTGTTGTTTGGCAATATCGACCAGTTCCTCTCGGGTTTTGGTGTCAAGTTCAGCAATGTTCATGTTAGTAACCTCTCAAATAAAGTGTAGTTTATTACCTAGAGCTTAGTATCTGCTGCAGTAGGTTCCATTACTTTGTTCCAGTCCTCCAGGAATCGCTTGATGCCGATATCAGTCAGCGGATGTTTAATCATCTGCATCAGCACTTGGTACGGAACAGTGGCGATTTGGGCGCCAGCCTGGGCTGCCTCGATACAGTGCTGCGTATGCCTGATACTGGCGGCGAGCACCTGCGTCTTAATCGAGTCAGGATAGTTTTTGTAAACTGCGACGATCTCCTTTACCAGTCTCATGCCATTCTCGCCGATGTCATCAAGCCTGCCGACAAAGGGACTGACAAAGGTAGCTCCGGCTAAAGCAGCGAGTAGGGCCTGGTTCACAGAAAAACACAGAGTGAAGTTCACTTTCACACCTTCCTTAGCTAGTTGGTAAGTAGCTTCAACACCTTGTAAGCTGGCTGGTATTTTTACTACCACATTTTCTGCCCAGGAAGCAACCTCTCTGGCTTCGTTAACCATACCCTGGGTATCCTGGCTTAGCACCTCGGTTGATACCGGACCGGGGACGATAGAACAGATTTCTTGGACATGGCGCCTATAATCTACCTTGCCCTCTTTGGATATCAGACTGGGGTTAGTGGTCACTCCGGTAATTACTCCCAGCCTGACACCGTGGCGGATGTGTTCAATATTAGCTGTATCTAGAAATAACCGCATTTGCTCCTCCCAAAGGTGAAATTAGTCGCATAATAGCTTCATGATAGTGGTAGTGTCACTTGGGTGCCTTCAACCAGAGTTTTCTTGGCAGCCCCGACGAAGCTGTAAAACAGGGGGTGTGGGTGGTTGGGGCGTGACTTGAATTCGGGGTGAAACTGGCAAGCTACCATCCAGGGATGGTCTTTGACTTCAACTATCTCGACAAGGCGATTGTCTGGCGATAGCCCGCTGGGGGTAAGCCCCTTCTGCTCCAGCGGCTCGCGGAAGCGGTTATTGAACTCAAATCGGTGACGGTGACGCTCGTAGATTACGGTTTCTCCGTAAGCTTTGGCTGTCTGTGTCATGGGAACCAGATGGCATGGATAGGTACCCAGCCTCATGGTGCCGCCCATGTCGGTGACACCGTGTTGTTCTGGAAGCAAGTCGATTACTGGATACGGGGTATTTGGGTCAAATTCAGTAGAGTTAACGTCTTTGCTGTCCAGAGCGTAGCGTCCGAATTCAATGACCGTGACCTGCATGCCCAGACATAAGCCTAAATATGGGATATTGTTCAGGCGGGCATAATTAGCCGCAGTTATCATGCCTTCTATGCCTCGGTAACCGAAGCCGCCCGGCACGATGATGCCCTGAGCTGACCTCAGTAGATTTATGTTGCTGTTGGATTGCAAGTCTTCAGATTGAACCCACAAGATGTTTATCTGCCGGTCGTGGTGCAATCCAGCGTGACACAGAGCTTCTCGCACAGAGTAGTAAGCGTCCTGAAGCTCTACATACTTGCCCACAATGGCTATGTTTACCGGCTCTTTGGGGGTTTTTAGCTTGGCTACCATCTCCCGCCACTCGTCCAGGTCAACATCTTTAGCTTCAAGCCCGAGGCGGTCAATAATCAAGCCGCTCAGGCCGGTTTCCTCGAGCATCAGCGGCACCTCGTAGATGGTTTCGGCGGTAACCAGAGGTATGACCGCTGCTTTATCCACGTCGCAGAACAGTGATATTTTGTCTTTCAAACTTTCGGGAATCTCGTAATCTGACCGACACAGAATGACATCTGGCTGGATGCCGATTCGTCTCAACTCGTTGACGCTGTGTTGAGTAGGTTTGGTTTTAAGTTCGTTGGTGGTGGCGATGTGTGGCAGGAAAGTAACATGAACGTAGAGGACATTGTCTCTGCCCTCTTCATTCCGCATCTGGCGGATGGCTTCCAGGAATGGCAAGCCTTCGATATCGCCTACGGTACCACCAACCTCAACGATAACCACCTCGGCGCCTGAGAGCTGGGTTACCTCCCTTATTCTCCGCTTTATCTCGTTGGTGACGTGTGGTATCACTTGGATAGTGCCACCAAGATAATCCCCTCTTCTTTCCCCGGAGATAACCGCCGAGTAAATCTGCCCCGAGGTAACATTGGAAGCAGAAGTCAAGTCAATATCAATGAACCTTTCGTAGTGTCCCAGGTCGAGGTCGGTTTCGGCGCCGTCCTGGGTGACGAAAACCTCGCCGTGCTGATATGGAGACATGGTTCCCGGGTCGACGTTAAGATACGGGTCCAGCTTCTGCACGGAGACTGAGATAGCGCGGCTTTTCAGGATTCTGCCGATGGAAGCGACACTGATACCTTTGCCTACCGAGCTGACCACGCCGCCGGTGACGAAGATGTATTTGCTCATTGCTGTGTTCGATGTTTGTCCTGGTTTCGGGAAGCGAGTTCTCCTAAAAGATGGGGTTTTTCCGGGGAGGCGAATGTACGTGTCACCATAATCTAGTTCTAATTATAGCTATATGAACACATTTTGCACAGCTCATCATGGAAGAAAGTTTAAGCGAATAACAAGTTTGGTGTAGAGGCAGATGGTTTTTTCTTATTATAGAGAACTAGTTGCATGTTGTCAAGTTTTTGATTTTGAGATTCGATTGTCAGCAAAAAATGTAGCTTTAGGACTTTAGTCCCTTTCCAAAAGCCCCGTTAACATAGGTCCGGAGGCAGGCATGTGGGTTTATCTCTGGCGTGCCCTGATGATGAGGACTATCATGACAATCAGCAGAGCTATGCCGATGGCTATTACCGCCCATGCCCAGGGCGGAGGTTCCAACTGTGGCGCAGGTTGTGTTGATGGAGGTAGTGGCGCCGCCTCCGTCCGGAAGCTGAAGGTAGCAGACCAGTCACTAGTCACCGGTTCCAGCGCCATCACCCGCCAGAAATAGCTCTGACCGTATTCCAGTTGTCCATCGTAGTCGTAGGCGGTGGTGGTCACCTCTGCTTCTTTGACCACCTGGGTCATGGCTGCATCCTCAGCCAGGACGAACCTGTACCTCGTGGTATCTTTTAGCGGTGACCAGGTGAAGGATACCGGTTTCACCGGGCAGCTGCCATGGCCGTTATTGGGATATACTGGCTGTATCCCGTGCGACGGAGTGCTTGCCGGTAACCCTGACCCGACGGTGAAGCTTTTGACTTCGGACCACGGGCTGCGCATAACCTGCCCGGTGGCTGCCTGGCGGACTCTTACCCGCCAGTAGTAGCTATGCCCGCTCTCCAAGGCAGCCCATGGGGTTAAGGCAGATGGCGATGTAGGAATGCGGCCCCCAGCAGGGTAGTATACGGCGGGCGCCTCGCTTGAGGAGGGGGCGAAGGAGCCGGTATCGAGAACTATTATCGTAAAGTTCGGGTCTTTGGCGATTTGTACCTGATACTGGTCGGACAGGCAAAACTGTTCCCAGCTCAGGTCGATCTCCTGGCTTTGCCCCGACACCGGGTCACTGCCGACTATGGTTTCGTCAGGTGATGTGGATGTAACGGAGCCGGTGGTTGTATCGGGTGAGGGGTCAGAAGTTTCATCGATATCGGGGGTGGTAGAAGGCGGAGAAGCATTCCCTTGGGGCGGGGCTGCTAACGTGCAACCGCTGGCTAGACCGACCAATAATACCAGCGAGGTAATAATCAATGGTAAATGCCAGATTGCTCTTTTCATGCTCGCCTTGTGTATTATGCAGTGTAGATTTGTAAGCAAGCTTTGTCAAGCTGAAGAATAAGCTCCGGAATTGAGCGTAGAATCTTAAACAATGTCTGTATTGGATACGCAAAGATTAAAAAATGCACAAGTCATTGCTTCATGATGACACTGAAAGGTTGCAACTGTATTGATAGCGCTCACCAGAACACGCAGGCTGAAGCCGACGCTCCAGCCTGCGTCCCCTAAAGAGCACGTCGATTTTGCTGTGCTGGCTATTATTCCTGGGTTATCCGGGGGTTAATCCACCTTACGCAGTCTCCCTCTGGCGAATCCTTGGCTTCGATCCAGAGGAAAAACTCCGTCTTCAAGCCCTTCAGATCGCCCAGGTCAACTTTGTAAGTGTACACTTGACCGTCGCTGTAAACGTCCATCTTGGGGAAGAACACCAGGCTGAAGTCTCTAGCGATGTAGCCCAGAGCTACTCTGACACCGTCGGTTGAGGTCACACCTGTCCTGAAGTCCAGGTCGGAGATAAATACGCCTTCTACTGGAACCTCAATTTCTCGGCTAAATTGTACCCCTTCCTCAGTGTAGAAATGAGCAAACCTACCCAGTATCCAGCCGTCGCTCACCTGCTCGGGGCACGTATATAAGTAATTCGAAAGGGTATATGCTGCTCCATTCTTTTGGGGAAATCCTCCGAAGTGCACGTCGCCGGCTACGTCACCGGCGCTGCTCCGCCACAGAGCCAAATGTGCATTGAGGGTGAAATCGTAGAGGAAAGGCTCTCCCATGAGTACCGTGGTGCAGTTGTTAGCCTTATCGCTTTCCTCGATGTTATTTTCAACATCGGCGCAGACCTTAACGTCAATTGCCTCCACCGGCTTGGCTAGCAATCCCTCTGTACTTTCTCCCATCGCCAGGGGTGTAGGCCACCACTCCCAATTGTGGAACTTAGTTGTCCTTTCCTCGCCTGCCGCCAGCGCCTCCACAATGATGCGGGTCTCCTCAGCGTCGAAGAGAGACAGGCTTGCCCGAGTTAACGCGGCCTTGGCATCGCCCTGGTTCTTTATCTTGAAGTAGATTGTATCGCCTGCAAGCCAGACATCGGTAATGACCAGGTCGGGTGTGCCGACATATACAGGCGTTACTGTCACCGTAACCGAGCCGGTGGTGCTGCCGGCCTCGTTGGTGGCGGTCAGCGTATAGGTGACGGTGTCAGCCGGCGTTAGCTGCAGCGAGCCGCTTGGACCCATGGTGCCGATGCCGGGCTGTATGTCAACTGTAGTGGCACCGGCGATGTCCCAGGTGATGGTCGTCTTCTGCCCGGCGTCAATGCCGGCCGGACTGGCGACAAAAGAACTGATGGTTGGCTTGGCTGCTGGACCCGTTGGTGCTACGGCACCACAGCCGAAGGTTGAGCCGACCAACATCACCAATAAGACAGCCGTTAAGACAAGAAAACCTCTGTGTTTATTCATAGTCACCTCCAGTTTACACGTATTTGTTGTTTAGCTTTCCCTGATGCGGTAAATGTGGCATGGGTGTGCGTTGCGATTCTTCCCTGAAAGATATCACCTCCTTTTTGTATTTTCTGAAGTACTAACATCATAACGGAAAATCGGTTGAATTTGTTTAGCTTCTTATTATACTTTAGTACTTATACTTTAGTACTGCCTTGCCATACCTCAGGCGTTTTAAAATATTATCCCTAGAGACATTATGCGTCTATTTGTTGGTTTTTGTCAATCTGCTTTAGCCTTGGCAGGATTAGTCAGAACATGTACTCCCCCGTAGGGAAGGTTGGGCAGGCGTCCAGCGAGGATTTATTCCCGCTGCGACATGGGGAAGCCGTAAGGCTTTAGCTTCGTGACTCCCGAACCTATATGCGGCGGCTCCTGAATAGTATTATCATAGCCACAATTGTAATAAATCCAAGTACATTTATGATGGTGCTTACCTGTAGCCATCGCAGGAGCTCGTGGTACTGCGGCGGTGCCACTGGAGTTGGTGATGGTCTTGCTGTGGTGGTGAAGCTGAATACCGGACTGGGCTCGCTGGGCAACGGCTTCGTGCCCGTAACCTGCCAGAAATAGCCGGTGTCGTAATCCAGCCTGCCCCCGTATCTGTAGGCTGTGGTGGGCAAGCTCTCTCGCACAATTATGTCCGTCAAAGCTGAATCTCTAGCCAGGACAAACTCATATTCGGCGGCACCTTTAAACGGTGTCCAGGAAAAGGATACTGATGATACAGGTATGTTGCTGGTGCCGTGGCTTGGCTTCAGAGCTTGTGCTCCAAGGTACGGGCTGGCTACGGGTAAACCGGCTTTGATGCTGAAACTGCACTTCTTTGACCAGTGGCTGCGTATGACCTGACCGGTGGCTGCCTGCCTGACTCTCACCCGCCAGTAGTAAGTGGAATTGGCTTCAGGCAGTGTCCCGGGCAGTATTCTGTAGGCCGGGCTGGTTACTACAGCCGGCTCGTAGTACGGGTTGGTCTGAGGCTCGGCCTCGGTGATTCGGAGGTTGAAAGCCTCGTCTCTGCCTATCTCAATCTCATAGGCGTCAGCCAAGGAAAGCTGTTGCCACCTGAGGTCAACCTCCTGATTCCTGCCGCTGACCGGGTCGCAGCCGAGCGCTGCCCTGTCCTCAGGCCCAATCAGCCTTGGTCCGGCTCCGGCTAGGGTATCGGTAAATGCCCAGAGGCAGCCTTCATTGCCTGCTGGGTCGTAGTCCCGGGCGCCAATCGCCCACAGACCGTTTTCGGAGATGCTTATTGCGCTGGGCTCGGTGGAGAACTGAACACCGGCAGCCAAACCGGTTGTTATGGAGTCCCAGTACACTCCTGGCTTGGGAATACCGCTTCTGGAATAAAGAGACCGGTCAATGCCGCTTTCAGTTGAGCTGTAAGCTCCATACAGAGCGCCCTGGTTGCCCAGGGCTATGCCGTAAAAGCTGTGATTGGGAGGAGCCGTGTCATCCCAGCTATAACTTCTGTCCAGGCTCCACCGGTATATACCGCCGGCATCATCGGCTACATAGATAATCTGGTTCGAGTCGAAGTAGGTGTCAAAAGCCACGTGCCGGTTGCCGGTGCTAGGTAGCTGTTCGGTAATCTTTATCCAGGATTGACCGTTGTCAGCAGAGTAGGCTAAGGGTGACGGCTCGCTTGTGGCAGCGCCGACCAGTACATAGTCATTGTGAATAGCGACGGTGTGGCTTGCCGCC